>Ga0307380_10003073_pt1 | contig 23324 bp, 21 predicted proteins | sample UN3MG_FD_202239 | JGI IMG/M metagenome (GOLD analysis project Ga0307380, IMG submission 202239) | Soil microbial communities from Risofladan, Vaasa, Finland - UN-3 | ecosystem: Environmental > Terrestrial > Soil > Coastal area > Acid sulfate soil | place: Finland: Risofladan, Vaasa | collected... | reverse complement strand
GATGAATATATAAGAACCGGTATCTGGTAACGACTATTAGGATATGAAATTCATATTTTAAGGTTTTAAGTAAATACCTTAATTAATACTGCAATTCTTCGTATATATATTATAATTTAACTTTCTGGAGAGATTCGTTATAGAAGGTATTTGAAGCAATGTCATTTAAAAAATAAAACTGGACTAATACACAAACTAACAACACACTTTAAAACTTTAAAACAATTCCTTGACATACAGTCTAACAAATCATATAATTTAAATGTTTACGTAAAGCTTTAATTTAAAAGAATGATTAATTGGATGGCGTTAAACAGCGAATAGATAAAGAATCATAAGGGGTGTAATTAAATGAAACAACTATTTCAAGAAGATCAAATTGCAGTCCAGCTTTACACAGTTCGAAATTATCTTGGCAGTACTAATGAGATAGCAGAAACTCTCAAAAAAATTCGAGCTATAGGTTATGGTGCAGTTGAGACGGTAGGTTTCTTGGGACCGCAGGGAGCTGAATGTTGGAGAATGCTGGACGATTCGGGTCTCATCTGTTGCTCCGCTCATGAAGTATTTGAAGATATTGAAGCGCGTCCTGATGAAATTATCGAGAAGATGAATCAGCTAGGATGCAAATATGTGGTATCTGCGAATCCATTCAAGGTTGATTTTGAAAGCGCAAGCTCAGTAAAGACATTTACTAAGACGCTAAACAAAATAGGAAAACTTTACAAAGAGGCAGGTCTTACACTTTTGTATCATAACCACAATATGGAATTTGCAAGGGTGAATGGAGCAATGAACTGGCTGGATTATATCTACAACGAGACCGATCCTGAATATGTGAAAAGTCAACTGGATATTTATTGGATTCAACTTGGTGGTGGAAATCCAGAATCCTGGTGCAAAAAGATGAAAGGTCGGCTGCTTGCAATACACTTGAAGGATTTTGGTGTTGCTGGAGGGACACTGGAAAATCCCATAAAAAACCCGGTCTGCAAAGAACTTGGAGAGGGTAATCTGGAATTGAAGCCTATAATAGAAGCTGCTGAAGCCTCAGGATGCAGATGGTATATAGTAGAAATTCATGATAACTGGGTAGATTCCGATCCTTTTAAATCTATAGAAATCTGTTTTTCATATCTAAAGAAAAACTTTTGTTAAGAGTGAATAACAAAATAATATATTTGTAATATTTAATTTATGATGATTAATATGCAAGGGCAAAAATCAAACGTACCTATATTAAAAGTTGTAGGTATGAATAAAACGTTTATATCTACAAAAGCGGTTGTTAATGTAGATCTAGAAATCTTCAGAGGGGAGATTAGAGGACTTATTGGAGAAAACGGTTCAGGCAAGTCTACATTAGCATCTATCATGGCAGGAGCACTGAAACCGGATAGTGGAAAAATGTACATTAACGGTAATGAGTATAGTCCTCATAGTGTGATTGATGTACGTAGAAAAGGTGTAAGTATTATTTTTCAGGAGATTGGTACCATCAGTACTTTGACTGTTGCAGAAAACATATTTCTCGGTAAGGAAAATACGGTTTCCAGGTTAGGTATGGTAAGTAAAAAGAAAATGGTTACCGCATCAAGGAAAATACTTGAAGAAATTGGTGCATCTCACATAAATCCCGCAGCATCCATAAATGAAGTCACATTTGAAGACAGGAAACTCGTTGAAGTTGCTATGGTAATGTATGATAAACCGGATTTACTGATATTGGATGAAATAACTACTGCACTTACGCAAAAAGGGAGAGAACAAATTTATAAAATCATAGAAAATATGAAAAAAAGTGGAAAATCCGTTTTATTTATTTCACACGATCTTCCTGAAATACAAAGGGTTTGTGACAATACTACGGTATTGCGGGACGGTCAGGTTGTTAAAACCCTTTGTAAAGAAGAAATCAATATCAATAACATGAGAAAGCTTATGGTTGGGAGGGATTTAGTAGGGCATTATTATAGGACTGATTATGAACCCACTTATGAAGATGAAGTCGTATTAAAAGTTGAAGACGTTTCATTTGAATCAGTGCTTAATGGCGTCTCTCTTGAATTGCATAAAGGTGAGCTATTGGGAATCGGCGGTCTTACAGAGTGCGGGATACACGAATTATGCAAAGTTATGTTCGGCGTTATTAAACCTGATTCCGGTTCTGTGACAGTATTGCCTCAAAATAAGGTGATTAAATCGGGCAGTGATGCTGTTAAGTGTAAAATTGGGTATATTCCGAAAAACAGGGAGAGTGAGGGAATAATGCCAACTGCCAGCATTAAGGATAACATCGTCCTGGTGTCGCTGGATAAGTTAATAAAGAAGAGGTTTTTTATAACCAGAGGAAGTGAAAATAATCTCGCAAAAGAGCAGGCTAAAAGCCTTCAGATAAAGATGTTTTCCATTAATCAGCTTTGCATATATTTAAGTGGTGGAAATAAACAAAAGGTTGCTGTTTCCAAATGGCTTGCAAATGATTCTCAAATATTAATTATGGATTGCCCCACAAGAGGTATTGATGTTGGAGTAAAGGCGGCAATTTATAATCTTATGGAAGATCTTAAAAAAGCAGGAAAATCAATAATTATGGTTTCGGAAGAGCTGCCTGAACTCCTTGGCATGTCTGACAGAATAATTATTCTTAAAAACGGAAAGATCTCAGGAAATTTTTCCAGATCTGCTGATTTAAGTGAATCAATAGTTATTAAGAAAATGATTTAGAGCAGAGTGATGCAATTGACAATAAAAAAAGAACCATTAAGAAATGAATATTTAGAAAGCAAAAGAAAAAGCAAATCCACGAGAAACAGTCTTTTGTTTAAAGAAGTTTCTAATTTTTTAGGTCTTGTCTTTATTGTTGTTTTTTTTACAATAATAACAAAGGGCAGGACTGTTTCTTTTGCAAATCTTAAGTTAATGGGGCTGCAGTCGATCATTTTAATCATAGGAGGGCTTGGTGCAACCTTCACACTTTCTCATGGCACCATAGACTTCTCTTTAGGTGGTGTTTTGGGGATGAGCGCAACAGCGGGTGCTTTAGCAGGTATACTCCATCCATCATTAATCTTACCTGTATGTATATTGGCAGGTCTTGTAACCGGAGTTTTTATGGCAGGGGTACATATTACAACAAAAATACCGACTATTATAGTTGGGCTGGCTATGATGTTTGTGGGAAGAGGTATTACAACTATTGTAGGAATGAAAAGAAAACTTAACTTACCTGTTTCCCTAAACTGGATGGATAACTACTGGGTATATTTTTCATTTCTTATTATTGTTTTAATCCTAGCTTATATACTGTTTGAATTTACAAAAGTAGGAAAATACAACAAAGCAATGGGTTCGAATATGATTGCTGCCAAGATGAGCGGTATTCCATTAAGCAGATATAAGATATATGCATTCATTATTTCAGGGATAACAGTAGGGATATGTGCTTTCCTGTCGATGCTCCGTACGGGATCTGTCGATATTGCAACGGGTAGAGGGTTTGAGCTGAATGTATTGATTTGCCTTGTTCTTGGAGGTGCTTCTCTTACAGGAGGGACAAAAATAAAGCTTAGAGGAGTAATAGCTGGAGTTTTAATTCTGACAGTACTTGAAAATGGTCTGATAATGTGGGGTATTGATGTCAATATAATTGGAGTTGTAAGAGGCATACTCTTCCTGGTTGTAGTAGGACTTTCTTATGACAGGCAAAAAGGAGAATCTGAGCAGTTTTTTATGCCAGGGCTATAAATATTCAATCAATTACAGTTACGTTTCTGGCATTTACATATAGCATATTGTTAATAATTATTTAAAAAGGAAGGAGGAGTATAAAAAACGAATGAGATTTATTTTAAATACATGAATAAACATTTTGGATAAATCTCGAAATAGTATTATAAAAGATTTTTTGTAAAAGTAAATTAAGAAAGGCAGAGTAAAATGAAAAAAATATTAATCTGGTTAATGATTTTTACTATTTCTGTATCGCTAGTATTTGTTGGAATAGGCTGCAAGACGACAACAGCAGAAGAGACAACAGCAGAAGAGACAACAGCAGAAGAGACAACAGCAGAAGAGACAACAGCAGAAGAGACAACAGCAGAAGAGACAACAGTAATTGATGTACCGGCTAAAAAAGTAGGCATAATTATTTGGGGTGTTGAAGATACATTGAGTGCAGCAGTAAAAAGAAATCTTGATGCTGCAGCAGAAGTTTTGAACGTGGAATTAGTTTATGCCACTGGAGATTTTGATTCCGAATCTCAATTAATAGCAGCAGAGAATCTTATTGCTGCAGAGGTTGATGCAATAATGTTAAGTCCAATGGATGACAGTGTCGTACCTAGAATAGCTGAAAAATGTGCTGACGCCAATGTTGCCTTAATTCTATTCTTCCGGGACATAAATGACCCAGCAATTGCCGCAGAAACAGAAAAAATCCCCAATTATCTTGGGTATACGCTTGAAAGCGAAGTAAAGGCTGGAAAAGATATGATAGCTACTTTTTCCAAAAATGGCGCTAAAAATGTTGGTCTTATAACTATGGCCCCGGGTTTTACTGTTACCGATAAGAGAAAAATCGGTTTTGAAGAAGGTATTAAGGAATACGGTTTGAACCAGCTTGCTGAAGTAGTAGTTGCTATGGCAGATGCCACTAGCGGCCTTGGTGCCAAAGATGGTATTGAAAACTTTATTGCTACTTTCGGTGATGAAATGGACTGTATAGCAATGGCCTTCGGAGAAGCTAGCGCTGTATCCGCAAGGGCAGTTATTGAGAACAGCGGTAAAGTAGGGCAAATTCAAGTTGGTACATTAGATTCGTTTGAAGGTATGGCGACTGCTTTCCAAAAAGGAATTTTTACCTTTATGGGATCAGGTACTTATACTGATCCGTTATTCTCTTTTATAGTATTGTTTAATTATCTGCACGGGACACCGCTTACAGATGGTAAAGTTGAGCTGACCCAGAATTATATCTATGCTAAGAGCTATGAAGAGGTTCTTGATTTCATTAAGTATATAGATAACAAGGACATTATAATATATTCTCCTGATGAAATTAAGCAGATGGCCAAGTTATATAATCCGGACTTTACACTGGAAGACTTGAAGAAAATTATGGCAGACTACAGTATAGAGGATGTTAAAAGCAGATTACAATAGTATATTATAAAGACTCAATAGAGATGGAGGCCGTAGGCCTCCATCTCTATTGAAGAAAATGAATCAAGGGTGATAAATGTGAATAGTATAACAGCAAAAGATATTAAAAAAGCGGGCTTGGCATTGGCATTACCCGCTATTGTTTTTATTCTTATTTATGCACTCGCTCCTCAAAGATTCGGATTTTATAATCTGCCTATTTTACTGCAGCAGGCTATCGCCCCTGCAATATTGGCTTGGGGTCTCTGCTTTCAATTAAAAGTAGGCCATTGGGATTTCTCTGTCGGGGCAGTATTTTTATTATCTGCCATTGTTGGAGGGAATCTTGCGCTCATGTTGGGGCTTGGTGTTATTGGAACGATAATACTATGCTCAATGGTTGGACTGGTTTTAGGAGTAATTACGGGAGGTATTTATACTGCTCTTAAAATTCCGTCAATAATCGTAACAATCGGAATGATGCTGATACTGGAAAGTATTAGTTTAAAAGTATTTAGAGGCAGGGTTTTTTTCCCAAGCGAAATGACTTATTTAGGAAAATTTCCTTATAACGTTATTGTCGGATTGGTAATTTTTGCAATTACATACATAATGTATAATTATCTGATATTAGGTTTTCAGGTTCGAGCTGTAGGAAACTCTCCTCCAATTGCAAAGCTTTGTGGTATCAATACAAATAAAGTGAAATTTATGTGCTTCGGTATTGCTGGGTTATATTCTGGTTTCTATGCATTTATGAGTATCGGTTTGACGGGATATGTAAGAAGCACTACCAACATGCAGAGTATGGGTATAATATTTAGTGCAATAATAACTGCATTTATAGCATTATCACTTGAAAGAATTGTAAATTTAATTATTGGTGTTTATATTGGAAGTGTAACCATACAAATGGTCAAAGTTGGAATGATAGCCATCAATTTACCTGCTATTCTCCAGGAGGTTATCATAGCTGTGTTCCTGCTGGTAATAATGGGATGGAGTTTAAATAGTGATGTAATAAAGAAATCCATATTAAGACTTAAAATAAGGAAGACTTCAACTACAATTAAGTGATTCATAATTAAATTTACATAACAGATATTCATGTTTGCTCTTTGTAAATATAAAAAAATTGTAATAAACTATTAAAATAGGGAGGTAAAAATGAAAGAAGGAACAATGAAACAAGCATGGCTTATGGGGAAAGGCGGACCTTGGGAAATAAGAGAAGTGCCAATTCCAAAGCCGGGACCTGGCCAGCTGCTTATCAAAATGAAGGCGTCTTCAATTTGCAATCAGACTGACCTAAACACAATAAGGGCACTTCATCCACCAGAAGACCTTCAGCTGACCTTTATGCTTCCACATCACTTACGCATCTGGGATAACAGGATTCCAGATGCTCTCTCCGATGTCTATCCTGCAAGACCGCATCGGAGAAAGCCTTTCCCCACCATAATGGGACACGAAGGCATGGGAGAAGTTGTGGAGGTTGGACCATATATTAAAAAAGAAGAAACACTGTTGGCTGCAAACATCGATTTCAAACCAGGAGACAGAGTGGCATCATTTAACACAAGAGCTGCCTTTGGCGAATACGTACTTCTAGATCGGAATGAAACAATAAAAGTCCCTGACAGTGTAAGCAACGAAGAAGCATCTTTGCTTGAACCAGGAATTGTGGTCTACAGCGTGGTTGAAAACGTTGTATCAATAACCGATACAGTATGCATTTTGGGACAAGGTGCGCTTGGTCTCATAGCGACTCAGCTGGCAAGAGTTAGAGGTGCATCTAGGATCATTGTTTCCGAGCCGATTGCGATGAAGAGAAAGCTTGCAAAGAAATTTGGAGCAGATATAACAATCGATCCTTCTACTACAAATGTAGTGCATGAAATCGAAAAATTGACAGATGGAAAAGGCGTGAATGCCATTATAGAGGCGGCAGGGGTACCGGGTACTATTAGGGTACTTCCTTATATCGCCGGAGTAGGTGCGATGATTGGTCAAATTGGAGCTTGCTGTGTGCCTGTTATGGTGGATTGGTCGTACATACATTTTAAAGCTATGCAGGTGGTAAGTGTAATGAGCCAAGCCAACTGGGTGAATTTTATGAAAACCTCTATGGGTCTGCTTGCTTCTGGTAAGCTGAATGTTAAACCTATGATTACTCACCGTTATAAACTCGAGGATATTGATAAAGCATTTAAAGATGTGGAAAGCGGTATGGTTATCAAGGGCATGTTTATATTTGAATAATTATTTGACTAGCCAGTAAACCCAGGACCTTCTACTGGGTTTACTGAAATAATGGATATAGGTTTGAAAGAGAATGGATGTAAATTACTCTACCTTTAAGAGAGATTTTAATAACCCGCCGGGGCAAAGTTCCACGCACTTTAGTGTGTGGGTTTCTACTTGATACTTGAGGACTGTGAACATATGGTCTCCTTTTTTATGTGGTAGGATTAAAGGAATTTTACCATATTTTACAGGTCTTTTTAATTTGTTTATGTCCATATTTCTCATATTCTGGTATATTTTTAACTGAATTATTCACTAGGAACTAATTAGGTTAAAACTACAATGGAGTTACAAAAGTTCCGCCATCTACAAGTAGATCGGCTCCATTAATATATTTTGCTTCATCTGTTGCAAAAAATGCAACTGCAGCTGCTACATCTTCAGGTTGACCTACTTCCCCAGCAGGAATCTGGCCTACAATCATTTTATGATACTCTGGGTCAGACAACTCTTTTCTAGTCATATCAGTTTCTATTATCCCAGGGAGTACAGCATTACAAGTAATACCATAAGGACCAAGTATTACAGCCAAAGATTTCATGAGATTGCTGCCAGCTGCTTTAGTGGTACAATAATGAGCCTGCTCCAATTCTCCAACCCATGCAGAAATCGAACTTATGGTAATTATCCTGCCTTTTATTTTTTTATCAATCATTTGTTTTGCCACTGTCTGAGAAAGGAAGAAATGGCCCTTTATATTTGTATTTTGGGTTTTATCCCATAGTTTTTCTGTAATATCAAAAAGTTTTGAAAACTTGCACACTGCAGCATTATTGACAAGTATATCTATTCTCTTAAATTCTTCTAAAGATTTATCAAACATAGTAAGTACTTCTTTTACATTTCCCATATCAGCTTTTATGCTTATTGCTTTTCTGCCAAAGGTTTTTATTCTTTCAACTACCTCTCCTGCTTTTTTGGGAGAATTGTAGTAATTTACTATAACATCAGCACCTTCTTTAGCTAATTTTACACAACAGGCCTTCCCTATTCCTCTAGAGCCACCTGTAACTAAAGCTACTTTTCCTTCTAAACTCATTTTTTCCCTCCTAGGAGCTTGTCCGATATTTCATTGTTAAAACCCACATAAAATCATAATTTCCCATATTATTTTAAAATCAAAATTATTTCTTAAAATTATTGTATAAATTTCTTTATATAGTGGTATTTTTACTGCTATATGAACCTACATTGTTTACTTATATTGCTTGAAGCAGTAATTCCCTCTCTTTTGGGCAACTTGTTTGAGCTTTTATCATATTTACTATCTTTTTAAAGTTGGAAACTGCACATACAAGGGAAAATTCACCACCTACCTTTTTAATTCCCCTTAAACTAAAACGCTTAAACCCTCCTGTCTTTATCTGGCCAAAGACCGGTTCAACAATAATCTTACGTTTTCTGTATATCTTTTTTGAAGAGTCTTTTTCCATCTTCTCTACCATAGCCGTTAAAATTATCCCGCTCTTATCAGTATATATTGTTGCAGTACCATTACTGCTGACAGTGCATTTATTTTTAAAACTACATCCCTCGCATATCTTGTCATCTGCTTTGTGTACTCTCTTTTTACCAATTGATTTAAGTTGGAGCCTGTGGCCGGCAGGACAGATAAATATATCTTTTTTGCTATCATATGAAAACTGGGATTTGCCTATTTTTTTATCTGTATCATGTGAGCTGTCTTTTTCTCCCTTACCAGTTGCTATATAGCCATCTATTTTAGCATTTTGAATTGCAGAGATATTATCTGATGAGCGGTATCCGCTATCGGCACTTACCTTTTCTGGAGTCTTACTTGTATTTTTTTCAATCTCAGTTAGTGCTTTTTTTAGTTCATTTTTATCATTTGCATTACGGGTTAGATGCTGCTCCACTATTATCTGGTTTTTACTGTCCACTAAGATCTGACCATTGTAGCAGTACTCGAAGCTACCTCTGCTCTTCATTATTTTAGCCTGGGCATCAGCATAGCTTATCTGTTTTTTACCATTTTTAACACTCTTTTTAAAACATTCTACAAAGAACTCATAGTTATCTTTTCTAAAGTCAGCCAGTACCCTGAAGTTAGGACAATTTCTGTGAGATATATACATAAAGGATAGATCCTTTTTGCATTTTTTCTCTATCTGTCTTGGACCAAATATCCCTTGGCTATATGCATATATGAGAATGGCTGTTACCCGTTTAGGGTGATATGCATGCTGACCAGCCATGCTGTATTTTTCTTCAATACTTTTAGTGTCAATCTGGGCAAATATATCTTCATATATGAAGCAGTCGTGATCTTTTGGGAGTAGGTCAAATACATTTTCTGCCATTAGCTTTCTCCCGTTGAATTCTACTGGATCTTTTTTAAATGGAACGGACATTTTTTGCTCCTATAATAATTGTATAATTGTGATTATTATAGCATATTTGCTTAATTTTTTCTATGTGTTTTTAGGCTTATATGCCTATATCTCTATTCTCGGGCAAGCTCCTAGTTAATTGTATGTCCAACTTTGGGGTTCATATCAGTTATTATATAATTAGGAGTTTGGCAACAGGCTCAATCCGTTACAGACCCTTCCACACCTTTTGTTTTATTGAACTTTTTTAATTGTTGAATAAGAAGGTTTCTATTCCTTTTGTATCTGTAGTCATTTTAAACAGTAAACCGTCATACTGGGTTACGGAGCTTTCGTCAAGAGGCTTGCCAATTTCCGAAAATCCCATCCTGGCTGTAGTAATATACAATTCATTAAGATTTTTTCCACCAAATGTACATGAAGAAACGCGCTTGACAGGTATTTTTATTTTATCTACTATCTCCCCTTTTCTGGGATCCCATCTGCAGATAGAATATGCACCCCAATGGGCAATCCATAAATATCCATCGGTATCGATGGTCATCCCGTCAGGGTAACCTAAATTTTCCGGAACCTTAATCAATACTTTTCTGTTTTTAATCTCACCGGTATTTAGCGAATAATCAAATGAATATACTTCTCGCCTTGGTGAATCAATATAATACATTTTTTTATTATCAAGACTCCAGGCTAGTCCATTTGAAATGATTACTTCATTGAAAAGTTTTTTTGATTTTAAACTTTCGTCTAAACAGTATAGTGAACCAACAGGTTCAACTTCACCTGAAGAAGTAGTGCCTGCCAAGAAGCGACCCAGGGCATCACATTTACCATCATTGAACCTGTTATCCGGTATATCCTGTTCAGGATCATCAATTTGTTCAAGAATATTTTTTTCCTTATTGAAAAAATAAAAGCCGTTCTGTAATGCCAATAATAATTTATCTGTTTTACACAGTGCGAGTGCCCCGATAGGCTGATTGAGATTTATTGAACTTGTATTTTTTTTATTTGAATCATAAATAAAAATCTTTTTACCGATAATATCAATCCAATATAATATATTCTCTCTATGATCCCAAACTGGTCCTTCACCTAAGTTTGCTTTTATATCTGAGACTATTTCCAAATTATTTTTCATATTACTCATATTATTTTATTTTTAATGATATTTTTATTACAAAGAGTACAGATCAATTCGGGAAAAACCCCCCGGATACATGCAGTTCCGCTCCTGTTACATGACTTGAAAGATCGGACAACAAAAACAGGACGGCAGGAACATTGTCCTCTACTGTTTGTAGCCTGCCCATCGGAATAGTCTTTCTTCCCTGTTCATTTAACCAGTCTAAATTGTGGCCAAGACTTTCAAAAAGTTGAATCTCGGTGGGAGTTGCCACCCAGCCCATGGTTATCCAGTTAGCTCTGATTTGATTTTTAGCATAATTTTTTGAAATGTGTTTTGTTAACATCAGAACAGCGCCTTTGGAACATGCATATGCGGCCATATCTATAGCTCCTCCATAACCGTGTGTAGAGCCAATGTTTACTATTGATCCTCGGCCGGTTTTAAGCATAGACCTAATTGCAAATTTACAGCAAAAAAACACTGATTTAAAATTTATATCAAATATATCATAAAATAATTTTTCCTCTGTCTCTGTTATAAGACCCCTTGGGGTAATGCCGGCATAATTTACCAGGCCGTCTATGCGTCCATAGCGTTCGACTGTATTTTTTATCAGCTTCTCACAGTTTTCAACATTTTTTAAATCTGACCTTACAAATAAAGCATCCAGACCAGTCTCTTTTTTAATAATGCCGATAACTTCATTTCCATCATTTTCATTTCTGCCGCTGATTACAATCCTGGCACCCTCTTTTGCTGCAGATATTGCTATACCTCTGCCAAGCCCTTTTGTACCGCCTGTAATGACTATAACTTTATCCTTCAATAGTAAATCCATTTTTTCTCCAGAGATTTATAAAAATTTTTTGGTTGTTTTTAAGATTTTCTATTAGCCGGTCCTGTTGATTCCCTTATTATCAATTTCGGTGCGATAACAAATTCATTTTGGGAAGGAATATTTTTTTTATTGTTTTTTTGCATCCCCGATAACAATATGCTTGCCGCTACTTCTACAACTTCCTCAACCGGGTAATGAATTGAAGTTAACCTCGGTACAGTATATTCACATAATTTAACATCATCAAAACCAATAATCGATATGTCTTGCGGGATTCTTAATCTGGAATCGCTTATTGCCCGCATAGCACCTATTGCTGCTGTATCATTAAATGTAATTATGGCCGTTGGCGTCGGTTTTATTTTTAATAATTCTTTCATTGTAATAAAACTGTCCTCATATCTGAGCCCGCCTTTGACGATAAGATTGCTCATCAGACTTATGCCCTGTTCTTTTAAAGCTTTTTTATAACCTTTAAGTCTTGCTATGCTGTGGGAATGCGGGGTTTTTCTGTCTATATATCCGATATCTTTATGCCCTAATTCCAGCAGGTATTTGGTTGCCTCATACACACCTTTTTCGTTATCAACAATGATTGTCGGCAATTTAACTTTCGGGATTTTACGATCGAGAATTACAGTAAATATGCCTGAGCTGGCTAATTTAGCGATATTAATATCCGTCCTGTCAACCGGAACAAGCATTATACCGTCTACCCTTTTTGTCCTAAGTGTATTGATTATTTGAAGTTCCTTGTTGCTGTTGTACCCGGAATTACAAAAAATAGTATTATAACCCTTTGAAAAAAAAATATCTTCTATTCTTTTAGAGATATCCGCAAAAAGCATGTTTGAGGTATCGGGACAGATGAACCCGACTGTACAGCTTTGATCGCTTCTGAGACTGCCCGCCAAAGCATTTGGCTGATAATCCAGTTTTTCAATCGCTTTCGTCACACGGTTTCTTAAATTGTCACTTACAAAACGGGTATTATTGATTACATGAGAAACAGTTGCAACCGAAACTTTTGCTTTTTTTGCGACATCTTTGATATTTACCATTTCAATATTTCTTCAAATCAATCTTTTTATAATCGTTTAAATAAAGCTTTAAATTATTATACTTAAGTTAATATATCTTTTCAATACAAAAATTTTTACCAGTATTACTTATAATATATAAATAAAATATATAAATAAAATATTGTTTAAAGCTTATTTCAACCGCTCAAGAATACCTACAGTTGAAGTACATCCAAAACGGGAGCAACCCAGTTTTTTTATTTCAATAGCCCGCTCGAGAGTTCTGACTCCGCCAGCAGCTTTCAGTTTGATTTCCGGTTTTGTATATTGCCTCATTAATTTTAGATCGCTGTCCATAGCTCCGCCTGTACCGTAACCGGTGGAAGTTTTTACAAAATCAACATTAAGTTCATTACAGATTTTACATGCAGCTATTTTTTGATTATCATCAAGGTAACAGTTTTCAAAAATCACCTTAATAATAACACCATTCTTGTGAGCGGTTTCGGTTACCTGCCTTAGATCCTCTCTGACATAATCAATATCTCCGGACCTTAACTTACTGATATTCAAAACGACATCCAGTTCAACTGCTCCATTCCTGATTGCTTCTTCGGCTTCGAATACTTTCACGGCAGTAGTGGTATCTCCATGAGGAAATCCGATAACTGTCGTTGTCAATACATCCGAACCTGCTAGGATACCCTTCGCAAGCTTGACAGCGCATGGAATAACGCACACAGATGCTACTTTATATTCCAACGCAACTTTACACCCCTCGATTATTTCCTTATCTGTAAGTGCAGGATTTAGAAGAGAATGATCTATCATTGAAGCAATTTCTTTATATGTTACCATGCAGCCTCCTTCATTATTATAAACTGGTTATAAATTTAATCGCTTTTGAAGCGTTAATATTCGAATTTGAAGAGGATAAAAACTCAAACGATATGAAAGAATTATAGTCAATCATTTTAAGAACATCCATTATTTTTGAAAAATCTATATTGCCATCACCAGGGGCAAGCCTGTTGCTGTCTGCAAAATGAATATATTTTATTAAAGCATGATATTTTTTTATACTTTCACTGATCTCAGCTTCTTCGATATTCATATGAAATACATCTGCTAAAATACCTATTCTTTGCGGATCAAGCCTGTTTTTATTTTCATTTAAGAATAATACGGCATCTTCCAGTTTATTAAAAACATCAATTTCACTCCTGTTAATAGGTTCCAGTAAAAAAGTGGTTGAATCCACTCCGGCAGAGTACATGCATTCTTCCAGGCATTCGCAAATTATTCTTTCAGAAAGCCTTGTGTTATCTTTAAGTTTATTACCTCTCACTAACCCGATTATAACAGGTGCATTAAAAATTTTTGCAATCCGGCTGATTTCCCTGATCTTGTTTACAGTAATTTTTCTTACAAATTTATCAGGATTGGTAAAACTCAGTTTATTTTCGATAAATAACCTTGCGGAACCAAAAGCAGAAACAACCAAACCTGTTTTTTCCAATAAATTTGCCAATTCTGAAATATTAATTTTTTCGGGGTTTGTTTCGCTAAATTCAACACCACTGAAACCTAATTTTTTTATTAAAATTAAATTTTTTTCCGGGTTACCTTGAAATACAATCGGTGCGAATTTGCTCTTTGATTTTGATATCGAAATAGAATACTTCATATATAAAATTTTTAAGAATCAATTATTTCCATTTTATCTAAAGCCTGTTTCAGAAATATGGCAATATATTTAAAATTATACTCCGGAATAAGAATTAAATCCTCCATCAATAGGAATTATGACTCCTGTAACAAACCTAGAAGCATTTGATGCAAGCCATATGCAAGCTCCTATCAAGTCTTCGGGTTTGCCAAATTCACCCATTGGAGTATGTGCAATTATTAATTTGCCTCTCTGGGTAAGGTTACCCTTATTATCCAGCAATAAATATTTCAATTGTTCGGTTAAAAAAAATCCGGGAGCTATGGCATTGACTCTTAATTTATTATTATATTCTATTGCAAAATGTACTGCCAGCCACTGTGTAAAATTACTGACTGCTGCCTTCGATGCAGAATATCCGGGAATTCTTGTTAGCGGGCGGTAGGCATTCATAGAAGATATGTTTATGATTGAGCCACCTTCAGGATTATTCACCATAGCTTTACCAAATACTTGAGAAGGCAGTATAGCGCCGCCTAAAAGATTCAGTTTGATTACTTTTTCCAGAGCCGTCAACGGCAGGTCAAAGAACGTCAGGTCTTTATTTGTTGTGGCCTCTTTCATATTACCGCCTGCACCATTGACAAGAATATCAATTTTACCAAAATCCCGCAATATGCTGTCTTTGCACTCTTTAATCATATCCAGGTTCATGACATCGATATGATAACCTTTCGCTTGGATACTTTCATTTGTAAGTCGTTTTACAGCTTCATCCGTATTGTTGATATCACAAATAGCTATTTCGGCACCGGCTTTACCCAGTCCTAATCCTATAAATGAACACAGAATACCGGCACCACCGGTAATAACTGCTTTTTTACCTTTTAGACTAAAAATTCTTAGATACTCTTCCATCTTTCCACCTTTTTAAATTTTAATTTAATCTACATCCCTATCTAATATTGATTTTAGAAATTATAATTCTTTTATAGATTATATTTTGAAAACCAATATATTATAATGAATTTTTATTAGAAAATTACCTTAAAGTTTTTCTCATATCCATTACTCTCTTTACAGCTTTTGCGATGTGCTCAGCACTCATATTATATTTTTCAAGAAGCTCGCGATTATTTCCTGCTTCTCCAAGCACGTCCCTTATGCCAATTCTTAACATTGGGGTCGGGATATTTTCACCCAGAACCTCTGCAACTGCACTTCCCAGACCTCCATAAATGTTATGATTTTCTGCTACCACAATTGCCCCGGTCTTCGATGCGCACTCTATTATCATATCGCTATCAATCGGTTTTATGGTGGACATATTTACGACTCTGGCATTTATTTTATCTTTTTTAAGTATTTCAGCAGCTTTTATAGACTCTGAGGTCATGACTCCGCAAGCAATGATTGTTGCATCTTCTCCATCCATTACAGTAGTGGATTTTCCAATGGTAAAATTATAACTTGCATCAAAAATATCCGGCCATTCGTCTCTTGTCTCACGCAAATATACAGGACCGTTATATTCCGATATTTTCATAACAGCCTGCCTCATTTCTTCCGCATCCGCAGGATCTATTACTATGATACCGGGTATTGCCCTCATTATTGCTATGTCTTCAACAGCCATATGGCTTGCACCTGTTGAACCGTTAAAAAGGCCGGTATAGGCTCCGACCAATTTTACATTAAATCTCGAATATGCAACCGATATTGATACTTGATCTGCAGCTCTTTTTGTCACAAATACTGCAAAAGAAGTAACAAACGGTATTTTACCGCAGGATGCAAGACCTGCTGCAATTCCTACCATGTTCTGTTCTGCAATGCCAACCTGAAAAAATCTGTCTGGAAACTTTTGAGCAAAAAAAGTAGCTCTGGTGGAACTTGCAAGATCTGCATCCAGTACAACTACTTTTTTATTCAAACTGCCTAATTCCAACAATGCTTTTCCAAATGCATCTCTCATTGCAACCATATTATTTAAAAATCCTTTCTTGTTCTGATATAATTATTATTTTATTCTTCCAGTTCCCGGATTGCTTTCTTATATTCCCCTTCACTGGGTACCTTACCATGCCATTCACAGGTATTTTGCATAAATGAAACACCCTTGCCTTTTGTAGTTCTGGCAATTATTATTGTCGGAACCTCTTTTTTCATTTTTGCAGAATTGGCTGCACCTATAATCTGTTTAAAGTCATGACCATCTATTTCTATGGTGTTCCATCCGAAAGAATTCCATTTTTCCTTAACAGGCTTTATCTGCATTATTTCAGGAACATTACCCATAAGCTGGACATTGTTATAATCAAGTATTGCAGTTAAGTTATCAACCTTGGAATGAGATGCAAACATTGCCGCTTCCCAGATTTGACCTTCCTGTGTTTCTCCATCTCCGAGCACAACATATGTGTGATAGTCTTTTTTATCAAGCTTTGCTGCAAGTGCCATTCCGATACCAATTGACAGCCCCTGTCCAAGTGCACCAGTAGATGCTTCAACACCGGGTACTTTGGTCCTATCAGGGTGCACCTGTAAAATACTGCCCAGCTTTCCAAAAGTTGATAGCTTTTCGACAGGGAAAAAACCCCTTTCAGCAAGTGTTGAATATAGGAGCGATGCACCATGTCCTTTTGAAAGAATAAATCTATCCCTGTCGGGCCAATTCGGATTTGCCGGATCTACCCTCATTATATAAAAATATAATGAAGTAAGTATTTCTGCTGACGAAAAAGAACCCCCTATATGGCCGACTTGTGCATCCGTAACCATTGCTAAGATATGACATCTTATTTTTTGTGCCTGTTGTTTCAGTCTTTCGACTATTTGCTCGTCAATTGTTAAATTACTGTTTATTTTTTACCCCTTTCCGATTTAATAACAGTTATAATATTTTTTTAAGCTTATTTATTTCGTCTATTGAATTTAAAATATTAAATTCGATTCTAAAATTCTTCTTTTCACCAGGTTCGATAAATTTTAATTCCCCCCTGTCTCTGCTCTCTTTTCTTCCACTTGTGTAGCAATTTGAAGGTTCGATTCCACAAACATATTCACCGCATCCCAAATTTTTCCACTGGCTCAGTGACGGAAGATTGTCTTTATTGAATTTTACCCAGATGCCTATACCGCTTCCATTGTTAAATTTTTCATTTACTATAACTACATTGGAATTGCCCTCATTATCCGCTTTGATATTGTGATAAAATACTTGCTCTTGAAATCCTGGAACAGGCATGGAAAATTTGTTGTATTCTTTAAGTCCTTTTTCAGCCTCCTTATCCCTTGGTATCACAGTCGCCTCTGATTCAAACAAAATGGACTCTGCATCCAAAACCGGAAATCCGATATTTATATGATAAATAACCATCAATGGTGAAGTGTTAGCTCCAATGTTTTCAATTGAGTCTTCCACTACAATCTTTGGCTTATTCATCCAAACAGTTATTTTCCTTTTATTTTCAAGCTTGTCACCAAAGACTTTGGCCTCCCTGACAACTCCCTGTATTGACATTAAACAGTCGTCTTCTTCCCACTTGTTTTCTATAAAAATGTTCTCAGCGGGCAGATTGGCGATTCTTCCATGAAGACCAAGTTCTTCTCCATTATCAACACATGGCTTACCGGCATAAGTCAGTCCGCAAGTAGACAGCAACCCTCCATAGAATGTCCTGAGCCATTCAAAGTCCCTGCTTTCATAATAAACCGGCGATGTCTCTCTAACCGCAGATTTCCAGGCTATGGGTATGGAATTATATCTAAGGTCGGAGATATCCATACCTCTGTCAATTATGATATTCATATCAATTCCAAAAGCATTTTTTACACTCGCCGCTCTTACTCCCCTGCTCACCCCATCTGTCATTTCATAAAGTTTTATACCTCCGATTTGTGAAATATCTCCAACTTTAGCCAGAAGTTCTTTTTTTGATATTTGTTTTCCATATAATTTCATATAAGCTCCTAAAAATTTATATACTCTTTACAAATCTGCCGTTTGGAACTACTGCGATTTTTATTTTTTTCTCTTTCTCAACCAATATGTCGATAAAATCCTGTATATTGTTTATTCTTCTAAAGCCTGTCCTCTCGAAATCTTCAAAATCAGAATAAATAAATACTTCCGATTTCGTAAGAAGTTTTGAGATTGCAACTGCCTTATGACCGCCTAATACAAAATTCTGTTTTATTTTTTGCGAGAGTTTTTCATAATTAGTTACTTCCTGCATCCATTCTTCAAACATTTCTTCACCGTAGCCTTCATTACATGCCGCTGTAAAAATTATTTTACCCCCGTCTTTGATTATGCCTTTAATATTGTCCAAAGCTTTTTGTGCCTGATAAAGATTTATATCTTTAGGATATCCTCCGGGTGAAGTTATAACCAAATCAGCTTTTCCCTCCACATTTATCTCATATATTGAATCATATATCTTGATTCCTTTTTTAAATGCTTCATTGTTTTTCCCGGAAACTGCCGCAATTATTTTTTTTGAATCATCCAAAATTACATTAAACAGATAATCGATGTGAACAAGCCTGCCTGCCTCTTCTATATCCTGCCTGACAGGATTTGAAATAAAATTGGCTGCAACCGAATCAGTTTCCAGCATCATGGAATGATTTGCCCGTATGGTTTTTTTTGAGCATACTCCCGGCATTAATGCTTTTGCACCGCCAGAATAGCCTGCAAAATAATGATATTCGATATTTCCGCTAGCAATTAAAAAATCCGAAGACAAAACTTCTCTTGACACTTCTACCGGTGTTCCAAAAGACGTAGTCCCTGCCAGTTTTACATTCTCTGGGTCAAAATCTATCAGCCTTGCATTTTCTGCAGCAAATTTTCCAGCAAGTTTTATTTTCTCTTCCTCCGAATGTTTTCTGTGTATGCCAAGACCAAACAAAATTTTTATATCTTTTACTTTTGCTTTTTTAAGTTCTTTTATTATTCGATCCAAGAACTTGTAAGATGGGCATGATCTTGTGATGTCAGAAACTAAAATACATGCACTTGATTTGGAGTATGCAAGATTCGACAGGCTGTCTGCTGATACGGGATTTTTAAGGGCATCAGATATTACTTTGTCTTCATCTACAGGTGCTTCTTTCGATCCATCCTTATAAATTAGCGGAGCAATATTTTCATCAGGAATATCCAAACCAATAAATTTTTTCCCATATGGAATTTCAAAATGCATTTTTGTTTCCTTAAGCTTACCCTTAATTTATTTTCTCAATATATTCTTTGCCTTATACTCTATATAATCCAGATCAGTATCTTTGGGAGCCGCTCCTGTTTCTATTGCAGCTTTTGCAATACTTACTGCCACTGCAGGAAGAACTCTTCTGTCAAATGGCTTTGGAATGATACAGTCTTCGCTTAATTCATTGGACACTACAGATGCAAGTGCCCTGGCAGATGCTACCTTCATCTCCATATTTATCTCTTTTGCCTTAGCGTCCAACGCCCCTCTAAATATTGCCGGAAATCCAAGTACATTGTTTACCTGATTTGGATAATCAGACCTTCCTGTAGCCATAATTTTTACTCCGCACTTTTTAGCTATGTCTGGCTTAATTTCCGGCTCAGGATTTGCCATTGCAAATATAATCGGGTTTTTTTTCATCTCAGCAACCATATCAGGCTTTAGAACATCTGCAGCTGATACTCCAATAAATACATCTGACCCAACAACTGCATCCTGCAAAGTTCCTTTTATTTTTTCCGGGTTTGTCAGCATTGCAAGTTCTGCCTTCGCAGGGTTAAGGTGCTCTCTCCCGGGATAAATTATACCCTTGCTGTCACAAACAATAATATTGACTGCGCCTACATATCTTAGAAGTTTTACAATAGCTGTCCCTGCTGCCCCTGCACCATTTATAACTACTTTTATACTTTCCATCTGCCTGCCAGATAGCTTTAAAGCATTAATAAGACCAGCAAGCACAACAATTGCTGTTCCATGCTGGTCATCGTGAAATATTAGCATATTTGTCTCTGCCTTTAGCCTGTCCTCTATCTCAAAACAGCGCGGCGCTGAGATATCTTCTAAATTTATGCCCGCAAATGAAGGCTCCAGAAGTTTTACTGCATTCACTATAGTATCACTATCCTGACTATCTATGCATATCGGGAAAGCAGATACCCCTCCAAACTCTTTAAACAGTACACACTTTCCTTCCATAACAGGCAGTGATGCCCTAGCTCCAATATTTCCAAGCCCGAGCACTGCTGAACCATCAGATACAACAGCCACCATATTCCCCCTTGCAGTATATATGTTTAACATATCTGGATTCTTTGCTATTTCCATACATGGCTGGGCAACACCCGGGGTATAGGCAAGAGCAAGGTCGTGTTCATTTTCCACCTTTACCGTACTTATCACATCAATCTTTCCAACATTTTTTTTATGCATTTGCAGTGACTCAGTGTAAATATCCAATTGCTTTCCCTTCAGTTTATAAGTTTTTTTAACTTAATAATTATTAATATAAATAAATAAAATATTCAGATAAAAACCTTGTATTAATATATCTCCATAAAACTACTTACTTAAATTTCTCAGCTGATTTCTTTAAAGCTTTTACCACTGGTAGTTCCTCTCCAGATAGAAATCTAACCATAGCTCCACCACCAGTACATACATATGAAAATTTCTTATTTAACTTGTATTTACTTGCTGCAGCAACACTGTCGCCACCGCCTATAACAGAAAAGCTGTCAGTACTGGTTATATAGCTTAGTAGCTCTTTTGTTCCAAGCTCGCTGTCAGGTTCTTCAAATATTCCAGGTGGACCATTTACAAGGACTGTTTTTGCCTTTAAAGTCTCACCCTTGTATGCAGAAATAGTTTTAGTGCCAATATCAGAAATAAGATTTTTGGTAGGCAGACTAGTTGTATCTATTTCTACCCTACCTCCATCTACATAAGCATAATCAACTGGCATTATTATCTTATCTCTATAGTTAGATAATATATCCTCCGCTTTACTAATATATGGTTCAAGTTTTTTCTTGTATATTAGCTCTTTTGAGGGAGCACCAATATCTATACCAGATGCTAGCATAAAAACTTGAGCTAGTAGTCCTGCACATAGTATCCTGTCAGCTACACCCTTTTTTAGTACTTGTGGCATCATCAGGAATGCATCTTCTATTTTTGCTCCACCAAGTAAAAAAATGCATGGTTTCCCAGGAGATGTCATTATCTTTGAAAGAATGCTGTATTCTTTTTCAAAAAGCCTTCCCATTGCCGAAGGGAGCAGCTCTTCAAAACCAACAAGTGTTGGCTGAGACCGGTGAGCTGCTGCAAAGGCGTCACATACATATATATCTGCTATTGGAGATAGCTTAGACACAACAATCGTTTTTGCCTGCTCTTCTGGTGTAAGTTTGAGCTTGGTTTCAAAAATTGTCATCTCCTCAGCCATGTATCTTACATTATCTAAAAGTAAAATATCGCCTTCCCTTAAATCCTTAATTTTTCTTCTTGCCTCGGGTCCACAAACATCATCTAAGAATTTAATTTCTTTTCCTAGCATGCTTGATATAACCTTTGAATGAAGCTCTGTTGATATAAAGTTTTGATATTCAAGGTCTCCACCCTGATGCGAAATAAGCACCATTTTTGCACCTTTATCTGATAGCTCTCTTATAGTTGGTATAGCTGCCTCAATTCTTGTAACGTCTCTTAGTTTATTATCCTCTCTATTATAAGGAGAATTAAGGTCAAGTCTGCATAAGACTGTCTTTCTATAGAATTCAAAATCATCTAAAGTGTTTATACCATATTTCATTGAAAGATTTCCTTTTTTAAATAAAATCTTAATTATAAAAATTCTATATCAATTTTACGCTTTATCACCCATACCAAGATATTTGTTTGTGAGCCTGACCCCTTGTTTCCAATCAGTCTGTAGTGGCATTGCTGCTCTTATTCCATCTATGGTTTCAGGAATAACCACTGCTTCCTGAGGAATATTGATTGTAAAGAAAAGATTATCTCCACTCTTTACGACTGTTTCTCTAAATAATGCAATTTCATACATATCAGCACGTTTTGCACCTTTTTCCCTTGCATATTTAAACAGGGCTGCATTGGAATTGAATCCTTTAGCAATATCAACAACTTTTATTCTTGGATGTGCCTCAAACAATGCCATGGCATCTGCTACTTCTATTTTTTTCTTTGGTGTAACAAGCAGTGTGATTATATGACCATGAGTCGTTGGAACATGAATAAGTACACCCGTAGCCTCAATATGAGGCATAATTAACATCAAGTCTTTAGCCTGATGGTTGGGCACCTTTTCAACAAGTGCTACGTCGACTAAACCTCTGTGGCTATCACCAGGATCAGCAACTCTTCTGATAATTGTAACAACAACACGTTCTACGCCTACGGCTTTGTCTATACAGTCAACAGCTCTGATAAATCCAGTAGTGTTACAGCTTGTAAGTTTAAGATAATCTTTGCCTATACCTTTATCATAATTAGCATATCCATGAAAAAATACATCAGCTACATCATTTTTTTCTCCACCTTGAAAGATTGCCTTTTTATGCGCTGCCTGGTATATTTCTTTATTTTTGGCACCAATGCCTGCAGGTGTTGCATCAAGAATTATGTCAACTTTTGAGATTAGGTTATCAAGTATGCCTTTTACTGGAAATCCTTCAGCATTAAAAGCTTCTTTTTGCCCCTTATCTATTACATAAAGATCATAAGGACACGCACTATCAAACATTGCCCTAATTGATAAGGTGGGAGCTACATCTGCAACTCCTACAAGTTCCATATCGTCCTGTAATGCTACTCCATCTGCAAGCCTTTGGCCTATAACGCCATAT
>Ga0307380_10003072_pt1 | contig 23331 bp, 15 predicted proteins | sample UN3MG_FD_202239 | JGI IMG/M metagenome (GOLD analysis project Ga0307380, IMG submission 202239) | Soil microbial communities from Risofladan, Vaasa, Finland - UN-3 | ecosystem: Environmental > Terrestrial > Soil > Coastal area > Acid sulfate soil | place: Finland: Risofladan, Vaasa | collected... | reverse complement strand
ATATGCACGAGCGGCCGGTTCAGAAGTACGCCGTGGCCGAAATATCCGTGCTCTCCAAAAACCTCACCGTGATCCGAGGTGATAATTACCAGGGTGCTGTCGTAGAGTCCATTCTCTCTCAAACAGTCCAGGAGCTCCCCGATTTTCGCATCCAGATAGTTTAAAGCTCCATCGTATACATCCACCACAGCAGAGATTTCCTCGGCGTTTATCTTGAGTGTTCCTTTATTTACCGGACGGGCATCAAGGCAGGCTGTGTCGATATGGGCGGTGATCTCCTGCCCCGGCGAGAGATACTTGCTGCGGTAAGGCTCCGGCGGATCATATGGTCTGTGGGTGTCCATATAATTGATAAAAACGAAAAAAGGTTTTTCGGAATGCTCATGGATAAAAGTAAGAACCAGCCGGTTAGTGTGCTCTGTATTATTTGGTTTTCGGGGAGTGGTAACCGTGGTATCGGACCAGATCGCCGTAAAAGTCTTGAATCCGCGATGCATGTTCTGGTTCGCATCAACCTTGGGGTTATTGCTGAAACCAGCGGTGTAATAGCCGGCCTTTACAAGAAACTCAGCCAGTGTGGGGATACGGTCTACCAGCCATTCATGCTGGCAGGTGGTGTGATACTCCCTGGGCAGAAGCCCGGTAAAGAGGCTGGCATGAGCAGGCAAAGTCCAGCTCGAGGAGGAGACTGCGCGGCTGAAACGGGCGCCTTCGGCGGCCACCCGGTCGACATTAGGCGTGGTCCTCCTGCCGTAGCCGTAGCAGGAGAAATGATCGGCCCGGGCGGCGTCCATAACGATCAGCAGGATATTCGGCAGCGGACCTTTGAGCTTAGGTGTTTTGGAACAGGTGAAAAGAATGCTGCCTGCTGCCAGCAGCAGAAGTAGGCGGAATGTTCTCCAATCCGGCATTTATCGCTTCCTGGTTGTTTTACAAGGGAAATCAGACCTAATTTTTCCGGCGGTGAAGAGGATCATTTTAATCAGGTTCTCCTGTGGAGCGTCAGGCACAAGCTTTTAGTCTGCTGCCTGCCTGGATAAAGCTGTTTACTTTGTCATGTTAAGCTCTTGCAGTTGTTTCTCGACCTGCTCGTGAATCTGAGGGGGAAGATTCTCATTGAGGAGCGTCTGAAGGTAGCCACGGGCTTCCTCCTTTTTCCCCAGATTCAGGCAGACCTGGCTCAGATTGAAGTAAACTCGAGGGACCGGATTTTTTTTGATCTCTTCGAGCAGCAGTCTTCGGGCGGCTTCCCAGTTCCGGTACTGCAAATGCAATTTGATTACATTTTCCAGGAAATGCAAGTTATCCGGGTGAAAAGTTAGGAGCTTTTGCAAATGGAACTCGGCTGTTTTGGAATCCCCTTTTATCATTAACAGGTTTGCCGCGTTAATCCGGGCATTCGGCTCGGAAGGGTCGATTTCGGCAATCTTGAAGAACTGTTCGAGGGCCTGGTCATCTTTACCGGAGTCTACCAGGATTTTACCCAGGAGCAGCCGTACTCTCACCTCCTCGTTTGTCCTGCCGATCAGGGAGCGAACAACCCTGAGAGCCTCCTGGTATTTTTTCTGCTTGTAGAGGGTTTCCCCGAGATAGACAGGTGCTTTGATATTGTTCGGGTTTATGGCAAGGGCGGTGTGCAATTCCCATTCGGCCGCAGGAAGCGAGTCGCGGCTGAAGAAAAAGACTCCCGTCTTTAAATGCTCCATCACATGTGGATGCTCGATCTGGATCTGCTGGGAAATGTCCGGACCTCCTATGTCCACGTAACCAAGGGCACGAAGGACTTGCTCCTGCTGTGGATCTATCCTCTGCTCCCTGGCAATCAGCAAATCCTCCGGCCCTTCAATAAAGGGAAGCAAGCGCTCTTCCATTCCTGTGACCGCGGTTATAACCTCTTCCTTGCTGATTGAAGAAGGGCAAAGATTATGCTGTTCCTCGAAGTCTTTGGACAGATCGAAGCACTCATAAGATTCATTTTCACAGAGAATGTAATGGTATCCTTCCGGAGTCCATATAGACCGGAGATCGTTGAAAGCCTCCATTTTTAAGCTAATCCTTGGTTCTTTCAAAAGACTGTAGCATGGCTTTTTTGGGATAATGGGGTCAAGCAGGTAACTCACTTTCGCACCGGTAGGCGCCCCCAGGTTTTCCATTCCCAGCAGCCGGACAATAGTATGAAAAATATCACAGATCGACACCGGTACCTCCCGGACCCCCGGTGACCTGGTTAGTTTCCCATGATGGATAATCAGAGGGATATGTATCAGAGGACGGTAGAGAAACACCCTGTGGCCTAAAAGTCCGTGATCGCCGTGAGCTTCACCATGGTCGCTGGTGATTATTACCAGAGTATTATCATACAGACCACGTTGTTTAAGGTACTCTAAAAGTTCCTGGATCTTGGCATCCAGGTAATTCATTGATCCATCATAAAGGGCGCGCAGGATTTCAAAATCCTTATCCGAAAGAGCCACCAGCCGGTTTTTCACCAGATTGTGATTATGATTCACACTATCAATTAGAGCTGTCACTTTCTGGTTTGGTTTCAAGTAAAGGCTCCGGTACGGTTGCGGAGGGTCATAAGGATGGTGAACATCCATATAGTTTATGAAAATGAAAAACGGGGCTGCTTGAGATTCATCGTTTTCCAGAAATTGACGTACCAGCTCATTTGTCTTTTCAGTATTGCCACGCTTGCGCGGAGAAAGAGAAATGGTTTCTTTCCAGACAGAAATAAAAAGGTCGAAACCCCGGTGAAGATTGGATTCCGCACCAATAGTGGGATTGTTAGTTAAACCGGCTGTACGGTATCCTTTGGTTTTGAGGATTTCAGCCAGAGTCGGGATACGCTCGATAAGCCACTGGTGCTGTATGTGTGTCCCGTTCTCCCAAGGCAGGAGTCCGGTAAAGAGGCTCGTGTGAGACGGCAGTGTCCAGCATGAGGAGGCAACCGCCTGAGTGAATCGCAGACCTTCGGCTGCCACCCGGTCTATATTGGGTGTCGTGAGTCGCGAATAGCCGTAGCAGGAGAAATGATCGGCCCGGGCTGCATCCATGACGATCAGCAGGATATTCGGTAACGGACCTTCCAACCTGGGAGAGCGTGAGCAGGAGAAAAAAATGAAGAAAATTATCGGGATTAGACTCAAAAGGGCTGTTCTATTATCAGACATCAATTCTTTCCTTTTTTAATGCCGCTTATTGGCTTCCACTTTCAAGAAAACAGTCCAAAAATAACTCAACCCGGCTTACAAATCAAACGGGAATTGATACTGATTGTTTTCTTGAAGGTTGTTGGGCAGGAAATTGCATTGAAAGCAGCTAATATGAGTAAAGCGAAAAAGTTCGGCTAATCTGGCAGGTGCGCAAACATTAGATAGAAATGGATAGATTGAGCTTGATTCCATCGACCAGAGGTGCAGTTATCTGTAGTCGGACATCAGAACTGGCGTGAAGGTTGGCCTGCTCAGACAAACAATGCCTGGAATGAATTAACAATGCTTCTTCATTTGAATAAATTCAATCTGTCTGGCCATTCATTTCAGTACTGCGATGGATAAGCCTCAAGAAAAGGCTTTTCAGCCATCCTAAAAACATCAGAAAAGCAGTGAAAACTGTGCTGACCGTGGCAAACAGTACATATCCCGTTATGGCTACCGCTAAAATGATTTGCACCACCTTGAATCCGCCCAGCCAGGCAGCCAGCTTGAAAGCCCAGTCGAAAAAGAGGCCTGTCCCAGGCACGGCCATGATATACTGCGGGTAAAAGTAGAATGCCGGGAATGCGGCCAGGCCGGCAACCAAGCTCACAGTTGCCGCTCTCCGGTAGGCCCGGTCATCGAAATCAGACCCGGTCAAGCGGCCGCCGATCTTGGCACGCAGGCCGGCTGAATATGAGATAATAGAAAACAGCGCCGCAACTGCTCCGCAAATCAGGTAGACTGTCTGTTTACCGGGAGTCGGGGCGTATTGGGCTGTCACCAGGGCGACAAAACCGCCGTACAGCACAGCCAGAAGAATGGGACTCACCAGAGTCGCCCAGTAGCTGGCCTTGTCCACTCTGCCCAGGGTCAGAGGAGTGATGAGAGCCGTGAAAACAATTTTAACCGGCCAGCCTAAGACTATCAATATGACCCGGAAAGCAAAGCTCAGGATTATCAAACTGGCAATAAAATCAATTAGAGCCACGGTTTGTATCTCCTCTGGACAGGGTGAAAATGATGCAGTCCTCAGTTGAGAGTTATCGCCTTTATAGATAGAGGCCTGAATATATTATCAATAATGCTGCAAAGTGAGAACGAAAAATTAGCCGCCACACTACCGCAGGATTATGCCAATTCATGCCCGTGAACCGCCCTTACAAACGTTACCACAAATTGCAGGAGAACTCAAGCGGACTTTTTACCGGATAAAATATCCAATCCGTGCACTAGAAAAAAATGCCACCATCCGTATTAAGCGGTACAGGGATTGTGCCGGTTCTCTCCGGGTCCGCTAGGAGTGCTGCCTCACAATTCTTGCACGCGTTTAGTAAACTCATAAAAGAGCTGAAAGAATATCTCCACACAGTCAGCCGGCACATTTTCCGGGATGTCTTCGGGTCGATGCCACAGGTGCGATATATTGTAGCCCTCGCTGTTTACATATACAGCCCGGGCCCCGGACTCACGGAAAGGTCCGGCATCCAGCATAAAACCATCCTGACTTTTCCATGCCGGGGTCCCATTCAGGCTTAACTCCCGGTCAATGCTGCTGATCAAGGATATTAGTTCCTCATTTTCCGTATTTATTTGCAGGTCCGGACCCCAAGTCACAGAATCAAGATTCACAACAAGCTTGATATTTTTAAGAGTCCCTGCCTTCTTTCTCTTCCCCACATAGTCGATTGCCCCAAGCTTATCGTACTCCTCGCCGGTCGTGGCAATGAAAGTCAGCGTTTTTCCGGGCCGGGTCCCCGAAAATGCGTGTGCCAGCATGAGCATGGCAACCAATGTAGCAGTGTTGTCATTTGCACCGGGGCTTGAATAGACTGTATCGAGGTGGGCCAGGAAAACAATTTCATCCTCGCTCTCCCCGGGAAGAGTCCCGACAACATTGGCTGATAGGGTGTTCGGGATAAAATCCACCTGGACGTTTAACCGCACCGGCGTTCCATTTGCCAGGGCTGTTTCCAATATCGGCACATCCTGCAAACCGACATTGAAAGTGGGGAGGCATTTCACTTTTTTGCCGAACGAGTAATAGGGAAGGGGAACGGCCTTGCCGTAACGTGACAGAGTAATGTACGCCCTGATCTCGCCCGTAAGTTTATCCACCACTCCATACGGAATTCCGCCAGCATCCTCTATTTTTTCCAAAATCCCGGTAATGCCGCCGCTTGGTGTGCCTGAGCTGCCATGGCCGGGATATGTTTCCAGGCGCTGTTGACCCACATACAGTTCCGGTTCAGTAAGGAGCACCCATCTTTCAAAATTGAAAGTGTCCAGCTCCACAATTGGCAGGGCGGACTCCAGCTCTTTCTTGACAATCAAAGCTGCTCTATCGTATTCCGGGCTGCCTATCGGGTGCGGGCCCAGATCAGTGCATAAAGCTTTCAGCATCTTTGCCAGATATTCCGCGCGCTTTTCCGGTGTCTCAACCAGATGGCGGCTGTTTCCGGAGGTTTTCTTCGGTGAGCAGCCGGCGATTAGCGGCGTTATCAGTACAGACTGACCCGCAAGATTGATAAAATCCCGTCTCTTCATGGGTCGATCTCCTGGCTGGGAAAAATTAATGGATCGCAGAAAATATCATGTCTGGCTTTACAGGCCAGGCTAAACACCTTCCAACCCCGGCTTCTACCATTCATTTGTCGTGTTCCAGCCGCAACAGAACTGAAGGCAATTATACCCGGACAGGATTGGATAATCAAGTTATTCATTTCAGCGTCTTACTATCAATAAAAAGCCGCAGGATAAAAGAAGGGCAGGTCATTGAACGGACCAGTCAAGAGGAAGATTCTGTCGTCAGAGGTTCCGGATGGACGCCGGATTTTCTGCCGGTTCTGCGCAGCCAGTTCTGGAAGCTGTCCATATACAGGAAGAACACCGGAGTAACGAACAGGGTCAGGAACTGCGAGAACAGCAGCCCTCCCACAACAGCCAGGCCCAGCGGCTGGCGCGCCTCCGCACCGGCTCCGATACCGGCGGCTATAGGCAGGGTGCCCATCAACGCGGACATGGTGGTCATCATGATCGGCCGGAAGCGGATGACGCACGCTTCGTAAATGGCATCGACCGGGTTTTTCCCCTCCTTCCGCTGGGCCTCCAATGCGAAGTCTATCATTATGATACCGTTTTTCTTCACCAGCCCCACCAGCATCACCACCCCCACAAATGCGTAAATGCTCAAGTCCACGTGGAAAATCAGCAATGTGACCAGCGCACCAAAACCGGCAAACGGCAGGGCCGATAGAATTGTCAGCGGGTGGATAAAACTCTCGTACAGGATGCCCAGCACCAGGTAAATGACCAGAATGGCCAGGATCAGCAGAAAGCCCAGCCCGCTGAGCGAAGACTGAAACGCCTGGGCCGATCCCTGGAAGTTTGTGCTGATAGTCGCCGGCAGGACTTTCCCAGCCAGCGCATCTATTTCGGAAACCGCGCTGCCGAGGGAGACCCCTGGCTGAAGGTTGAAAGACAAAGTAACAGCCGGGAGCTGGCCGGAGTGATTGACCGAAAGTGGACCGAGGCCTTGATTCAGTGTAGCCACTGCATCCAGCGGCACGAGCTTACCATTGCCGGAACGCACGTAAAGCATGGAAAGCGCCTCGGGACCCAGTTTGTATTCGGGCTCCAGCTCCATGATGACCTTGTAGGTATTATGCGGCGCGTAAATAGTGGAAACCTGACGGGAGCCGTAAGCGCTGAACAGGGCCATCTCGATCTGCTCGGCTGTCACCCCGAAACTGGAGGCTTTGTCCCGGTCGATATTTACGTTGACCTGAGGATTGGTGATCTGGAGGTCGCTGGTGACATCCTGAAGTCCCGGAATCGAGCGCATCCTTTGTTCCATGACTTGTGCATAATGATATAGTTCTTCCGTGTCCGCACCCTGCAGGGAGAACTGATACTGGCTCTTGGTGAGCGTGCCGCCGATCCTTATGGGCGGCGGGTTCTGGAGGAAGACATTGATGCCTGGGACCATGGCGAGTTTCGGCCGTAATTGCTGGATTATCTGGTCTGCGGAGAGCTTTCTCTCGGAACGCGGTTTGAGATGCATAAACATCACACCGTTATTGGAGCCCGTGAATCCTCTGGATCCGGCGTTGGACATGAAAGAGGCGACATTCGGGTCCTGGGCCACAATCGCCGCCACGGCCTGTTGATGACGGGCCATGTCTTCAAACGATATGCCCTGTGCGGCTTCTGTCATGGCGAAAATCTGGCCAGTGTCCTGGCTGGGCAGGAATCCCTTGGGGATTACCATGAACAGATAGACCGTGCCGGCCAGGATAGCAGCGGAGAAAAGCATAACAGTGCGAGTGTGCGAAAGAGACCATTTCAGCCCCAGCTCGTAGAGCTCCAGCATCCGCTTGAAAAACTTTTCCATTACAATGTAGAAACGCCCGTGGCGCACGGCAGAGCGCGGTTTGAGAAAGCGGCTGCTCATCATGGGTGTCAGGGTCAGGGAGATGAACCCGGAGATGAGTATGGCCGAGGAGATGGTTATGGCGAATTCATGGAACAGACGTCCGAGAATCCCGCCCATCAAAAGAACAGGAATGAACACGGCGGTCAGGGAGAGGGTCATGGAAAGTATCGTAAAACCGACTTCGCTGGCCCCTTCGATAGCCGCCTTCATGGGCGGCTTGCCCATCTCCATGTGGCGGACTATATTCTCCAGCATCACAATGGCGTCATCCACCACGAAACCCACAGAAAGTGTCAGGGCCATCAGCGAGAGATTGTCCAGGCTGAAACCCAGATAATACATGATCGCAAAAGTACCCACCAGCGACATGGGCAGGGCCATGCTCGGGATGACCGTAGCCGACAGGTTGCGAAGGAAGAGAAAAATCACCATGATCACCAGAAACAGGGTCAGCATCAGCGTGAACTCAACATCAATCAGCGATTCTTTGATTGAATCGGAGCGGTCGAAAAGCACGTGCAGGGAGACCGATGGCGGCAGCTGCGAGCTGAACGAGGGCAGAAGGTTCCGTACGGCTTTAGCCACCGCAACGGTGTTGGTTCCCGGTTGACGCTGGACAGCCAGAACTACCGAGCGGTCATTGATATACCAGGCTGCGGTTTTGTCGTTTTCTACACTGTTGATCACCCGGCCCAGCTCCTCGAGACGTACCGGTTTACCGTTCCGGTAAGAGACGATGATCGGCTGGTAATTGGCGGCCTCGGTCAGCTGCCCGTTTGCCTGGACTGTGAAAGCCTTGTAATGGCCGTCCAGTGTTCCTGTGGGAAGATTGACATTGGCGTTGCGTATCGCCCCGGCCACCTCATCAATACCTATCTCCCGGGAGGCCAGAATCCTGGGATCGAGGTAAATACGCACGGCGTATTTCTGAGCGCCGTAGACCATCACCTGGGCCACTCCGCTGACCATGGAGATCCGCTGGGCCATCAGCGTCTCGCCATACTCATTCAGTGCGGACAGCGGAAGGGTGGGCGAGGTCAGTGCGAGGTAAAGTATCGGCTGGTCGGCGGGGTTGACCTTCCTGTAGGACGGCGGATTGGGCATGTCCTGCGGCAGTTGTCCCTGGACCACCGAGATGGCGGACTGAACATCCTGGGCCGCTGCATCAAGTTCGCGGCTCAGCTCGAATTGAAGAGTGATACTGGTGTACCCCTGTGTGCTGGATGAGGTCATGGAGGACACACCTGCGATCGTGGAGAACTGCTTTTCCAGTGGAGTGGCCACAGCCGAGGCCATGGTTTCCGGATTTGCTCCGGGAAGCGCGGCGGAGACCATGATCGTGGGAAAATCCACATTGGGCAGGTCAGACACAGGCAGCAGGTGATAACCGGCCAGGCCGAAAATCAGGATGGCCAGCATGATCAGGGTCGTGGCAACCGGACGCCGGATAAAAAGGCCTGAGACATTCATTGATTACTCGCCTTTCCGTTATTCAGGGCGGTTGTTTCCACGACCTTTGCACCGGGATAAAGACGCAACTGCCCGTCAACAACCACCTTCTCTCCAGGCTTGAGCCCGTTCTCCACCACCGCATCGCTGCCGATTCTATAGGAAACGGTCACCGGCTGTGATTGGACAGTCATGTCGGATTTGACCACGAAAATATAATCACCTTCTTGTCCGGATTGGACAGCCTGAGCCGGGACAGTCACGGCATTTTCCAGCATCTTGAGAACCAGCTCCACGTTGACAAATTCACCCGGCCACAATGCCTCGTCCTCGTTCTGGAATACGGCTTTGAGCAAAATCGTGCCTGTGGAGGCATCCACTGTATTGTCAATGAAATTGAGCTCGCCCATGTGGGGACTCTGTTCTTCACCGGGCGCATGGGCTTTAACTTGCAGCTTACTGGCGCTGGAGTATTTCACTATCTCCGACAGAAACTGTTCCGGGACCGTGAAGCCCACGTAGACAGGCTGAATCTGATGGATCACTACCATTGGATTCTCTGCATTGGCCTTTATCAAATTCCCCTGGTGCACCAACAGGCTGCCAGTGCGGCCATCGATCGGGGAGGCCAGGGAACAGTAGTCAAGGTCGAGCCTTGCGTTTTCCACTGCGGCCCTGTCGGCCTCCATAGCGGCTTTCTGGGCCTGGGCATTGGCCAGCATATCACTGTATTGCTGCTGGGTGATATAGTCTTTCTTTACCAGTTCCCCGTAGCGTTGGACATTTTCCTCGGCATTCCTGGCCAGTGCCGTGTTGCGGGCCAGGTTGGCCTTAGCCATTTCCAGGGCCGCTTTGTAAGGGCCGGGGTCGATCAGGAAAAGCGGATCTCCCTTTCGGACATCCTGCCCTTCTGTGAAATAGACCTGCCTGAGCTCGCCCCCCACCCTGGATCTCACTTCAACCGTGGTATAAGCTTCGACATTGCCGATAACTTTGATCTCAAAAGGCAGGTTCTTGCTGGCCACCGAACCGATCACTACAGGAATGGCCTCTTGTGGCGGCGGCTCTGAGTTGGATGAACAGGCAGCAAAAGCGAGCAATCCGAGCGGAATCACAATCCTTCCCGCAGGTTTCAGACAAATTATTATCTGCCGTTTTACAGACAGCAGGTAGCGCAAATCGTTCATTTTTTCTCATCCTTTTCCGAATTCTTGGGACTCTTCTCATCCGAGGGGTTCCGGGGCAGCCAGAGGGAACCCGTATCATGGGCCAACTGGGCCAGGGACAGGAACCAGTCTGTCCTGGCCTGCAGATTCTGGGCCCGAGCTGCTTCGAGAGCGGCCTGGACAGAAAGAAGCTCCAGGATGCTTCCCACCCCGGCTTTATAACGTCCCGAGGCCACAAGCTGGGATTCCGTGGCACTGTTGAGCAAATCTTCACTCGTCTTGAGCCGCTGAGCTGCTGTCTTCAGATCGTAGTAACTGGTCCAGACGTCCAGTATAACCATTTGTTCCAGGCTTTGCGCGCGGTCGGCTGCCACCTCGGCCTCGGCCTGGGCCTGGAGCAGGTCATAGGTATTGGAAAATCCTGTGAACAGTGGAAATGAAAGGTAAACGCCGAGATTGGTTACATCGCTGTGAACATCCCGGCTGTTGTAATATATCCTGCCCCAGCCGCCGCCAAGATTGATCGACGGCAGCCCCTCCCTGCGCACGGATTTGATATGTGCCTGAGCCTCTAGTGCCTGGGCACGAGCCGCCGCCAGGTCCGGCCTTTCGGTTTCGGCTTCTGCAATAAGCTGTTCTACGGTTTCGGAAACCTGATCCACAGGCAGTTCGTTCGGCAGGAAACCCACATCATAGTCGATATCCGCAGGCAGGCCCATGGCTGTGGCCAGGGATCCCCTGATCGTCTGGATCTGCCCTTCCACAGCCTGGAGAGCCAACTGGGACTGGGACAGGGTGGTCTTCGCCTGAAGCACATCCGCTATAGTAGCCAACCCTGCCTTGTGCCGATATTCAGCCGCATCCAGGTTGGCCTGGTATTCTTTCAGGCTCGCCTCCTGAGCTTCGCGCAAAGACTTGACATAAAGGTACTGGAAATACGCCTGCTCCACCTGCAGGATTACATTCTGGACGGTCGCGTTGTGCGTCCAGCCGGCTGCGTAAAAAGCATAGCGGGCAGCGTTCACCTCAGCCCGCCGCTTGCCGAAATCAAAGAGCATGTAGCTCAGGGATAGCGAGGGCTCATAACTTATCGAATTGTAATTGAAACGGCCGCCCGCCACTGAACCACGGACCTTGGTCAAACTGCCGTCAGCGGCGATAGACGGGAAATAGTCGCCCTGCTTACTCCCCATTTTTGCAGCCGCCGCCCTGGCGGAAGACCAGGAAGCCTTCGTGTTCGGATTATTTCTCAGGGCCAGATCCACCACATCCTCGAGGGTGAGCCGATTTATGGAAGCGAGCAGTCTCTCCGGAATCTCTGCCCGCTTTCTGGTAGTGTCGACCCGCGTTAAGGCTGCAGAAGGCGGTTTCCACAAAACATTGGGGCCGGATGGAGCTTTTCGGTCAATCCGGTCGCGCAGCAGTGCCGCGCAGCCTGTAATTTGCAGTACCCCCATAGATAAAAAAGCGGCGGTGAGTATAATGAGTCTGCGAGAGCTGAAAATTTGCCCGGATTCCCTCATGTTCTCTCCCCAGGGCTTGTCCCTTGCATTCCGATCCCCCTAAGAATGAAACTGCTCAGTAAACAGGTGTCTTTTTCCACCGGGTCCGGATTACTGCAAATAAGGCGCAGTCTGATTAAGGCGATAGTTGTTTCCGCTATCATTGCAGCGACCTTTGCGGAGTCCACCGGTCTGAAATGCCCGGATCGGATGCCCTGTTTCACTACTTCGGCGATTTTTTCGACAAACGCCTGGTACCGGCTGCTTCCGTGGCGCGGCTTTTTGGTTTGAGCCAGGTTTCTCTCATAGAGCAGGACACGGAAGAAATCCCGGTTCTCATCAAAAAAACTCATGTGACGGTTTATCATCTGTTTAAGGCGCACATCCGGCGCCAGGTCACTGTCCAGAATCTCGAATAAATTTTCAGTCAATCGCTCGAAGCAGGAATCCATTGTGGCCTGGAGAAGCTGGTTTTTCGTTTCAAAATGCAGGTAAAGCGTGCCTTTGGCGACACCCGCCTCCTCGGCAATTTTATCCATAGTCAGTCTCAGCACGCCATCGCGCGTAATTATCCGGGCCACGGCGTTCTCGATATGCTGCTTGGTCAGCAGATTTAGAAACTTTTTACGGTCTTTTTTTATCTTTGGCATCCAGGAAATCCCGGTGACTGATTAGTCATTTTTTAGACATGACAGTCAATATAAGAGCCGTAAAGTAATCAGTCAATGATGATCTGTTCTTTTGACCTGTGTCCCGACAATCCTGCCAGAGCTATTAAACTCGGTCGCCAGCACGATGTAAAAGTTGATCTGTGATTTGGTTCGGGATGGATGTACTGCGAAAAAACCCGTTTTTACAATAGATACCGTCTCAAAAAGAGGTATCGATAGATAGGCTAAAAAAAGTCAGAAATAATTAATCGCTGGATGTTTACCTTGAAAAGAATATTGTACTTAGAGTTGAAAATGATGGACTAAATAATTCATAATATAACAAGGGGCTGCAAGATAAGCTCGCGGCCCCTTGTCATCACTGGTACGCCCGGAGGGAATCGAACCCCCAACCTTCTGATCCGTAGTCAGACGCTCTGCAATTTTTCTAACTTATCTAACTCTTTTAATATCAACTCAAAAGCGCACGATTGCCCGATTTGCGCTTTTTAGTGTCAAATGCCATAACTGCAATAAATGTATTAAATGCTCTCAAGTTTGTCACAGTTACGGCACAGTTGATCGTTTAGGAGGTAACTCTCTCGGCCTGTCAAGGAAGAGGCCATTGATTAGAATCAGGTAGCGCCATTAATAAAGGGTCTTGAAGAAATCCCAATCCCGATTTTGTTTTGAGCATTACCAAACTCATCCCTTCTCGATTAACTGAAACACAAGCAAGCCAGGTATTAAGTAGATGTTTTTCAATTCAATTTCGTATACCAGATGTTCATACTTTCTATATTGCCACATATATTGGTGTTATTAGTCAGTGTGCCCGCATAAATATATCCCATTTTAGCGAAAGTAATGTTCATTCCCGCAGAAAGAGCCCTGGCAATTGTATAAGCGGTGCGCATCCCCCGCCGTTTCATAACGGCTTCCATCTTATCGAGCAGTATGACCGCCAGCCCTTTACCCCTGTATGAAGGAAGAGTGGCAAAGTCAGTCATCTCAACATTTTGGCAATCGAGATCCATTTCCGCCGAGGACAAAGCTATAAATCTGATCCCATCCCTGACATAAAAATACTGGACATGGCTTGCCATTGTTTTACGTAAATAATCCGGATCATGAATCGGAAAAGGATAAGTCTCGAATACTTCCTTGTAAACCAAACTCATCTGTTCAGCTTCATCGGCTAGGTCAGCCATTCCTACGGTTAAGGGTGAGATGTCATCCACAGTATAGCTTTGAGTGGCCTTCTTTTCTGCAATAGCAAGGATTTCTTTTATCTCAACTGGATTGGCTTCTTTTTGCCGTTCTTTTTTTAAATATTTAGAAAGAAAAGCAACATCTCCCTTGCCGTTAAAAAAACCGGGTATAGAAGCTTCTAATTGATAACCACTGTCTTCAAAAACAGACTTTTGTTCAACAGAAACCTTTATTGTTATTTTTGAATATCCTTTTTCTTTGCTCAAACTATCGATTTTTTTTACCAGATAGTTGGCATCTCCATCACCGAGTTTCATCAAATAAATTCTATCATTAAGCGGCCCGTGTTGAATGATAGAGTTACTAATCTTTACAATTTTATCATACATGTTACAATAGCTCCGCATTAAACTCAATCTGTTCTGCGATCAGGAAAGATAAGAGAAAAGGAAATAAAGACTATGGTGGAAAGAGCTACTCCATAACAAGTTGCATCCAGTCCAATATTCGCTAGAGTTGCAGGAAGATTGCACATGCCCAGTTGTAAAAAAATCGTTAAAGAGCCACCAAGCAACATGGCCCAAAAAGCTCCTGTCGAACTGGCGCGTTTCCAGAAATAGGCTCCCAAAGTAGGAACGAACAAGCCTGATACCATAAAAGCGTAAGCATATAGAATAGCATCAAGCACTTTTTCAAAACCGCTGGCAATAACAACTGCCACCACGCCCACTAGTAAAGTGACGGCCTGACTGAGTCTTATCAAATGTTTTTCCGAGGCCTGCCTGAACCAGTATCGCTGTAATAGATCCAATACAAAGTTGCCTGATGACGCCATCAGGCAACTATCAGCCGTTGACATGATTGCCGAAAAGTACGAGGCGATAACAATTCCTGTAATCCCAACAGGCAGGATGTGTTTGATCAACAAAGGCAGACCCATCTCTGACTCTACTTCCGGGAAGATCACTCTGGCGAACATGCCCAGTACCACGCCTGAAAACGCCATCAGAGGATATTCAAGAATTCCGGCAATAAACCAGGCCCTTTTAGCTTCCTTTTCTCCCCTGCAGGCAAACATCCGCTGGTACAGGGTCATTCCTATCAGCCAGATAGGAACTATGGTGACGAACCAGTTAATAAGCGTAACAGGATTTATCTGCAGCGGATTAAAAAAGTGGGGAGGTAATTGCGCTTTTATGTTTTCCCAGCCCCCCAGTTTAATCAATGCCGCCGGGAATGCGACCAGAAGAATGCCGCCCAGAAGCACGATCCATTGGATTGTATCGGTGTAGATGACAGCTTTCAAGCCACCGGCTACAGTGTAGACAATGGTAATAATAGCGATTATCAGGATTGCGAATTGCTTTGAATCCATACCCCAGGGAGCTTCAGGGATAATTGTTACCGAGGCCAGCTTTGCCCCTGCCAGAACCTGAGCACCAGTAAAACCCATATAGCCGATCCCTGAGATCAGGGCTGCCAGAAGCGCGACTTTTTCTCCATAACGGTAGCGAAGAAAATCAGGGTAGGTCGTCATGCCATGTTCGGCATCCAGACGTTTGATACGGGGAATCAGGAAAATAGCACTGAACCAGGCTCCAATCAAACCTGTGAAAAGCAGCCAGCTTCCGGACAAGCCCATTATAAAACCCAATCCACCCAAACCTATTGAAAAACCACCACCAACATCTGTGGCCACAATCGAAAGCCCTACGTGGAAAGACCCCATCGAACGGCCACCCACATAGTAATCCTCGACATCGCTGTTGCGGCGTAAATGATAAAAGCCGACGGCAAGAACCCCGGCCATGTATAAACCAAATATCAGATAGTCAATAATACTCAACGTTAGTTTCTTCTCTCAATTCGTTCGTTATCTTCCGGGGTCAACGCGATTGTCTCGTCATAATCCACCAGAAGCCTTTCAATACCAATTGCTTTGTACTCCTCGGCCCCCTCAAGCTTAAGCTGCAGGTTACATTCTGCGCAGTTTCGGTCGCAGAAAACCGGTTCATATGAATCAGGTTCATTGTATGATGTAATTACACCTTCATAGTTACGCAGGATAACTTTGTTGGTTGACCAGGAGATTAGATAATTGGGCATAATAGGGATCTTGCCGCCACCCCCTGGAGCGTCAATAATGTAGGTAGGAACCGCGAATCCACTGGTATGACCAATAAGACTTTCAATAATCTCGATGCCTTTGCCTATCGGTGTGCGAAAATGTCCCAAGCCCTCTGAAAGGTCGCACTGATAGAGGTAGTAAGGCCTTACCCTGTTGGCCACCAGCTTGTGGACAAGCGATTTCATTATCCGCGGGCAGTCATTTACACCGGCCAGCAGTACGGACTGATTGCCCAGGGGAATCCCGCAGTCAGCTAATCTTGCCAAAGCCTGACAAGCTGATTGAGTCAACTCCACAGGATGATTAAAATGCGTGTTCAGCCATAGTGGATGGTGTTTCTTTAAGACTGAGATCAGGTCATCTGTAATCCTATATGGCAATACTGCGGGCATGCGCGATCCGATACGAACCACTTCCACATGCCCGATAGCCCTCAGCTTACCAAGCAACCAGTCCAGGTATTCATCCGCCAACATCAAAGGATCGCCTCCGGAAAGAAGCACGTCCCTCACACGGGGGGTCTTGCGAATATAATCCAGAGCTTGTTCGATTTCCCGGCGGCTTATGGCTTTTTCGCTATCGCCAACCTTCCTTTTACGGGTGCAGTGTCTACAATACATTGAACAAACATTGCTGACATGTAGTAAAACACGGTCCGGATAGCGGTGGGTAAGCCAGGGTACTGGGCTGTCCTTATCTTCATGAAGAGGATCGGACATATCCCCGCGCTCGTGCTGAAGCTCATATGGTGAAGGAAATGACTGCTTGAAAACCGGATCGTTATCCAAATCCTCTGTATCGATTAAAGACGCATAATATGGAGTAATTGACAGCGGAAAACGCTCCGTGGTTTTTTCCAACCCAGTTCGTTGATCTTTCTTCATCTTTACGCCAAGAAGACGCTCGAAAGTGCTGATATCTTTGATGCTGTGCTGAAGTTGCCATTTCCAGTCTCGCCAGTGGCTAATATCGGTATCCGGATTTATAAGCTCAGCGACTTCTTTTTGCCGTTCGGTCATTGATATCATCGTTAACTACCTTTCTGCTTGTTATTAATTAAAGCTACTGAGAGGATAGTTGTTCAGAAACCAGAATGGTAGGCGCTTTTATTTTTTCGGCTTCCATCAACTCGATAATTTTTTCGAGTGAAAGGGCGATTATCGACAGCTCCAGGTCCGAAAGATCAGTAAAGGCGTTGCACAACGTTTCATGTATTAGACTTGAAGTGTTTTTAACTAGTTCCTGCCCCTCAGCAGTGGAGTTGACAAACACCTGTCGACGGTCTTTGGTGTCCCTGGTTCTCACGACATAACCTTTTTCTTCAAGCCTGTCGAGTATGCCGATAACCGTGCTCGAAGCTAAAAAGATTTCCTTACTCAGGGCATTTGTAGTCAATGGGCCATTTTCCACTACTTTTAGAAGACAAAGGATCTGTGGAATAGTAACTCCATAGTTGGCAGCCACCCGCCGTGATTGAACATCAACTGCGTGGATTATTCTGCGTAAAGATTGCAAGATCCTTATGTCATAACGCTCAGACGGAACTTCCGATGTAACCCCGGATGCTTGTAATCCTTTTCCCTCGGTATTACCTGCCATGACTTCTACCTCCACAAACATATAATCATCGTTTTCAAAACATATCTACCATAATCATTCGTATTCTAACTATTAGTATAGCAACAATGTGCTCAATTATCAAGTCTGATGGACAAGTTGTAGAAAATTTAGCTGCAAATTGTCAGGCTTATTTGAAATCTTTGAATCCCAATGGATTGATACAAATGATGTTATGATTTAAAAAGGTAGCCAAAACTTATAAAAATACATAGCAGCAATCTGAATTTATGCCTCTTGCTTTAAAGAGGTGGAATGCAGAATTCATAAGCTTTTGGGTTGCAATATTGGAGAATACTTTGTCAGCGGGAGTGATTTTGGTTATCCACACCCACCTTTTTTATTTCCACCGAACCACCTTTCTTATCCAAAAAACAGCCATTGAAAATTAAAAACGTGGGACAGATGTGGGACAAATCGGCCTATTAAAAAAACAAGGGTTCAGCCAAAACTGGCCAAACCCTTGTCATTAATGGTACGCCCGGAGGGAATCGAACCCCCAACCTTCTGATCCGTAGTCAGACGCTCTATCCAATTGAACTACGGGCGCATGTTTTTCTCTATCGTCAAGCTAAAAATAAAGAAAAAGCCGATAAAAATCAAGTTTTAACCCTGAATGCCGGATCAACATTCTTTAGTGAATTCTCCTGTATAGAAACCTGCCTAGACCTCTTTGGGCACGATATAAGGATAGCGGTATTCACGGCTGACAAAGCTCTGTGCCTCGTCATCGTCAGGGAAGCTCTCGCTTTCGGAGTCGAAAACCACTGTCCGCCCGGTGCGATAGGCAATGTTGCAAAGGTGGCACATGGAAGCCGCGAGGTGGCCTTCGAGAATATCTGCGGTCAGCTCCTCCCGTTTCCTTGAGCGTACAGCATTGATAAAATTCTCGAAGTGCGGGCCTTCATCGTCGCTGCCGCGGATATTATGCGGCTTATATTCTTTCAGGTCTCCGGCATTGGCGCTCGATGGCCCGGGTTCGTTCTTGCGGCCGTAATAAGTTGACCAGGTGCCGCGGGCCTCTTTCATCCAGCCCTCGGTACCGAAATAGAGCACACCCATATTTTCCTCGGCTTCCATGTTGGTATACAGGCCCCGCACCTCGAGCTGAACGATCTTGCCATCTGCGTATTCCATAACCGATATTTGTGTGTTCGGTGTCTCCTGGTCGCAGTCCGTTATGCCGAAATAGCCCCCCATGCTCTGAATCCTGCGCGGATGCTCGTATTTCTGCAGGGCCCAGCGCGCCTTATCGGTATAGTGGGGGCCGTTGTTCCCTGTTTCACCGCTTCCCATTTCCCAGAACCAGTGCCAGTTGTAGTGCATACGGTTATCAATGAATGGATGCCAGGGCGCCGGTCCCAGCCAGAGGTCGTAATGCACGCCTTCCGGAACAGGAACAATCTTGCCGCGGCCAAAGCTGCCCCGGGGATTAAAAATCACTAGCTTAACCATATAGATCTCGCCCAGCTTTCCGCTATGGATGAAATCCATCGACTGGCGGGCAACCGTCGAGCTGCGGTACTGACTCCCGGTTTGCACGATACGGTTGTACTTGCGCGCTGCCTCCACCGCTTTGCGGCCTTCCCAGATGTTGTGGGAAACCGGCTTTTCCACGTAGACATCCTTGCCTGCCTGGCAGGCCCAGATAGTGGCGAGCGAATGCCACTGGTTGGTGCTGGCAATCGAGATTACATCGACATCCTTGTCCTCGACCACCCGCCGGATGTCCACCTCTGTTCGGGCTTTCTTGCCGGATACTTTTTCCAGATCGGCCACTGCCTTGGGAAACAGGCGCTCATCTATATCGCAAAGCACAGTAACATTTACATTGGGGATTTTAGAGAAGCTTTCAGCATGCTGGGCGCCCCGGTTGTGGATACCCATCACCGCGACATTGATCGTTTCGTTGGGACTGTTTTTAGACAGGCCGCTCTTGATCATCGGCCCTGCCAATGCAAGACCCGCTGCTCCGGCCCCGGCTTTACGTAAGAACTTGCGACGATCCATGGGATTCATTCTGCCCTCCTCTTACAGGGTAAGGTTATTTGTAAAATCTAGATCTGTGTGGAAAAATGATTTCAAATGATCGAAGATACTCAGATCGTAGGGGCGGTTCGCGAACCGCCCATGTATTTTATTTAAATATCAGGAGTTAACAATAACCCTCAGGCGTCTTTTCATTTCATTCCAAAGTGAATGGTTAATATCAACACGCTTCTGGAGCTCAAATTGCAAGCTCAGCCAAGCTGCTTCAATGACATTTGCAGAGGATTCAGCCTGCTGATTCATCTAATATAAAGCAGGGCCCTTTTTTTGTCACGGATGTTTATGACCGCCTTAACCATTTTGAGAATTTTCACTCACTTCGCAGCAAGCACCACGCTGCGCAGAGATTTGACTTTCACCAGCGCGTGCACTGTGGTTCCGGGTTTTAATCCCAGCTCGCTGACCGCCTCCGGAGTAAGCTCAGCCCTGATTCTCGGGCCGATATTGACAGTTACGAGCGCTGTGGAGGGGAAATTTTGAATTTCCTCGATTTTACCTTTCCAGATATTCCTGGCGCTCATTTTGGGCAGGCTGCCCACAGAAAGAATAATGTCATCCGCCCGGATTGTAATATAGCTTTCGGCGCCCGGGTAGTTGTTGTTCAAGGGAGTGCGCAGGCTGAGACCTTCGCTCCTGATAACTGCGTAGCCCCGCTGGGGGTCCACCTCGATTACCTCTCCGCGAACTATATTTTCGATCCCGCCAGCGAAGACGTCATTTTCCAGGCCAGCCATAACCTGGAACGGTTGGCCGAAAGCGGCCACCCGGGCGGATCTCCTGTTTTTTTCCACAGGTTTTACAGTCAGCAGGGCGGTCTGGTCGGCCAGGGCGGCAAGGCTTGAAAAGTCATGGGTGACATAAATCATGGGAACAGAGAGTTCTTTTTTAAGGCGCAAGAGGTAAGCCAGCAGTCTGTCGCGCATGTTAAGGTCAAGCCCGGTGAGAGGCTCATCCAGAAGCAGAAGGCAGGGCGAGGTGAGCAGGGCCCGGCCTACAGCCACCCTTCGGGCTTCGCCCCCTGAAAGCCGGTCTGTCGCTCTTTCGAGAAGCAAGCCCAGATCGAGCAGCTCGAAAATCTCATCCGGATTGAGCTTTCTCAGAGCTTGAGGGGTGTGCCTGTAGCCGAAAAGAAGGTTGTCCCGCACGCTGAGGTGGGGGAAAAGCAGGTCGTGCTGAAAAATGACTCCGAGCTTCCGCTTCTCAGGCTGGAGGTTGATGCCTCTCTCTGAGTTGTAAAAATCCTTGCCCCTGACCCTGATCCATCCTTTTACGGGATTGATCACGCCTGCCAGGGCCAGAACAAGCGATGTCTTTCCGCTGCCGGAAGGGCCCATCAGGCCGGTGACCTGGGAGCTGCTGGAAAGCTGGGCCTGGAGGCTGAAATCTCCACGCTGAAGGTGTAAATCGAGCTCAATCATCGAGCCTCTCCAGGCTGACTGCTCAAAGCTCGCGCGGGGGCTGTCTTTCTGATAAGCACCTCGCTCATGGCCAGGGCAGCCGCGCTCAGGGCGATTGAAATCAAAACCAGTCTCAGCACGGCCTCCTCATGTCCGGGGGTCTGGTAGTGGCGGAAGATTTCCAGGGGAATAGTCCGCTGGTCCGGGGTGCCTGCGGACACCATTGCCGTGGCACCGAATTCACCCAGGGCCCGGGCAAAGCAAAGAACAGAGCCGGCTACGATCCCGGGCCAGGAGAGCGGGAGCGTGACAGAGAAAAAGGTCTGGATCCGGGAACAGCCCAGGGTGCGCGCTGCGGATTCAAGCTGGGGATCCACATTTTCCAGCCAGGCTCGAACAGTGCGCACCAGGAGCGGAAAGCCCATCAAGGCCGCAGCCAAAGCCATTCCGCTCCATGAGAAGACCACTCTCACTCCCAGGCCGGCCAGAAGACCGCCGAGCAGGCTTTTCTGGCCGAAAAGCCGCAGCAGGAAATAACCGGTGGCTACCGGTGGAATCACGAGCGGGAGAAAAACGACTGTCTCCACGAGGATTTTGCCCGGAAAACTCCGCCGGGCGAGGATCAGGGCCATTAACACACCCGGCACGATACAGAGGCTTACTGCGCAAAAGCCCATAAAAAGCGATAAGGTAACTGCGGATAATTCAGCCTGGCTCATTGCTGGTCCATGGGAAGAAGGAACCCGTTCCGGGTCAGAATTTGCTGGAACCTCTCCGAGCTCAAAAGCGCGAGAAAAGATTCCACCCCTTTGGATTTTCCGCTGTTGGAGACTGCAGCGGCATAGTAGCCTATCGGAGCGTGGGACCTCCGGGGAAAACTGAATGCTATCTCGACCTTGTCTGAAAGCACGGCGTCAGTCAGGTAGACAATCCCGGCCTCTGCGTTCGCTTCCTCCACATAAGAAAGCACGGCGCGCACATTCCAGGCGAAAACCAGCCTGTTCTCACCTCTCAGGGTATCCCACAGCCCGCAAGATTCCAGGGCTTCCTTGGCGTACCGGCCTGCCGGGACATGGTCCGGATCGCCGATACCGATCAAACGCAAGCTCCTGAGGTCTCCAGGTTCCGAGATGCGGTAGATTGCACCTGCTGGCACGACACAGACAAGCCGGTTCCGTGCGATCAGCCTTTTGCTTGCGGCTTCCAAATAACCGCCCTCCTCGAGAAAGTCTATCCACTTGATATCCGCCGAAAGGAAGATATCTGCCGGGGCGCCGGCGGCGATTTTTTTCGCCAGGGACCCTGATGAGGCGAAATCAAAAGCTGCTTCCAGACCGCTTTCCCGCTCGAAGACAGGGGATATCTCCTGGAGCACATCGCTCAGACTGGCTGCTGCATATACAGTGAGAAGATTTTTATCAGTGCCGCCCTTGCCGCAAGCCCAGAAAAGAGCCGAGAAGGCAAGAAACGCAAAAAGGGTTTTTAAAAACAAAATTTCAAGCGTAGTAGATTTCACAGGCACGGCTTTGATTTTTTTTGTGGTCCTGTTGGTAAGTCTTGAAACACTTACAGTTCGGATAAGTTATAAATATTGTAAACCCTTCAATCACAGTCAATAAAGAAAAAGGCATGTAACTTCTGTTCTTGACAACCGTTTTTGAATCTAGTAGTTTTTTAGTATAGGTTAACTATTATTCCCAAAAGCACAGGTAAGATTGGTTTTTCCGGGTGGTCTTTAACCGGCGAAATTTCTAATAATTTCTTCTGTCAATGTTTTATGCCCTTCGCTATCTAAGGCAGTCCCCTGTTAAAGGTTTTTATGATTTAATAGCTTGTCATCCATTCTGCGCGGGGCTCCTGGTCCGGGAGTGGTCGTCGATAATCTGTCTTTGGTAGAAGATTTATTATCCAAACCTCTTTTTTGCCTGGCAGATCAGGCTTTGCTGAGTTTGAATATAAAATTTAAATTCCTTAAAAAATCTCGAGCCTGTAAGAACACTATCAAAGGAGATGGCCCATGCGTAACGGCGGTAAAAACAATTCGCCTCCGGAAAAAGGCCTGAGCAGAAGAAAGTTCCTCAAAGGGATGGGTACTGGCCTGGTGGGAACTGCCACTCTGACCCAGGGACTTCTCGCAAAAGAGAAAGAGGATAAGACTCCCCTTGCAACTGCCGCCTCCCGGGAGATCACCAAAGCGGTTGTCAGCTTGACAATTAACGGCAAGCCATACACTGCTGAGGTCGAGCCCAGGGAGACCCTGCTGTACCTGATCCGCGAAAAACTGGGTCTGACCGGAACCAAAGCGGTCTGCGAGAGAGGGGAATGCGGAGCCTGCACGGTTATACTCAACGGCAAGACCGTTTATTCGTGCATGATGCTGGCTGTCCAGGCGCACGGAGCCAGGATCACCACCATTGAGGGCTTGTCCGCTGGAGGAAAGCTCCATCCGGTTCAGGAGGCGTTTATCAAGCATGACGCCTATCAATGCGGGTTCTGTACCCCCGGCTTCGAGATAGCGCTGAAAGACCT
>Ga0307380_10003071_pt1 | contig 23336 bp, 26 predicted proteins | sample UN3MG_FD_202239 | JGI IMG/M metagenome (GOLD analysis project Ga0307380, IMG submission 202239) | Soil microbial communities from Risofladan, Vaasa, Finland - UN-3 | ecosystem: Environmental > Terrestrial > Soil > Coastal area > Acid sulfate soil | place: Finland: Risofladan, Vaasa | collected... | reverse complement strand
CCAACATGCCAGAACCTAATCGAAGAACCCTTCAGCCGCTTCGGCAGCTGGATTCGAAACAGAATGGTGCAGTTTGTTGGCGGTATCCAGTCTGATGTCGTCACGCTCGCCGATTTCTCGTCCGTCCCCTATCACTACCTGGCATGCAGCCTAACGCTGAGCTGAGTTGCCGCGCCAGGCCAAGGTTCGCTTTCAGTCTACTTCCTCTCGCCTGCACTTTCCAATGGTAGTTCCACAGTCGGGTCCAACGACATGTTAAGCCGTCTTCCGTTCTAATGTAATCCAAGTTGAACAAGTATGGCCTTGCCGACTTTTTCCATATCCACAGTAGAAAGTTTCGCAAGTCTGTTGGACAGCCGAGATTTACTGACCGTTGTGAGCTGGTCTGCCATTGCTTTATGTCTTTCACCTTTGATAAAGACATGAGCTTCGCTTGGATAGAGACGCTCGATATTCGAGGCCAACGGAACAACTTGCACACGATTGAGGAACTGATTGGAGGCATCATTGCTGATGATCACTGCCGGGCGCCTTTTCTTGATCTCCCCACCGATTGCCGTTTCGAAGTTTACCCACCACACCTCACCGCGCTTCATTTGCAACGTCCGTGACGGTGGCCTCTGTCCATTCAGTTGCCTCTGCTTCGCGGGCTTCATCTGAAGCCATTTCGCGGTATCCGGCTTCAAGATCTTTCTGGAGTACATGTGGGCTGACCAGGGATTCGATGAACTCGCTGATTTTGCGTCTGCCGATTACGCGGTGAAGTCCAGCATAGACCTTCTCGTCCACGGTGATAGTCAATTTTTTTTTCATACGTGTAGTATACGTATAGCTGGGGTATTACGTCAAGCGGCTTAACGGGGAACTGAGCGGCTGCGCCGAATCAGTCTTCCCCTTACCTGCTTTAATTCATCAAAACACCCTGTACCAGGATATTTCTCGCGGTCCACTCCAGTGGCAGGTTATGAGGACATTTTGTTATTCTTTCCAATTCTCTATCCTTAAATCTTTGATCTTTTCAAAATGCTTTACGTTGTTCGTCACCAGGATGAAATTATGCGATAGGGCTGTTGCCGCAATTAGGATATCCATATCTTCGATGATGTTTCCTTTTCTTTCCAAATTACTCTTTATCTCACCAAAGACATCCATGATTGATCTATCGATATCTATAACCGGAAACAGCTCTGCAATTCTGTACGTAACCGCCAGATTCTTTTCGATATGCTTCGATTTTTTCGCGCCGTAGACAAGTTCGCCGTGTGTAATTACAGAAATCGATTTGGGAATATTTTGATTTTCTCTGAATTCCTGCTTTACATGTTCATCATTCTTTAAGCTATAGATGATGATGTCGGTATCAATCAAATAGGCCATGTTCTTCCGAAAAACGTTTACTTGTTGAACGGCCCTTTCTTATTTCTGCGACAATTTCTTCCGCCGATCTATCATCCTCCCAGCTGCCGACAAGTCTTAAGAATTCTTCCGTACTATTCTTCTTTTTTAGTATTTGCGGATCCGATAAATACATTTCGATGATATGGATGACTTCTTGGCTGATCGATCGTTTGTTTTGCTGCGAGATCTTTTTCAGGTTTTCATATATTCGGTCATCTATGTCTCTAACCTGCAAAATCGCCATATGTTCTTCCTCCACAGTAATGATATGTACTCACGCATGCTTTGTCAAGCATATTTCATGAATCGATGCCATAATGTAAAGGTGGGCCCTTCTGTGTTCGTTGGTACCTATGCGAAATAATACGACGATTTTGCAATGCAGCTTCTTTGCCATTTGTATAAGTCTTCGGGTCAATATTGCGGCTTCTTGTGTCCTTATAACGCCCCGGATGAGCTGCTTCGCCGAAGCTGAAGGGCAGTGACAGTTTATCCGTATAGAGCCACTGTTACCGGTATCAGTCTCGAAGTCTGCTCCAAAAGTCATGTTATATGCCCTGAATTATCTCTTTCTTATTTTATCCAATTTTCTATAGACAAATTAGGAAAGCGCTCAAAATGCTTCACATTACCTGTTATTAATCTTTCTGCCTTTATAAAAGTGGTGGCAGCTATTAGAAGGTCTGCATCTGGAAGTAATATGTTGTTATTCTTTAAATATGCTTTTAATTCCCCAAATTTTATCATGATGTCAATATCACTATGAATTATGTTTATTGTAATGAGAAATTCTTCAATTAATCTTCTATTTTTTTCCGGTTTTACGGATCTTTCTGCTCCGTAATATAATTCGCCCACGGAAATAAACGATATACCAATATCATCATTGTATTTTTCTCTGGAAGATATGACTTTTTCATTTTTTCTTAATATTTCTATACAGATATCGGTATCGAGCAATATCATAGATCAAATTCTCTGCCGAGAGTCCGGCTATCATAGATATCATTGATTATTTCTTCTGAAGTCCTAGTATCTTCCCATTCCCCTGATAAATTTCTCCAAAGATTGATCTGTGATACTTTTGAAATAATTTTGTTTTCATTTATTTTTTTTTCCATTAATGAAGCCGTGCCTTTTTCAATGATGATTAGTAATTCATTATTAATGCTTCTTCTTTCTAAATCAGAAAGTTTCTTTATAACGGAATAAACATCATCTGGGATATTCCGGATTGTTATATTTACCATAGTTATATATTAGTCGCAAAACAGTTCAATGTCAATATTCTTTAGAATTTATTTGGCATAATGGACATATCGAAATTACGGTGCATATAACGCCCCGGATGAGCTGCCGATGCGTCCGACCGAAGGCCGGGTGGGCACGGATTTTTGCTCTGCTTCTGCTCCATAATTGTACCTCCAGCAAAAACCGTGACAACAGCAGCGGTCTGCCACATCCGGTTGTTTGACCTTTTGTATCTTTCATATACTAGAAAGCGACCTGTCCTACCGATCTTCGGGATCAGAGCAGGTGACAAGATACTCATCCGGGCTTACAATTCTGACATTCTGATAGTGTTTCAGGTCAAGTAAATGAGCATCGCCTGATACAATATAGTTGGCATTTGCTTCTATTGCACATTCAAGAATACGGTTGTCATCGGGATCCTCTTGGACCTGGAATATTCGTTCTGATGGAGCAACGAAATTGCCAACTGCGTAGAGCTCCGAAAGTATGGTTTGAATCATTTCGGAGGGGAAACCGAACTTTGGTCTCTCTAATACTCCCCTCAGTTCATCAATGATATGCGAAGAGAAAAACAACGTAGCTTCTCCGCGAAAAACGGCTTCCAAGATCATCCGAGGCTTTCCTCCAAAGACTACCGCTGAAATCAGGACATTTGTATCTAGAACGACTCTCATTCTTTGTTTGTTCTTGATTTACGATAATCCCTAATCTCAGCGACTATATCTTCCTCGGTAATACTCTTTCTTGCAGCCTGCTTTTCCGAAAACACGAAGATCCGGTTCCACCTTCGTTTTCGCTCTATATAGCTTCTAGCGGCTTCACGAATGAGTTCAGAGCGAGATCGGGACTCTTCGCGAGCAACCTTATCAATCTGTTTGAGCAAATCGTCGTTGAACGAGATATTCACAGTACTGGATCTCATATACTCACCTCCAATACTTCAAATCTACATACAAGGCTTGTATATTGTCAATAGGGCGAATGTTATTGCAATTCCTTCTTTTGATTCAAATATACTTGTCCCTATGGCTTGAGCATCCATGGTTACACCGAGCGGTCGAACGGGCCGGATGAACTGCTGCGCCGAATTTGTTACATCGAATCCGCTTTCGAAATGGCCCATTTCCTTTCAAAGGCATGTTTGCGGTCAGTTCCATCCGCATGTTCTGTGGACCTAATTAGTCCAATTTTCTACTTGTAGGTTTTTAACCCGCTTGAATTCTTTGTCATTATTGGTAACCAATATTAAATTTTTACTTAGGGCATGAGCGGCAATCAGAACGTCAAGCGGTCCAATAGGCTGGCCGTATTTTTCTAAATGAAAACGAATATCCCCGTAAACTTCTGCAGCCATTTCATCATATGCAAGAATCTCAAGAGGAGCCATAAACTGCTCCAAGCGTTGCTGGTTTTCTTTTCGATGAATGCTTTTAGCAACCCCATGTTGGAGTTCAGAAACTGTAATAGTCGATATTCCTACATCGCCCAACTCAAATTGCTTAAATTTCTCAATAATTCCTGCCGGACGTTTGTTCATGATATAAATACAAATATTGGTATCAATTAAATATTTCATCCAGTCCCGCTCTCTCCTGTTGCATTTCAGGTTGATCCCGGTCAGTTATAAAGGGTTCGTCATACTTCATAAGATTTTGTTCCCAAATGTCCCAAATAGATTGATCTTTTGGGATCAAGAGTATTCCTTCTGAAATCTTCTTGATATATACTTCATTTCCCTTAAACCGATAGGCTTTAGGCAATCGAACGGCTTGGCTCCGCCCGTTAATAAATAATTTAGCTTTTTCCATAATATCCTCCACCTAATATCGTAATATATATTACAAAGTATATACCAATTGACATAAAAGTCAAGATATATATCTCAAGGAATATATTAAAAGAAAAAATGAATTATTAAATCCGAGAATCTTTTGCCTCTTGGAAACCAGACAACGACCCGGATGAGCTGTTTGGCGTACATGGCGCTGTTTTTGAGTCAAGCGGTAAGCCCGAACGTCTCCAGCAAAAACCGTGACATAGCCAAATCTACTCAAACGATTTGTTATGTGGAATCTTTATTAATCTTCACTCTTAGTTGTCCTAACGAGCTCATACATTTGTTTAAGTCCGTTGTGCCAGGAATACTTAATAAGTCCATCGTGCTGCAATAATCCGACTACAATTCCTGGCGCAATTTTTACACGCTCGGCGAAATCAGTTATATCAGCTGCAAAAAACCTACCTCGTGCTATGAATTTTTTATATTCAACTGTTGGCACAAGAATTTCACGAGCAAAGTCATTTGCTTCGATTTCACGGTCGGTCTCATCGTCTGAGTCTACATCTATAAAGACGCTCTTCTTCTCGTGCAGAAAGAGGTGACCAATCTCGTGAAACAACGTGAACCAGAAATGGTCGTTGGTTTTATGTCTAATACTCATTGCAATCAGAGCCCTATCAGACGCAAGCCACTCTGTAGCACCACTAATGCGAGTCTTTTGCAGGTCAGGTACGAAAACTAGCACTATTCCGGCTGCTAAACACTCGGCGCGTAATTTAGGCTCGAAAACCTCAGGAATAACGTTCGTAAAGGTTCGTATCCTATCAATCGCGGTTCTGAGTCGATCCTTACTGTATGGTTGAGCTTCGTGACCTGCGGCAACTTTTTCTCCAATACGAAGCCAAGTTGCTACGGAATAGCGAGAAGCCGCGAGAGTTGGAGATTTACGATAAGCTATTGCCTTCTCTCGATAGAAATCTTCCCACGATTCCGGCGAGGAGACATTAAAAAAAGCGAGAAGCTGACGTATTGTTCCCGTCCAGTCCATTGTTCGCTTTACCAATCCCAATCTCCGCATGTCTGTGAGTGGAAACTGAGATGCCCATTCGCGCGCGTCATGCAACCGTTTTTCGTCCTTTTTACGCGACTGAAACAGTTGCCAAGAAAATAGAATGGCCAACCAGATTTCAGCCGCAACACCTAGAACCGTCTCGAATTGAAGAGCTACGTCTGGTGAGAATGATGCTTTCCCATTCACAATCTGACTCACGGTCTTCGGGGACAATCCACATCGGTCTGCAAACTCCTTCTTACTTATTCGTCTGGACTCCAGAACCTCCTCAAGGTACTCTCCTGGATGAACTGCATAATCAGGGCTGTAAGCATTGTATGCTGTACTCATCAATGGTAATCCTCCACTCCTAATATTTTAGTAGCGGTGACACGAAATAGGTCGACTCCTCCATCTTCTTTCATAGGTATAGGATCATGGTTAGGACAGAAAATTAATCTGCGGGGATGAACAAGATCCACAGCAAATTCGCCCTGTCGGCCGTCTTTAAGAGGATAGCACCTATCGGGTCTAGAAGTAGGAACGGTTGCTAGATTTGGAGCGTTATCCAGTACAGCCATTCTTAACGCGATCCGCTTCGCATCCGTTTCGCCATACTCACGGACTAGAGCTTTCTTGCTGTTGAAAATCTTCTTCAGTCTGGATGTTTTAAAATCTATTGTCACCTGTTCAAAAGTGTGTCATGCTTTACCTGTAAGGTAAAGACTTTTTTACATTAAATCAATATTTATTGTGTGTGTCCGTCTGCTTGCTTGTCACATAACGGCCGGGATGAGTTGCGCCCTCGCAGGCACGAAGTGCCGAGAAGGCGTCAAGTCAATCGATATGTTATCTTCGATTTTCATAGACATATTCTGCTAACTTTTCTTGTACCCTATCTCCAAATTACTCAAGTATCTTGGCCAATCCTTCATGAATTTCTTTTTTGACAGAAGCTGACAACCCTCTACCACAAACTACTTCCGGAACAGCCATTTGTCTCCGTGCGATTTTGAATAGTTGCCCATTGCTAAATACATTGTCTGGCGGGCGGTCCAATCGCTTTGCGATTGCTTCACGCATATTGTATATTTCATCACATTTGTGTTTTTCAACCACGCTCAAGGATCTATATTCCTTTTTCTTCTTTATCGAAGGAATGCTGACTTTATCATAACTTACATTGGTTTTTGCAAACCTATATACGAGCTGCTCTATCATGTCCTGTTGTTTAATCAAACCTAATAATTCATCCTTCAATCTAAACAGGTTCTCCACATCAGACAATGCATAGTGAATCGCATCTTTAGCGACCGGTCTATTCATCCAATTATACCTTTGAAAATTTTTCTTCTTGTCTGTTTTTATTTTGAATAGATTATTTAGAATGTCACCAAGACCTTTTTGCTGAAATTCCAGCAAATCTACCAGAATCTTGAGATCCAGTATCGAAGTGATTTTTATTCCGTATTGCTTATAGACCAGCATTCTGTCCGAACTAGCATCATAGAACAGCTTGATTGCGCGGCCTTCGAGCGTCTTTTTGAGTTCTTCTCTGGTAATTGTAAAAGGATCTATGATATAGAACCTTTTCCCATCAAATACCTGTATGAGGCAGAGCTTTTCCCCATAGCAATGCAAATTGAACTCGCCCTCAAAGTCCATGGAGATTAGATCAATTTCATTTCTGTGAAGATGCTGGCGGAATTCGATCAATCCTTTATCACTTTCAATATATGTAAATTGCATGGTTTCCTCTCTATTTCCTTCTGCGGTCACAAATGGAAGATAACGGGCCGGATGAACTGCCGCTGCGTCCGGCCGTAGGCCAGGCTGGCATGCGTTCTTGCTGCACCTTTACCCCAAAATTGTATTACCAGCAAAAACCGTGACAACAGCATCGGTCTGCTCCATCCGGATGTTCGACCCAGAATATGTAGATTTATTTCTTTGATAGTACAACAACTTCCTTCTCAAGCCTGTCTCCGAGCAAATCCTTTTGAAGTTCCATGTCGTATCGTGTCTGCAGATTCATCCAGAACTTTTCGGACGTTCCGAAATATCTGGCAAGACGAAGCGCTGTATCCGCAGTGATTGCACGCTTTCCGTGGACAATCTCATTAATTCTTCTCGGCGCAACACTAATGTCCTTGGCAAGCCGATACTGCGTGATGCCCATTGGATCGAGGAACTCCTTCATCAGGATCTCCCCGGGATGAATCGGAAGCATTATTCTATTTTTCATAATCCAAGTTCCCTCAACGATGATAGTCGGCGATTTCAACCTCGTACGCGTCGCCGTCCTTCCAGACAAAGCATATTCGCCATTGGTCGTTTATTCGTATGCTGTGTTGGCCCTGACGATCTGCCTTGAGTTTCTCCAAGCGATTTCCTGGCGGTTTTCTAAGGTCATTGATCGATTCCGCTGCGTCCAAGAGCATTAGCTTTCGGTAGTCGATCCGTTGCAAGTCAACAGAGAATTGTTTGCACGCCAACCGCCGGGATACACGCTCGCTGTCGCTGTTTGCAAAGGATCGTATCACCGCCTACAATAATATCGTGTTCCGTTAATACTGTCAAGCGTTATTATTTGTTGTTCTGGGTCGAACGTTGAGCTGAGCTGCATAGCGTAAACTGGCGCGGAGGTTGCTGAGCAAGCTCCGTGACAGTAGCTATGTCTGCTCGAGCGTATTGTTAGGTAGCATCAGTCTATTTTTACATCAATCTATTAGATATGAAACGATTTTGTCCACATCAGCGGTAGCAAGCCCTTCATCGAACCATTGTATATACCCATTCAGGGAAGCCAAGTCTAAAAACTTAACATACTTGTACTTCTCCTTTACTAAACTAGCAGTAAATACAATAATATTGCGAACACTAACCGCGCGATCTCCCCAGGAGTCATCGAGACTAATCAACCCATTATTAATTGCATTATTAATCACTCGAAATAAAGCATATCCGCTTCTACGAACTTGTTTCACAGGGGAGAAAAGATCACGATTGGAGATGGATTCCTGTCCCCAGTGCTTTGTTTCAATGGCAAATACACCACCTGGTCCAACCACGACATGGTCGATCTGGAAAGAGAATATTCTATCATTTTCTGAGGGATAGAATATAGGTTTTGATAGTTGAATATAGACATCATTAATTGCGACATAACTATCTGGTAAAGCTGAAAGTGTAGAGGAGACTATACTCTCGCCAATAGAGCCCAAAATGACGGGACGCAATTCGTCAATCGAAGCTTTAGTATGTTTAATCCGTCGAACATGTTTATCCACATCCCTGTTTACGATTTCTTCGAAGTTATTATTAAGTTCATTGAATCTCTCTTTGAGATGAACTTGTTCAATTTTCTCTTGTTTAATACTTCTCTCTATGTAATGGGTTCTACTATTTTCGATTAGACGAATCTTTCTGTGGAGCGATGAAACTAATATATGAGTTACAAATCGTTGGAGAGCGTTTTTTTTCTGATTTTCAAGTGACTTGATGCGCTTATTTACTCTGGAGATTCGTTCATTTACTTCTTCTTCAGCCTTTGCATGCTTAGATCTAATTATTGGAATCAATCCACCCAATTCAGCAGATATTGATTCCAGTTTCGATTTCAGTTTAAGTCTAATTTCGTCTCTAACATCTTCAAGTTGTTGCACGTAGGTCCGTTCGAATTCCTTGATGTCTTTGATGGAGTGGAATTGTGTTATATTTCTCTTATCCAGCTCCTTTTTAAGAGCTGAAAGGGCACCAACTGTATTTATAATCCTTGCCATGTGATGATGCTATCTAACATATTATCTCGTTTGTTGCTTTCTATCCAGAGTACGGTAATTCGCAGGTTGCTTGCGAAGTGCCGGTCAACTTTTCTTTGCAGGCTTTGAAGCGATATAAGCTCATTCCCCGCTAGTCTCTGTGGAAAACGTCAAAGTTGGAGGTTTATGTTCGCATGCCGAAACAACAAGCGCAGACCTTCGAAGCGTATCTGCAGAAGACCGCCCGGATTCCCTCAAAGCACATCCCCTACTACCTTCAGTGGATAGAACTGTATAACAAATCGAACGCATCCGATCGTACCGATCGCCAACAATCCCTTCAGGATTTCCAGACTCAACTGGACCGAAACTGCGAATCTTGGCGGGTGAAGCAGGCTTGCACCGCAATCCGGCATTATTGGTTCTGGCAAGATCGCCGGCAGCACCAGAAACGCTTCAGACCGGCAACCAGCCAACTGTCGACAGAGCTTATTGTCGAAGCACGCCGCTTGTTGCGACTGCAGCACAAGGCCTATCGTACCGAGCAAACCTATCTCGGTTGGATCAGGCGGTTTTTAGACTTTGTGAAACAGATTGATCCGTCGTGCATCGAACAGACGCATCTGCGTCACTATCTGAGCTTTCTCGCTGTAGAGCGCAGGGTTTCGGCGGCCACCCAGCAGCAGGCCTTCAACGCGCTGCTGTTCCTCTTTCGTCATATTCTGCATGTACCGATCGAAGGTCTGGTGGAGACTATCAAAGCACGCAGGCCGCAGCGGCTTCCGGTTGTGCTCTCCCCCAGCGAAGTTCGGCACTTGATAGACCAGCTGTCCGAACCGTACCACCTGATGGCCGGAATCATCTATGCGGCAGGATTGCGGCTGCATGAGTGTCTGGAGTTGAGGGTGCGGGATCTCGATTTTGAAGAGCACACCATCACAGTTCGTTCGGGGAAGGGCGGAAAAGATCGTGTAACCCTGTTTCCGCCCTGTCTTCACCAGGAGGCAGACCGGCATCTGCAAGTTGTTCGCCATCGCTACGAATCCGACCGGCAGGAAAAGCGCCCCGGCGTGCCGCTTCCCTATGCGCTGGAACGGAAATACCCAAGTGCGGGGTATGAGTGGCCGTGGTACTGGATTTTCCCTTCCAGCCGCCTCTCCGTGGATCCGCGGACGGACAGGACCTACCGTTACCATCTATATCCCACAACCCTCCAGAAACATGTTCATGGAGCGGCCCGGGACCTCGACATGATGAAACATGCGACGGTCCACTCTCTGCGGCACTCCTTTGCTACCCACCTGATCGAGGCAGGCTATGATATCCGGACCGTCCAAGAGCTTCTCGGGCATTCGAATGTACAGACGACCATGATCTACACCCATGTCGCCAGGAAAAACAAGACCGGTGTGATCAGTCCGCTGGAGAAACTGAGTCGGGCTCCTGCTCGCTCGATTGGCAACAACTCCACCTGATTCGCCGGGGCCGTGGTTGGAGGTTTGCCACACCGGTTGCCCGGAGTCTCTTTTTTCTCTATTATTGAGGGAGGATGGTACAAAGATAAATCATGCTGGTACCCGCTGAAGTGTGGACAGTCGCCAAAGCCGAACAGGGCAGTGCCGTGCTCATAAAGCCGATTGGGGCGGAAGTCGCGGTACCGATTTTTATCGGTTCCCTGGAAGCCCAGGCGATCCTGATCGGGCTGGCCAATCACAAGATGCCCCGGCCGCTTACCCATGATCTGCTGCTGTCGACATTGCGGGAACTCGACGTGAAAATATCCCGCATCGAGATCACGGAGCTGAAAGAGGGTACCTTTTATGCCCGACTGATCCTGAACCAAAACGGCACCGACGTGATCATGGATTCCCGCCCCTCCGACTGTGTGGCTCTGGCCGTTCGGGCTAAGTGCCCTATCTTCATCGACGAAGGTGTAGTCGACGAGGCCGGAATCCCGATATCCTCAACCGAAGCCAAAGAATCCTCAAAATTCACAGAGATCCAATCCCAGATCACCTACTTGGAAAACGAACTGGAAAAGGCCGTGGGAGAAGAAAATTACGAAGAAGCAGCCCTGCTGCGTGACCAGATACAGGAACTGCAGAAAAAACTGTAATCTCTAGGGAACGCGCTTCCTCACGATCATCGAAATGAACGCGAGGGAGAGGAAGATCAGAGGTAGATTGATCAAAACAATCCGAAGAACTGGAAATCCCGATACATCGAAGAAGTCGCTGCTGACGACTCCAAAGCTTTCCAGAGTTGTAAACACGATTTCCGTATAACTGACCAGAGTGCCGATGATGACCAGCACCCAGGAAACATCCCGGGTTTGGGACCAGAGCAGGATAGCGAAAAACGTTGCCATCGCCCCCGTAGCCAATCTGGAAAGAAGAACGACAAACTCTGACAGCTCCATGGCTCTATTTTCCCGGAAAAGCGAAGAATAGTCCAATCATTTTCCTCAGCTCCCCTTTGGAAATTTCCCCTCCCGGCAGGATACTGACATAGGGTGCGGCGGGACTGAGAAGCACCCCCGCCTCGAGAAAACCCTCAAACACCTGCTCGTAGAGCCCCAGGTCGAACTCAGGAACCAGGTAGATCCCCGTCTGCCGCCACCCGGGACACTTACCCAGTAGATCCGGGCGATACCACTCCGGCAGAACAAAACGCCTGAGATCCTGCAGACAACGCAGCAATCCCGCCAGGACGACTGCGGAGATGGGCTTTTGACCGGGGAATTCCGGCGGCAGGATCTTGCGAAAACAGACGACCGACGGTGCGCCGGCCATACTGAAAGGAAGGACCGGAAAGAGCACTTCGCCTGGAATTGAATCGGAAAATAGGGGACGCCAAAGTCTCACCTCTCCGGCCGCGGATTGCCCCTGCTCCGTCAGCGGATCTACAAAATCATTCGGACCGATATTCCGGTCCAGGTACAGGGAGGCGAGCTGCATCCCTTCGGCTGTACTCCCGGTCAGGCGAAAATCCTTATATTCAGGAAACATCTCCTGCAGCAGGCGGCGCAAACGCCCGCTATAGATCGATGGCAAATCAGCGACCAACCCTTTGGATATTGTATTTTTCAAAACCGTAGTCAGCCTTCCGGGTCTGTGCCCCAACACCGATCTTCCCCCGTTCTGCCAGAGGTCGAGATAGCGTGTGCCGGAAAGACTGTAGAGATGATACTCCCGGGCTCGACGAATGACCGGAACCCGTTCTAAAAGATCAGTCACTTCCCGGCCTCCCCCTTCTTCCCACTTGCTCTGTCTTTGCCGTTTTGTTTCTCCTTTCCAATCAGAAAGAGCTGAAGTCCTCGCCGTGGCCCGACAGACATGAGCTTGAACATCAGCTGCCGATAGGAAATGTGTTCGACGGAACGTTCCTCCTTGAGAAAGAAGAGAAAGGGTAATGCGATCACGACCCGAAACAAACCGGAAAGAAAGAAATTCCCAAGGTATGTGGAACCAAAAAGACTGAAGTGGTGGATCAGCAGCCCCCCAATCAGACCGCCGACAAAGACGGCCAGGCCTCGGTAGAAGATCAGATACGATGTGTACCGGGTCACCTTCTCCAAAGGCAGAACATCGTAGGCGAAGTTGAGAGCGGAGATGTCGAATCCGGCCCAGGCCAGACCGCCTACAGCCTGGATCAGACAGATCCACCAGAAGGCACGGCTGGACATCCAGAGGAAGGGCAGGATCGAGATGAACAGGGAGGCAAGAACGAGTATTTTTTTATTGCCGTAACGGTCGCTCAGCTCCCCCCACAGAGGGAGGGTGACGAACTTTATGAGCACAACCAGCGCGGTGGCAATCATGAACTGAACATAGCTGAAGCCCAAGTCTTTCAGCATATAGGGGACGAAGAACGGCCCGGCAAAAAACACTGCAAAATACAGGGAGAAGTTGTACAGCACGAACCTGCCGTAGTTGGAGCGAAACATCTGAACCGAAAAGTGGAAGAATCCCTCCCGATCTCTGGGCAGTTCCGTGTAGGGGACATCGTATTTCAAGGACAGGAAGATCGTGGATCCGATACTTCCCAGCATAGCCAAGCCGAAGATCAGAAAAAAACCCAGGTGCGAGCGTACCTGAAATAGCTCGAGGATGATGCCAGCCACGATGATCGACAGCAGTGCAATCAGGTTGGAAATGCGATTTCGGCGGGAAAAGTAGGCCCCTCGCCGGTTCTCGTCCACCAGATCCCTCATCCAGGATGTCCACGCGGGAATCGGCAGATAGTTCAGAGCAAAGTACAGGCAGATGATACCGAGGAGCACCCAAACCCGGGCCGCTCCCAGATAGTATACGAGGATCAAGGGAACGAAGAGGAGGCTGCGGAGCGCACCTGACAACACGGTCAGGTTTTTCCGGCTCTTGAACCAGCGCAGCAGCGAGCTGGTATGCAGCTGTATAATGGAAGCAATGAACACGGGGATCGTGTACACGATACCCACCTGATACACGGTTCCCTTGAGAAAAATAGCGAAGGCCTGGAAATAACTTTCCGCCGAACCCAGCATCACAGAAAAAGAGGCGCCATCGAGCAGGGAAAAACGCAGGCTGTTTCTGATCTTCCTATCGATAGCGGCGTTTTGATTAGCCTTATGCATTCTGTTCCCCTTACGGATCCAAGCTGATCCTCTCCAATCTCGAGTATTTCAGTGGAAAACGGGCAATTTTACCCGAATAGAAACGAATCGCGACCATCGATACTCCGTCGACTTCCCATTTCTTGCTGACGATCCCGGGACCGTAGTCGTCGTGGTACACGCCGCAGCCGAGAGGATATCCGTCCTCCGCCGGAGGCCGAAACCCGTACACCTGGAGATATTCCCGGGGGATCTCGCTCAAAAACCGGGAGGGCTCGCTGCCCTGTAGCTTTCCGAACACACGACGTTTCTTGCAGGCAGTCAGGTACAACTCCTCCCTGGCCCGAGTGACCCCGACGTAGAACAGTCGGCGTTCCTCCTCGAGCTCGGTCCCCGCTACGGGAACCCCGCCGAGGGTACTCGAATAGTGAGGAAAGATACCATCTTCCAAGCCGGTTATGAATACCCTGTCGAACTCCAATCCCTTGGTATTGTGGGCGGTGATCAGGGTGACCTGCTCTGTTCTTAAAAACGGATCTTCCTCCGAACTGCCAAGCATGAGGGATTCCAAGAACAGGCTTAGGCCCTCCAAGGTGCCGGGATACTCCGTGGTCGCGTTGATCAGTTCTTCCAGGTTGCTCACCTTGTCCGTACCTTCCGCTTCGTCCCGTTCACGATAATAATCGACAAGTCCCGACTCCATGATTAGAAGGTGTACGATCCGGCTCAATGAACTCTCTCTCGGTTCCGATAGGCGCTGATCCAATGATTCCATCAGAGACAGAAATGCCCGCAATGCTTTGGCAGTCTTGCCCGTAAAGGACGGAAGTGCCTGCACTGCGCGCTTCAATAGATTCCTAACATTGCCCCGATGGCCCAGGATCACCTCCAGGCTCTTGGCGCCGATCCCTCGTCGCGGTTTTCCGGTTGCCCTGCGGAAGGCCAACTCGTTGGCGGGATTGACAACCAAGGTCAGATAGGCCAAGGCATCTTTGACTTCCTCTCGTCCATAAAACCGTGCAGTGCCCACGACCCGGTACGGGATCCCAAGACGAGCGAGAAGACTCTCAAACACGCGAGATTGAAAGTTCATCCTGTAGAGGATAGCGGTCTCCTCCAGCCCTCCGGCCTTCAACTTTTCAGCGCAGAACAAGGCTTCCGCCTCGGGGTCTTCAAGGTAGGCCAGGGCTACGGGAGATCCGGCGGGCTTACGGGTGAAGAGCTTTTTCCCCAGTCGATCTCGGTTGTTCTCCACGACCCTGGAGGCCACCTCGAGGATGTTCTGGGTCGAGCGGTAGTTCTCCTCCAGGCGGACGATTTCGGTGCCGGGGAACTTGCGGGAGAAACTCAGGATATTCTCCAGCTCGGCACCGCGAAAACTGTAGATGGACTGATCCTCATCACCAACGACACAGAGATAATTGTGCCCGTCGTAAAGCTGCTGAAGCAACCGGAACTGGGCGTAGTTGGAATCCTGGTATTCATCCACCAGGATAGCCCGGAAACGGCTCCTGACCCGGTCTCTGACCTCGACACAGCTTTCCAGGAGTTTGACCGTACGCACCAGGAGGTCTCCGAAATCCAGACATCCACTCTGCTCCAGCCTATCCTGATACTGCCTGTAGATCCGGTGGGCATCCAGTCCGGGTACCCCAACCTGCGCTTCCAGCATAGAGAGGTCATCCTCCGGGAGCAGGCAGTGATCTTTGGCTCGGGCGATCCAACCGGCCAGCTCTTTCAGCTGTTTTTGAGCCGGCCTCTGTCCCCCCAGTTCACGCCGCAAGACCTGTTTCAGCAGAGAAAAGGAATCCTGGTCGTCGTAGATCGTAAACCCTGCGGCGATTCCGATCTCCTGTCCGTAGCGCCGCAGCAGCCAGGCTCCAAAGGCGTGAAAGGTCTTGACCATAACCTCGCCCCCGGTGGGACTTAAGGCGCCCACGCGTTCCCGCATCTCCTCGGCTGCTTTGTTTGTAAAGGCCACCGCCAGTATGGAATGTGGATCGAGACCCTCACTGTCAATGAGGTAGGCGATTTTTGTAGTAATCACCCGGGTCTTTCCGCTGCCCGCCCCGGCCAGGATCAACAGGGGGACGCCGGTGTGCAATACCGCCTCCCGCTGTTGAGGATTCAAGGATTCAAGATAGTCCGGTATTCCTCTGGAGCTATCGGACAAGGGAAGCCTCCAAATCGATCCCTGCCCTGCGATCGATGCGCACAGGATAGATTCTACCCGGCTCGAGGGTCCGGGCCTTGATGACCACAAGCCCGTCTACCTCCGGGGCTTGTAAAAAGGCGCGTCCCAGATACAGCTCCTCCCCCTGCACCCGCTCCTCCACCAAGACATCCAGGGTTCGACCGATCTGTCTTTCCAGGCGTTCTTCGCTGATCTGTATCTGGTTTTGCTCGACTGCCCCCTTGCGGCTCTCCGCCACCCTCTTCCCTACTCGACCGGGGAAACTGTAAGCTGGTGTTCCCTCCTCCCTGGAGTAGGCGAACACCCCCACCCAGTCCAGAGCGCAGTCCCGCTGGAAGGACAACAGGGTGGATATGTCTTCGTCAGTCTCCCCGGGGAATCCTACCATAAAGGTCGAGCGGATCACCGCTTCGGGGACAGCCCTTCGAATATCTTCTACCAGTCGCCTGTAGATCTCTGCAGAGCCTCTTCTACCCATCCTGGTTAGCACCTTCCGGCTTGCGTGTTGGAAGGGAATATCGAAGTAGGGCAATACTCTTTGATCCGAAGCCATGATGTCGAGCAGATCTCTAGGAAAATGATCCGGGTGCAGATACAGCAGCCGCAGCCAGAACCGCTGTTTGAGCTCGGTGATCGAACTCACAAGCTCTACCAGCTCCCGCTTTCCTCGATCCTGCCCGTAGGAGGCCAAGTCCTGGGCGATGAGAATAATCTCGACGACTCCCCGTTGTAGAAGTGACTCGATTTCTGCCAGAATCTCACGGCCGGGTCTGCTGACCAGGTCACCTCGAATCAGAGGGATCGCGCAGTAGCTGCAGCGGTTCGCGCACCCTTCCGCTACTTTCACATAAGCGCTTCCCGGAAAGGAGAGAAACCTGCTCCGAGAAGGTATCTTAAGGAAAGGCGCCGCGGCTTCCTGGACAGGAGTACCGCTGAAAGAGGAGATGAGGCGGGAAAGGGCGTTCGGATCGTCCAGCCCTACGAACCCATCAATTTCGTTCATCCCCCGCTCCAACTCCGGACCGTAGCGCTGAACCAGACAACCCAACATAATCACCTTTGCTTCAGGAAAACGGTCCTTGAGAGCCAGGGACGTCTGGATCGATTGCTCTTTGGCATCGGTGATGAAACCGCAGGTATTGACAATGATGAACTGGGCATCTTCGGGCTCCTCAACCCAACGAAGACCTCTGTTCTCCAAGGCCGTGATGATGAGTTCGGAGTCGACCTGATTCTTAGCACAGCCGAGACTCTCGATATAAAATGTCATGAAGGTGAGTTGCTATTCTTTGGTAACGACTTCCAAGGCGTACTGCCCGTCGGCATCATCCCGGCTCCAACGGATCTGTTTGGTTGTTACCGCTCCCGGACGGCCCACTTCTATCTCTCTGCCCGCAACCATGAGACGCACAACACCGGCGTTCGAAATCCAGAGCTGAACTTCGTTCCTAGCGTCCAAGGAAAAGCTCTCTCCTTTGTGGAAAAATCTCTCCTCTCGAATGTCGTTGTCCACCAGATAGCGAAACAAGCAATAGCCGCGAAAAGATATGGAAACTCGAAACGGTGCCGGAGTATCGGCGCTAATGATGGTAGTTGCCCCTGCAGACGGCTCTGTAGCTATCGGTTCGCTCACGGCAGGTTCGACGGCTTCCTCGACTTCCTTGACGGCTTCCTCGACGGCTTCTGCAACCTCCGGTACGGTAGCTTTGGTAATCTTGTACAGACTCAAGTTGGCCCTTTTGGCAACATCCGTGGCATCGAGATCGTTGAGCAGGATCCGCAGATCATTTCGACCATCACCGTTTACATCCAGCTGTCTGTCCTGACCGATCGGCATATCCAGGGTGCCCCCTGGAACTTTTATTGTCAGCGTTCGGTCTATGTCGACGATCTGAAGGCGGTAGGTATTGCCGTTCAACGGAAAGCCGATCGTATCATCCAGGTCGAACCAGCGCGTCACCGCTTCGTCCTGAAAAAGCAGCTCCTCCCCTTCCGGCTGCCGGACATTGGGCTGACTGACCTCCTGAGCTGCGGCGGCTTTTGTAGCTGCCTGTCGTTCAGGGGAAATCACAGAACGATAGATCAGATAGCCCCCTGCCCCGAGCACGGCCAGGATGATCGCCAACACGACAATGATCCTGGATGAAGATTTGGGGCGGCTGCGATCGAGCAGCTCGGTCATCGGCAGGGGCTGCTCCTGAATCTGGATGTTTTTGTACAGGGCTACCAGCTCTTCCGGATTCAAGGACAGATACTCGGCGTAATTCCTCAAGAACCCGATGATGTAGGTTTCTCCAGGAATGATCGAGAAATCTTCCTGTTCAAGTGCTTCCAGATACTGCTTTGAAATATGGGTGTCCCGGGCTACCTGCTCGATGGAGAAATTGTGCTGCTCTCGGGTCTCTCTGAGCTTTTGACCTAAAGATTCCATAGTACGTTACTCTTCCGCCTCGAAGAGAAAATCGCTGTATACGTTCGCATAAGGGGGCGAATCGTACTCGAAGCGCGTATCGGGAATGTTCTGATTGACAATGATGTCGGTAAGGTCAAGAACAAACTCTTCATAGCCTATGGTAACCCCCGCGATTCGCCTGATCAGGCCGGTTCTGCCGACGGCGATCACGATTTGGCGAAATCCTTCAGCGGTGGATCGGCTTTCCAGCTTCAGCTTGCGCGCCATTTCCTCAGATCCATCCTCCAACGGAATAAAATTCGGGCCGCTGAGGTAGGCAACTCCGTAGTTCTTCTTCAAAAGATGCAGGCCTTGCTCTGAAGCCATATTGGCCAGTGCTGCTTGGCTTCGGCGCTTCAGCTTTTGCACGAGGATCACTTCATATTTCGGGATGTAGATCGTCAGCTCTACACCATTGGTGACCAGGACCTGATCTTCCGGTTCCGAAAAATCGATGCGCAGCAGATTAGGATTTTTATAGTACAACTTCCCCGTCATGATCGTCTCGCCCTGAGTGATGGAGATCGTCGCCGTATAATCCTGGACCTTTCCGTATCGAGCGGAGATCTCGTCGAAATAGTTTTCCGCCGTCAAGATCTCCTGAGCTGAAACCTTCCCGGGAATGCCGAGGACGAGAATCAATACTATATAGACTAAAAAAATCGGATGTCTCAATCTAGTCGCTCGCCCCCATATTACTGAAACTCCCCCCTTTGTCAAGCTGAACCGGGATTGCCTTGCCCCTCCTCGACATAGCGAAGCACGAGATATTTCAAGGATTCCTCGTTTAAACGAAGACGGCCGCCACATTTGGGACACATCAGTTTGTCGTCCCGAACCCATTCGGCGGCGCAGGAGATGCAGTATATACTTCCGCATTCTTCGCATCTTCCCGCCGGTGCTTCGCCGGGGGGCTCACCTCGGATTGTGAAGGCCGGTTGTGGGGGCAGCTCTTTCGGAACCCACCACTCCCTATTGCAACCCGTGCACTCTAAACGGTTTTCAAAACGCTCCCGAAAACGATCCTTCAGGCGCCCGGCTCTCTCCGGTAAGCTCTTCCAATCCAAGATCTCCGCGAGCAGATCCTTCGCCTCCTGATACCTGCCGGTTTCTATGTACAGAGACAGCAGGTTGAGTTTCAGCTCCTGGTTGTCCCCCTCCAGTTTCAACCCTTCCAGGTAGGCCAGGCGGGCGCGTTCAAACTCCCCCGTCACAACTGCGAGATTTCCTGTCAAATTATACAAGGAAGCGGATTCCTGTTCTTCCAGCAGCCGGTTCAGCAGCTCTTCGGCCCGCATGATCATGTCCAACTCGATGGCGCAGGCTGCGCAGTTCTGCATATAGTCCCTTCGCTCCGGAGCCAACTCAAGGGCCTTCTCGTAGTCCAGTACAGCCGAGGAGTACCTCTTGAGCTCCACCTGACAGTTCCCCCTCTGGTTGTACAGCGAGGCCATTTCTTCCGCAGTCCCGCCCACGGTTTCTATCCCTTTGGAGAGAAGCTGCAGCGCTTCCTCGCCCCGGCCCAGTTTGGTCAGACATTCGGCATAATTTCTGTAGATGTCGGCATGCTCCGGGGCGGATTCCTTGGCCTTTTGAAAGCACTGGAGGGCTTCGGCGAAGCGTTCCTCTTTGAGCAGCACCTGGCCGCGGAGATTGTTGATCCACGGATCCTCGGCATCGAGGGCATATGCCTTCTCCAGAGCCTCAGCCGGATCTTCACCGAGAAGAAACCGGTTTTCTGCCAGCCTGAACCAGAACAGGGAATAGGCCGGGTCGATTTCGGCGGATTTGGCCAGGTGAAGCTCGGCTTTTCTTCTCTCGTTTTTGTCGATCAACAGCAAAGCGTACAGGTAATGTGCCCCGCTGTCGGAGTACCCGGATGCGATCACCTCGGAAAACACGGATTCCGCCTGATTTTTCTTTCCCTCGTGGAAGAGCATTTTCCCCTCGAAAGACTTCAGTTCATAGGCGTGGTCGGAATCCGGCGGCACCAGTTTTCCAATCCGGGCAAGAACCAGGGACAGCTCGTCGTACAATTCCTGTCGGAACAGCTGGCGAGCGGCTTCGAGGTAGGTTTGGAGAGCGCTCTCCGTATCCTCCACGCGCTCCTGACAACGGGCCAGGCTCACCAAAAATACAGCGTTCTCGGAATCCAGCTCAGCAGCCTCCCGATACCGGGCGCCGGCTTTTTCCCAGTTACCCAGACTATATTCACATCCTCCAAGAAGATTCCGCAGCTGCGCGTCTTCGGGATACCGCGGCAGGATCGACTCGATGTAATCTCTGCAGATCAGGTAATCCCCGTCCAGGAAGAGAACGTCCGCCTTCTCGAGAGGCACTTGAGAATCCTCAGGTTGAAGCTCGAGAACCCTGTCCAGGCAGGCCAGGCTTTCAGGATACGCTTTGAGCTGAGCGTACGCTCGGGCAAGCAACAGGTGAGCCTCCACGGAGTCAGGGATTTGCATTACGACACTCTTCAGCTGTGCGACGGCCTCTGAATACTTGGCCATGTCGGTGAAGGTGCGGGCCAGGGTTATTCTGGACTCCGGAGGAACAGGAATGTAGCGGTTCCAGCGTAGATACTCCTGCTCGACTTCAACGGGCCGGGATTCGATCTTTATATCGTCCAGATAAAAAGAGCCCTCGTTCTTCTCCTCGTAGTTCTGGGCGGCGAATCCTATAAATCCCGCTTTCAGGGTATCGTCGGACATTTCCGCCAGCCACTCATCGCTGAGATAAAAGGAAAAGGTACTGTCCCTGGCAATGATCCGCAGTTCGGCAGATCCTTCTTCTATTGATGGAACAGGCGTCCATTCGATCAGATGAACCGGATTTCTGTTGAACACCACGTCGAAACGAAAGTAGCCGCGGTTGGACAAAAGAAAGTAGTAGAAATTATCCTCGTTATTGTAGCGAAATACGAACCCCGCAGAGGAGTGCCCGTTCTCCCCCCCGATGTGCAAGTTTGCTTCTATCACGAAATCGGCGTACTGGTAGGGGTTGATGACCCAAGCAAAACAACCCGGTTTATGGATTTCCAGCTCCAGCCGCCTCTTCTTGACCCTGGCTCTGTAATCCGCTGTCGTTTCGGTGGGAAAGCGTTTTTTCTGAAACCAGCGGAAGCCGGAGCGCCACGTCTCCTGCAGCAAACTATCCGGATCCACATTCTTCTTCTTACGAAATAGCAACCTCGTCTCTCCAATCCTTAAAGGTTAGTTCGGAATCGGGGAGGTGGGAATGGGTGCGTTAGAGCTCGAAGTCTTTCTTCAGGGTTCGGATTTTGTCGCGCAGCTCCGCGGCCAGCTCGTAGTTCTCCTCTTCAACAGCTGCGTCCAGGTTCTTCTTTAGTTGATCGAGAGGAGACAATTTCTGTTCCAAAACCTGCTTTAATGTTGACCGGAGATATTTCAACGAACGGATCCGTTCGAATTGAAATGCCGGTGTATCGATATTGGGCATGTTTTCGATCTCTTCTATCGCAGATTCAAGGATCTCCTTGGCCGCTGCCTTCAGCTGCTGATGCAGGGAGATCATCGCCTTGGCTATGGCAAACATGCGAAGGATGTAGGGACGATACTGAAGGATCTCCTTCTTATCGTCTTCATTCTCCGCATACTTGTCCAGCAGATCACAGATCTCCAGGTTGTGTTCTGTATCCCGGGCTGTACGCTCGAAATCCCCGATCTGAAACAGAACGAGGTACCGATAGTAGTAGATGATGCCTTCGTTCTGAAGCAGCTGGAACTGCTCGTGAGAAACCTGAAATCCCTCGTCGCTACCATTCGCATCCGTGTAGTCCTGAAGCTTCTCCTGCAGTGCTTCGAGGTAACACTCCTTGCCCTCGTAGGTTGTTCCGTCCGGTCGGCCGTCCAGCTCATATTGCTCGATTCCTAGAGGTTGCCGGATCTGCAGCACCTCGCGACCGTCATTAGCCTGAATGACGCGCATCTGATTGTCCGGATCAAACTCCCAGGACTTAAGGATGTCAGTGATATCTCCAGCCAAGGTAACCTTCCTAGGCTCAAATATACAGCATAATCTGCCAGGAGGCTACCGCAGCGGGTGGTTCACACCGTGAATCACCTTGCCCTCGCTCAGGTACTGTCCGATCTGCCGGGCCACCATCTCCGCCACTACGATCTGGGCTTCCGCCGTCGCTGCCCCGATATGAGGGGTCGAGACGACCGCCGGATAATTTACCAGCGACCACTCTTCGGGCGGCTCTTTTTCATACACATCGATTCCCACACCGGCTACCCTTCCCTCTTCCAGAGCTTGAAGCAGATCCGATTCAACCACGATTCCGCCCCGCGCGCAGTTGATCAGGAATACTCCGGATTTCATCTTGGCGAAGGCTTCCCGATTGATCATCCCGGCTGTTTGTTCGTTCTTCGGGAGGTGCAGGCTGATGTAGTCGCTGTCCCGATACAGCTCGTCGAGCCCACAGAGATCGGTCCCGATCTCCTTCGCTTTTTCCGGAGAAACGAAGGGATCGTAGGCCAACACCTTCATGTCCAGGGCAAGCGCCTTACCGGCTACCCGGGCTCCCACCTGACCGATGCCTACCAGCCCCAGAGTCTTCCCGCCCAGCTCACTGCCCTTGTAGCTCTTCTTTTCCCAGCGCCCGGCCTTCATCCCCTCCACCGTGGTGGTTAATCTACGAGCCAGGGAGAACATCATACCGACGGCAAGCTCGGCCACGGCGTTGGCATTTCCCCCGGGTGTGTTCATCACCAGGATTCCCCGTTCTGTTGCCGCCTGCAGGTCGATATTGTCCACCCCGGCTCCGGCCCTGCCGATCGCCTTGAGCCGTGTCGCCGCGGCGATGACCTCGGCGCTTACCTTGGTAGCC
>Ga0307380_10003064_pt1 | contig 23375 bp, 17 predicted proteins | sample UN3MG_FD_202239 | JGI IMG/M metagenome (GOLD analysis project Ga0307380, IMG submission 202239) | Soil microbial communities from Risofladan, Vaasa, Finland - UN-3 | ecosystem: Environmental > Terrestrial > Soil > Coastal area > Acid sulfate soil | place: Finland: Risofladan, Vaasa | collected... | reverse complement strand
AGCAAACTCCGCTTGAGCTATGCTCTCCTTGAACTCGCCTGATCTTTGCCAATGATGCACCATGATTATAAACTTTTTCTGTTCAATGCCATATGGCACAATTATAAAGGGGGGATGCAGGGGGGATTCGGATTTGAGTAGGATTAAGTTATCTATAGTGATCGCTGTGATTTCCAAGATAATAAGATTTTATTTTACTCATTTTGGCGTATACAAGATTCCCTACAACCCCCGGCGCAAAAATATTTTCACCAGGCGCACCATTTCTTTTTTTTCGACCACGCGCAGAATCAGCAGCGAACCAACGAAGCCGAGCAGCAGCAGCCCTTTGTAAACAATGGTCAGGGCGCCGTGGTAGTAGCCGTAATAATAAAGGATGGCTGCGGCAAAAATTGTGCCCAGGATTTTAAGGAGTTTGCCGTACTCGTAATCGATTTTATAGAACTTTTGCGCAAAAATGAATATGGCGGCCGCCATGACCATGTAGCTGGCCAGCACGGCCAGCGCCGCCCCGACGATGCCCAGCCGCGGGATCAGCAGCAGGTTGACCGCCACGTTGACCACGGCGCCGGCTCCGGTCACCAGCGGGAAATACTTTGTCTTTTCCTCGATATACAGCCCGGCCTGCAGGTTGACGTATATGCCGTTGAACAGGTAGGCCAGCAGGATGATCGGCACCACTACCAGCCCGGGCAAGAAATGCTTTTCGATCAGTGAGCGGCCGGCCGCGATTTCCCAGCGGGCGGCGTTGTCGATGAACAGGGAGATCACCACCCAGAGCAGGCTCGAGGCCAGGACGAACAGGGTCATGATCTTGGCGAACATCTCCTTGGCGTTCTTTTCCCGGGCGTTGTTCAGGAAGAACGGCTGCCAGGCATATTGGAACATGGAAACCACCAGCATCATGAAGATGCCGAGCTTGTGGCCGGTCTGGTACAAGCCGAGGGTGTCGGCGTCGGTCAGGGCCAGGACGATGGGCCGGTCGATGACCTGAACCATGATCGAGGCCAGGCTGGCGGGAAGATAGGGCAGGCCAAAATAGAGCATCCGGCGCAACTGGGCGCCCTCGATCCTGAAGCAAAGCCGCCGCCAGATTTCCGGTAGCAGCGCCAGGAAGGAAAAGGCCGAGGCGATGAGGTTGGCGGCGAAAATGGCCTCGATGCCCATGCGGAACTTGATGAAAAACAGCAGATTGAGCCCCAGGTTGAGCAGGATGTTGGCCAGGCGGATGACGGCAAATTTTTTAGCCTTTCTTTCCAGGCGGAGATTGGCGAAGGGAATCAGCGTCAGGGTGTCGAAGAGCAGGATGAAAATGACATAGTAAACCAGTTTGCCGTAAAGGCCGGGGACTGCCATCAGGCTGACGAAGGGCAGGCGCAGCAGGAACATCAGCGCGGTGAGGCCCAGGCTGGACATAACGACGAATAAATAGGCGGTCGAAAAGGTCTGGTTTTTTCGCTCCGGGGCGGCCAGGGAACTGTATTTCATGAAGGCCGCGTCCATGCCGTAAATGTAAACGATATTCAAGAACGCCAGGTAGGCGTAGATGTTGGTGTAGATCCCCATATCGCTGCGGGTGATGAAATGGGTGTAGAAGGGGACGAGCAGGAAGCCGAGAAAGCGGCCGACTATGGTGGAGATGCCGTAAACCGCGGTATCCTTGCCCAGTTCCTTGATCTTGTTAATCATTGGTATTTGAGTTCGTTTTCATCTTTTGCAGCTATCGGTTTTCCATGCCCCCCATTTTACCGGAAACGGCAAAAAATTCAACCATGTTATAGCTGGGGCAATCCCGCAATTTCATGTTGGGTTCAACATTTCATCATTTATTGATATGCTCTAAACTCATCCCCCGACCCCTTCTCTTGGCAAGAGAAGGGGAGTAGCGCCGGCGCCCCTCTCTTTTTGAAAGAGAGGGGTTGGGGGTGAGTTTTTAATAAGTTGAGTCCAATATTTCATGATTCATTAAAATGACAATCTGCCCGACAAGTCAATTTATCTGTGATAATCCGCCTGCCAAGTCAAATTATCCGCGACAATCAGGGGCAACCAGCTATTGAAATTTCATTTGCCAAAACTGCGGGAAATTGCCATAAAAAGGTATGTATTTGACGCAAAAAAATGATGGTGATAGGATAAACAAATGTCCAAAGAACCTCTTCTGCCTTCAACTACTAAATGGCTTTTCGGCATCATTCTCACTTTATTTTTAGCGTTGTATCGAATGACTTGGTGGTTTATCCCATTTATTTCTTTCATATTAGCTCCATTGATTAGCTATTTTATTTATCGTTCTTCCTGGACAATAAATTGGAATAGGATTATTAAAACAGCCGTTTCTTTCATTATATTTTATTCATTGTTTGCATCGCAAACTTTACTGATACCAGAAGCAAAGGAGATTGTTATGAGATTTCATGAACATTTTAATAACAAGCCGTCTTGGTTGATATTTTGTATTTTGTTTATAATTGGAGGTTTTCTTGCATGTGCTTATTATGGAATAACTCGCATGATATTTAAAGATTCTATTAAAAGTAAAGTACCTCACCTGGTAAATTCCATTGATAAAGCATCAAAACAGATATTACCAATAAACTTCAAAACTGTACAACCGGCACAATTTCTTCCCGACAAGCAAGGGGGAGTCTACATAGTGATGCCAGATATTCAGATAACGAATATTGACAATGTTGCTACTGTTGTAAATGTTGAACTTCTCATAAAAAAAGATATTGGACATTTTATTAACTTTCAACCTTCAGCTACACGTATTCGAGAAATTGAACTATGGTTAGATGGGAACCATGCAGCAAATTCTAATTTTTTAGGACGTCAAATCAATGTATCACCAAACTCTGGAATTAATGGCTATATGTGTTTTTATGTAGATAAATTCAACTTGGACATGAGCAGTCTAACTGTAGATCGTTTACCTTATTTACCGCATTTATTTCGCATCGAACAAATAGGATTAAAACCAAGGGATATTTCTCAAGGCGAAGCTATAACCGGGGCCGCGTCTCAACATCGAACATTGGTGGAATGGGATTGCGATCAGGTAGGGGCAGGCCCCTGTGCCTGCCCATTTTCTGAATATATAGATTATAACCAAACATAAAGGGCGGACACGGGGATCCGCCCCTACAACTTTTCCAGGTAATCGGCCTGGTTCAAAATGGCGATAGCGCGAAAATTGCCCAGGGATAGAAGGTGGCTGTCACCGCTAATGATGGCAGCGGCGCAGGCAGCTAGGTCGCATTCAAGGATGCGATTGTCGCGCCCTGATCTTTTGACAAATGGGCGGAAATCGGATATAAAGCAATTTCAGCTCGCCAATATCCCTGAAGGTTATTTCAGGGATATTTGCAGAGATTTTTTATTGAATATGGGGAGGAGAGATGAAGCCGAGTTTTGCCAGCAATGTGTTCGACCTGGAGAAGATGAAGCAGACCTTGCCGCCGCAGATCTTCAAAAAGTTCATGCGCACCGTTGACCAGAAAAAGTCGCTCGATGCCGAAGTGGCCGATTTCTTGGCCCGCGCCATCAAGCAATGGGCCGAGCAAATGGGCGTCAGCCATTTCACCCACTGGTTCATGCCGCTGACCGGGCTTACCGCCGGCAAGCAGAACACCTTCCTGGAATGGGAGGGCAACCGCAGGATCATTTCCCGTTTTTCCGGGCGCGACCTGATCAAGGGCGAACCCGATGCCTCGTCGTTTCCCCACGGCGGCATGCGCTCGACTTTTGAGGCCCGCGGCTACACGGCCTGGGATCCCTGTTCTCCGGTCTTCGTGGTCAAGAACCGCAAGAATTGCGTCCTCTTCATCCCTTCGGTCTTTTACGGCTACAATGGTTGTGTTTTGGATAAAAAAACACCGCTGCTGCGCTCGTTGCGGCTGATCAATGATATCTCCTTGAAAATCCTGGCCAAGTTCAACCAGCGGGCCAGCTGGGTGAAAAACATGATCGGCGCCGAACAGGAGTTTTTCCTGGTTCATGAAAAGGACTTCCAGAAGCGTCCCGACCTGAAAACCGTCGGCCGGCTGATATTCGGCGCCCGACCCCCAAGGGGGCAGCAAATGGGCGACCATTATATGGGCGCCATTCCCGAAGCGGTGCTGCACTTCCTTGAAGATGTGGAGCAAGAGGCTTTCAACCTGGGCATTCCGCTTAAAACCCGCCACAACGAGGTGGCTCCCAACCAGTTCGAAATTGCTCCGCTTTACGAGGAAGCCAACATCGCCGCCGATCACAACCAGTTGTTAATGGACTTGTTGATTCGTATAGCCCGTAATCATGGCATGGTCTGCCTGCTGCATGAGAAGCCCTTCGCTTTTTTTAATGGCAGCGGCAAACACATTAACTGGTCGTTAATGGATAGTCAGGGACGAAACTTGTTCACTCCCGGCGATAATAAAAACTCACGGCTGGTATTTTTAAGTTTTTTAGCCGGGTTTATCTGCGGCATGAACCGCTATCATGATCTGTTGCAGGCGGTGCTGGCTTCCCCGGGCAACGAGCTGCGTTTGGGCGGCCATGAAGCGCCGCCGGCTATCCTATCTGTCTTTTTGGGCGATGAATTGCAGGGAGTAATCGATGATCCCCAGGCCTTCATTAGCGGAAAATTCCGTAAATCGAAAATGGTACGCTTCGAAGAATTCGTGCCGGCAATTCTCCATGATCTCTCTGATCGCAACCGTACTTCACCCGTGGCATTTACCGGCAACAAGTTCGAGTTTCGTATGCCCGGATCTTCAGCTTCGCTGGCTTTTCCGATCTCTGTGATCAATCTGCTTGTAGCCGCCGGTTTGACGGAGGTACACAAGGCCATTGAGAAGACCCAGGACGAAAAAACGCTGATTCATAAACTGCAGCATATAATCAGCAAAAATTCAGGAATTATTTTTGCCGGAGATAACTATAACGCAAATTGGCACAAGGAAGCCCGCCGGCGGGGATTGTTCATTCCGCCCTCGGTACCTGAGACGGTTGACCGTTTGCGAGAAGAAAAAAATATACGATTGTTCGAAACATTCGCCATACTTTCGCGGGAAGAAATCAAGGCCCGAACCGATATCAAAATCGAAATTTATGTTAAAACTGTGGAAATGGAGCTGCGTGTTGCCCGTAATCTTTTGCGCGCCTACATTATTCCGGCGGCGCTTAAGAACCAGGCTATGCTTCTCGAAGCGATCCGTCAATTTCCTCAAAAAATTCTGGCCAAGAAGCCGGCCATGCTCAAAAACCAGCTCGCTTTCATCGCCAAGTTTACTGAAAAGATCAACCGGGCAATGGAAATGGTATCGTTGTTGGATGAGGATAATGATAAACTGAAAGAAGGAGCGGATCGCACCCGGGCGCAATTTTGCACCAAGTTCATCCGGCCGCACCTGGCCGAAGCGGCAGCCCTGGTGGAAAAGATCGAGGAGCGGGTGGACCGTGACTTCTGGAAACTGCCGCGGGTGACCGATATCCTTTTCCGCTGAGTATAGATCGCTTTTCGTGGGGCGAGACGCAGTTTTCCAACCCTTGCATCGCTTTGGGAATTTCTATAAAATGAAGTCATGAAAAATGCAATCCTCTCTATGCTGATCGTACTGGTATGCGTGGTTTCGTTTCCTGTTGTTTCAGCAGCAGCTGACGACGAAGGCTGCACTATAGTCGCCGTGGGCAAAAAGGCCACGGCCGACGGCTCGGTCATCCTTTCGCATACCGATGCCGGCCCCGATTCGCGCATCTATATCGTGCCGGCCGCCAGGCACAAGCCGGGCGAGAAAGCCCCGGTATACTGGGGCATCCAGGATGCCCGCCTGCCGCTGCGCGATGACGGCGAGATCCTGGGGTATATTCCTCAGGCCGCCGAGACCTACGCCTACATCCATTCGGCCTATCCGCACATGAACGAATTCCAGCTGGGCATCGCCGAAAGTTCGATCAACCAGCGCCCTGAACTGGCCGTGACCCGGGAAACCGGCAAACAGATCATGACCATCGAGCAGGCTGAAATCTTTGCCCTGCAGCGCTGCCGGAAAGCGCAGGATGCCGTGCGTCTCATCGGCCGGCTTGTGGAAACATACGGCTTCCTGCCCTCCAGCGGCAACAGCGCCGAAACCCTGGTGGTCGGTGACCCCGCCGAGGCCTGGGTCCTGGAGGTCTTCGGGGTCGGCCCCGGCTGGACGCCGGAAAGCGGCAAGCCGGGCGCCATCTGGGCGGCGCAGCGCCTGGGCGACGACCAGGCCCTGGTTATTCCCAACTGGAGCATTATCAAGGAGATCCGGCCTGAGGACAAGGGCAACTTCATGGTTTCGGCCAATTACCTGAAGGAAGCGGTCACGCGCGGTTGGTACGACCCGGCCGCGGGAAAAGCTTTTATCTGGCAGGATATCTATGCGCCCCTGCCGGTCGAGTTCGCCACCAGCCGCTTCTGGCTTTTTTACAGCACCTTCATGCCCAACCTGGCCGCCTGGCCCGAAAGGAAGCTGGACAAGAACCCCATGGCCACGATCAATCCCTATCACCAAATCGTTGAGCCGCTCTCCCTATATCCTTTTTCAGCCGCCCCGGAAAAGAAAATATCCCTGGCCGATGTAATTGCTTTCCAGCGCTCGGTTTTCGCGGGTACGATCTATGATTTCACCGCCCAACCGCAGTGGCTGGTCAGCGACGGCAAGGGCGGTTTCCAGGTCAGCCCCCTGGCTACCCCGTTTCCCGGCAGCGACCTGCGCGCTTTATTGAAGTTGAGCAACCGCCGGCCGGTGGCCCGCCACCGCGGCCACTACGGCATGGTTTGCCAGCTGCGCAGTTGGCTGCCGGATGCCATAGGCGGCGTGTATTGGGTTTACCAGGACAACCCTTATATCAGCCCCTATGTCCCAATCTATGCCGGCTGCAGCGACACGGCGCCGAGTTACCAGACCTACGATCCGGAAAAATACAGCGACCGTTCGGCACGCTGGACCATTGATTTCGTCGATAACCTATGCAACCTGCGTTTCCAGGATGCGGTCGAGGAAGTCGTGGCCCGGCGCCAGCCGTTCGAAGATAAAATCTTTGCCGATCAGGAAAAAGTGGAAAAGGAAGCCCTGCGCCTTTACACTGTCAATCCTAAAAAAGCCAAAGCTTATCTGACCGCTTACTGCCGGGGAGTGATGGAAAAAGTGCCGCCGCTTTATCTCGAAATCCGCAACCGCTTGATCACCCTGTTCACCAACAATCGCGAGTGATCATTAAAGAGGAATTGCATCTTTTCCGGGTTTGGGCGCGTCTTATTTTTATTCGGAGGCAAATGATGAAATCTTTGAAGAAAATTGTTTTTATTGCTACGATTTTGGCCTGCTTTGGATTGGCGGCCCCGGGAAATGGAGTATTCGAATTCCCGCCGACGCCTCAGGGCAAGCGCGCCGCCGCTTATTTCACCGCTTTCAACGCCGGGTCCGACAAGGCCATGGCCGCATTCCTGAAGGAGAATTTCAGTGCCGAATCACTGAAACGGGTCTCCATGGATGAGCGCTTGGCGCGCTTTCACGGTTTCCGGCAGCAGGCGCGTTCACTCACGCCTGAAAAACTGCTCCGCGAGACTGAGGAAAAAATCAGCTTCCTGGTCCGGGATGGACAGGGGGAGATGCTGGAATTCACTTTTCAGTTCGAAAAAAATGAAGGTGCCAAGATCACTACGATCATGGCCGCCCCGGTCGACGCGGAAGCCGCGGCCGATCTGGCGGGACCGCCCCTGAGCCGCGAAGAGGTGCTGGGCCGCATCCGGGCTGCCTTGGATGAACGCTCGCGCGCGGACTTGTTTTCGGGCGTGGTGCTGGTGGCCCAGGGGGACCAGGTGGTTCTCCACGAAGCGCGCGGACTGTCCAGTATGGAATACGGTGTGGCCAATCGCCCCGATACACGATTCAATCTGGGTTCGATCAACAAACTGTTCACCCGGGTGGCCATCGGCCAGTTGGCCGAGAAAGGCAAACTCTCACTGGAAGATAAAATTGAAAAATTCCTGCCTGACTATCCAAATCACGAAGCGGCGCAGAAGGTAACAGTGCGTCATCTACTGGACATGAGCTCGGGCATCGGTGATTTTTTCGGCGACGAATACCGGCAGACGCCAAAATCCCGTATCCGGACTTTGCCGGACTACCTGGAGCTTTTTGCCGCCGAAGCGCTGCTTTTTCAACCCGGCAGCAGCCGCCGTTATTCAAACGGCGGCTACATTGTTTTGGGGCTGATCGTGGAAAAGGCTTCCGGGCAGAGTTATTGGGATTACGTTCGCGACTTTATTTATATTCCGGCCGGCATGACCGACACGGGACACCTGGAGGCCGATGTGCCTGCGGCCAATGTGGCCGGCGGTTATACCCGTAATTGGGATGAAGCCGACCACGAAAAAGAGCCGCGGCGCAGCAATATCTATACCCGGCCGGCCCGGGGCAGTTCGGCCGGCGGCGGCTACTCGACCGCCATGGACCTGTTCAAGTTCTCCCTGGCGTTGCGTTCGGGAAAACTGCTTGGCCCCTTGGGCAAAGAGTGGTTCGGCGGTCCCCAGGCTTATGCCGGCGGCGCTCCGGGAATCAACGCCGAACTGGATATGGATGCGGCTCCCGGCTGGACCGTAGTGGTCATGGGCAATTACGATCCACCCGCGGCCAGTTCCCTGGCCCAAAAAATAAGCAGTTTGCTGAAGCGCTTGCGCTAAAGGGGTTCGTTCGGCTGTCGGACTATAAAGCGCCCGTCAATACTGATCCAGGTGATTGAATTCAGCGTTTTCCAGCCATGTTTGCGGCCGGGATACGAATTGGATTATGTGGTCCAGCAGGAATTCGTGCCGTTTTTCCTCTTCGGCGATTAAAAAAAACATTTTCTTGGTGGCGGGGTCGGTATTGGCCCTGGCTTTTTCCATGTAAAAATTGAAGCTCCTGGTTTCGATCTCGAGGGCCTTCTTGTATAGGTCGATCTGCTTCACAGGAATACCGTCCCAGTTTTTATTATCGTACAATTGCTGAAAAATATTCTTGCTCCCGCTCAGGATAGGTGTGGACAGCAATTCAACTTGACTTGAAGCCTTAAGTTTTTGCAGGACCTGAAAATGCTTGACTTCGTCTTCGGCCAGCATATCAAGAATATTTTTCATACCGCTATTGGTCGTTTTTTCCGCCAGCTGCCGGTAGTATTTTTCTCCGTCCTTTTCCATTTCCATTGCCAAATCAAAAACGTTCATGACTGCCTCCAAGCCCTATTTTATTAAATTGTCGATAAGTAGTCAAATTTTTTTTGAAAGGCAAACTATTCCTTCCTCTTGCAGTATCTTGTAGTATAATGTCAAAAATTTGTGAGGTGCAAGAATGAACAAAACTTTTTTGCGTAACATCATGTTATTGTGCTTCTTTTTGGCGCTGATTCCGGCTGTCTTCGGTGCAGAAAAGGCGCCATTGCTGCAAGGGCACTGGGCCGGGGCCATCGAATTGCCCGGCAGCAAACTGGAAATAGACTGCGATTTCAGCCTTCAGGCCGACGGTTCCTGGCTGGGCGACATCTCCATCCCTGCCCAGAAGGCCAAGGACCTGCCCCTGGCCGGCATCGTTGTCCAGGATAACGACGTCGCCTTTGCCATGGGCGGCGTTCCCGGTGAGCCGGTTTTCAAAGGCAGCATCAGCGCCGACGGGATGAAACTCAACGGCAGTTTCCTGCAAGGGGGAAAAGAATTCACTTTCCTGCTCAAGCGGGCCGGGAGCAACTCTGAAAAAGCAAAGGCCGCGTTGGCCCATTTTGACGATGTGGTGGCCAAAGGTTTGGCGGGCCTGAATGTTCCGGGCGTAGCCGTGGCGATTGTCGTGGACAATGAGGTCGTTTTGGCCAAGGGTTACGGCTACCGCGACCTGGAGAAAAAAATCCCCATGGACGCCGACACGATCCTGGCCATTGGCTCTTCTTCCAAGGCTTTTACCACCTTCGCCATGGGTACCCTGGTGGACGAGGGCCGGATGGAATGGGACGTGCCGCTGCGGCGTTATATCCCCTGGTTCACCCTGACCGATCCCGGCACTTCCGAGCGCATCACGCCGCGCGACCTGGTCACCCACCGCTCCGGCCTGCCGCGCCATGATCTGTCCTGGTACAACAACGCTGAGTCCAGCCGCGAGGAACTGGTGCGCCGCCTGGCATTTCTGGAACCCACGGCCGACCTGCGCCAGAAATTCCAGTACAACAATATGATGTTCCTCACAGCCGGCTACCTGGTGGAAACGCTGACCGGCCGCAGCTGGGAAGATTCGATCCGCCAACTGGTCCTGCAGCCGCTGGGCATGGGCCGCAGCAATTTCTCGGTCCTCGACTCGCAAAAAGACGCCGATTTCGCTTTTCCCTATTCGGAACGAAAAGGCAAGCTGGAGCGCCTCCCTTTCCGCGATATCACCACCGTCGGTCCGGCCGGTTCCATCAACTCCTGCGCCAACGACATGAGCCGCTGGCTGCTGGTGCATCTCAACGGCGGCAAATTGCAGGACAAGTTCATCATCCAGCCGCAGACGCTGCAGGACATGCACCTGGCCCACATGCCCACCGGGCAAACGCCGGACATCGCCGAATTGTCGCCGGCCAGTTACGGCATGGGCTGGTTCGTCGACAACTACCGCGGCCACGGCCGTGTCCACCACGGCGGCAACATCGACGGCTTCTCAGCCATGGTCTCCCTGTTCCCCGGCGACGGCCTGGGTTTCGTCGTGTTGAGCAACCTCAACGCCACGGCGCTGCCCGAATTGCTCATCCGCCAGGCCAGCGACCTCATTTTTGGCCTGGAACCCAAAGATTGGATCGGTGAGGCGGTGGAAAGAAAAAGCAAAGGCCAGGAAGCGGTCAAACAGGCGGAGCAGAAGAAATTCAGCCGCCGCATCGCCAAGACCAGGCCCGCCCACAGTCTCAACGCATATGCCGGCGACTACAACCACCCCGGCTACGGCGATCTGCGGGTGACGCTGCAGGCCGGCAAGCTGGCCTTCACCTACAATAGCATCAGCACGCCTCTGGAGCACTGGCATTACGAGACGTTCAACGGATTGCAGGGCACGGATCCGACCTTCGAAGATTTCAAACTGCTGTTCCGCACCGATGTCAACGGCCGCGTCAACGCCCTGGAGGCCCAAATGGAACCGACCCTGGAAGCCATGATTTTTACGAAAAAACCTGCGGCCCGGCTTTTCGATCCAGCCTATTTGCAAAAATTCACCGGCCGCTATTCCCTTCTTGACCAGACCTTGACCGTCAGTTTGAAAGGCAACAGCTTGAAACTTGTTTTCCCTGGACAGCCGGAATACGAGCTGGTTCCCGGTCTGGATGAAGAATTCACTCTCAAGCAGGTTAAAATCATCATCTTTCGTTTCAAGACCGACGTCAAGGGAGACGTGACCACGCTGGAAATCATCCAGCCTGATGGCATCTTTGAAGCCAAGCGGGTAAAAGAAAAATAAGGCAAAAAAAACGCGCGTTGATGAGTAAATGGGTTGATGGGGCAGCAGCATAGGGATCGACCTTTTGCGGTTTTCTTAACCCATCTACCCTTCTACTCTTCTACCCTTTTACTCTTCGATCAGCCCGCGGCTCCTGAGCAGGGGTTCGATTTTCGGTTCGGCGCCACGAAAACGTTTGTAGAGCGTTAGCGCGTCTTCGGTTCCCAGTTTGGCCAGCAAATTTTCGCGGAAGGATTTGGCAGTGGCCCGGTCGAAGATGCCCTTTTCCTTGAAGGCCTCGTAGGCGTCCTTGTCCAGCACCCCGGACCAGATGTAGCTGTAGTAGCCGGCGGAGTATCCACCGATCATGTGGTTGAAGTAGGTGGTGCGGTAGCGCGGGACGATGGCCGGGATCAGGTTGAGGGCGGCCATGGTGTCGGCTTCGAACTTGCGCACGTCAATGGTCTCGTTGCCGGTCAAGGTGTGCCAGGCCATGTCCAAAAAGGAAGCGGCCAGGTATTCCACGGTCTCGAATCCCTGGTTGAAGAGGCTGCTGCTTTTAAGCTTTTCCACCAGCGCCGCCGGGATCACCTCGCCGGTCTTGTAGTGGCGGGCGTACAGGTTCAGCATTTCGGGCTCCAGCGCCCAGTTCTCCATGATCTGCGAAGGAAGTTCCACGGCGTCGCGGGGCACGCTGCGGCTGCGGTAGACGCCGTTTGAGAAAAGGGTGTTCAGTGAGTGGCCGAATTCGTGGAAGAAGGTGTTGACCTCGTCGATGCTCAGCAGGGACGGCGCGCCGGCAGCGGGGCGGGTGAAGTTGCAGACCAAGGTGGAGATGGGAGCTACGCGCTTGCCGTTTTCATAATAGGCGCGCCGGAAACCGCCCGACCAGGCTCCGCCGCGCTTGCCGGGACGGGGGTGGAAGTCCATGTACAGCAGGCCGAGGTGGCGGCCGTCGGATTCCCTGACCTCGTAGACCTGAACTTCGGAATGGTAGATGGGCAGGTTGTCGAGCTTGATGAACTGCAGGCCGTACAGCTTTTCGCACAGGGTAAATATTCCTTTCTTGACGTTCTCCAGTGCGAAATAGGGGCGTAGCGCCGAATCGTCAAAGGCATATTTTTCCTGGCGCAGCTTCTCGGCGTAGTGCCACCAGTCCCAGGAGGCGAGTTGGAACCCGCCTTTTTCACGATCGACGATGGCCTGCATTTCGGCCGCTTCATTTTTTGAGCGCGCCAGTGCCGGTGTCCACAGCCGCTTCAGAAAGGACATGACCGTGGCGGGATCCTTGGCCATGCGTTCTTCCAGAACGAAATGGGCGTGGGTCGGGTAGCCGAGCAGTTTGGCCCGTTCGGCGCGCAGCAGGACGATCTTTTGGACGATCTCCTTGTTGTCGTTGGCGTTGTCGCGGTCGCCGCGCATAAAATAGGCGCGGTGCAGCTGCTCGCGCAGGTCGCGGCGGCTCGAATACTGCAGGAAAGGGGTCATGGACGGAACCTGGACCGTAAAGGCCCATTTACCGGTCAATTCAAGCTGCTTGGCCGTTTCGGCGCCCATGGCGCGCACTGCTTCGGGCAGGCCGGCCAGGGTTTCGGGGCTGTCGATGACGATGCGCGAGGAGTTGGTCTCGGCCAGCAGGTTCTCGCCGAATTTCAGCCCCAGCAGGGAGAGTTCGCGGTTGAGCTCGCGCAGGCGTTCTTTCTGGGCCGGATCCAGCAGCGCGCCGCTGCGGATGAAGCCCTTGTAAGTGTTTTCCAGCAGAAAATCCTCTTCAGGGCTAAGGGTCAGGTTCTGGCGCTGATCGTAGACGGCCTTGACCCGGGCGAAAAGTTTTTCGTTCAGGTTGATGTTGTCGGCGTGGGCCGAAAGCAGCGGTGACACTTCGCGGGCCAGGGCCTGCATGTCGGCGTTGGTATCGGCGCTTAATAAAGAGTAGAACACGGCGCCGACGTCGTTGAGGAAAATGCCGCTGTGGTCCATGGCGGCGATGGTGTTGGCAAAAGTTGGTTCTTGCGTGTCGGCGGCGATGGCGTCGATCTCGGCTTGCTCTCTTTTTATCCCTTCCTGAAAGGCTGGCAGGAAATGACCTATGACTATTTTGTCGAATGGCGGCGCTTGAAAAGGTGTGGTACGCGCCTGGAAAAACGGATTGTCTTTTTGCGTTTCCTGGGCCGCGATCGGCTGCAGCAAAGTCAGCCCAAGGGCCAGAAAGGCAATGATTTTCAGTACGGATTTTTGTTTCATGGCGAATCTCCTTAAAAAAAATTCTGAAGTATTTATATATACGCAAGGTAAAATGTTGTCAATGTTTTGTACAAATGCCGGAAAAAAATGGAAAGTAAGCGATTTCATGCCAAGGGTATTGAGGGCAGATCACGTTTCCTTGTAAAATAAGAGCAATTTTTAGAATGAATCGAAATTGATAAATTGTTTTTTGCAATGCCGCAGCAGGCAGGTTAAAATAGCTTCGAGAAAAATGACAGTTTTTAACCTGGAAGGTAAAGATGATTTCCCGCCGGCGGAGCGGGCAGGGGCTGAAGGACTCCTGGCCGTGGGCGGCGACCTGCTGCCGCGACGCCTGCTGCGCGCCTACGGCCGCGGCATCTTCCCCTGGTACGGCGAAGGCGAGCCCATACTGTGGTGGTCGCCCGATCCGCGTTTTGTCCTGTTCCCGGCCGAGTTCCATGCCGGCAGAAGCCTGAAAAAAATATTGCAGCGCGGCGTTTTTACCCTGACCCTTGACCGTGCTTTCAGTGAAGTCGTCCGCTTCTGCGCGTTGCCGCGCCCCGATCAGAGCGGCACCTGGATCACGCCGGCCATGCGCGACGCCTATGTTGCCCTGCACCGCTCAGGTTATGCCCACTCCCTGGAGGCATGGCAGGACGGAAAACTCGCCGGCGGCATCTACGGGATCTCCCTGGGAAGGTGCTTTTTTGCCGAATCCATGTTCCACCTGGCCGACAATGCTTCAAAAGTCGCCCTGGCCGCCCTGGCCGAGGCGCTGCGAAAATCGGGCTTCGTCTTTATAGACTGCCAGATCGCTTCCCCGCACCTGGCAGGCTGGGGTGCCCGGCCCATCAGCCGTCGCCGTTACCTTGAACTGCTGCGGGCCGGCCTGAGTCCGCACACCCTGCGCGGAGACTGGGGAGACATCCTGCCGCAGCCGTTTTCCTGAGTCGTCATTGTCCGCAGCGTTTTTTTATGCTATCTTAAGCAGCGGAAAAGAAATCAATGAGAAAACTGAAGGATCGGCTGCACGATCTTGATAAAAACGATATCCAGGAAAAATGGCAGCGCCTGGATAGCGATGCTGAGCTCTCCACCAGGGAAAAACTTGAGAAACTGGTGCGCCACAACCTGAAGCAAAAAAACAAACCGGTTTCAGCTCCCCAGGCCAGGATGGAGCCGGCTGCTGCTGCCGAGCCTTTCCTGGTCAAGGATTTTTATTATTCCCTGGACGGCTGCTACGGAAAAGTGCGCCTGGGCGACTGGCTGGCCCTTGCGACCGGTTCCTTGGAGATCATCGCCGGCAGCGATGTGTTTGCGACGGTCGATCCCGGCAAGATCGTTTTTTTTGACAGCGAAACCACCGGGCTGGCCGGCGGCACCGGCACCATCCCGTTCATGCTGGGTTTCGGTTTTTTCAGCGAACAGACCTTTCAGGTGAAGATCTTCATGCTTCAGGATCTGGACCGGGAAGGGGACTTTCTGCTGGCTGTCGCGGAATTCCTGCGCCAGGGGGAATTCTCCGCCGCCGTGACCTATAACGGCAAGGCCTTCGACTTTCCTCTGCTGGAGACCCGCTACATTCTGCAGCGCCAGCGCTTCCCTCTGCTTGGACTGCCGCATCTGGATTTTCTATTTCCGGCCCGCACCATATGGAAAAACACCTATGATTCGCGCAAATTGGGCTACCTGGGCGAGATGCTGCTGGGCCTTTCCCGCAGTGATGACATCGAAGCCAGTTCGATCCCTGCCCTTTATTTCAGTTTCCTGCGCAGCCAGGCCTTCTCGCTGATCGAACCGGTCATGGAACACAACGCCATGGACCTGGTCGGACTGGCGGCCGTGGTGCTGCTCGGCCTGCGCTATCTGGAGGACTACTCCCTAACCGGGGATGGCGGGGAAATCCTTGGCCTGGGAATGCTCTGTGAAAGGGCCGGCCTGCTGGAAAAGGCCGAGGGTTTTTACCGGGCCGCCAAGGAGAGCGGCAGCCGTTGCGAAGTGCAAAACCTGGCCATGCGGCGTCTTTCCGTTCTTCTAAAAAAGAAAAAATTATACGGCGAAGCGCTGGAACTCTGGCAGCAGCTTTCGGCTGCCGACGATCTGCAGGCCCAGCGCGAAATATCGGTGCACTATGAACACCGTGAACGCAACTACGTTCTGGCCCTTTCCTACGTGGAAAAGGCACTCTCCAGCGGCAGCCTTTCCCCGGCTCGACAGCAGGAACTGGAAAAGCGGCTGGAGCGGTTGCGGAAAAAGATCGCTCGCCTGGAAGAAAAGGAAGTGACAAGTGACGAGTGACAAGGAAAAAATTCAAGAGGTAGAGAGGTAAGGGGATAGAGAGGTAAAGAAAAAGCGTAGAGGCGATCCGCCAGGCGAAACGCCGGCGGACTGGTCGCCTTTTTCGGTTTAAAATAACAGATCTCAAGCAACAAATTCCAAATAAATCCCAAATTCCAATGACAGGAAGTGGAGAGATCCGACCTCCTCGGCCTCACCCCCTGACCCCCTCTCCTAAAGGCGAGGGGGAGATATGTACTTGCTGGACCTTAAATGCATTGCTTTTCTCATAACCCATCTCCTTTAGGGGAAGGGGTAGGGGATGGGGCCAGTGCTACACTTTTTCCCCTTTTGCCTTTTGCCCTTTATTCTTCCGCCTCTGCCTCAGGTATTCGATCACTCCGGGGAGAACCGAGATGAAGATGATAGCCAGGATCACCACGGTGAAGTTGCGCCTGACCAGGGGCAGGTTGCCGAAAAAGTAGCCGCCGAAGACGAAGATGGCCACCCAGGCGATGCCGCCGATGATGTTGTAACTGATGAAGCGCAAGTAGGTCATGCGTCCGATGCCGGCAACGAACGGGGCGAAGGTGCGGATGATGGGGATGAAGCGGGCCAGGATGATGGTGACCCCTCCGTATTTTTCGTAAAATTCGTGGGTTCGTTCCAGGTGTTCTTTTTTCAAAAAGCGGATCTTCTTCTGGCTGAAAATTTTTGGGCCCATGGCGTGACCGATCCAGTAATTTACCGTGTCGCCGAGGATGGCGGCGCTGCTGAGGATCAGGAACAGCCAGTGAACCTGAAGCGGGCTGCCGGGAGTTGCGGCCAGGGCCCCGGTGGCGAAAAGCAGCGAGTCGCCGGGGAGAAAAGGGGTGACAACCAGGCCTGTTTCACAGAAGATGACCGCGAACAGGATCAGGTAGGTCCATAACTGGTAGGTGACGATCAGGGCATTAAGGTGCTTGTCCAGGTGCACAACCAGGTCAATCAGTTTGGCGAGCAGTTCCATGCCATCTCCTGGGGTTGAATTTACTTAGATTTCCGCCCGGATCCGTCCCGGGCTGAATGTTTCATATTACCCGACGAGGGGGAGGCTGTCAAGGGCGGCGCAGGACGCGGCCGGTGAACCGCCAGTTCTGGGTCAGCCAGCTGTGGCCGTCGACCAGGTATTCGTAAAGAGGCGGCAGATATTCACTTTTCCAGTCATTCAGTGTCCAGGTGTAGTAATAATAATAACGCGGCCGCGGCACCGTTTCCGGGATATTGAAAATGGATTCGCCCGGGCAAGTGGTTTCAATTTGCAGCTCGCTGAAAATCGTTTTGGCGATATCGGCGACGCTGACCGGCGCGTCGGAGATCTTCAGGTCTCCCCGGGAGTTGCGGCGCTTGGCCATAAGCAGAGGGGTCGCCGATTCGATCACCCCGGCGGGGAGCGGGCTTGGCCCTGCCTCGGCTCCGGCGAGATCTGCCGGCAGGACGCGGCCGAAGTCGCCGCGCGGGTGGCCATGGTCGCCCATGACCAGGATCAGCGCGTCGTCATATATCTCTAATTCCGAGAGCAGAGATAAAAAGATCTTGACCAGTTTCAATTCCCCCCTCACCAACCGCTTCCAGTTGGTGCGCGTGGCCGGCATGTTTTCTGGATCCAGGTTTTCGTTCATGCGGAAGGGGGAATGTACTCCCATCAGGTGGTAGAATTTAAAAACGGTCGGCTGGCGATAGGCCGAGGAGAGATGGACGGCCCGGTAGATGAAATTGACATCCGGGATCTTCAGGCTGTTCTTGGGCAGCAAGCGTAGGTGTCTGCCCCGCCATCTTTTTTTCAAAACCTTCTTGTTATACTTGGCGGAAACTGCTCGCTGCTCCTTGGTTTTTTTCCGGCTTTCCTTGTAATAATTCTGCGGTTTGGACAGAAAGAAGGGTTTCCGGGGCAGCAGGTTCTTCAGGAACCATTTTTGGTCGTTGAACACGAGGCGCTTGGCAAAATGGGGCAGGCCGCGGAAAAGGGCTACGTCCATGAGCAGGCCGAGATCGGACAAAATGAAGGGATACCGCCGGTCGCTGACATTCGATTCCAGTCCGTGGTCCCAGAAGATGACCTTCATAGTCGCCGGATACAGGTCCACATCGATCCCGTTCCGCCTCAGGGTCAGGGGCAGGGAAGAGGGCGAAAAGTAAGCGTTTTTTATGAAGCGCTGGATCGTCTGCGAATTGTCGTAGTATTTTCCGGTTAGGATCAACGGCACCGACGCGTAGGTCAAGGGGAAGCCGCCGAGGTTGTTGCGGAAATAGGTGAACCCGGTGAATATCTGCCGCAGGGAGTCGTCCTCGTCCAGCACTTCCTGGAAAAGATCTGATTGGAAGCAGTCGATCAGCAGGATGATCACGTTCTTGTGGCTGGAAAAATTGAATTGCTCGCTTTTCTCGTAGACGTATTTGCTGTGGTTGGGAAGCGGCAGGGAATTGAAATAGTAAAAGAGGCTGAAAAGCAGCTGCAGCAGGACCAGCGCCCAGGCCGTTGCTTTCATGAAACGGGAGAAAAATTTTAATTTTAATTGCGCCAGCACCAGCACGGCCAGCCAAATGGCGCCGTCGACCAATCCGAAAACCATCTTTTCGCTCCAGGGGATCTGGCGGCCGTCGAGTGGACCGTAGCGCCAGACCAGGACATTGCCTTGCAGCCATAGCAGAAATCCCATGGCGAAAATGAATACCTGCGCCCTCTGCCGCAGGAAGGAACGGTAAGGAATGAGGAAGAGAACGATGAAGAGCAACAGAGTGAAAGCGAGCGCCAGCATGAAAAGGGCAAGTAGCAACCCGGGAAAAATGAAATTAAACTCCAGGGTGTTGGTCAGATAGATATGGATAGGGATGAAAAAAAACAAGGTGAATGACAGCAGGAGCGACACGGTCAGTGAAACTGATAATTGTTTCTTCAGATCAGGATTCAGCAATTCTTCCAGCCTCTTTCCCCGCGCTGGCAGCCAGGGGAAACATGTTTCAACTATGACATTTTAAACGGCTGCCGGCTGCTTGTCAAATTTTTTTAACGCGGCCAGTTCGCAGAAGAGATTGGGTTGATTTTTTAGCGACAATATGATACATTTCCTCTATGTTAGACCTCAATTCTTCTTTCATTTGGATATTTTTTTTAGTCTGGCTCCTTTACCTCATCCTGAACAGGATTTTTTTCAAACCCATCAACGAGATCATCACAGCCCGGGAGACGAAGATCAGCTCCGATTCCAACCGCCTGGAAAGCATGGTAGCCGAGATCGAAACCCGGACGCGGACTGTAGAAACCCAACTGAGCCAGGCCCGCAAGGAGGCGCAGCAAATCAAGGAAGGCTGGCTGAAAAACGGCGAAGATATCCGCAGCAGAACCGTGGCCGTGGCCAAGGAACAATCGGTGCGAGTCCTGGATGAAAAGATGTCCCAGCTGGAAAGCGAGATTGTGGCGGCCGAAAACACCCTGGAAATGCAGATTTCTGCTTTCAGCGATAAGATCAAACAAGCTTATTTATGAAAAAAAACGTGCTTTTCCCGTTCCTTCTGTTGGTGCTGGCCATGTGCTTGTCGGCTTCCTCTGAAGGCGAAACGTCGCACATCAACTGGTTCAACGTGCTGGGCAAGGTTTTCAATTCCACTGTGCTTTTCGGCGGTCTGATCCTGCTGCTGCGCAAACCCCTGATCCAGATGCTGTCCCAGAAAAGTTCGGATATCCAAAATGATATCATGGAGAGAGAAAAGAACCTGTCTAACACATCGGCCCGGCTGCTGGACATTCAGCAACGCTTGGCCAAAGTGGCGTCAGAGGTCGAAGGGATAAAAAGTACTGCCGAAGCGGCCGGGCGGGATGAGCTGGCCCGGTTGGAGGAAGCCGGCCGCCTGGAAGCGGAGCGCATCATCGCCTTGAGCGAAGAAGAGATCCGCCAGCGTGTGGATGCCGCTGTACGCGCGGTAAAGGGACGCATTGCCGATCTGACCATCGAGCGCTTCAAGAACGATTTTACCCGGAGTTTAAACGACGCTACCCAGCAAAGGATCATCGAGCGCAACATCGATTCTTGCGGAGACCTGGATGAAGGAAAGTAGTCTGGTCAAGCGTTACGCCAAGGCCCTGGCGCTGGCTATGGACGACCAAGCCGAATTCGATCGCGTCAAGGGTGAATTGCATGATTTCCTGGCCCTGCTCGAAACCGATGAAAAATTGAAGATTGGGCTGGCGACTTTCCTGATCTCCCAGGCGGAAAAGATCACAGCCTTGGATATCGTCAATGTCAAGATGAACCTGCATCCCAAAACCTTTCAGTTCCTGCTGACCGTTGCTGCCGAGAACCGCTTGGTCTACCTCGAACAAATGGTACAGCAGCTTCCCGACGCCTGGTATGCCGCGCACGGCATCGAAAAAATAATCGTACACTCGGCCGTTGAACTGGCGGGCGGGCAGAAAGAACGCTTGTTGGGCAAACTGGAAAAAGCCCTGGCCGGGAAAGTGGCCCTGGAGTACCGGCTGGATCCCGATCTGATTGCCGGCATCAGTTTGAGCCGTGGATCGGTGCAATATGATTTTTCACTTTCCGGCAGCCTGAAAAAACTGCGCGAAACGCTCGTAGGGGAAAATTAAATGCTAATCAAAGTCGACGAGATCAGTGAGTTGATCCGCCAGAAGATCGAGGGCTTTGCCTTTGATTTCAAGAAAGAGGAAACCGGCGTGGTGATATCGATCGGGGACGGCATCGCCCGCATTTACGGCCTGGACAACGTCATGTACAATGAATTGCTGGAATTTCCCGGCCAGATCTTCGGCATCGCCCTGAACCTCGAAGAAGACAACGTGGGTTCCATCCTGTTGGCCGAGAGCCACGAGATCAAGGAAGGCGATATCGTCAAGAGGACCGGGCGCATCATTTCGGTGCCGGCCGGGGACGCGGTCATCGGCCGCGTGCTCTCGCCGCTGGGAAAACCCCTGGATGACAAGGACCCGATCCAGGGGGAAATCTTCGTGCCCATCGAAACCCTGGCCCCGGGCGTGGTCGACCGCCAGCCGGTCAAGGAACCTCTGCAAACCGGCATCAAGGCCATTGATGCCATGATCCCCATCGGCCGCGGCCAGCGCGAACTGATCATCGGCGACCGCCAGACCGGGAAAACCGCCATTGCCCTGGACACCATCATCAACCAGAAAGGCCAGGATGTGATCTGCATATATGTGGCCATCGGCCAGAAGCAATCCACCGTTGCCCAGGTGATCAAGACCCTGACCGAAGCCGGGGCCATGGAGTATTCTCTGGTGGTGGCGGCTTCCGCTTCCGACCCGGCCGCCCTGCAGTACATCGCCCCTTACGCGGGCTGCGCCATGGGCGAATATTTCCGCGACCAGGGGCGGCACGCGCTCCTGGTGTACGACGACCTGTCCAAGCACGCGGTCGCCTACCGCGAGATCTCCCTGCTGCTGCGCCGCCCGCCGGGGCGCGAGGCCTATCCTGGCGACGTGTTTTACCTGCATTCGCGGCTGCTGGAGCGGGCCGCCAAGTTGAGCGACGAAAAGGGCGGCGGTTCGCTGACCGCCCTGCCGATCATCGAGACACAGGCCTCGGACGTGTCGGGGTACATCCCCACCAACGTCATCTCCATCACCGACGGCCAGATCTACCTGCTCCCCGACCTGTTCAATGCCGGCCAGCGCCCGGCCATCGATGTCGGCATTTCGGTTTCGCGCGTGGGCGGCAATGCCCAGATCAAGGCCATGAAGCAGGTGGCCGGTTCGCTGAAAATGGACCTGGCCCAGTACCGGGAGCTGGAGGCCTTCACCCAGTTCGGCTCCGACCTGGACAAGACCACCGTGGCCCAGCTGGAGCGGGGCAAACGGCTATCCGAACTGCTCAAGCAGGATGAGGGCGAGCCCATGCCGGTGGGAAAACAGATCGTCTCCATCTTTGCCGGCACGCGCGGCTACCTGGACGAATTCCCCGTCGACCGCGTCCGGCAGTTCGAAGAGGAAATGCTGAAATACGTGGAAGCCAATCAACCGGAAATTTTCCGCGAGATACGCGAAAAGAAAAAGATATCCGCTGAGATGGAACAAACGCTGCAGGCCGTGCTCAAGGAATTCGCCGTCGAATTCAAGAAAACCCTCAATCCCTGATGGCCGGAAACCTGATTGTCCTGCGCCGCCGCATCAAGTCGGTCAAAAACACCCAGAAGCTCACCCGGGCCATGAAAACCGTGGCCGCGGCCAAGCTGCGCCGGGCCACGACCGAATTGAAAAAATCCCGGCCCTACCGCGACAAGATCGCTTCTTTTCTGCGGCAGGCGGCCGCCGGGGCCGACCTCGAGGCGCAGCCGCTGCTGCGGCAGCCCGAACAAGGTGCGGTGCTGCTGGTGGTCGTGGCCGGTGACAAGGGCTTGTGCGGCGCTTTCAATTCCCATGTCCTGAAAAAGAGCGAAGCCCGTTACCGGGAGTTGACCGCCAGCGGCCAGACGGTTTCCCTGATCACCGTCGGCAGCAAGGCCAGCCGCTACTTCAGCAAGAAAGGCATTGAAGTGGAGAAGGCCCATAACGGCGTGATCAGCCGGCTGCAATTTGCCGATGCCGACAACCTGGCCGCCGAACTGCAGGAGCTCTGCCTGAACGGCGGCATCAAGAGCGTGGAATTCGCTTTCAATGAATTCGTCTCGGCCTCGCGGCAGCAATTTTCCATCCGCCCCCTTTTCCCGGTCGTTCTCGAACCACCGGCCGCCGGCGCGGACGCCGGGAAGGACGCGGACGCGGCCAGAGTGGAAACCATCCTCGAACCAGGCGCCGCGGCGCTGATCCGGTCGCTTTTGCCGCGCCACATCAGCGCCCTGGTCTACCAGATCTTGTTGCAGTCCATGGCCGCAGAGCAGATGGCGCGCATGGTGGCCATGGACCTGGCCACGCGCAACGCCAGCGACATGATCCGCGCCTTGACCCTGCTTTTGAATAAAATGCGGCAAGCGGCCATCACCAAGGAGCTTCTGGAGATCATCACCGCCACCGAAGCCCTGAACAAATAGGAGCGAACATGAGCAGCAAAGAAGAAACCCATAACCACGTCGGCAAGGTGATCGAGGTCATCGGCCCGGTCGTGGACATCGAGTTCGCCAAGGGCGAACTCCCCGAGATCTACAACGCCATCGAGATCGTTTCCGAAGGGTTCGCCACGCCGCAGCCGATCCGCATCATCTGCGAAGTGCAGTACCATCTTGGTGAAAACCGGGTGCGCACGATCTCCATGCATCCCACCGACGGCCTGGTGCGGGGCATGCAGGCCCGTGACCAGGGCGGCCCCATCACCGTTCCCGTCGGGCGCGAAGTGCTCGGGCGCATCATCAACGTGATCGGCGAGCCGGTCGACATGCTCGGCCCCATCAATGAAAAAAAACGCTATCCCATTCACCGCC
>Ga0307380_10003062_pt1 | contig 23382 bp, 21 predicted proteins | sample UN3MG_FD_202239 | JGI IMG/M metagenome (GOLD analysis project Ga0307380, IMG submission 202239) | Soil microbial communities from Risofladan, Vaasa, Finland - UN-3 | ecosystem: Environmental > Terrestrial > Soil > Coastal area > Acid sulfate soil | place: Finland: Risofladan, Vaasa | collected... | reverse complement strand
AAGGCCAAATTTCTATTATATTACTATGCGTTGTTTTCCCATGAGTTGAGGATATAGCCTCTACTCATGGAGAAATAAATATCTCAATTGGAGGCAGACGATGCGTAAAGAAAACACCTCGCACAAAGTTAAGCTTTTTGTGATTCCGATTCTTTTTGGTTTAATATTCATTAGCATAAGTTACGCACAAAAACCCATTCTTACTGACGAATTCGACCGTTTTTTGGTGACCAAAGAGACAAAAATCGGCGATGCTATCGGACAGATCGAACTGGTATTTCCGAATTCCAAAAAGATCACCTGGAGTTTGGTTCCACCAGTTCCTGGAGGAGACCGGAGGCACTACCTAAAGGAAGGCCAGCTCGATGCCACAAAAATCGTCGAAATCGACCCCGATACTGCCGAGATAAGACTCAAGGAGCATCCCGCCCAATACCCAGCTCATTACTACGCAGAAGTCCGCGCGACGAATGAGGACGGGTTCATGGAACAGGTTCTTATCATCATAACGCTCGAAGAAACACCCAAACGAGAAAATGCGTTGGATATCTTCACCCAGCGCATAGAAACTGGCTCCATGCGCTTTTTTGCCACAGCGACGGTCGATCCCAAAAAGATCGAATACGCAGCAAACGTCGCCAGTGCCCTTCTCTCAAAGGACAGAAGAGGCTCTGGACGGATCTCCGAGTACCTTAAGCAAAAGAATGTGGTCATGACAATTTTTAAAACATTCGAGGAACGCAACACCTCCATCGGGTTTTACATGCACAGAAGGAGCTTAGGATTAAGGACGCAGGACCTTGAGGACGAAGAGATCATCCCAGATTATTTGCGGTTGGGCGGACCGAGAGACTTGCGTCGAGATGCGTCTGTCGAGGAAATCACTCACTTGATCCACAGGGGGGGCATTATGGAGGCCTATCCGGGTGTCCAGAAACGGCTTGAGCATGCCGCTCAAGAAGCGATCGAGCGGAACTTTTATCGCCCTCAGGATGGATTGCCTGCCGATTCATTTGCTGATGAATACTTGGCCTTCGGCCTCGATATCCTGTATGGCGTCCGCTCTCATCGGTTCTATAACAGCATGCCACTGACATCTGAAAACCTAATAGTTATCGACCCTGAGCTTTATGATATCCTCTCGTTTCTCTTTCCCTCCCGGGAGGAGTTCTTCAAGGAGATGGGATGGGAAAAAGATCTAAATGGAGCTCGATAATGGAGTATCGAACATTAGGCCGCACGGGTGTTAAGGTCTCGCCTATCTGTTTGGGCTCCGACGATTTTGGTGATGCTACTCCGCCTGAAATCGCAGCAAAAATCATTATAAGAGCGCTTGATGGCGGTATTAATCTCATCGATACCGGAAATCTATACGCAGAGGGAGAGAGTGAAAAAATAATCGGAAAGACACTCAAAGATAATAATCTACGCCATCAAGTCATTATCTCAACCAAAGTGAACCATGCACCCCGTAAAAAGGGCGTTTCTCTAGACGAATACGCTCCTCTGATGGCTCCGAACACGCAAGGCAACTCTCGGTTAAACATTATAAGGGCCTGTGAGCTCTCATTGCAAGATCTTCGGACCGACTACATCGATATTTTTCAGATCCACCGTTACTATCCGGAATACCACATCGAAGAGACGTTAGGTGCACTGACCGATCTCGTCCGGCAGGGTAAGGTCCGGTATATCGGGTGTTCGACCTTTCCCCCATGGAAGGTTATGCAGGCCATCATGTTGAGTGAAATGAAGGGTTATGTACGATTTATCTCAGAAGAGTCTCCTTATACCCTGCTCGACCGCCGCATCGAGAACGAATTGATCCCGTTGGCTCAGGAAAACGGGCTTGGAATACTCGGCTGGGCTCCTCTCGCGCATGGTATGTTGCTGGGATTTTACAGCAAAGAAGATGAATACCCAACAGGCACAAGGGCAGCGGCGCGGGGATCGTTTTATGCAGACCGTGTATCAGCGAAAGGAATTGAAGTCGGGACAAAGTTCGTGAAATCGGCCGAAGAAGCGGGCCTCACACCTGCTCAGCTGGGAGTATTATGGTGTAAGGACCAGCCTGGTGTGACTGCTCCTTTGATCGGTCCTCAGAAAGTGGAGCATCTGGACGACCTGATTCCCGTTTTGGAAATGACCCTGAGTAAAGAATTGCAGGACGCATGCGACAATCTCGTACCTCCTGGGAGCGCCGTGGCCAATTTCCACAATACTGCAGGCTGGATGAAGGAGCAATTGCTTTAAAGAATAAGATTAGTATGGAATCCCGAAGGACTGGAAGTAAACACCGTAGACACAAGCGCAAGTGGTTATATGCTGTCGTTTCAATGACGGTTGTCCCCTTTCTCATCCTTGTTGGGATTGAGCTGGGATTACGTCTCGTTGGAGTCGGTTATCCTACGAGCTACTTTGTCAAAGACAAAAAAAACGATGTCTATTTGAGCAACCAGAAGTATGGATGGCGCTTCTTCCCACATCAACTTGCAAGGCACCCTTTCCTGAATTCTATTCCGGCTAAAAAGCCCGAAGGAACATACCGTATTTTTGTGCTGGGCGGCTCCGCTGCCAAGGGAGAACCAGACTATTCATTCAATTTCTCAAGAATACTAGGGCAGATGCTATCTCATCATTATCCGGAAAGAAAGTTTGAAATTGTCAATACAGCTATGGTTGCGATCAACTCCCATGTTGTCCTCCAAATTGCCAAAGACTGCGTTAAACTTGAACCTGACCTCTTTATAGTCTATCTAGGCAACAATGAAGTTGTTGGGCCCTATGGTGCGGGAACAGTCTTCCAGACATTCTCTCCAAATCTAACAATGATCCGAGCGAGTCTGTGGGTAAAATCTTTGAAGATCGGTCAATTGCTTGACAGCCTTATCCAGAATCTTTCCGGAAAGGAACGAAAAAACAGAGTGTGGAGAGGGATGGAGATGTTTCTGGAAAATCGAGTTCCCCTAAATGATCCACGACTAGAGAAGGTGTATACCCACTTCGAAAGAAATCTACATGATATTATCGACACAGGGTGTGATTCAGGTGCGGAGGTGCTTGTGTGTACGGTTGCCACAAATCTTAAAGATAATGCTCCATTCGCTTCTTTGCACAGACCAGATCTCAGCGAAGCCCAAAAAACGGAGTGGGAGGGATACTACAGAGGAGGGATTGAGCTAGAATTAGAGGGCAGCTATACAGAAGCGACCGATAAGTATCTCCAGGCCGTTCAAATTGACCAAAATTATGCAGACTTAAACTTCCGGCTGGCAAGGAGTTATACGCAGCTGAACAGATATGAAGAGGCCCGGGAATACTATATAAAAGCCAGGGATACGGATACCCTGCGATTCCGTGCAGACACTCAGATCAACAGAATCATCCGTGAGAGCGTTTTGAGCAAAGAAGACGATGGTGTTTATCTTGTAGATGCGGAACGTTCATTTGAGGAGGATGAGAAAACTTCGCACAAAATCCCGGGTGAAGAGTTGTTCTATGAACACGTCCATATGCACTTTTTTGGAAACTACCTCCTTGCAGAATCTGTATTTTCACGTATAAGTAACATTCTTCCAGACACTTTCCGCTCTCCGATTGCTGAAGATGTCCCTTTTCTCTCGGAAGATCAATGCGCCACTCTTCTCGCATTCACAATGTGGGATCTGTACAAGACCCTCGGTCGTGTCTTAGAAAGAGTCACCCGCCCTCCATTTACGAATCAGATCGACCATGACCTGCGCAAAACAAAGATTTTAGAGCGTATGAATCAATTGAAGAACTACCTCTCGCCAAAGGTTATAGACCTGGTTCAGCAAGTTTATCAGAGGGCTCTTGAAAAAAATCCGGATGACTGGATGCTCCACAACAATTTTGCAGAATTTCTTAAAGAGCAGGGTGAATATGACAGAGCGATCTTCCACTGGCAGAGTGTCTTGAATTCCGTACCCAACTTTGCGGATGTGCATAATAACCTGGGAGCTCTTTTGATTTACGAAAGAAGGTTCGACGACGCCATTGACTATTTTAACAAGGCCTTAGGTATTAATCCTTATCTGGTGGAAGCACATATTAATTTGGGAGTTGTACTGGAAAAAATAGGAAAAAAGGAAGAGGCGGCTAAACATTTTTCTGAGGCTCTGCAATTACAGCCTGATAATGAATTTGCACGCAGTCAGCTTGAAAAAATCAGCTCTGAATAAAAATCCTTTGATTCTTCTATCAATTGCTTTTAAACTGGATGGCTATGCTCGCTGAAAAAGAATCTTTAACATACAAGAAGATCTTCATCTTCTGGGTTCCGCTGGCAGCGACGTGGCTGATGATGGCCGCAGAAGGGCCTATTCTTGCAGCAATCATTGCCAGACTCACAGACCCCAAATTCAACCTGGCGGCTTTTGGCGTGGCCTTTTCCTTTGGCGTCCTCATCGAGGCCCCGATCATAATGCTCATGAGTACTTCCACAGCTCTAGTGAAAAATCGCGAATCCTACACAAGACTGAGAAATTTTTCTCTGACTTTGATAGCCATATGCACCCTCATCATGCTCATCTTTATCACCCCGCCTGTCTTTTATTTCATCGTGCAGCGCTTGATCGGGCTTCCTGAGAATGTCGCACTCTTAACACATCAAGCTTGTATCCTCCTAATCCCCTGGCCGGGAGCCATTGGTTATCGACGCTTCTATCAGGGCATCCTGATCCGGAGCAACCTCACCCGCCGAGTGGCTTATGGAACAGTGATCCGTTTGACAACGATTTCAACCACAGCTCTGATCTGTTATCTCTTCTTTTCTCTTAACGGAGCGACGGTTGGCACACTCTCTCTGTCATTAGCCGTATGCGCCGAAGCGATTGCCAGCCGGTTTATGGCCCATAATTCGGTAAAACAGCTCATTTCTCATGAGCATGCCGTGCATGCAGGAAAATCCTTAAGTTATAGGTATATTACAAAATTTTACTATCCTTTGGCGCTGACATCGATCTTAGGGCTGGGCATTCATCCCATGGTGACCTTTTTTATGGGGCAGAGCCGCATGCCCATCGAATCTTTAGCCGTGCTTCCTGTGATCAATTCTCTTGTGTTTCTATTCAGGAGTATGGGCCTCTCCTTCCAGGAAGCTGGAATAGCGCTGTTAGGTGAAAAAAATGAGAATTTTAAAATGCTGCGCAATTTTGCCCTGCTTCTGGGCATTTCAGTGATTGGCGCACTTTCTCTCATCACCTTAACACCTCTCTCCTACATCTGGTTCCACAAGGTTTCAGGACTTTCCTTGGAATTGACCCAATTCGCACGGCTTCCCGCACAAATCCTGATTCTTCTCCCCAGTCTCACAGTTCTCATCTCCTTCCAAAGAGCTCTTCTCGTAAAGAACGAGAAAACAACACCAATCACCATTGCCACATCCATAGAAGTTGTCACCATTTTCACCATCTTATTTGTGGCCATTGCTGTTTTCAATCCGATAGGCGCTATAGCCGCATCCATAGCATTTGTTATCGGCCGCTTCTGCGCAAACACTTATCTCTTCATTCCTTGTAAGAAGGCCCTCACATAATGATACATGTAAATTTGACAAGTGATTTAGGCTGTGATATACAATTTTTTCACAATATCCGGTAAACTAATTATAATCTTATGAAAATATTCGCTTTTGTTGGAAATTCCAACACAGGAAAAACGCACTTGATCACGCAGCTGGTTCCTGAGCTGAAACAAAGAGGGTATTCTGTTGCTGTCATCAAACACTGTGCGCATGGATTCGAGATCGATACCGATGGAAAGGACTCCTGGAATTTCATCGAGGCGGGTGCAGACGCTGTATCCATGACATCACCGGAACAATTAGCGGTGCTCAGGCGCAACCAAAACCAACCCAATCCTGAAAGTATTGCAGTCAAGTACTTCGAGAGGCCTGATATCGTTCTGGTTGAAGGTTTTAAAGGGGATAATACGATCAAAAAAATCGAAGTGCTCAAGAATGGGATCTCCGAAAAGATCGAGACCCTTCCGGAAGAGCTTTTTGCTGTTGTCTCTGATTTTGATGTCGACACGGATAAGCCCGTGTTCCAGCCAGATCAGATCAATCAGATCGCCGACATTATCCAAGGCTCGGTGACAAAACGAAAATCATCGATCGCCCTGCATGTCGACGGAGATTCGATTCCGATGAATGATTTTGTTCAAAAAATCTTCACAAATGCTATACTGGGAATGGTTGGATCATTGGAAGGAATAACAGAGAATCCAGAGCGTATCACTGTATCCCTTTTTAAGGAAGGAGAAAACTGATGAGAAATCCTAAGAATTGGTTATGGTTCATCCTGTTCGGTTCACTCTGGGGTATCAATGAAGTGATGATGGGAGAAGTTTTGTCCGTAAGCAATGTGCCCCATTTTTCTGTACTTCTGACTGTCATATCCCTGTTCATACTGGCAATGGCCAGAGGTATCGTTAACAAACCCGGCTCATCTACAGTTATCGGAGTGGTCGCAGTCCTCTTCAAACTGGCCAATGCTGCTCCTTTCTTTTGCCATCTTCTCGGTATTTTTATGGTCGGTTTAGTCTTTGATGTTTTGGCATCCATGTTGATGAAAAGTGAAAAGACTGCAGCGATCAAATGCAGCCTCACAGGAATTCTGAGTGCCTATTCGGGGAATGCACTCTTTGCTCTCGTTATCACCTACATCATACGTTATGATGTCTGGACGAGTGGAGGATTATCCAAAGTCCTCGGGCATATTTTTGTGGCCGGTACATTGACGGCCATACTTGCCGCGATAGCAGTGCCACTGGGATTCAGGCTCGGAATCACCAGCGGAGCACTTGCCGATAGGAAACCCAAATGGACCTTCGCCGGAACAGTGGTCAGTGTTTTTATTATCTGGATCCTGGCTCGTGCGCTTGGGTAAATCTTTAGACTTGAATTCTTTAATTTAAGAAACGGCTTTAGCGCAGTACGTCCACTCTAATCCCGAATTCGAAGTAACGCCCTCGCCAGGGATAGCCGGGCTCTGTATAATAAAACTGGTCAAAGATATTGGTAGCTTTGACATAAGGCTCAATTATCCCCCAACGATAAGACGCAACGATATCCAAACTGGCAAAAGAAGGGATATCCAAAACTTCGCCCGAACCGGAATCATACCAGGATGACGAGGATGCGATCATTCCGAGAAAACTGACAAGGAAATCTTTCGCCGGATACAAGGTCCAATCAAAATTGAGATTGTGATTCGCGATTGCATCAAGAGGCCTGTCATCTGTGACGTTTTTGTGGTCTAGATAAGTGTAATTGATCGTAGCATTCATCCAGCGTAAGGACTTCTGCACTTGCATCTCCAGCCCGTTGATATAAGCTTCACCGATGTTAAAATATCTTCGCGTCCCGTCGGGCAGTCTGACGCTGTCTATCATATCCTTCAAACGCGTAAAAAACACAGAGCCGGTGAGGTAGAAATCTTTACTGTAAGTAAAGCCAAATTCCCAGTTATTCCCTGCCTCACTCACAAGGTCCGGATTGCCAGATGTACTGGAATACATAGAACGCATGGAAGGGAACTTAGATTTTCGAGAAAAAGAAAGATGGAGTGCCAGAGGTTCGAGAGGAGAGAATTTGAATCCGATAAGAGGATTGACTTTGGATGTGTTTTCACCCTCGAACTTCTCCAGATGATCAAAACTCAGTCCCCCGATAAGCATCCACTTTTCAGAAAACGAAAAGTGATCCTCTATTCCCAGAGAGAACGTCCCCTGGTCATATTTTATCCATGGTTCATCCACATCGTCCTGAGTACGGGCGATATCCTTTTTAAGAGACAGGCTTGTTTTTAAAGTGTGAGTGGGTGCAAGATTAAAATCCAACAGACCATAGACACCATAAACCGAATTGTCGAATGTGCTTTCGAATTGCAAATCCATCATCGATGGATCTCTGTACCCATCGAGCGTGTTATCATACTGAACATAAAAAGCCCTGAAGTGGAGTGTTGACTTGTCACCTATGGCCGCATAGCCTCCGGCATTAAAAGAATACCGGTCCCAATTCTTAAAACGCCAATAACGGGGCCGATCTGTGTCTAGCTCAGGAGGAATTCCGTACTGTGAAAAATAAAGGCCCGCATTGAACAGGATCTCAGTCCGGTCAGAGGGAGAGTAGTATAGCTTGAAATTGAGATTCGTTCTTTCGTAATCGCTGTTCATCCGATCCGTCTTCCCTATCATCTCATCTGTGTAGACAAATCCATTTGAATCCTGGTACTGCAACGTTCCGGCAAATCCAAGACGGTTCCACTGATGATTGGTATCCAGGATAAGGCTTCGTGTGTTCTTTTCTCCATAGGAAGCATTGAGTGACAATTCAGAACCAGCACTGGGTCGTCTTGTGATGACATTGACGATGCCACCCAAAGTGTTGGGCCCATAGAGGACGGAGGATGGCCCTTTGGTGATCTGCAGGGAATCGATCCCTCCAGCTGCTACAGTTTTTAAGTCGAAGGAACTGAAATAGGGCTCATACACGGGAATACCATCGACCAAAAGCACGATCCGCCGTGAATCCATACCTCTGAGTTTGAGAGTGTATTCATCCTTACTCCCCGCACTGACATAAACACCGGGTGCATACTTGATACCCTCGGAGAGGTCGACAGGTCTATTCCTCTCAAACGTTGTTGCATCCAAGCGTGTGACTGTCGATATGGAAAGGTCCTTAGGCGCTTCACCCACAACTAGAATCTCCTCTGTTATTCTGGCAGGCTCGTCGGGTTTCTTTTTCTCTTCCTGTGTTTGTTCCTCTTGTGAGTGGAGAAAAGGGACTGAGAGAAGAAAAGTGAAAGAAAAAATCAAAGATAGTAATAATAGACGCTTGTTCAATATAAATCTCCTTTCCGAAAATGGGAGGCAGAGCCGTTTCCAGCTCGACCCTATCGGTTTTTTACCGTAGCCTCAGAAACCGTAGGCAAAAAACTCGGAGACTAAAATCTAGTTTTTAGCAAAATCATTGGTTTCTGTCAACATTCGATTACGTGACGGAAGCATTTCCAAAATCATGATTGATGATATTTCGAGAATTCACTTCATTATGGTTTTTGAAAATGCTTCCTCAAGTAACCGTATGTATGAAGTCATTTTGCATTTTACGAAGATCCCTAGTATTATGAAATTCGCTTATGGCAAGTTAACTTTACTCTAGCTTGATATTCATCGCTAGTTTAGAGTCGATGAGGAGATAACAATGACTGAAGATCTCAAGGCATGGATTCCCGAAGTCGTCGGAGATTGGTGGCAGATCGCCGGAAATCCGGATCTAGGAAAATACCAGACAGATCGTCAGGAGCCCCTGGATTTTGGTATCTGGCAAGCCGCTGATGGAACTTGGCAACTGTGGTCCTGTGTCCGATACACAGGGTGCGGGGGGAAAACCCGGCTTTTTTACCGCTGGGAAGGCGACAGATTGACAGACAAAGACTGGCGGCCCATGGGGATCGCCATGGAAGCAGACCCAAATTTGGGAGAGACTGAAGGAGGGCTTCAAGCGCCCTATGTTCTCCGGAAAGGGGACGTCTACTACATGTACTACGGTGATTGGGTCAATATCTGTCTGGCTAAGAGCTGGGACGGAAAAACCTTTGCCCGACACTTGAATGCCGATGGTCTCACCGGCTTATTCTCAGAAAAACCTGGTACAAGTAGCCGGGATCCCATGGTGATGGCCTACCGGAATAAGTATTATATCTACTACACCGGTGTCCCAGAAGGGAAAGGCGCCATCTACTGCCGTACTTCAACCGACCTTGTCAATTGGGGAGATTCGGTCGTGGTTTCCTCAGGTGGGATCGGAGGAGACGGGCCTGCATCTGCAGAATGTGCTCTCGCTTACTATCTCCCCCACGATTTTGCGTTTTATTTTTTCCGTGCCCATCCCATCAAAGGCAGTGACGACTATGCGACTGCCATTTACAGATCCCAGAATCCGTTGGATTTTGGAGTGGATTCCGATGAGTATCTTGTCGGCAGCCTGCCCTACGAAGTTGTGAGGATCATTAAAGACGGCCCGGATTTCTATCTGACAGCCCTGAATCCGGACTACGACGGCATCAGGCTTGCCAAGATGAAATGGGTCCCCGTTAAATAATCTGAGCCTTCATCCAGCCGGCTGTGTTGTGGAAATTCGCCACATTGCTGCCGGGAGGAACGAGATTGTCGCACGCTTCCCGCAATTCATCAGACAGGGTCATCTCCATTACCGGGATCGTATCCTCAAGGTGCTGCATGGTCTCAGGGCCGACAAGAGGAGCGGTGATGCCCGGCTGGTCTTTAACCCACAGAATTCCTAATTGAGCCGGAGTCAGCCCGGCTTCTCTGGCCAACTTGGAAAACTTTTTCCCCACTTCGATGCCTTTTGCCGTTACGCGGTCTGCATAAAACCCACCGCGTAAAGCAGCCCGTGAATCCGGAGGATATTCGTCTTCTTTATCATACACTCCCGCCAAAATCCCCATAGCAAGGGGTGACCAGGTGATGATACCCAAGCCGAACTTTTCGGCCATGGGGAGCAATTCATTCTCGATGCGACGGTCTAAAAGGTTGTATGGCGGCTGTTCGGTCGCGATACGTACATATCCCTTAAATTCACTGAGAAGGATCGCCTCCATTACAGCCCACGCCGGATGGGTTGAAAGACCCACATAGCGGATCTTCCCGGCACGCACCAAATCTGTCACTGCACTCAAGGTCTCCTCGATGTGCACTTCCAAATCCTGCCGGTGGATCTGATAGAGGTCGATATAGTCTGTCTGGAAACGCTTTAAAGATCCTTCAACCGCTCGAACCAGGTTCAAACGTGTCGGTCCGCTCTGGTTCGCGCCGAGTTCAGGGACAAATTCATCCAGCGTCAATCCAGGGCGGCGCTGTCCGTGGTCACACTTTGTGGCGATCAACACTGAGTGACGCAACCCATTGTCTTTCAGTGTTCGCCCGATAATCCTCTCGCCTTCTCCCTCTGCGTAAGAATCTCCTGTGTCAAATAGGTTGAATCCCGCCTCAATTGCACGATTCATCATCGCTGCACATTCTTTTTCCGGCACTGGATCAGCAAAGCAGTCCGTTCCAAAACACAGGGGCGAAATCTGCACGCCTGTTCGTCCTAAATTCCGATATTCCATTATTTATCCTCCGTTAAGTTTTTTTATCCTTTCTTTAATTTTAAATCTTTAATGATCCCCGAATGTTCCCATTCCTTGATGGTCCCCCACTGAAAATTTTGGTCCGTGAAACCGACCACGCTGATTCCTGTTTCTTCTTCACTTTTTAAGAACTTTTGGATCGAATCATACGTCACACCACTCAGGGATTCGATCTCTAGCCATCGATTTTTCTCCACCTCAAGAAATATATGAAAACGCGACTTGTCGTAGCGCCGTTTCGCTTTCCTTATCCTGTGTACGTCCACAATATCTTCCTCAAATGTCTGTACAGACCTTACACAATCTCTATTATTTTTGATTGAAATGATAAAGTCAAACGAATTGCCCTCTCACTGTTTATATTCTTCGATCGTAAAGGATTCAGCCTTGTAGATACCATCTGGTTCTGTATATCACACTCTGCCTTGAAGTTCAATTTTAAAAAGTTGAATTTGTTTTATTTTCGTTTTATTATATTACAATCCATAAACAAAAACATTAGAAAGTTGATGACATTACCCTCATTTATTGAATTTATCTTTAAACTCAAAAATAAATAGGAGGACTCATGAACACAAAATCAAAGGTAAGGCTTAGGGAAAGATTCTCGGTTTTTTGCGTTTGTTTGGTGTTGTTATTTGGCCTGCTTTTCGTTCCCCAAGCTCTACAATCGGAAATCGGCCATAGGAGCAAGCCAGTCAAAGGCTTTACCTTTGATTTCGACCGATGGCCCTACCCTATACATGCCGAAGTGAACGCACGACTCGAAGAATTATCAAAAAGATATCCAAAAATTGCACGTACAATCATCATAGGAAAGACTCGCGAGCAACGAGACATGATGGTGATCGAGATCACGAATAAAGACACCGGTCCGGGGACTTCCAAGCCCGCTGTGTGGCTGGATGCGAATATCCATGCAGGCGAGATCACAGGACGCCTGTACATGACCTATCTTATCGAACGTTTGATCTTTGAATATGGGAAGAATCCTGATGTGACGCGTCTCGTGGATACGCGCACATTTTATGTCCTTCCTGTGTTCGATGCCGATGGTGGAGAGAGGATTCTCACCCGCCACCCTGCATGGCCAGGACATAAGCCCAAAGAACATTTGGGAAAGGACCTGGACGGCGATGGTTACATCACACAAATCCGTGTGAAGGAAAAGAGTCGAGAAGGGGTTTATCGTTATTATTTGGAAAGTGAAAACGTCATCCAAGGAAGAGGCCAGACTGAATTCATGAACCGGAGCCGTCGCAATGAATTGACCGGAGAGCGCGAAGGAGAGGATTTTAACAGGAATTGGTCAGCAGAATGGCTCCCCGAGGAACCTGGGGCCGGCCCCTATCCTTTCTCCCTCCCCGAATTACGTCACGTTGCTGATTTTCTCACAACTACGCATAAAAACGTCTTTTTTGTATATTCGATCCACTCCGGAGGCGGCCAGCATGAAGGCCGGAGCTATCTCGTGCGCCCTCTCATGGACCATCCTTACGACAAAATGCACCACGAGGACAATGATTTCTACGTGAGAGCTGGCTCTATTTGGTCTTACTTAAGCGCTGGCAATGTCATAGAGAACAACTATTACAGTTTTCTGTTCAACACGAGTGAAGAGGATGAGGAGGGAAATCAAAAGGGATACGGCCCAACCATGGCCGGTTTCATGAGCGACTATATCTACTCCCATGCAGGACTCCACTGTGTATTGCCCGAAATATCAGGGTCTGGGATCGATTATAACAAGGATGGCTATTACACCATACCCGAGCTGGAACGCTGGGCCAGAGAAGAAATGGGCGACAAGATATATTCTCCTTGGAAATCCTACGATCATCCTATTCTAGGTAAAGTTGAGATCGGAGGCTCCCGGGGAATTCCTCCTGCATTGGGAGATCGTGCCAAATTTGATTGCGAATCTCAATATGACTGGATCTTGTACGTGACCAACCTGTCGCCGCTCCTTCGGGTCAAGAATGTTGAGGCCAAACAAACATCAGACGGAAAGATCAAAGTTGTGGCCACTGTCCGAAACGATGGTTGCCTATCGACATATGTGACGCGGAATGCAATCAAGATCCGCAGAGATTACCCAGTGCTTGCTAAAATTAATGTCTCTGGAGCAAAATTGGTTGATGGAGAAGCCGTCAAGAATATTGGCCACCTCCTCGGCAAGTGGTCCTATATCCGATATTGGATAGAGGGCCAGGATCGGTCGACCAAGACTGTGGAATGGATCCTCGAACCTACAGGATCAGGGTCTATCGAAGTGACCGTTGAGGCTGAATCACACAAAGGCGGCTACGATAAGAAAACAATCACTCTAAAAAAATAAACAGCCAGGAGCGTATTTATAGTCATGATCGTCTCCCTGCACGCCGTTTTTTTAGGTCTGGCAAGGCTCTAAAATAACACGATATTTAGAAATACTTACGTGTACGAAAGGTTTCTTGACTCGATTGTGGCTTTGTGCTAGAAAAATGAAGTTTGATTCAGACGTCCTGAGCAATTTATTTTGCGCACAGAAATGGAAAAAGACGAGAATAAAAAACAGACTAAAGCCCCTCTCGATTCGGTATCCGTAACAGTCAGGTTTATCACTCTGATGCAACGATTTTCTGGTCAAAGAGATTTGAAGATGGATCTTCCGAGCGACCCCAGTCTGGCCATTGAAACCATCATCACCCATTTCGACATCCCCTGGAAAGATAACCTCGAAAAACGCACACGGATATTCATCAACAAACAGTTTGTAGAGTCTTACATCAAGCGCGGTGAAAAACTCAAAAAAGATGATCTTATTGCTTTCATTCCCATCAGTGGCGGAGGATGAGTTTAATCACCAAACAAGAATTACAATAAAGAGATGAATTCTTTTCAAGCACTGGATTGGGTAGTCGTTGGACTGTATTTTTCCGTCATCCTTGGAATTGCCCTCTGGGTTCTCCGGCAAAAACAAGAATCGCCTACGGATTACTTCCTGGCAGGCCGGCATGTGGGTTGGTTCGTGATCGGAGCGTCTATCTTTGCTTCTAACATCGGCTCTGAACACATCGTGGGGCTGGCGGGCACTGCGGCTAAATCCGGAGTGGTCATGGGGCACTATGAACTCCATTCGTGGCTGGTTCTTCTCTTGGGGTGGGTGTTTGTGCCTTTTTATATGCGCAGCAAAGTCTTTACTATGCCGGAATTCCTGGAAAAGCGATACTCACCGGAGGCAAGGTGGTTTCTGTCCCTGGTCACACTCATCGGATATGTGCTCACAAAGGTGTCGGTGACAGTTTATGCTGGCGCCGTTGTTTTTCAGACCCTCATGGGGATCGATTTTTGGACAGGAGCGTTGATCGTCGTCATCCTCACCGGCATCTACACGATAGTTGGAGGATTGAAGGCTGTGATCTACACTGAAACACTTCAGACACTTGTCCTCATTGCAGGATCAGTGACAGTCACCGTCATCGGACTGATCAAAATCGGAGGGTGGAATAATCTGGTATCCATCGCTGGATTCGACCGCCTCAACCTATTCCTTCCAGCTAACCATCCAGACTTTCCATGGACAGGGATGATCTTTGCCCCACCTATCGTGGGCCTCTGGTATTGGTGTACGGACCAGTACATCGTTCAGCGTACGCTGGCGGCAAGGAATGAAACTCAGGCACGGAGAGGGACTATATTTGCAGCCTATCTGAAGCTACTCCCCTTCTTTATATTTATCATTCCTGGTGTCATAGCATATGCTCTTTCTCAAACTGGCCATTTCCAACTTCTCGAGGCAGACCAGGCATTCCCCACACTGGTTAAAACACTCTTGCCCACCGGACTCAGAGGGTTGGTTGCCGGAGGACTTCTCGCTGCACTCATGAGCTCTTTAGCAGCGGTATTCAACTCTTGTTCTACGTTGTTCACCATGGACATCTACCAAAAACTCAAGCCTGAGGCATCAGAAAGGACACTGGTCACCGTGGGGCGCATAGCGACCGGCGTGGTCGTTGTATCTGGGATCCTCTGGATTCCCTTTATGAAGTACATTTCCGGAGAACTCTACCACTATATTCAGAGCGTGCAGGCCTATATCGCTCCACCCATTGCCGCTGTTTTTCTTTTGGGATTGTTCTTTAAACGGATAAACGCCCGTGGAGCTATGACTGCACTTGTGGGTGGATTTTTACTGGGCATGAGCCGGTTGGTCTTAGAGATTGTCAAGGAAGATCTGAGCGGTGTGTTGTATACCTTCGCAAATATAAATTTTCTTCATTTCTGTATCTTCCTGTTTTTGGTCTGCATCATGGTGTTGGTCGGGGTGAGTCTCCTCACTCCTGCACCGACATATGAAAAGATCCAAGGGCTTACCTATGCCACAACTGTTGCTGCCGATAAAGCCCGCTCTCGAGCAAGCTGGAACACCAGAGATGTTGTCCTTTCTGTGATCGTCATCGTTATCCTTGCCCTGGTCCTTCTGTACTTCTCACCATTGATCCTGTCTTAAAGAAAGAGAATAAAATTGCTTTTTTAGCAATTTTCCAAATATTATAATTGTTCACCTGAGGTATTCATGAGCCGAGGTCGCCGGAGCTGCAAAGCAGCGTACCATGAATGTGCTCGTGGATTTTATGAATAATTCTGGAGTGTTGTGGAGGAATAAAATGAATAACAAGCTCAAAGATCTTCGTTACCAGAATTTGGCCATCTCCCCAGATAAGATGCTTCAAAACCTCAAGAAGGAACTGGAGATCAATGTCTCAGTAGGCATCTGGTATTTCACGCCAGCCGGAGGACGATTTCATGAACGGTTCGTGAAAGAAGCCACAATTCCCGATCGGATCGAAATGGCTGCTGAAATGGCCAAGCTGGGAGTAAAGGGCATCGAAGCTCATTATCCCGATGAAGTGAATGAGGAGAACGCTCATCTATATAAACAGCTGGAAGAAGAGACCGGGATCCGATTGGTCGCTGTCCCTTTTTCACACTTTTACAATAAAATGTTTGAGTTCGGGTCACTCTCCAATCCCGATCCTGACATTCGAAAAAAAGCAAAAGAAGTCGCCGTTGGTGGACTGAGATTGATCAAAGACATTGGTGCAGATATGGCTATCTCCTGGCCCGGAATGGACGGCTACCGCTACTTGCACGGAAAGCCCTATATGCAGATGTGGGATCTGTTTGAAACGGCCATGGCAGAGGCTATGGACTCGGTGCCGGGAGTGCGAGTTGCTATCGAGCCCAAGGGATATGAGCCAGCGCCAAACAATATTTACCGCACGACAGCAGAGGGTTTATTGGCCGCACAACGGATCGAAAAGAAATTGAAGAATCCAGAAAACAGGCAGCTGCTCGAGGAAGGACATGCATTGGTCGGCCTAAATCCAGAAGTGGGTCATGTCAAGATGAGCTTCGAGATCCTTCCAGCGGTTTTTTCCTTGGTGATGATGGACGGGCGTCTCGCACACACACACTGGAACAGCCAACCGGACGGTAACTACGACCAGGACAACAACATAGGTGTGGTCAATCCCCAAGAGACCGAAGCCTTGCTGTATTCTCTCTGGGCCTACGGTTACAAGGAGTATTTCGGGATCGACATCAATCCCGAGAACATGCCGGTCCAAAAGGCTGTGGAATTAAACATTCTGGCGCTTGAAAAAATGAAAGAGAGAGTCAGCCGCCTTCCCCATGAAGAGATCATAGAGTGCCACCTCCATCCGGAATCTCACCGGGGTGAACTGGAGGAGATCCTTATCAAAAACTGGTAGGATATCATTATGGAAAAAGGACTTTTTGTGGGTTTAGATGTTTCTACACAGAGTTGCAAGCTGGTCGTTGTGGATACTGAAGCTGAGGAAGTGATCTATGTAGATTCTGTGAGCTATGATGTGGATTTACCGAAGTACGAGACTCAAAACGGCGTGACCCAAGGCCTTGCTCCCGGAGTTTCCGAATCCGACCCTCAGATGTGGGTGGATGCCTTGCTTTTGATCTTTTCACGGTTGAAAGCATCGGATATCTCTCAGGAAAAGATTCTCTCCATTTCTGTCTCGGGCCAACAGCACGGCCTCGTTGCAATGGATGCTGAGGGGAATCTGTCACGTGAACGGAGCAAATTGTGGAACGACTTCTCAACGGCTGAGGAGTGTGAAATATTAACAGACCGTTTGGGTGGCCAGACGGCCATGATCCATGAAGTGGGAAACAGCCAGAGGACAGGTTATACAGCCCCTAAAATTCTTCACATGTACCGGCATGAAAGAGAAATCTATCAAAGGTCGATGACCTTTTTTGTGGTGCACAACTACATCAACTGGTTTCTGACCGGGGGAAAAGAAGGGGGTGTCCGGGTCATGGAACCGGGTGACACATCCGGCATGGCACTGTGGAATCCTAGAACTGGGAAATGGTCCCAAAAAGTCATCGAAGCAATCGATCCCGGACTGAGAGACAAACTCCCTCCGATCAAACCGTCTGATCAAAGCATTGGGCATATATCGCGCATGCTGGTTGAAAACTACGGGTTTTCGCCAAACTGTACGATCGGGGCCGGGTCGGGAGATAACATGTACGGAGCCATCGGCACGGGCAATGTCTGCCCAGGGATCGTAAGTGTCAGTCTGGGCACCAGCGGGACGGCGTTTTCATTCATGGAAGAGCCTTTTACCGACCCCACCGGGGAGATCGCTTCCTATTGCGATAGTACAGGATATTACCTCCCTTTACTCTGTGTCTCCAATCTGGCGAACGGATACAATCAAATCCTCACTTTGTATGGATTGACCCACGAAAAGTTCAACCAGATCGTCCAGGAAACGAAACCGGGGAATGCTGGAAAATTACTTATTCCCTGGTACAGCGGAGAAAGAACACCGGACCTTCCCCATGCGGCCCCCGTGTATTTCGGATTCGGATTGGAGGATTTTACCGAGGAAATCCTCTGTCGTGCAGTCTTGGAGGGTCATGTTCTTAGCCTCTACGATGGCTTCCGTCGCATGTCGCTGGACACAGCTGAAATCCGCCTGACTGGAGGCTTGTCGCAATCTGAGGCCTGGTGCCAGACGATCGCCAATGTCTTCGAGGCTGAAACCGTTCCTGTGGAAGGTGAAGGTGCGGCCTTGGGAGCCGCTCTCCATGCCGCTTGGGTGTGGCTCAAGGAAAACGGCAAGCCTCACTCCATTCAAGATGTGGTTGCTCCCTTTGTCGTTCTTGATGAAAAAAGACGAAAAAAACCTGAAACAGAACACATCCCCGTCTACCGGGCCATGAAACAACTCTTTCAAGCCTTGAGCCTAAGGCTCCGAGGCCAGAAGGGAGATGACCCGTTCTCCTTAAGAATCGATCTTACGTCCATGTCTTGAGGGGATTTTTCCATTTAAGTTTAGGAAAGCGGCTGAAATCAGAATCCGTCGAATAAAGCAAACATCCATGCTCTATAGCAAGGGTCGCTAAGTGAGCATCAGGGACAAGATTTGCCATGGCCTGGTCTTCATTCAGCATTGTCTGAAATATCCGCCAGTGGCTCTCAGTAGGATTAATTAAACGAACGCACGGCTGATCGAGCCAGCTTTGGACTCGCCTTATGGCTTGTTTTATGGTCAATGGGTTTTTAAATATCTGCCTGTTTGTGCTGATGCGTACAAATGCATTGATAATCGGCCAGCACAAAAATACAGGGGACTCTCCTGAGAGTTGTGTATCCCACCATTGCCGAGCTTCCTCATGAAGAGGACCGAGTTCATCCTCCGCATAGAGCAGGATATTTGCATCCACAAGAATCATCGTTTGTTCTCGCCTTCTACCTGAGAAATTAAATCCTGAATATTGTCGATGCTGAATTCGTCTCGAAGACCCATTGCATGCGGATTTGTTCGATACTGGCGGCATTTCAGGGGTTTTTCGACCTCCGCCAATCCCTTCCGTAGTGCTTCATTAAGAACCACTTTAAATGGCTTTTTTAACTTGACGGCCAATTCTTTAGTCCTTTGGGCCACATCTTCATCAAGAGTCAATGTTGTTCTCATAAAGACATCATAACATAATTAAGAATGATGTCAAAACATCAATCAAGCAAAAGATTCACCACGAAACACGATTTTTAGCTTCAATTCATATGACGAATTAAAATTTTATTTTTCTCATTCTTACAAAGACTGACCTGCCCCCTAATATCGGTCCAGGTGATATGTTAGAATTTGGCCATGCGCGACGAAAAACTACCACGAACCCCGAACCAGAAAAAAATAACCGGAGATGGCATCCTCTCTAGATACTCTAGTTTCCCCGTTTAAGTATCTCTGTCACCCATTCCCGGAGTTCTTCGTTATCTGTGCTTGAAAGAATTTTGTTCAGCGTTTCTTTCATTCTTCCGTCCAACATCTCTTTTAGACTTTTTTCATCCCTTTCGAGGAGAAACTCTAGAGGCCTTATTAAAGCGGCTTCTGCTTCGGGTTTAATGTCTGGATCATCAAGATATTGCGCAGATACCTTTAAAGTCTCAACTGACCAAAGTCTTCCCAAGCCGGATAAAACCATCTTCTTTTCTGTGGCTTCTGTGGCAAAGTCCATCGCTGTTTTAAAAAGGACGATCGATTCTTTGTGGGGCCGGTCGCTTCGAATTTTCACTAGATCGATATACCCGCGAAGGGCTAAAATTTTATGAGTATCATTATCGGATGTTTTAACGACTTCCAGCAGGTCATCGATGGGTTCTGCGTCTGGCCATGCGGAAAGTGCGTATATTGCTGCTTTCTGATTTTCAGGATTTTCATTTTTCAACTCATTCCTCAACACAGGCAAAGCGTTCTTATCCCCTATTCTCCCGGCCACTTCCAATAAGGAGCTGTGTGCCTCGATATCTTCAACAGACGGCAAGACAGCTAACACTGCCCGTGCCTGATTGGATATATCAGGGATCTTCTGTGACACAAGAACGAGAGTTCTTTCCGCTTCATCGCGCACGCCACTATTCTTTTCATTGATCAACAATTGGATCAGTTCATCAATGGACTGGGGTGATGCAACGATGGCTAACGATTTAAAAGATTCACGGCGAACGGATTGGTCTGGGTCAACTGCAGTTTTCAATAATGTATCTGTGGCGCTAATGACATTTCGCTGACCAAGGCTTCGGACAAGCTCTGCCTTGACATTAGGATCTGCACTTGGAATGAGCGCCATGATCTTTTGGTTTACGGTATCGCCGCGTAACAAATCAAGGCTTCCCCTAGCAGCTTCGCGTTCGCTTCCTGATGCTTCGGCAGCAACTTTTAATAACAAAGAAATATCAGACCCATCGCCAACCCTTGCCAGCGTTTGAAGAGAGGCGACCCGAACAGCTTCATCATAGTGTTTGACTGCATCCAAAACAGCTTGATGGGCGGCTGTTTCTTCCCGGTCAGCAAAAGCGGCAAGTAGCTGGATCTGCCCCAGACCGGAAAGATTCGGGCATTCAAGGATTATCTTTGTTAAGTCCGCAGATGGAGGCAGCTCGCGTATTAAGCCAATGGCGACAGACTGAAGATCCATATTCTCTCTTTTAAGCGCTACAAGAATAATATCTGAAGCCCCGCCTTTATCGGTCCGAACAAGACCACGAAGAGCGGCTGCTCGGATGTGGGTTAATTCCTCATTCTCGTATATGTCCTGGTGAACGGAGGCGGCTTGATTTGTATTCCCTGCATCGGCGAGCTTGTCTGCACATCTCAGGTATGCATCTAATACACGGTCGTGCACCTCACCTGCAATTTTCGATCTTGCTTTTTTAAGCGCTTCCATCGCATGGCTGTCTGCGATCTTTCCAAGAGCAGTCGCAGCCGAAAGAGCAATTTGAAGGTCTTCATCGTAGACCAAACTCTCCAGTTGACGCACTGCATTGACATCTTGTCTTTCACCCAATAAATTGATGACGCCGATCTTAACTTTATGTTCAGTTTTGGGCAAAATATCGCACAGGGCCAAGTCCACCGCAAGATCTGGAATACGCTGCAGGGCGAAAAATGCAATATCATAGGATTCTTCATCCGATAGCATCTTGATGAGCGTAGGGACTGCTTCCTTTGTGCCGATAATACTTAACTGTTCGCATATAAATTGTTTTCCTGCAAAAGTCGCATCAGATTCCAGAAATGCGATCATCTCTTTCTCTATTCGATGTTTTAGATCAGGTGAATCGAGCGAAGATTTAACCAGCTCCCTTAGGCTTGCAAGTGATTCACGGCTCTGGCCGTAATCATACAAAGCGATCTCGGTCAATACTTTTTTAACATCAGAGACAATATCGCTGTCCGAATCCATCGATAAACGAGTCGAAGCAAAAGATAAACTTGCAAAGAGTACCAAAATGCTCATCAGGATACCAATATATGGGCTCTTTTTTATTCTCTCCATCTTTTCCTCCTTTTTATTCGGATATCACCACACATGTTTTATGAAAAATTCAGATATCTATAGATGCCAGGGACTCCGCATAGCATTTCCGAGCATTCTGGATGCAGTGGCATCGCCAATAATTTCTTCTGTCTCAGGATTAAAACGGATCTTTCTGCCCAAAAGCATGGCGATCTGCCCCAGGTGACCCGGTGTTGCTGAACGGTGCGCAACTTCACTGGGTGATAAGGTCGTGGCCCTGGACCTGACACAATCCAAAAAGTTTCGTGTATGTCCTTCATGATCTATGGGATTTTGTATACGGAGAAGATGAATCTCCTCAGGACCGAATTTTTCGCGAAGCAAAGACTTGGGAAAAGTCTCAATACCTCCTCGACTGACCCAAACCCAACCATCTTTACCGATCCACTTTGTACCGCCTCGGATATCGTCGTGTCCTCCAGCGATCGTCATTCGAATGCCATTGGCATATTTGGTGTTTATGCGATACCTTGAAGGACTGTTCCATAAGCCAGTTACGGGAAACTCTCCCACCCCCTCGACCTCGATCGGTCCTGTATAGTCCAGCCCCACTCCCCAGTGAGCGATATCCACATGATGACCGACCCAGTCCATCAACTGACCGCCGCCGTACTCGAGAATCCATCTCCAGTTATAATGGACGCGGGCCGGGACATACGGCGAGTAAGGAGCCGGCCCCAGCCAAAAATTGTAATCCAGTTCCTTAGGAGGTGTTGTCACTGTTTCTCCACTTCCTCGTCCTGCGTAATCGTGTCCTTCGGGAAGCCCCACTTCTATACTATGGACTTTTCTGATACGGCCGTTGATAACCAATTCACAGGCAAAGCGAAAATTGGCCTGAGACCTTTGCCAACTCCCTGTTTGCCAGACACGTCCATAACGTTTAACGGCATCGCACATCGCACGACCTTCAATAAGGCTATGAGAAAATGGTTTTTCGCCATAGATATCTTTGCCGGCTTTCGCAGCCGCTATTGCAACGACAGCATGCCAGTGATCTGGAGTGGCTAACGAGATGACGTCTATATCGTTTCTTGTTATGAGTTCACGAAAATCCTTATAGGTCGCACAATCGCTGTTTCCATAAAACTCATCCACCTGTATCTTAGCTCTTTCAAGATGACCGGCATCGACATCGCAGACCGCCAGGACATGAGAGTCGGACTCGTTCAGAAAGGTCTTCATGTTCTCTCTGCCCATTCCTCCCATTCCCACACAGCCGACAGTGATCTTTTCACTGGGAGCGATCCTGTTTGCTCTTCCCAGTGCCGAAGAAGGGATTATGCTGGGAAAAACGATCCCTCCGATCATGGCACCCGCGGTTTGTTTTAAAAACTGTCTTCGGTTTATGCTTTTTTCCTCAGCCATTAAACATCTCCTTTGTCCATGTATTAAAATTGCATCTCCAAAACCGTGATGACAGAACATCGCATACCGAGCGAAGTTTCATCGCCGGGGAAACTGAGAGGAATTTCGTTTTCGAAATCACAAATTGGAGCACTCGGAACGTCATTCATCACGGTTTTGGGATGGCTTTTTCCAGAGAATGGCATGCCCACAACATCCCTCTTTTCATAATTTCCAGGACTTCCGGTACGTCAAAATCTTTGGCCCCATGTCCCAGAGAGGAATAAAAAACTCTTCCCTTCCCATACACTTTTTTCCACACCACTGGCATAACGACACCCTCAATCCAGTGGGCGTGCTCTCCACTATAAGTCGTGGTCGCCAAGACTTCATTTAAAGGATCTACATGCATGTAATACTGCTCCGAAAACATTTTGAAATCTGAAAGCCC
>Ga0307380_10003061_pt1 | contig 23389 bp, 20 predicted proteins | sample UN3MG_FD_202239 | JGI IMG/M metagenome (GOLD analysis project Ga0307380, IMG submission 202239) | Soil microbial communities from Risofladan, Vaasa, Finland - UN-3 | ecosystem: Environmental > Terrestrial > Soil > Coastal area > Acid sulfate soil | place: Finland: Risofladan, Vaasa | collected... | reverse complement strand
CATTAGTACTGAAAAATCCTTAACTTTAAAAAACCTGTCGATAACAGCTGGATTATGGCAGGAAAAACCAATAAATTTTACCTTTCCCTTATCCCTTTCCTTTATTAAGGCTTCGATAACTCCAGATCCTTCAATCTGATCGAATTCATTATTTTTAGAGATACCGTGAAAAAAATAAATGTCAATATAATCTGTTTTAAGCCTTTTTAAACTTGTGTCCAAATCCTGTAGAAAATTCTTTTTATCTCTTTTCCCCGACTTTGAAATTATATAGACTTTTTCCCTTATACCTTTTAATGCCTCTCCTAAAATCTCCTCGCTATTAAAATAGGAATTTGCAGTGTCAATCAAATTAATTCCTGAATTATAAGCAAAACGTATCAGATCTATTGCATCTTTTTGGTCAATTCTAGTTATTTGAATTGCTCCAAAAGCAAGTTCAGAAACTTTTAGGCCTGTTTTTCCTAAAATTTTATATCTCATTTATATCTCATTTAAATGTTTTTGCCCGTAATATGCATGTATGATCTTTCCATAATATAAACATTGCATTTGGGTTATCTTTGAACTCTTCTTTTAAAGACAGTACTGTTCTCTCTTTATCCACAGGAGCGGGTGTTGAGCCAGTAGTATCAATACCTATTCCTATTACTTTTTTTCCATAGTCTTTTGGCATTGCTTTTAAAGCTACTTTTATTACTTCTTCCATAGATTCAAGGTAATCTAAGGGATGATGCCTGAACATATTTTTAGACGAATCAATATATTCTCCCTGACTCCATCTTTTATAATAAACAACATTGGTAGATTCTTCTTTTCCATTATCAACATTTACTATTAGCGCTCTTACTGAATCTGTTCCAAAGTCAAGACCTATTACATATTTATCATCGCTCATGAATTCCCTTTCTTATGAAAAACTTTTACATTAAAGATCTATCTGAGTTAAAACTGCTATTCATAAAAAAACTATAGTCTTAAAACAATATCTTCTCTTTCTCTAAAATACTCAACTGTTTTTTTTACTAAACTATTAAGTTTAGCAATAATCATAAATAAGACCTGCATATATCTTTGACAGACCCAATAAATCTTCTAAATTTACATATTCATCTGCCGCATGACAGTTCCCTCCTCCTGGACCAAGTACCACTACAGGAGTATTACTGTAATTACTGAAAGCAAAAAAGTCTGTTCCTCCAAGCATTGCACTTATTTCTAATTCTCTGTTGGCTAGCTTTTTTCCATTTTCAATAATCTTATTTATAAAATCTTTATTATTACCAACAGTCAAATCAAGAACTCCTCCTTCTATGAATCTATGCTTCTCACTAAAAACTACTAAACCATTCTCAATATATTTATAAATACTAGGATAATTCTTAAGAAATGAAAGCATCATATCAGTAAATTTATCTTTACTTATATCAGGATAATTCATCATATAAACCCGAATCAAACACTCTTGAGGAGTAGTTATTATCTTATCGGGACCAATTTCACCAGCTTTGATATCAGAAAATAAAAACTTTATTGGTTTGTCTATTCTTTTATATATGTCATATTTGTCTTTTAGAGAATTTAAAAAATTCTCATAATCTTTTAATGCAATAATTAGCCCTGCCCCCAAGAGCATTGAATTTACTCCTTCAACATTAGTTCCTGCGTACATCAATCCTTTATCACCAGTAATTTTTATTTCCATTACTTTACTACTTACATTACTTATACAAATTTTCATAACTGAAGGTTCTGGAATTACTACAAAATCACCGGTGTAACCTCTTTTCACACATGCAAGGCTACCATTAGCTCCCCCAAATTCCTCATCTACAACACTTTCTATAATAACTTTACCTTTAATAGGAATATTAAGATCAAGTATTGCTTTTAAAGCAAATATGGAAGATATTATCCCACCTTTCATATCACACGCACCCAAACCATATATCTTTCCATCAATTAATTTTGCATCAAATGGTTTTGTTTTAGTCCACTTAAAAACATGCGAAGGTACTGTATCAATATGACCATTGAAGATTAATGTCTTTTTTTCACCTTTACCTATAAACCCTACTAAATTATCTCTATTTGTATAATCTCTTCCTTTAAGATATACTTTGCTGTCTTTAAAACCACTAACTTCATCTGGAGTAAATCTATCTATTTCTAAACCTATATTTTTAAAAATCTTTTCAATTATTTTCTGACCATTATTTTCATTACCAAACGGGGGAGTATTAATTGTATTAGCTGATATAATTTTCACCATGCTATCTATAATCCACTTTTTATTGTTATCAATATATTCTATTATTTTCTCTTTCATTGAAAATCTTTTTTAATTTTTTACTATTTAATTCCTAATTCTACTGAATTAGTATTATTTCTAAAATGACACAACCAAGTACAGATAAAGATCTTTTTATCTTAATTCTAAATACTCTATTTTATCTTCAATTTTTTCAAGATTAATTGGATAGTTACCATAGATACTACTTATCTTACTCACAGGCATTCTTCTTACTATATCCAAGAATTCAGTTGGAAGCATTTCTTCCATTTTATATTTTCGCATCTGTTATCAACCTCTAAATTTAATAATGCTATTGACGGCAGGTGTGGGTTATTCAGCTCAATACTCTATTTTAAACTGCTATTCTAGCTTAGACGGTAATCAATCCGTCTTGGTGGTGGATAGAGTTTTTTACATTCTTCTATAAGTTTAGAACTGTACGTAACACCTCTCTGCTTCGCAAGCATTTTTGCATTATACTTAAACCACAGTTCTGTTAACAAAACCTCACCTTCACGTATAACAGCATATTCATGCTCAAAAATCCCAGCGACAAAGTCGAGGTGGCCTATCTCAAAGGCAGCAACCCCGGCTATAATCTTTATTCTTTCTGCAGAAGCCAATTTTTCAGGAAGACCTTTGTAATATTTCCATGCCTTGTCATAGTCTTCTTTGTCATTTAACAGGCTTATATATTCCTCAGCAAGGGATTGATCACAAAATTCACCAAAAAACTGCAGTGCTTTTTCCATATACTCAATTGCACCATTTAGATTGTCCTTATTTTTCTCAGCGACAGCCATATTTCTATAGGCCCATACCGATGGACATTTTTCCAATGATTCCTTCCATACCAAAATAGCCTCTTCTTCACAGTCTTCTTCATACAGCATTACGCCATAATGAAGAAGTGCATTCCAATTACGGTTTTGTGGATTTTCAATGCTCTTTTTGAGTAAAACTTCCCAATCACGCTGAATCATCCATGATATAGGTTTATCATATGTATCGGTTTCAGGCAGTGTTCCTGTGTTCAAAAGGCACAGCCAGGGATATTGCTCAGGTCCAATACTTGATAATGGGAACATAAAACCATCAAGCACAATCCGTTTGCCTGCGCTCCGCATTCGCAATAGTTCTAGAGCACCCCAACCTGAGCCATCATGCAAAATTTCCAGCGAGTCGTCTAATGAACATTCTTGAAAATAGCTATGGTTATTATATAAAGTCTCACAAGGCATCAATCTTCGGATCTTCTCTTCAACAATAGATCGTGCAGCAAACCAATCTTTCTGATGCGCCTTATCTCTATCTACTGAAGATATACCAAAGACCTGCGTCCACACCCAGACCGTATGGGCAGGCATATCTATGCCATGAAGCTGTGTGGGGGCAAGACCTCCCTGTATTTCCACGGAGCCTTCACCCGGTACTGAAAGATATTCCTTCCAGCGTCTCCCCCCTGCGTGATTTCCCCAGCAGAACATCTTACGATAACGTAGCATACTTGTCGAGGTTTCAAAAAACATTCTTCCATTCTCATAAACTGCTGCTTCCCACGGTGCTTTTTCATTATCAGGTATTTGGAAAAAATACTCATTAGAAAAATTAAAATTCCAGGGATAGGAAGAATCCTTATCTGGGAGCGATGGTAATATTGGCATTCTGGATATACCATAACTTATTTGGTTATTTTGTTCTACAGCAGGATTGATATAAATTACTTCATCCGCCGATGCAAATACACGCATACCTTCAGATTCCTCAACAGCAATGTTAGTCCACCAGTACATGGGTACGCTCTCATCTGATGGGTTAACTATACTTGTATATACATAAAGCATATTCGAGCCTGAAGGCAGGTGAAAATCAAGCTTCCAGAATACTTTTTTGCACCGTTCAAATTCATATATACGTAAAAAGTCCCCTTCATTTTCATCCTTGACTCTGGCAACATATACTGGTGAGCATGTCGTAAAAGTATGTCCTATCTGTCCAATATTCCATTCAATTCCACCAGAAAACCATGCATTCCTGATTGCAAGGTTCGCAGGTTGAAAAACACTGTTCCTATATAATATATCCCTCCCTGTTTTTTTATCACGCAAAGAATAAAGTCTCCCACCAATCTCAGGTAAAAACACAGCCTCAATAAGATCATTTTCCAATATAATTTGCTTAAAGTAGATAGGATGTCGTCTTCTTGAGTATCTGTCTTGCATACGGTAAGGCAGTACACGAAAGGCTGCCTCATAGCCCAGAAGCTCTTTTTTGTTATCAGGAAATAGTTCTATCACTGTAGGGTAAAGGTTATGTTCCCTTGCTCTAAAAAAAGGAAGAGGGTTTTCTCCTTCAAGTGAGGCACCCTGCATAATAAAACTTGAAACTTTTATAGGCATCTTTTCCCTCCTTATTATCCTTTAATTGCACCACCTGTGATTCCAGCAATAATTTTTTGCGACAATAAAATATATAAAATAAAGGTAGGTAAGAATACAATAACAACTGCCGCAAAAAGTCCTGCCCAGTCTCCAACATAGCGCATTGCCTGAATTGATGACCGTAATCCTACCGCAAGCGTTCTGAGCTCTGCTTTATTTGCAAATATCAAAGCCATAAAATATTCATTCCATATATTCATAAAGTTGAAAATGCCTATAGTTATAATTCCGGGTTGGGCAAGTGGAAGCATTATCCGCCAGAAAGCTCTATATAGGGAGCATCCGTCTACTAGAGCAGAATCTTCAAGCTCCTTTGGCAGCGTGGAAAAAAAACCAGTTAAAAAATAGGTAGTAAAAGGCACGTGAGCTACTATATAAATAATTATAAGTGTAAACATGGAACCAATTAATTTGAGGCTTACCATCACTGCATACAAAGGAATAACTATCATAACCATCGGTATTGACATGGTTACCAAAAATGTGTTTATTAACAATTTGCGCCCTGGAAATTCCATACGTCCAATGACATATGCTGCCGGAGATGAAATAAGTATAATACCAATGCTCGATGTACAAGTATATATTAAACTGTTAATAAAATATCTGGCAAAATGATGATGAACTAATGCATTCCAATAGTTTTCTATGTGAATACCACTTTTAAAAAGAGTGTTTGTAAAAATTTCACGTGTTGTACTGAATGAGGCCGCAAAAATCCAACCTATGACAACTATACTGAATAATAACCAGATTAGAAGCATTATATAGCCAGGTGCAAGTCTTGAATCTTTTTTTAAAATTGATTTCAAATTTGTCATACTCATATACACACCTTTCTAGTATTCAAGCTTCCTTTCACGGATTACCAGGTTAATTACACCATATAAAACAACTACTACTATTGTTAGGATAACACCAACTCCAGCTCCCATTCCCACGTTTACATCTGTGGGAATAGCTTCCGTTCCTACTCCGAAAACCACTGAATACATAAAGTAAACCGGTGTAATAGTGTTAGGATCGGGCCACGGTGAAAACATCTGAGCCCATACAAAAAAGTTTATTACAGCAACAGTCCACAATACTATACAGATCCTAAAAACATTACGTATTAGAGGCAGGGTGATTTTTGTGAACTGTACAAATAAACTTGCACCATCCAATTTGGAAGCCTCATAAAGTTCTTTAGGTATTCCCTCCATACCCGCAAGAAGTATAAGCATATAATAACCTACAGAACCAAAACAAAAAGCTATAAGCATACTTGTAAATATAAATTGAGGTGAAGTCCATTGAATATCTGCCAGGGCACGGATGCCCAATGCTCTAAAAACACTTTTAAAAAGTCCAAAGTCTTGATTGTTATAAACATATTGTGTCCACATAGTAGCCATGGCCACAGCCGAAATGGTATTCGGTAGATATATTAATGAACGCCAGAATACCTTGAAACGTACTCCAGATGTCAGGATACCAGCAAATATCATCGCAAAGAATATAGTGATTATCCCACCAATAAACCATATTTTAAACATATTTATAAAAGATTGGATAAAAAGTGGACTATCCTTAAGATATATATAGTTACTAAAACCAGCATATTCCCACAACGACATACCATCGGCAACACCTTTTACTTTGTAAAAGCTAATCAAGAATGTGCGCAGCACTGGATATAAAAAGAAAATAAGAAACGATATTAGTGCAGGAGCAATACAGACCATTATAAATTTTCTTTTAGATTTCATAAAATCACTCTGAATAATTTTATCAATTAATAACCAGGTATGTATAGACCCCTATTCATTTACAAAATACTTCATCTTGAAATGTCACCCATATAATGGTGTTCAAGGATGCATAAGGTTTTTCCTTATGCATCCTTGAATATATAAAGTATTATTTACCACTTACTGAGTTGCTGCCGCCTCCATATTAGTTACAAACTCTTCTGCGGTCACTCCTCCTGAAATTAGTTTAACAAACTCATTTAATACAATTGACGAAAAATCGCCGCCATCCCATATTCCAGAGCCCCATGAAAAACAACCTGTGGCACCTTCAAATATCGGTTTTACATCCGCTATTGCTTCAGGCCATGTTGTATCAACAGTTACAGGCATACAAAGGGCTGTATCAGCAAAGTCAGCCTGGGCTTCCTTGCTCACAATATAGGTGATAAGTTCAAATGCCGCATCTGCATTTTCGCTGTTTTTGTTGACAGCATAGCCATTTGAACCGAACACAATTACAGTATTATCCTCAGCTTGATTTGGAATGGTAGGAAATGTAAATTGGCCCCATTCAAAGTCTGGTCCTGTAGTACCCACTAATTCATTAGGAAGCCATGAACCATTCAGGTTCATGCCGGCTTGTTCTAGAGCCAGTTCCTGCTGACCAGCTGGATATTTATTACCTGCTACATTCGCTGAAAAATAGTCGTTAGTGTAGAGTTCTTCAAATGCTTCAGCAAACTGAGTAACTGCGGGATCTTTCCACATTTCACCTGTTTTATCCTGCATAAGCTGCGACACCCATTCTTCACCTTTTAATAAGCCCAGGTATCCCCCCATATTTATATCCATATATACATCGTCAATAGTTATAGGAGCAACTCCTGCTGTTTTTAATTTTTCACATACATCAAGAAATTCAGCCCATGTTTGTGGAGCCTCACTTATACCTGCATTCTGGAAAACACTCTTACTATAGTACCATGAAACAACATACGCTTGGTTCGGTACATAATATAGCCCTTGATCCACTGAAAGGCCGGATATCTGGGTTAAAAGTGCAGGAATTATTATATCCTTAAGTACTTCACCATCAGTTGCGGCATAAGCCTTAGCATAATAGTCATCTAAATTAAGAGCATAATCTTCTGTGACAATATTAGAGGCAAGCCATCTGGGGTCATTTTCATAAACGTCAATACTCTCTCCTGCATCTAAAGTAGCTTTTAGAATCTGTCTAACTTCACGTCCGTTCCACTGAACAGTAACGTTTACCTCTGGGTTTGCAGCTTCAAAATTGGCAATTGCAGTCTTGATAACTTCAGCATTCGGCTCAGTTTCATTATACATAGACCAATAAACAACGTCACCAGAAAGCTCAACGGCTTCTTCTTCTGCTACTTCTTCTTCTGCTGCTTCTTCTTCAGCTGCTTCTTCTTCAGCTGCTTCTTCTACTGCCTCCTCTTCAGCCGGAGCTGCTTCTTTCTTACAGCCGACAAATGAAAAACTTGCTACCATCGATATACACATTGTTAACACTAATAGCCATAATAATATCTTTTTCATTTCTTTTACACTCTCCTTTTAATAATTTTACTTATACAACAATTTCTAATAGAATCTTTTCTGAGATTTGTCCGGGATTTTAGCTTTAACAACATTAAACCCTACCTGAACAAATCTCATTTATTTTGCCATATACACCTCCTTTAATGGATTACTTCTATTTATGTAATCCTTTTAACTCCTTTTTTATAACGAATTTTAAATAGAAATATTATCCATAGAATCTAACTCCTTAGTCTTATTTTATAATATAAATTAAATAACTATATTTATTAGGTATATTTTCTAATTTCTTCCAATAAAACTTTTCTAGAATCATCGTATTCTTCATAATTCAAACTAATTATTTTATTTTTTCCCTCTTCAAAAATTGAAGGATTATAAAGATCGGGCACTTTTATAATTTTGTTAAATAGTTCATTTAGAACAGTTTCTTTTCTAGGATGTACATTTTTCAACATTTGCATTAATTCAAAATCCTGAATTCCCCTTAATAAATTTTTATATCTAATACTTAATAAAGGACTACCATTTCTATTAGGATAAACAAAGTTATTTTCACCAGCTGGAAACAAAGGAGCATTCCAATATATTTTTTCTCTTGGATTTTCAGGCCATGCAGTATAATTCCATCTCAGAAAACCTTCAAGTCCTAAATATTCAGTTAACCATCCTATGAACCTGCTCTCTAAAAGATTTGCTCTGATACATGAATCTGGAAATTGACCACAACATGTATACCAGTGGACTTTACCTTTACTCTTATCTTTAATATTTTGTATAAAATCTTTATTCTCTATTATTGTTTCAATATAAAAAACAACATCATCAATTACATTTTTGCAATAGTTTTTAAAAGAGATATTACTGATACAAACTTTAATTTTAAAAAAAGGAGATATTGATTTTAAATAATTAACCCATTCTTTAAATTTTTTCAAATTTGTCGGGTCGTTAGTAGGTTCATCGGCACTCAACCTCAATTTTTTTATTAAACCTTTTTTAACAAAGTATTCTTTTACCCCTTTTATATATTCTGAAAGTTCTTCCTTATTATCAATAAAACAATACACTCCTTTATTTTCATCATAAAATCTTATTCTTATTGCATCAGAATAATCTTTTATCACATTTCCAAATCCCTCATTAGGAAAGGACCATACGCCAAGTAAACCAATGAGTTCTATTTCTTTGTTAATATTATATTCAAAACATAAATCTATTAATCTATCTAGAGATTTGAAATCAAGGCTTAATTTTCCATCTTTTATTTTTTTTACTTTTATAATATTATATTCAAATAAGTTTGATAAATGACTTTTAACCATATAACATCTCTGACCAGACCATGGTATTTCTGAAACTATTAAAGTTATTACTTTTTGGCCAAGTTCGGCAAGGGTTTTAATATATTCTTCAATAATTTTAAAGTGTTCATCACTCCATAGTTTCACTTCATGCTGTCTTGCTATATTTGATAAATGAAGCCATAGATCAATGCAAAATTTAAAGTCTTTAGGATCAGGTAAAACTACATCTATAATGTTAATATTAAAATTTAAAGAATCTATCTTAATTTCGTCTTCAAACATTTTATGACTATACAATAAAATTTTCCCTTCAAGTTTCCTTTTATTAAAATCCTTTGGAATTTTCATCTCTACCCAAATCGGTTGACATATATCTTTTTGTACAAAAATATATTCATTATTTAATAAAATGTCTGATTTTAAACACCTATCATCATCTTCAACTAAGCCAACTGCAAACATTTCAGTTTTTATTTCCTTTGAATTAAGCACTGCATCTAATCTTACAATTGTAATGCAACCATATTCTGAAAAGTTTGTATTGTTTGTAGTACATAAGATAAAATCTTCATCTGCTTTTACAAATACTTGAAAAGCCACAAAATCATTTTTTGCTGAATTTACGCAAATAGATTTTGATGACAAATATATTTGTTCATCACTTCTTTCTTTTATTCCTCCTTTATGATTCCCATATTCGTATTTTATAGATTCATTCCCAACTCCGCTTTTTATTAACATAGTTTAGATCCTTTTTGATTATAACTTTTGAATACAAATTGATTTAATTCTCCACTACTTTAATATCATATAAATATGCTATCTCCTTTAACTCATTTTTTAATTTTCCATAGGTCATATGTATATATTCACTCCTAAGGTTATCTATAAATTGGTTCATATCTCCTTTGATTTTAATCAAAGCATGAGGCCAATTAGGGTAACCACATTCCTTATAAAAAACATCCTTGTCAGAATCCTTAACTGTTAAGGCTTGTCCTTCTGTTATATGCATCACATATTTACCATCAATTCTAGCCAATCTCATTAAAGTAACATCTCCTGGTTTTGCAATAAGTTTTGTGCAAATTCCACTTGCCTTTGCCTCTAAGATAGGTTGTTTATGTAGTTCAGCATTTTGTTTTGGGTTAAGAGTCAATTTAGGAGAAGCGGCACCATCATCTATTAGTTTTATAATATTTTCATCTTTAATTGCCAGATTAACATCAGCAGTAAAAACCGGTTCTTTTTCTTCTTTCAATAAACTCAAAATATAGGCTGAAAGTGCTCCGTTTGAGTCATTAAGGCAGGCAGATACAAATCCCCTATTTGATAATCTACTCTGCCCAAGACATGCTGAGCAATAATTATCACTTAAGTCAAAAGTGCACTTAACACCTGTAAAATCATACCTTTCTTTTTCAATTACTTTTTCTAATGCAAGATAAATTCTGATTGAATGTTCAAATACTTTATCAAACTCAGGTATGCTCTTGTAATCTTCTTTAAGTTTTTGGTAATAATGTATTACTTCATTTTCAGAAAATTCTCCAGCTTCTACAACCAAAGTATATTGGTCTTTAAAACCAGTTAATATCCCGAAATCCTTAAGCCATTGATTAGCATCAACTATGCCTGTAAGTATACCCATACCCTGACCACCGATTGAGCCATACCTGGATTTCCTTAAAACATTGGTAACCATTGAAGCTTTAGAGAATGAGACTATTGGTTCGATTACATCTCTTCTGCTGATACCCCCATATGTTACCCTGTGTTTTATCCCTAGCTCATCTAAACCTCCATGTGTAGCTGCTAGAGCACCAATAGACCAAGCCTTTGAATCATCTAAAGCATAAAGCATTACAGGCTTGTTCATGTTCCTTAAAAATTGTGATATTTGATCAGGCCAGTTCCATGTAGACAGGTATACAAATATTAAATCAACATTTTCACTTAAAAATTTTTTTTCAACCTTTTCTAACTCAAAAAAAGATGCTATAACACTATTTGCTTTTACTAATTCTAAATTGTTTTTTTCTAATCCATCTTCAATTTTTTTAAGGTTTTCTATATCTACCCAATTTTCTCCATTTTCATTTATTGCTTCCTTATGGGTAGGGCATGTGACACTTAAGAAACCTAATTTAGGCTGGATCATCATAACCTCCTTTTAGTTCTATCATCGTACTAACTATTTAAATATTATAAAGTAACTTTTTCTTTTGTCAATAGTAAAAATACAAATTTCAGTTAAAAGTTAAAAGTGAACTATTTTTAACCATATAATTTAAAACCAAAAAAGAAAGGTTTTAAATTATGTCTTAAGCTGCACAAAAAGTGCTGACAAATGAAATAAACAGATACGACTATAAACGGGTTTACTCAACTACCGGTGAAGTTCCTTACTTCAGATTTAAAAATACAATAATAAATAAGACTTCTCTTTTTAGAGAATTTGTGCTTACTTTCCCATATAAATCCACCAAAGATATTTTTGCATTAAGACTGTAAAGAATTATTGATGCTTATAAAAAAGTATCCATAAATAATCTGGAAATTAAATTAAATGAAAAGGCAAGAGAAACTGTTGATATCCGTATTTATCCGCTGGATAAAGAGGTATCTGAAGCCAGATTCTGTTGCAATAATGAATTAATTGATATACATAAAATTAAAAACAGTGACTTAAGGGTGGTTTGCTTTTAAATTTTAAATAGTTCACTTTTAAAATTTAGCTAACATAATAAAACACACAAAAAATTTAAATTGACTAAATATAGCTTATTGAGTACTATCGATGATAAAATTATATAGCCGAACAAATTAATGATTATGGAAGAAAAAGCAACACAGGTATCTATAAAAGAACATAATATTGGATTGATTATAAAAAACGTTAAAGAAAATCAGTCTGTAACCAGGATCAGACTAAACATTGTTACCGGGCTGGCCAAGTCTACCATTTCTGATCTTGTTTCCTATCTTATTGATAAAAAGGTTCTATCTGAAGGGAAAAAAATTAATTCAAAGCTTGGCAAGAAGCCTATCATACTAAAATTTAATAAAGACTTCTTTTATATTATTGCCATTAATATAGGCATTGGTTATATTACTGTAGCCATAGCTAATCTTTTTGGGGACATTATAACAAAAGTTAAAAACAGAAATGATGCCAGAGGCAGCAGAGAAAGCATCTTGAACAATATTTTCAATACAGTGGAAGAGGCATTAAAAAAATCAGAAATAAACTTCAAAAAAATATATCTTATAAGCATCGGTACACATGGGGTAGTAGATCCAAAATCTAAAGTGGTAACCCATGCCCCCTATTTCAAGAACTGGAGCGGAATAAACCTGTATGAGGTATTTAACAAAAAATATAAAAAAGATGTGGTGGTTGATAACTCTATAAACCTGGGAACTATCGGTGAACGATGGAAAACATATCCCGATATCAGCAATCTAATCTATTTAGATGTTAATTATGGGGTTGGAGCAGGGATAATCATTAATAAAAAATTGGTAACAGGTACCCATGGAAGTACCGGAGAAATATCCTATCTGCCCATATTAAAGAATTATGATTTTGAAAGATTAAAAGACAATACCTTGGAATTGGGCCTATTTGAAGCTCAGGTAGATATAGCGGGAATAGTTAATAAGGTAAAAGAAGTAGCCCAAAGAATTAAAACAGATAAAAACTTTAAAAGGGAAATCGCCGATATTGATTTTGAGTATATATGTAAACTCTATAATGATCCTAATGTCAATTTCATCAAAAAAGTTATTGATGAAGATGTTTTAAAGGTTTTGGCTATAGGCATAGCTAGCATAATAACTATTATAGACACTGAAATAGTTGTAATAAGCGGAGCCATAATAGATCTGGGTGAAAAGTTTATAAAGAGGCTAAAGGATGAGGTGTATCACATAGTACCTTTTAAACCAGAAATTGTAACTTCTTCCCTTAAAAAAGATGCGATCATCTTGGGAACAGTAAAATTCGGTATAAACTATATGGATAATTTATTTTACAATCATTTCTTTTCAATAAGGCTATAAAAATGAAGAAAATAAAAAATATTGATAATCACAAAATAAGAATAAAGGCTCAAGAAAATAATACCCTAATAATAGAATTTATATTCCAAAAACTAGAAAAGCTTTCTAAAAAAGATATACCTTATTTGCCGTCTGTCCCAATTCAGAAAATGTGCTCATTGCAGCCTTAAGGGCTGCTAACTAAAAGGGCAAACGCCCCCATAATGTTTGCTACAACACTTAATCAGGTAGATACAGATGGAGGCCCGTGGGTTAAAGATATCCAAACCATACAAAAATGGAACCTTGATAAATCAATGGAATGGATAAAGAAATCCTTTGAAGCCTCAGTTGTGGCAGGTTATGATCTTATACATATTGATCCCACTGTTGACATATTTAACAGAAATATTGCTATAGAAACAGTAGTAGATAGAACCCTAGAACTTATGGCTCATACTGAAAAAATCAGGAAAAGAAAAAATAAACCTCCCATCTCATATGAATTAGGAACAGAAGAGGTTCATGGAAGACTGGCCAATCTTGATACATTTAATAAATTTTTAAGGCTCTTAAAACAAGGACTAAGGAAATTTAATCTGGATTATATATGCCCCCTATTTATAGTAGCTAAAGTACGTACAGACCTGCATGCTGCTGGTCATAACTCCAGGGTCAAATTTTGACCATATGCCTCCGCGGCTCCTGAAATCAGGTATTCCACTTTCCGTTGATATCCCTGCACTGGTCAGCACCACAGTCTTGCCGCTTTCCAGGATTGCTTCTGCTATTTTTACCGGTTTTTTTGTATCCATTGTCCTTAACATCTAAACACCGTAATATTTATTTTAATTTAATAAGTTGAAAATAGTAAATAGTATTCTTCCATGTTAAAATTTTTTAATGTATTATATGCTTCAGTTATTTCTTTATATTTTTCAAGGGATTCCTTTTTAATATCTGGGTGGTATCTTAAAGATAGTTTCCTAAAACTATGATGAATTTCCTCTGGTATTGAATTTGCATTAATGTTTAAAATTCTATAGGAATCTTTAAATTGAATCATATTTATATTAGTTAATATCTTCTAATTTTAATAAAAAAGATTGTTTTCAACACTTTCAATCTGTTCAATTAGCCGGTCTTTAACAGAAACAAAAGTCCCAAATCATCATGATATACTAAAAAATCTAATTCCCGGTCCCTTCTAGTGCTATCGCTTTGATCACCGTAGGTAATCTCCAGGTTATTCCAGAACATATAATCATCAGGCAATTTATTTTTGAAAAAGGTAAATATTAATTTTTCACCTGGTGTTATGCAATCTTCTACGCTTGTTCTAGCTATTACCATTTTTTATGCCCATCTTTTTTTAATTCTTATAATATGTATTATAATCTTATATTAATTTCATAAAAAATTAAGGATTTTAAAAATCTATATTATGGAATCTTTGGCATTTACTGATGATGAGAAATATGAATTATAAAAGATTTATCAGTTAGTCATTTTGGAATCCATAATGCAAGTAGCCTTAAAAAGTAAAAAATAATTTAAATAATAAATATTATCCTTATTTATAAAACAAAATCGGACTTAAATTTATGATCAAATCCTTAAACCTATCTTTGTTGCCAATTTGTCCTAATGCATTTATCAGATCGTCTTGCCTAGGTTGACCAAAAGTCAATCTGTAAAAAGCAAGAATTTTAATCAAATTATTGAATTTATCTATATCAATACTGAAAGGATATAGTGGGACAAATCGCTCTATCTTTATATTATGTACAGGCTCTGTATGCCAAAAAGGTACTAGATCACACAAACCCTTTGCTTTTTCTTTTGATGCTATTGTAAAAATTTCCTTCCATACATTACTAGTTTTATTATTAAAATGAATCTCGCTTCTATATTTTTCTGCCAAATTCAATCTTATAACGAGCCCCTGATATCGATGTATCCTTCCCTCCCTTTGTTCAAAATCAATTGGATTTGAAGGTAAATTCCAATGAAATATTTTTTTGCAATATAAATGAAAATCGAGTCCTTCCTGGCCAATAGAAGTACTGGCTAAAACAAAGGGGTGAAATGGAGAATTAAAGGCTTGACGTATATTTATTTGTCTTCCGGCGCCCTTAGCAGTGGTTACTTTTTGCCTGCCAAAATCAACTGCAAAATGGGAACGAAGAGTAATATGTTTTTTCCTTTTTTTTGAAAGATTATTTATAAAATTTTTAAGATCATCAAATTCCAAATTAGAAGTTCTTATTGTTAATATATCTGAAATAAAATCACTTATTTCTGATACAGAATCCAGATTTTCACAATTAATCAGCAAATGAAGAAATTCATCTAACATAGCCTGGATATTACCATCTATCATATACTCCAGTATTCTTTTCCAATAATCATTTTTATGAGTATTTAATCTAACAACTGCAATACTTTCAGGTTTATTAAACATAGTTAGAAAAGCAGAGGCTACATTAAAAGAAGCATCTAATAATTCTGCTGATAATTTTTTATATCTCAATTGACTCCTTAAGTAACAAACTGCCGGAGACCCCAATGTCAATATGGCTAAATGCTCACATACTTTTTCCAATTGATTTTCATTCAAGATTCCGGCTGAAATAATTTCATTTTTCAGAAAAATTGATTTTACATAATCAAAATGTTTTCTTTTACCTAAATTTTCATCTTTGTCGTTAATGCTGTTTTCAGAATCAATCGATAGTTCAGAAGGCGGCATTCCCTTCTTAAACCAGTCTTTAACAAATTGCATATTCCCGCTTGTTTTATCCAACAAAATTGGAGCCAGCCAAAACCATTTTTTCCATTCACCTTTTCCTAAAACATATTGTTCCAAGCACTTTTTTTTAAATATTTTAATAAGTGATTTTTTTAATTCTTCTTTTATTGTTGCAAATTTCTTTTTCTCAACAATATTTTTTGCTGGATCATAAAAGGTAGCAAGAAATAAGCTGGGATATAATAAGCCAAAATTATTCATTTGCTCGGGTTCTCCATCTTCTTTTTCTACTTTAAAAGTAAACTGAGCTTTGGGTGACCTTGGCTTTTGGAAATAAGAACGCTTATCCTGGATTTTTTCCTTTTCGGAAATTGATTTAGAATTTCCAATAGTTAATCTCTCAAATTCATAAGAGACAAGGGATGCAATCATCCTTGGAACCATTTTCCAGGAAGAAAAAATCAAAGTTTTGGAATATCTTGAACTATCTTTAAATGCACCCTTTAACTTATAATAAGGTATCGATGGAGGTATCCATAAATATTTCCAGCCATTATTATTTACTGTTTCATCTAAAAGAAGTCGCAATTTTGCATTTGGTAATGTCTTGCCCCATGTTGGGATTAAAGGTTTATATTGTCTTATATCTTCCCTGTCTAACCAGACCCTTCTTGTTTTTTGCAGCAACTGCTGTAATTCATTGTCATGGGATGCATATTGTCTTATTTTTTCCTTATGCTGATAATTATCCAGAAAAGACAACGAATAAGGACTTGATTTAACATATTCCAGAGGTACCGGCAATGAAGCTTTAAAGTTTTTATTTAAATGCTGAGTAATTTGATCAAATACTACAAAATCATTTATGTCTTCAGTTTGTATGGTTATTGGCAATTTTGACACTTGTTTTATCATTGCATCTCTATCTTTTGAAGCTATAAGCTTTTCAGTACGAACAATACTTATTCTGTATAAATTTTCAATCTTTGTTTTTAAAGCCATAGCTTCTTTCATTTTCTTCTTTAGCAAATCAGAACTGCAAAGAAATTTAAAAAATGCTCTGCGGTCTTTTTCATATTCCTCCCAAAACAGTCCTGTCTTTTCGGCCATTAAAAATTTTAATACTGTATTAAACTCTTTAAAGTGTTCTTCACCGTTCAACTCATCAAAATCATTGGTATAAGGTTTGAAAGGAGTTGCAGATAGCATTAAAATCTTTGAATTTTCGTATGAAAAAATATCTCTGGCCAATTCTATGGCAGGACTTATTTCATTTATATTATCGGCACTTTCAATTAACTGCTTATATCGCTGGAATTCATCAAGAATAAAAATATCAGCTTTCAAGTATTCCAAACAAATTCTTGACAATATAAAGCGTAAGGAGCCAATTAATTCTCTGCTGAAATGATAGTTATAGTAATTATCCTTTCCAATTCCTAATTTGCAAAGTTTCTTTATTAGCGACCAATACTTGACCGGGTAGGTTAATTTTGCTGCATTAAATGACCGGGGTAATTCCTCGGGTTTTACAATTTTTTTTAATTCTTTCCTAAATTTACTATAAATATTCGGCCTGATTTTCCTAACCCAAACAACGTCTTTAACAATGTCATAATCTTCCGCACTTTTTACAAGCTGCTCCCAATTATTATTATTCATTCTCCTATTGTCTTTTAATATCCATTTCAGGCATTCCTTATATGGTTCAATATTCTTATAGCGGTACAACAATCTATAAAGTAAAATTCTTTCATTTGCTCTACCCGAATGAGTCTTGCTGTCAAAAGAAGTTGCCGGGGTAAATGCTTTTATTTTAATAGGAATTTTATTACCAGTTTTTTTTGACACATATGCTAAACTTGTTACCCTGTCATCATCTACAGAATAATCAATAACGCCGCTATTTCCTGTAAAATTAAGTTTCTTTAAATTTTGTTTTGCGAGGATTTGATTTGAACAAATATAAATAATATTAAATGATCGCTTATTATGGCGGGGTTTGAATGTTTCAAAAGCTCTTGCAATTATACCTTTTGCAACAATAGTTTTACCAAGACCAACTTCGTCTGCTATAAGCATTTTATTACGGTTTTTTAAATAGAGTTGTTCAAATACATAATCAACCGTTTTTAATTGAAAATCTTTCAACCCTTCTAAAGCTTCTTTTATTTTTTTCTCAATTAGTTTCATTTGTTCTTTATATATTTTTGAAATACCTGCCAGAAGCTTTCAAATTCTGGTGTTATTACAGGTTCGTCAGATTGCTCAGATTCTGATTTTATACATTCAATTAGTTTATTTATAGATTTTAATTTATTAGGATAACGACTTGCAGCAATTAATAACTTTTCAAAAACCGGTGTTCCAGCAATTGCCCATGATACAAAAATTTTGCTAACAGTATTTATTTTTTCTACATTAGAATCACTTTCTATGCTCTCGATTTCCTCACCAGTCAATAAGAAAGTAAGATATTTTAAAAATTTATCTCTACTGTTGATAATTGAGGTGATTATTTTATTTAATCTGGTTTCCGGTAAGTCAATATCCATAGGTAATAAAAAAGAACTTAACTTTTCACTATCTTTAAAAATTTCGAATTCTATAAATGGGCTAAGTTCTGTTTCAGAATAACCTGTAAACTCTTTTATTGAATTGATTGAACCTGCCTTTAAAATTACTGATGCTTTTTGTCGCTCCGGTAATGGTTTTAATTTTACTTTAAAATTTTTAGGTAAAGAAAAACTGCTTGCATCAATTTCAATTAGGAGATCATAAGCTGAACCACCTTTTATTAATTCTACCTTACCTCTTAAAGAAAGTATTGAAAGATCATATTTGATTTTTCTAATAGCCAAATCAATATTTTCCTGTTCTTCTACATTGCCCCTTGCAGAAAAATCATATGGTGTAAATAAAATATGATTTGCTGTCTTGGCCTGTCCTGTAAGCATATTGAAGACATCTTTTGCTCTTAAACCTGATGTATCGGTGCCCTTTGCTTCTACCATAAATTCTATGTTACGGTATTGTGCGGCATCAGAACAATTAGCAGAACCAAGATACCAGTAGGGTATTTTTTCCTTCATGGCTATATATATTTTGGCATGCAGATTCTGTTCTAATGGCAATATTTCATCTTCAGACAGCTCCTGGCAAAATTCGGCCTCTTGAATAAATTTTGAAAATTGCCAGCATTTAAATTTTTTTAAAGTATCCTCAGGTATGCCATCCAATTCTTCCTTTCTGCTTAGCAGAAAAGCTTTTGAGGTTGTTTTATGCAATGCTTCCAGAGTCTTTTTATCTAAAAAAGGAGAGATGATAACCATTTCATCCCATTTTGCATTATCTGCAGTTAAAAAATATGGGTATTTTCCCCCATTTTCAGGAGTTTCTATTCCAAAAGGAATAAAGTTTAACGAAATAAAATTTTTCGGTAAATCAAATTTAACTTTCAATAAATCCTGTATAAAAGAATCTGAAATTTTTTGCTTTCCTGCATTATTTAAAAAATTTAAAAAATGGACCAAGGGCTTTCCAGTTGGCTGTTCTTTATTTGTTACAAAACCATCAGTTGAAAAAGCTATATCCCAATCGCGGGCAAGAGTGAGATTGCGGCTTGTTACCAATAAACGATATATAGCAGGCTTCTCCTTAAACTCATAACGGATTATCCAAATTTTTGGGTGAAAAGAACTTAGATAACTAGGCATGGTTACAGCTTCTATACCATTTTCCCAGTGAGCCATAAGATTATGATATTTTTTCGGTACCTTCAGTTGTCCATTCTGATAATATACTTTGATTTTCTCAGCAGCTTTTGTAATAGCATCCAATATATCATAACGTAATTGTTCAATATCTCCATCAAGCTTTTGTGAATAGAATAATGCAACAGGTAATACCATCAATATTTCAATATCTAATGAATAGGTTGTACCTACTGCCTGGACCAATTCGTAACCATCGGGAGGAATTAATTGTTCTCCATAATCAATACGGTTGTTTTTTGGGTCCAACATATTAGTTTTGCAGTCCTGTTTTTATGTCTTTTAAAATTGTTTTTGCCTGATTAAACCTGTAGTCGAAGTATTTTAAGCCCAACCACTTTCCTTCTTGAACATCATCGAATTTATTCCATTTCAATCTTGCTTTCGAGCCTTTAACTATAGCTTCCTGAAACGCTACCTGGTTATCTCTTTCATTTAAATCATTAAAATTATTTTTAGTAAGTTCCCACCATTTTTTTACAAACTTTACTGTAGTTTCTCGTGTGTTTAAAGATAAAGCAAACAATTTATCCGGATCAAAGTTTTGGTAATCCAGCATTCTTGTATGGATATTTTGTAACCATTTCATCCAATCTTCTTCAAAATAATTTTTATTAAAGACTTTCTGGTGCAATTGATTATTATAAGCAATATGAGCCCCATACATTAATTCAGAAAAATCGTGAGCCAATACCATTATGTCTTTCAGATTAGGAGTTGTGTGGTTTCGTTTGGGCAAGGTAATTTTAGCTGCGGCTTTTTTTGCAAAATCCATAAAATTCTCTGCACTTATAAAAAGTTGCCATAACCTTTCATTAGTTAATAATTCAGCAATAAGCTTGTTCTTTGATATTGAAATAATGCGGTCTTCAAAAAATTCCGCTTCATCTTTATCTAAATCAAGATTTAGTTTTTCAGACCATTTTGGTTTTAACGGCACCTTTATTCTAAATATATCTTCGTACCCTGCATCTAAATCATCGCGGTTTTCGTCGCTGTCCATTTGCGTTTTTGAAAGTAATGATTCTAAAGAAAAATTTGTTACTTTATTTAAAAAGTCTTCTGTAGATAAACCACGAGTATCAATAAATTTATAGGTATATAAACCAGTCCAGTAAATAGTGGAAGGTCTTCGAATAATTTTTTCAGGCTTGTGTTTTGAGATACCGATTACACCATTTCCTTCAATATAATCATACTTTTCAGCTAACTGCCACATTATTTCATATTCTTTTTCTTCCAGGAATTTTGAAGCTGTTTTAGTTCTACGCTGAGCAAAAGGTAATGATTGGTATTCTCTTAAAATATAAGGAATAATAAAAAAGTATTTTGCACGTGTTTGGATAGTGCTGATACCTGGGAATAGCTGATTAGATATTGAATCGCGAATAGTGCCAAGTCCCAGTTCATCTACCATGCCTTCTGGACGAAGTAGATCTAAGATAGAACCTACACGATTACGATCTTTTGGTGAAAAATCTATCCATCCAATTGATGCCATATTTTAAACTCAACTTTTTTAGATCTTTTTTAACATAAAAAAAATTAAACATTAAATCCAAAGCCTATTATTTTTTTAAAAATATTTAAAAATCAAAAAATAATTAAGATTTAGTATTACTAAATTCAATCCTGCTTTTTACAAAATTCTCAGTCTGCTTGTCCATGAAATATACATAACAACCTTTCAATCCCCTGGTTAAAAGAACTCTATATATATTTTTTAAATAATCAACTAATTTATCTCTAGATTTCTTTTTTACTTCAGAGTCTGCAAAGTTTTCTGGTTTTGCAATCCATTCCTGTTTTTCGAAATCATATACAAGGTCATTTCCAAATATTACTTCCACATAGTCAAATTCAAATCCTTGAGCTTTATAAATACAGCCGATTTGATTTATCCCATTTGGATTGTACGCCCACAATGGTGCTTTGGGAATGTCTTTAGATAGTCTTTTTGCTTCAGGTTTTGCGTTCCATGGTCTTCTGAATTCATCTCTTCCACATATTAGAAAATCAAGTCTTTTTGAGGATTGGGGTAATTGAAATTCCAGCATAACTCCATGGTCGTTTAATTCAGCATATTGAATTAAATCTGACATTCTTGAAAGTGAGTTCTGCCAGGATCTTTTTTCTCCAGGAGATGGGTGATACCTGTAATAATAGAAAAAAGCATCAGAAAGTTTCTGTGCTATCTGATTTCTGACAGTATCATCAATAAATTGTTTTGAACTACCTGAATATAGTTTCATTCTAGCTCGTTGTATTTATTGCTTTTACCCTTGTAGTCAAGGGATAGTTACCTTAATTAATATGTAAGTAAAACAATTTCAAAAAGGTCTAAAAACTAGTGATAAAATATCATTTTTTTCTGCTCACATATTTATAATAAATTTACACTTTGGATAATTACTACACCCTTTAAAAATGCCATATTTACCATTTCTTATTACAAGACAACTACCACATTTAGGACAAATATTACTTTTTATCTTATTCTCAATATCATTTTTTTTCTCTTGAATATTCTGGATATGTTCTTTTTTTGAGTTTTTATCTGTAACATTCTGAGTATTTAAATAAGTATATATTTTGTCTCTGAGAACATCTGATATATTTTCTTTTTGATATTTTTTAATAGTTTCTATCAGGTGTGTATTATAAACGACATCTGTGTCTGCAATAACTTTTAAATCTGCTTCCGTTGTGAAAACAACAATAGGATAATAAATTATATTTTGGAATTCCTTTAAAATGGCTTTAAGTGCTTGTATATGACCATAATTTTGTTTTATAGGATTATAAAATTTTTCTTTGTATTTATATATTGTTTGTGTCCAATAATCACCATACTCATTTCCCGTTATAAAACCTTTATAATTTTTTGTTTCAATTACAAAAATTCCAAAATTGGAAATTACAACATGGTCAATCTGCGCTATCTTTCCATTAACATTAATCATTAAGTTATTTATAACCTTATATTTTTTTGAATCTAATCTTGAAAGAAAAAATGTAATTAATTTTTCACCAAAAAAGCCTTTTATCCTAGGTTTAAATAATTTTATAACGCCAGGTAAAACAATTGAAAATAAAATAATTAAAGCTAGAATATACCAAGAATTCCTAAGAATATTTATCACTATTTCCATAAGCTATTTAATTTTCAGAATAATTAAATAATTTAAATCTATAGAAAGACAAGTAGAATTTTAACAGTTTTAAATATTTTAGTATAATTATAATTAACAGATCCCAGGACGCCTCTTAGCAATGCGGACCACCCTGGGACAATTTATTTAAGAATAAAGATGTCCGTTAGCTTGGGGTTAATATCAATTTGTAATTTAATTATTATATTTATAGGTTATATAGTGTTAAAGTATAGTAGAGGAAAAATTAATTTATAATTTGCTTTATTGTTAATAAATTTACTAAAAGATTTTTCAATATTGTGAGGGATAAATTAAA
>Ga0307380_10003059_pt1 | contig 23396 bp, 12 predicted proteins | sample UN3MG_FD_202239 | JGI IMG/M metagenome (GOLD analysis project Ga0307380, IMG submission 202239) | Soil microbial communities from Risofladan, Vaasa, Finland - UN-3 | ecosystem: Environmental > Terrestrial > Soil > Coastal area > Acid sulfate soil | place: Finland: Risofladan, Vaasa | collected... | reverse complement strand
CCTGAACTTCGGCCACACGATCGGCCACGCCGTCGAGGTGCTCGTCGGCTACGGCAAGGTCCTCCACGGCGAGGCCGTCTCGCTGGGGATGGTGGCGGCCTGCGCGATGGCCGTGGCGCGCGGGCTTATCGAGGCCGACCCCGCCCGGCGGGTCGAGGCGCTCCTGAAGCGCATGGGACTGCCCGTCCGCCGCGAGGGACTTAGCGCCGACGCGATCTGGGACATAATGCTGCACGACAAGAAGGCCCGCGGCGGACAGGTTCGCATGGTCCTGCCCGTGATGCTCGGCCAGGTGGCCACCTTCGAGGACATAACCCCCGACACCGTCGGGACCGCCTTGAAGGCACTGAGACCGTGAAGCATACAACAGGCTGGCCATGACCAAAGGGTAGAGGTTAGAGGTGAGAGGTTAGAGGTGAGAGGACCATCCGGGCCAAGAGAGAGATCAGGATTTGCCGCACATGAGTCTTTCTCGATGAGGCAAGAATAGCAACAGGGAGATACCGATGGCCGAAGCGGGTAGCGCAAACCCGCCAGCGTGCGAGACCTTTGAGCCCCCAGGGCCTCTGGAGCTTCTGAAGGATGCGATAGGATCGCGCCTCCCAAGACGGGAAGAAGGCTCTGGAGGCAGTTGGCGGCTATGGGAGAAAAAAACGCTCAACATTCACAGGGGTGTAGTGCTTTGGACGCCACAGGCCTCCCTTTCCAGGGCAACCGATGTGGGTTCGGAAATCAGGCGAGTTGTCCAGCAGAGATTCCACAGGTCCTGGTGGAGGGGGTTCGCGTTCGGAGCCGTCGTGCAACTCTCCATAATCCTCGACGATGTTCCGTCTCTGGCGGAGTTCGTCGATACTCGAGACAACCGGAACGGAACTTGGCAGTGGATCGTCGTGGTTGCGAAGTCCTCCCCCGATGCGTGGGCGATCCACACGTGGGCGGAGGGCCACCTGACTCCCATCTACCGCAGGGTCCTGGCGAATCTTGCCGCCAACGGGTATGTTTGCCGAACGCATCGGAAGGAGAAGGACGGCCTGATGCGTGTGTTGGGTGCATTGGCCCCAGGGGTGGTCAAGGAGTTCAGAGGGTAGGTTGCGACCAACGATTGAGGCGACGGGACAGACCCCCGCCGAGAGGGACAGGTTGGAGGCTCTTTAGCCTCTCACCTCTAACCTCTAACCTCTAACCTGTCACCTTGGCGACCAACGAAACCATGGGCGAACCCGACCTGACAGTGGAGATTGCGGGAGTGCAGTTGGCATCGCCGTTGATGCCTGCCAGCGGCACGTGCGGCTACTGCGACGAGTACGCCGACTTCGTCGATCTGCATCGTTTCGGCGCGTTCGTCACCAAGTCGATCACTCGCGCCGAGCGCATCGGCAACGACTACCAGCGGGTGGTCGAGACGCGGGCCGGCATGCTCAACGCCATCGGCCTGGCGAACGTCGGGCTGGAGCGATTCATCGCCGAGAAGGCGCCCGCGCTGCGGAAGCTCGGCCTGCCGGTCTTCGTGAACGTCGCCGGCAGCACCGTGGAGGACTACGTCGCCGTCGCCGAGGCGCTCCAGAATGTGGACGGCGTCCGCGGCGTCGAGCTGAACATCTCCTGCCCGAACGTGCAGGCCGGCGGCATCCAGTTCGGGACCGACCCGGCGCAGGTGCGGCAGATCGTCTCAGCCGTCAAGGCGGTGTGCAGCAGGACCATCCTGATCGTCAAGCTCTCGCCGAACGTGACGGACATTGCGGCGACGGCGGCGGCGGCGGTCGATGCCGGCGCGGATGCACTGAGCCTCATCAACACCTTCACGGCGATGGCCGTGGACGTCGAGAAGCGCCGGCCCGTCCTCGCCAACGCCACGGGCGGGCTCTCCGGCCCGGCCATCAGGCCGATCGCCGTGTACATGGTCCACCGCGTGTACACGCAGGTCGCCAAGGCAGCCGGCGTGCCCATCATCGCGATGGGCGGCATCCAGACCGCCCACGACGCGCTGGAGTTCCTGCTGGCCGGCGCCACCGGCCTGGCCGTCGGGACGGCCCTATTCGTGGATCCGGCCTGCGTGGCGGCTATCGCCGACGGCATCGCCGAGTACATGCAGCGGCACGGGCACAAGGCCCTCGGCGAGATCATCGGCGCGCTGCGACTGCCGGGCCGGGGTGCAGGCTGACCCCCACCGAGAGAGGGAAACATGGGGATCGACTTGTCTCGATTTCAGGGCATCGGCGTCTTCGGACCCGCGTATCGGATCATGCTCGAACATGACGCCCACGCGCCGGGCTCGGTGGACCGCGTCCTGTGCGAGCAGATGGTGCGGATCTGCGACGAGACGGCCGACCACCTGTACACTCGGTCCACGCCGACCGCGCCAGAGTACGCGGCCGGGGACCTGCCGCAGTTGGAGGCCCACGCACGGCGCGCGGTCGGGAAGGCCGAATCGCCCGAGGACAAGGTGGCCGCCATCGCCCGCTTCTGCGCGGACCTGGGGCTGCGCGCCCCCACGAGCCTGGACGAAATGCGTGCCGGGGGCACCGAGGAGCAGATCATCGAGCGGGGGTCCGACTGGTGCACCGACGTCGCCCGCGTCGGCTGCGCGCTGTGCCAGGCAGCCGGCCTGGCATCGCGGCTGGTGTACCTCGCCGACACGGACAGCGCCTACAGCGGACACGCGATCACCGAGGTATTCCGGGCGGGGCGTTGGGGCGCGGTGGACATGCTCACGAACGTCATCTACCGCAGCCCGGACGGCGCCCCGGCGAGCACGTGGGAGCTGATGAACCACCCCGATTGGATTCGGGCCCACGGCCTGGCGCGGCCGTCGTACTACACGCGTCCCGAGCAGTTCCGCGGGGCAGCCGTCGCCAACTATTTCGTCCAGGACCGCTGCCGGTACGACTATGCCGTGAGCGGCCTCAATGACTACTGCCGCTCGATCCTGGAGATGTCCGACAAGGGCTGGCCGGGCGGGCTGAGATGGCTACACGGGGAAGACCGCTCGTAGGGCGGACCGCCATTTTCGGTCGGCGCCGTGCCGCCCGGCCTTGCATTGTCCTGCGCGTGGGCGATAGAATCGGCCCTCACGGTTCGGGATTCGCACGGCAGTGTGCCATGCCTTCACGAGAACCGGATGTCTCGCGGACCGCCCGCCGACCGGGCTCATCTGACTCGCCGAGGCGATCATGAGAGTTTTCATGTTGGGCTGGGAGTTCCCGCCCCACATAAGCGGTGGACTGGGCACCGCATGCTACGGCATGACCAAAGGCCTCAGCGACATCGGCGTGGAGGTCTGCTTCGTGCTGCCGACGGCCATCCCGGTCTCTGGCCCGAGCCATGTGCAGCTTCGCAGCCTGGCCGACGCGTCGCGCATTGTCCGGCAGCGCGTCTCCAAGGCGCTCAAGCACGTGGAGGTCCATCAGGTCGGCGCGGTCCTTCAGCCCTACGGCAACGAGGCCAGCTACCGCGAGGCAATGAAGCTGCTCGAGGAGCACCGGCTCCATGAATTCCTGGAAGACGCCGGCAGCCCGCTGCACGCGCTTTCCACGCCCGGCGCGGCGAAAGGCACAAGCACCATCGGCGGCGCCGGGGGCATGTACCACGGCAACCTGATGGATGAGGTGCATCGCTACGCCCGGATGGCCGTCGAGATCGCGCGCAACGAGGAGTTCCAGGTCATCCACGCCCATGACTGGATGACCTTCCCCGCCGGCCTGGCGGTGGCGGCGGCCACGGGCAGGCCGCTCATCGTGCACGTGCACAGCACGGAATTCGACCGCAGCGGGCAGAACGTCAACCAGCAGGTGTACGACGTTGAACGCGCGGGCGTGCACGGCGCCGACAAGGTGGTGTGCGTGAGCTACCTCACCCGCAGTATCGTTGTCTCCCGCTACGGCGTGCCGGCTCATAGGGTGGCTGTCGTCCACAACGCCGTGGATCTGCCCGAGGACGAGCAGTTCCAGATGAAGCCGATCGGCCGCGACGAGAAGATCGTCCTGTTCCTCGGGCGGGTCACGATGCAGAAGGGCCCGGAATACTTCCTTCAGGCGGCGCGCAAGGTTGTGGACAAGTACCCCAAGGTTCGGTTCATCATGGCCGGCAGCGGCGACATGATCGCCCAGTGCATCCGCCTGGCCGCCGACCTGAAGCTCGGGCGATACGTCACGTTCACCGGCTTCCTGCGCGGGGGCGACGTGGACCGGGTGTTCCGGATGGCCGACCTCTACGTGATGCCCAGCGTCTCCGAGCCGTTCGGCATCGCCCCGCTGGAGGCGATCAGCCGAAACGTTCCCGTCATCATCTCCAAGCAGTCCGGCGTCGGCGAGGTGCTCAACCACGTGCTGAAAGTTGACTTCTGGGACGTCGAGGAGATGGCCAACAAGATCCTGGCCGTCCTCCGCCACGCCCCGCTGCAAAAGACGCTCCGCCAGCACGGGGCCATCGAGCTGCGGAAGCTCTCCTGGCGCGACAGCGCAACGCAGCTCAATGCGCTGTATACGGAGCTGACCGCCGCCGGCGCGTAGCCCAATGAAACGGCGCCCGGATCATGATTGAGATCCACTTCGGCGACAATCTGCCTGTTCTTGAATCGATGGACCGGGAGTCCTTCGACCTGATCTACGTCGATCCGCCGTTCAACACGGGCAGGCGGCAGACGCGAACCCGCATCAGGACGGTCCACGACGAGGACGAAGGAGACCGGGTGGGGTTTGCCGGGAAACGGTATCGAACCGTACGGCTCGGGTCCCAGTCGTTCGAGGACAGGTTTGACGACTTTTTGGACTTCCTGGCGCCGCGGCTGCGAGCAGCCTATCGCCTGTTGAAGCCCGCAGGCGCGTTCTTCCTGCACCTGGACTATCGCGAGGTCCACTACGCCAAGGTGCTCCTGGACGACATCTTCGGCCGCGAGTCGTTTATGAACGAAATCATATGGGCGTACGACTACGGCGCCCGGTCCAGCCGCAGGTGGTCGGCCAAGCACGACAACATACTCTGGTACGCCAAGGACCCCGCGAGCTACACGTTCAACTTCCACGAGATGGACCGGATTCCGTACATGGCCCCGGGGCTGGCGGGCCCAGAGAAGGCCGCGCGAGGCAAGACGCCCACCGACGTGTGGTGGCACACGATCGTCAGTCCCAACGGCAGGGAGAAGACCGGCTACCCGACACAGAAGCCCGTCGGGATCATCGAGCGAATCGTCAAGGTGCATTCGAATCCGGGCGGCAGCCTGCTCGACTTCTTCGCCGGCAGCGGCACGCTGGGCGAGGTCGGGGCACGTCTGGGGCGGAGCGTGGTGCTGATAGACAACAACCCGCAGGCCGTCCAGGTGATGGCCGGGCGCCTCGCCTTCGCCGATCCGAAGTGCCTTGGCTTCGCGGCGGAGTCGATCGCGATGTCGCAGCCCGCCCTGTCGCACGGGCGCACAGGTTGACGGCGCCGGACGTAACGTTTAGGGAAGCGCGGATGCCCGCGTTGACAGGGACTACTATCAGGACGTAGCGGCGAACATGGCCTCTGTGGTTTTCTATTTTCAGGTGCACCAACCGTTCCGGCTTCGCAAGTACTCCATCTTCGACAGCGACACCAACTACTTCGACGACCACCGCAACGAGGCGATCTGCCGCAAGGTCGTCGAGAAGTGCTATCTGCCGGCCACTCGGCTCATCCGGCGGATGATCGACGAGCACCAGGGCCGGTTCCGCGTCAGCTACTCGCTGACCGGCACAATCATCGAGCAGTTCCGCCGCTGGGCGCCGGAGGTGCTGGAGCTTCTCGTGGAGATGGCCCGGACCGGGTGCGTGGAGTTCACCGCCGAAACTTATCATCACAGCCTGGCGTTCCTGTATAACCGAGACGAGTTCATCGGCCAGACCCGCAAGCACTGCCGGCTGATGGAGGAGCTGTTCGGCGCCCGCACGCGGGTTTTTCGCAACACCGAGCTGACATACAACAACGACGTCGCCAAGGTCGTCGAGGACATGGGCTTCGACGCCATCCTCACCGAGGGCGCCGACCACATCCTGGGCTACCGCTCGCCGAACTTCATCTACAACCCGCCCAACTGCGCGAACCTGCGCATGCTGCTCAAGAACTACCGGCTCAGCGACGACATCGCCTTCCGCTTCTCCGATCGCACCTGGAGCGAATGGCCGCTCACGACGGAGAAGTTCGCCCGATGGGTCAACCAGATCAACGGCAACGGGTACGTCTGCAACCTGTTCATGGACTACGAGACCTTCGGCGAGCACCAGTGGGCCGATACCGGCATCTTCGAGTTCCTCCGCACCTTGCCCGGGGCTATCATGGCCTGCGGGGACAACGACTTTCTGACCGTCTCGCAGGCCGTCGATCGCTACCCCCCCGCCGGAGAGCTCGACGTGCCCCACATGATCTCCTGGGCCGACACCGAGCGCGACCTGTCCGCCTGGCTGGGCAACTCCATGCAGGCCAACGCCCTGCACGACGTGTACAGCCTCGCCGAGGACGTGCTGGCCACCGGCGACGAGCGGCTCATCGAGGATTGGCGCAAGCTACAGACCTCCGACCACTTCTACTACATGTGCACCAAGTGGTTCGCCGACGGCGACGTGCACAAGTACTTCAACCCTTACGAATCGCCCTACGACGCCTACATCAACTACATGAACATCCTGGACAACGTCCGCGGCCGCATCGCCGCCGCGACGCAGACGGACGCCTAGGCAATCAGCCGGCCGAGCGCCACATCTGTCCGCCCGGCAGCTACTCGCCCAAGACGAAGCGGCGGATGGCTCGATACCAGCGGACGCCGTCCGCGCGAAGGTTCTCGACCGATACGGGTTCGACGCCCTCCGGCGTATCGGCCGTGATGGCCGACAGCTCCACGCACAGCGGCGCCTTGACGCCCGGAAGCGTGACGGCCAGGTCCTCGAAGAACCCGTGCTGCCGATACGTCGGCAGGTTCCGCTCGCGGCCGTTGAGCACGGTGTAGTTCAGTCCCTCGGCTCTCAGACAGGCTTCGAACTGCGGGAAGCCGCTCTCGCGCTTGAGGTTCAGCGATTCCCAATTGCCCTGCGGGTCGGAGAAGCCCTCGTCGGACTCGCAGAGGATCGTGTGGCCGCGCCAGACCGTCCCGGCGTGCCAGTCGAGCATGACCACGCCGCCGGTCCTTTCGGTCTCGCGGCGCAGGAACTGCTCCAGGGCCCGCACGGTCGGTGGGCCGCCCGTCTTGCCCCAGAACCGGTTGAGATTCCCGTCTTCGCGGCAGATGCCGTAGGAATCGACGTTGACCAGCGGCATGGCCATCCAGCGGGTCTTGGACATCAGCTCCGCATCGCCCGCGGCCGCTTCGAACGCGCTGGTGACCATGAAGTAGCCCAGGCGCTCGGTCATGTTGTGCTGGCCCGCCTGGAGGTACACGATCGGGGCCTCGACGTTGCCCGCCTCGATGACGCGCAGGCTCCTGCCGCCCCGCGACGTACCGACCTCGTGCACCCGGCAGCGCAATCGCGCGGCCGTCTGGTCGATCCACTCCTCGGCCATGCCGACTGTGACCGGCGGGCTGGCGGCGAAGATTGCCTCGTCCGTCCCGAAGGTGTGAGTGAACCACAACTCCCCCTCCGCGAAAGACCGCCAGGCTCCGCCGCTGGGATGGGCCCAGGTCTCGCCGCCGTCCTCCGAGACAAACACGGACACGCCCATAGGGCCGAGGGCAAGATGATGGAATCTAAGCGTTCTGCCCTGCGCCGCTCGCACGCGGAAGGCAAACCACCCCGAGGCCCTGCCGTCGGGCGCGAACGCGATGGTGTCCTTGGCCAGCGCGAAGGCCCGGCCGACGGCTCCGTACTCGATGTTCTGATCGAGGCGGACGTCCTCAGGCAGCGCCGCCCCGCCCAGCGCGGGGAAGTCCGCCGGGCCACATGCGCATGAGCGGAAGGCCGCCGAGCCGATGTGAAACGGTGCCGCCTCGGCGCCGGCCAGAGGCCGCCCGATGCTCAGCGACGCCATGCCGCCCGGGCCCCAGGGGGCGAGATCGATCTTACGGACCTCTCCGGATCGTCTGGCTATCGGCTCGCCGGCCTCTGTGACGTACAGGCCGCATGCACCGTCCGCGAGCATAACGGCCGCCACGTGGTACCAACGTCCGGCCAGCAGCGAGTCGGTCAGGATGTCCCCGGCAACGACCTTGATGCCCTGACTCGACCTCCAGGCGAGTTTCAGCGCCCCGGCGTGGTCGAAGCCCAGCTCCCAGCTCCATCCTTCTCCTGACGCTTCCGCGACGGTTGCGGGCTGTCGTAGCGGCTGGCTGCCTTCCGGCCAGGCGACCCAGCATTCCAGCGTCCACGGAGCGGCGGCGAACTCCGCCCGAGCGTCCTCGATAACTGTAACACCCTCGCCGGCCGGCGTCTGGCCCGGCCCTCGCGCGCCCCGGGCCTGCCACGACTTGACCATGCCTTCGCAGTCAACCTGCCCGCACGGCACGGGCGTAACGGGCAGGGGATCGTGCAGAAATCTCACTGCCACTGGCGTTCTCCTTTGCCTTTACCTTTGCCGCACCAGGCCTGGAACCGCGCACGTCACCGGCGCGGCGGGACAAGGTACGGCAGCGTGCGCCGAAGCGTCTTCCCGCTGGCGACTATGTGCATAGCATCCGTGACGTACGCGCAGAAGGTCGGCGCGCCGGTTTCGACTGTGACCACGCCGTCGATCCGCTGTCCGAACCGCCGCGGCGACCAGCCCCCCAGCGGGTCCACTATCAGCACGCCGTCGGCCGTCCGCAGCCCGATCACCGAGTGGCCGCTGGAGCGCCGCCAATATCGCACCGGTACGATGCCCTCCACGCCGGCCGCCGCCGCAACCGACCCGTGAATCCGGCAGGCGGCAATGCAGTCCACCAGCCGATCCTCAAGCACCTCTCGCATGGTGTGGACCGGCTTGTCGAGGTTATACCCGCAGGCCCGCGCGAACTGGTGCGCCAGGCCGTGCGCCTGCCGGAAGCGCGTCAGGCGGTCCTTGCCGTGGCACTCGGCGGCCCAGGCGAGTATCTGCGGCTGGTAGGAGTTGTCGCTGCGCTGACCGGCGGTCATGGCGCCGGGGGTCGCGTGCATGATCTCCATCAGGCCCCGCGTGTCGGGCCGGGTCGTGATGTCCAGCCAGCGGGAGATTCTCGCGGCCAGGCCCGCTTCCGTTGACATCACGGCGGCCTGGTACAGGCACAGGTCCGCATAGGAAGCCATGTACGGCCGGCTGAGCATCTCCGCCAGAACGGGTTTGAGCTTGCGGCGCGCGGCCGGGCTTAGCGATTCGGCGAGGCGCGCCAGTGCCGCCCTCGCGGTCAGGCTTAGCGATCGCGCCGGCTGGTCGTCAACGACAAGCGTCGCCGCGCGCATCTGCATGCCCCATTCCGCAAGCGCCAGTTCGCGCTGGAGGTACTCCAGCTTCGCCACGACCGGCAGGTACTTCTTGATCCGCATCGTCCGAGCCTGGGCGAGCCGCCGCGCGTGCGCCAGGGCGGCCGCCTGCTTGTCGATGACCATCTCCTCCCTGCAAAGCGCCGCCAGCGTTCGCCTGGCTTTCGGCAGCGTGACAAGCAGATCGGCGGGCATGGTGGTCGCGGCGCCGCCCTCGTCCCCCGAGGCCACCACGCATCGCCAGACGGCCTGCTCGGCCGGCGTCGCCAGCAGGATGTCCTCCACGCGGCTCTGAATCGCGGCCACGTCGTTGTATCGCAGTTGGATGGAGTAGCACAGGCTTCGCGGCGCAAGGCCGGGCTGGGCCGCCCAATCGTGATCCTCGCATACCCACCGGCAGTTCAGCACTTGCCAGCGGTCCAGGTCGGCCAGATGGTCCAGCCGCCCTGCCACTTCCAGCAGGCAGGCGGCGGCCCGCGCCGGAGCCGGCGGACCGGCCCGCAGCGCGGCGACAGCCAGCGAGAGCAGCACGTCCAGATCAGAAGGCGCGTTGGCTTCCGCGGCGACCGGCAGGTCGACGCCAGCCAACGCACCGGGCTTCGGATCGGTCAGGACAGCGGCAACTCGGCGGGCCGCCTCGGCTGCGGCTGCCGCCTGCTTGCTCAGCGCCTCGGCCTTTGGTCGCAGGGCTTCCGCCGCCGCGGCCATCGCCCTGAACTTCGCGGCGTCGCGATTGAATCCGAGCTGATAGGCCGGCTCGAACTTTGCCGTCAGGTCGCCGCCGGGCGACATGCCCTCACCCCAGTGCCAGATGACCGCCGGCATCGCCGCCGCCCTGGCCGGCGACTTGGAGCCCAGGTAGAACTGCCGGTGGGCGCGAACAACCTGCCCGACCGTCGCGGCCAGAGCGCCAAGCTCAGCGGACTGCCCCTTGCCGGCGGCGGCCGACGTCGGCTGGCCGCACGCCGCGCATGCGAGCACAAGCAGAACAAGGTGCGCTGCGAAGTGACGGGCGTATCGTGTCATCATCTTGGCGCTTGTCCCGTAGCTCACCCGGCGGGCAGCCTGTCCGCCGTAGCCTTGGCGAAGGCGGAAGCCCGCCCTACCGCCGCAGGACCATCACCCCATAGGGGGCAAGCTCGGTCGCGCCGGCGATGCGATTGCCGCTGAGCATGTCGGTGAACTTCGCGTCGGGCAGCTTGACGGTCCGCGGGGCGGCGTTGAAGTTCATCAGGAAGATGAAGTCGTTCCGGCCGTCCGTGCGGCGCGTAACGGAGACGCCCTCGGGCAGATGCGTCTGAAGCGCCGGCCGCAGAGACAGGTCCGCGATCAGCCGGGCGTAGAAGTCGTCCAGCAGCCGCTGCTCGCACCGGGCGGCCATGTAGTAGGCCCTGCCTTTGTCTACGCGGTTGACCGTCAGTGCGGGCCGGCCCGCGTAGAAGTCGGCGGTGTACTTGGCCAGCACGTCGGCCGTCTCGGCGTGGATCAGGTCGCACAGCTCGCGCGCCTCGTACGTGCCGGACAGCCCCAGCTCGTTCCGCGGCACGGGCTCCACGTAGTTGACTTCCCTGTCGTACAGGGCGTCGATCTCCTCCGACCATATGCCCAGCGTCGGCCGCAGCGGGCCGGGGAAGCCGCCCAGGAAGCACAAGTCGGTCTCGTTGACGATGCCCGACCAGTAGGTCGCCACGAACACGCCGCCCGCGCGGACGAACTCGCCGATCCGCTCCGCCACGCCGGGGCGTACCATGTAGAGCATCGGGGCGATCAGCAGCTTGTAGCCGGCGAAGTCGCAGTCCTCGTTGATCACGTCGGCCGCCACGCCGCGCGACCAGAACGGCCGGTAGTGGGCGATGCAGGTCGGCAGGTAGTCCTTCTTCTCGCGGCGAGGTCCCCAGGCGTCGTCGATGGCCCAGGCATTCTCCCAGTCGTAGATGATGGCCGCCTCAGCGGGCACAGCCGCGCCGACAACCTCGTCGAGCTTGGCCAGCGCCTCGCCCACGGCCGCCACGTCGGCGAACACCCGCGTGCCCTCGTGTCCCACGTGGTCCACCACCGCGCCGTGGAACTTCTCCGAGCAGCCGCGGCTCTTGCGCCACTGGAAGTACTGCACCGTGTCCGACCCGTGCGCGACGGCCTGGAGCGACGTCAGCAGGTGCATCCCCGGTCGCTTGAGCTTGCCCACCGGCGCCCAGTTGGTCGCGCTGGGCACCGACTCCATGAGCATGAACGGCCGGCCGCCCTTGAGGCTGCGGTTGATGTCGTGGACGAACGCGATGCGGCAGGCCAGCTCCACGTCGCCGCCGGGACCGTGCCACTGCGGATAGTTGTCCCACGAGACCACGTCCAGCTCGGCCGCGAGCTTCCAGTAGTCCAGCCCGGCGTATGTGCCCATGAAGTTGGTCGTGACCGGCACGTCGGGCGTGAACTGCCGCAGGGCGGCTATCTCGTGCCTCATGAAGTCGAGCGTCTGGTGCGTTACGAACCGCTTCCAGTCGAGGTTCAGCCCGTGGACGCAGGTCTCCCCGCGCGGCGAGGGCGACTCGACCTGCTCCCAGTCGCTGTAGGTGTGGCCCCAGAACGCCGTCCACCATGCGTGATTGAGCTTGTCGAGCGAGTCGTCGTACTTCCCGCGGAGCCACCGGCGGAAGGCCGCCTGGCACAGGTCGCAGTGGCATTCGCCGCCGTACTCGTTCGACAGGTGCCACACCAGCAGCGCCGGGTGGTCCTTGTAGCGCTCGGCCAGCCTGGTGTTGATGATCTCGACCTTCTGACGGTAGACGGGCGAGGTGTAGCAGTGGTTGTGCCGCCGGCCGTGCAGATTGCGGTGCCGCTCGGGCGTCACGCGAAGCACCTCGGGGTACTTGCGGCTCATCCAGGCCGGCCGGGCGCCGCTCGGCGTGGCCAGCACCGCGAACGCCCCGTTGTCGGCCAGCATGTCCATGATCCGGTCCAGCCAGCCGAAGTCGAACTCGCCCTCCCGCCGCTCGATCTGCGCCCAGGAGAAGATGCCGACGGACATGGCGTTGCAGCCGGCCAGCTTCATCAGTCGCATGTCCTGCTCCCAGATCTCCGGCGTCCACTGGTCCGGGTTGTAGTCGCCGCCGTGCAGCATGTGCGGGCACTTGGGGCTGATCGGTGCATGCTTGCGGGTCATGGTGGCTGCCTCGCTTCGCTCAGGGGTTCGGTCGGGCGTTTCGGCGCCGTCCGCGTCCTGGCGAATAGAGGAACCTTCTACTTCCCCGGCCGTCAGATACAACAGAAAACCGCCGGTCCGCGTATGGACATATGGCGGCCCTGACGGGCGCTTGCATAGCGGCGCCGAGACTGTACCATAAAGGACGTGCGGCGCGCCTGGTCCCGCGCAGGGGTTCAAGGATGACAGACGGCGTCAGTAAGGCCGTGACCGTATTCCTCGCCGTGTGCGTTCTAGCCCTCCCCGCCGCCTTTGCCGCCGAGCCGGTCGATCGCGACGCGGTCGTTCGCGCGCTTCTGGAACGCAGCCGGCTGCTCGCCGACGCCCGCTTCGTGGTGCCGGTCGGCGTTTACAGCGAGTACCTCCGGGCAACCGGTGCGGAGGCGCCGCCGCGGGCCAAGGCGCCGGTACCTTGCATTGCCGAGACCGGCGAATATCGCCTGGCGGTGGACGCCGACGGGGCGGCCGTCCTCAAGGTCGAGCTAAGGCTGAACATCTTCGACCCGGCCGGGGCAAGGAACCTGCCGGTTCTGAGCGGGCGCCTCGCCTGGGCGGACGTACAGGTCAACGGCAAGACCGCCAAGCTCGCGACCGTCGACGGCCGTCTGCGGTTCACGCCCGACGCGTCCGGCGCCTACACGCTGACCGCCGAGGCGCCGCTTGAGAAGATGCCCCGATTCGGCCGGACGGTGAACCTGGACGTCTTCAAGACCGTCCGAACCTCGGTCGCATTCGACTCGCCGGGGGCCTGGCAGATCTCGGCAGACGAGCGGCGTGCCCCGCTGACCGGCACGGCCGACCGCGGCACGCACGGGCGAATCGCCCTGACACCGCGTGACCAGCTCCGCATCGAGGTACGCCAGCCCCGCGCGCACATCGAGCGCCCGCCCCGCTACGAGCTGCGCGGCGACGTAGCCTGGAACCTCGGCGACGCAGCCCAGCAGGTGACGGCCGTCCTGAGGGTCAGCATCGGCGGCGGGCCGTCCGACACGATCGAGCTGCTGCTTCCGAACGACACCGACCGCGTCCGCGTCGCCGGTCCCGATGTCCGCGAGTTCCGGGTCGGGCCCGGCCGCGCCACCGTGCATCTCCGCGGGCGGGTCTCCGGCGCCACCGTGCTGACGCTCAGCTACGAGCGACCACTTCAGGGCGATCGGCTGGCCTTCGGTCGGCTGGCCGTCGCCGACGGCCACTGGACGGCCGGCACGCTCGTGATCAGCAATACCGCCGGCGGCAGCGAGGTCCTGCCCGATACGATGACCGGTCTGCGGCAGATGGCCCTCCAGGACATACCGTCGGCGGCGGCCGGCATACTGCCCGGGCCGGCCGTCCTGGCATACGACATCACCTCGCGCAGCTTCTCGGCCTCCGTCGAAGTGCTCCACCTTGGCGAGTTCGCCCTGCGCCAGTCCATCGCCGACATGGCCCACTACGAGGTCTTCCTCGACCGCGACGGCTCGGTGATCGGCCGCGCGCGATACGAAATCCGCAATCGCACGCGCCAGTTCCTCCGCCTGGAGCTGCCGCCCGGGGCGAGAGTGCTGCTGGCCCGCGTGAACGAGAAGGCCACGCCTATCTCGCCGGCGGCGGCGGCGCCGGGCGCGTGGCTGCTTCCGCTGGAGCGTTCGCGGCCGTCTGTGCAGGGGCTGGTGAGCTTCCCGGTGGACGTGGTGTTCACGTGCAAGGTTCCCGCCCTGGGCCGCCGCGGCGCCGCGGACATCCCCCTGCCGCGGATCGACCTGCCCGTCGCCTACGGCTGGTGCGAGGCGTACGTGCCCGACGGCATGAAGATCAATCGCTGGTCCGGGCCGATGAAACCGGTCGAGCGCTTCACGAGCGAGACGGCCACCGCCAGCCTCGACTACGGCTACAGCGAGCTGGCCGAGGGCTACACCAGGAGGATCGCCGCGCCGCAGGCCGCGCCGCTGCTGAGCAGGATCCCCGTCATCGACCGCTCCTTCACCAATCGCGGAAAGGTCCGCGACGAACAGACTCAACCCGCTCCCGCCCCCTCATCCGCCAAGTTCACCAACCGGGGCAAGTTCACGGAAGATCAGGCGGCGATGCTGCTGGCACGCAACTACTGGCGCGCGGGGCGGGATTTCTACGACAAGGGCGAGTACGCCAACGCGGGAGCAAGCCTAGAGAAGGTCGTCGAGCTGGCACCCGACTCGGCGGAGGCCGCCAACGCACGCCGGCTGCTGGCGAACCGGGAGCTGCTGGAGGGCAGGCTGGCGCTGAAGGGCAAGGCGGCGAAGGCCGCCGCACAGGAGATTCAGCGCGAGGCCGCCGAGCAGACCCGCGGTCTGGCGGCGGATCAGGACCGGCTGGTGCAGGAGGGCCTGGCCGCCGCCCGCGCCGGGCGAGCCGCCGAGGCCCGCGCCAAGCTCCAGGCCGCCCAGTCGCTGACGCCCACGCTGCTGGCGCAAGGGTCTTCGCGAATGGAGGTCGAGGCCCGCACGCGCGAGGGCGAGGCCGAGCTGAAGCAGCTTGAGTCTCAGGCCGGCAAGGAGGCCGCGAGCCTTCGCGGGCGACTGGGCCAACTGAAGGCCGGCGGGCAAATCCAAGAGGCGCAGAAGCTCGCCCAGCAAATCCGAAGCCTCGAAGGCGACAGCCCCAAGCTCCGCAAGGAGATGGAAGAGCTCGCCGTCGCCGGCGCCCAGCGAAGCCAGCTCCTGGCGACGGCCCAGCGCCAACGTAGCGAAATCCGGGCGCTGACTGACCAGTTGCAGAACTTCGACCGCGCGGCGGCTCTGCTGGCCGGCCAGGGGCAGCCCGCCCCCGGCCTGAAGGTCGATATCCCCAAGCCCCCGGCGGAGGCCACAACAGACGAGCTGGGCGAACTGGTCTCTCGGCAGAACGAGGTGATCCTGTCGCTACAGGACCAGGCCCTCAAGCGCCAAAGCCAGTTGATGAGGCTGGATCGCAGCCGGGAGGCTCCGACGGGGTGGGCGCGATCGCAACCCTCCCCGCCGGGGAGGGGCAGCTACATCCTAGGCCACGCCGATCAGGCTGCGGCCGAGACGCGAGTCCACGTGTTCCGGCTGAAGAATGTGTCGGCCCGCGACGCGGCAGACAGCATTCACAGGATTCTGCGCGCGGCGGGCGCCGCCCGTCCGGTCACCGCGCGCGCCGACAGCAGGACGAACAGCCTGATCGTTTCAGGACCTGCGCAGGACCTGAAGCTGATCGAGCAGTTCATCGCCAGGCTGGACACAAGCGCGGCTGCGACGGGCCCGGGGGCCTTTGCCGTTCGCACGCCGGAAGCCGAATTGAGTGTTCGCGGCTCATCGCCGAGCAGGCGCTTCACCCGCTGGGGAGGAGAGGCGCCCGAGGATCGTACCGGCCCGACCGTCACGCTGGACGGAGGCGTGCTGCGTCCGGGGGCAGCCCCGCCGGCCATCCCCAGCGCGCCGGACTCCGGCCGCGAGACCGACCCGTTTGGCTGGCGGAGGCCTGCCGAGCCCACCCCCTGGGACTGGGAAACGCGCTCTGCACAGCCGCAGCCATCGCCGCTGACCGGAGATTCCTTCGTCGCCCGTCCGGCCGACGAGTACGTGATCCTGAAGCAATTTCAGCAGCGCATTCGCTCGAAGCAAGAAGTGAGCCTTGAGGCGGCCCACGCGGTCAGAAAGGCGCGCGAAGCCCTGGTCGCTGCCGACAGCGACGAACGCTTCGACGAGGCGCATCGCATGTTCAGCGATGCAATGGCCTCTCTCGAACACAACAGGATCATCCTCACGCCCAAGGAGTACTACACGCACTTGAGTGAACTCCAGGAGACCGCGCGGTACGCCACCGCCAAGGACGAGAACTGGAAGCACAGGATGGCCACTGAGGCGCGTCGGATCCTGAGCAAGTCTGCGCCCAGGCGTATTGCGCCGGAGCCGTCGCCGGAGGAGGTAACGTCGAGGATCGCCGCGCTGAACGATCGGGCCGCCGAGCGCATCCGCAACAAGGACTACCATAGCGCCCGTCAGGCGCTGGAGATGATTCTCGATCTCGACCCCCACAACCGCGCCGCGCGCGAACAGAGCCGCCTTCTGGAGCAGGTGGCCCTGCTGCGACGCGAGCGGGAACACGAGCGGGAGAGGAGCTACGAGACGCAGAAGCAGTTGGTCGATCGCCGCGAGACGGAGATCCCCTGGTACGACCAAGTGCGATACCCGCGGGACTGGCGCAAGGTTACGCTGCGTCGAGAGCCGTTTGGCGCGGCGGCCGGTACGGAGTCGGAAGTCAACCTCGCGGTAATGCAGCGCCTGCAGATGAAGCTCAACGAGGCGAAGTTCGAGCAGATCGAGTTCAAGACGGTCATTGAGTGGCTGCGGCAGGTCTCGGGCCTGAACATCCACGTCAACTGGGGGGCGCTGGAGATCGCGGGAATCCTGCCGACCACGCCGGTCAGAAGCGTGAACCTGACGAACGTCACTGTGGAGAGGGCCCTGCTATCCGTGCTTTGGGACGTCGGCGGGGCCACGCCTCTGAGCTATGTGGTTGACGAGGGCGTGGTGACGGTATCGACGAAGGAGGACCTGTCCGGCCCGCGCTACCGCAGGACAGTGGCGTACGACATACGCGACCTGATCGTCACCGTACCGAGCTTCAATGCGCCGCGGATCGAGCTGAACCAGGCCGCCGGCAACAATGCCGCCAACGAGGCAGCCATGAGCCGCCAGGAGGTCATCCAGTCGTTGACCAACCTGATTACCCAGTCGGTCGATCCGACCTCCTGGCGCGGCGACGCAGGCGGCGATATCGGATCGGTGCAGGTCCTCAACGGCCAGCTCCTCGTGACGCAGACCAAGGAGAATCAGCGGACAGTGGCGGCGCTCATCCAGCAGCTCCGCGAGGCCAAGGGCCCGCAGGTCGAGCTCGGCGGCAACATCGCCCGCCAGAGGGCCAGCGGTTTCCTGCGAGATGTCCAGGCGGACTTTCTCCTGCCGGGCCACGCCGATGCCGCCTTGGCGCAGCGCCAGCCGGGCGCGCCGCCGACCGCGCAGGACCAAGAGCTACAGGGCTTCCTCCAGCGGAACTACGACTGGGCGATTCCCCGTGGAGGCCGGGCGGCGCCGGCCGGACCGACCGTCACCCACGGCTTCGGCGGCCTTCGGTTGGGCGGCGGCAACGAGTACACGGGCGGCTCGTACGTGGGGGGCGACAACAGGTACACCGCAGGCACCAACATGTTCACGGGGGGCACCAACACGTACGCGGGCGCGATCGTCCTTTCCGGCCAGGTCACCGGATCGGGAGCAATCTTCGTCCGCGACACCGACATCCACGGCGACTGGGCCGACTATGTCGACAACACACTTATCCGCAAGCTGCGGCTGAACCTCGACCAGAAGGTCCCGCTCGTCAGCAACAACCTCACCGTCAACGGCTCTCAGGCCTCCGCCCTGGGCGCCAACTGGATCAAGGGCAACAACGACGTGACCTACGCCGTCATCGACGAGGGGCAGTTCCGCGCGCTGGCCGAGCTGGACGCCGCCGCCCGCCAGAAGGGCTATGCGGTCGCCCGAAACGACCGCTTCCAGGAGACGATCATCGGCACGGACGCCCTGCTGGCCAACGCGTGGACGGCCAACCTCACGTTCGCCGGCGAGAAGGGCAACCGCCTGGACGTGAACGACAACGCCATCGCGCTGCCGCACGAGAGGTACGTGCTGATCGACAACGGCGACTACCTCACCGTCGTGAAGGCCGGCGAGATGCAGCATTGGCGCGAGCAGGCCCCGCCGGTGCTGCTCGCCGAAGTGCCGCAGACCATCGAGGTGCCCCGCGTGGGGCAGCCCGTCAAGTTCGAGAAGACACTGCTGGAACCCTCGGACGAGATGATTCTTCACCTTCAGTACAGCCTGGAAGGAGCATCGAAATGAGACACACATTGCTGGCAATGGCGGCGGTCGGATTGGTCCTGACGGCGGCGACGACGGCGGCGGCGCAGGCGCCCACCAAGCCCGCCGGCGTCGTCAAGCTCGGCGACGGCCGCGGGCAGGTCACGCTGAGCTGGGACGAGTTCGTCAAGATCACCGGCTACGACCCGGCCCGCAAGTCGCAGCAGATGCTGACCATCCCGTGGAAGGATGTCCAGAGCCTGCTCGGCGTGGAGCTGAAGGGCAAGGTGCCGATGGACCGCACGACGGTCGATCTGCCCTGGGGAGACTTCAAGAAGCTGCTGGAGTGGTCGGTCCGCAGGCAGCACGAGGACCTGGCGCCCCCGCCGACGGACTACATCGTGTCGGCCAGCGAGTACGCCGGCGCGCTGTCGGCCGACGCGGCGACGTTCACACTGAAGCTCAAGCTCCAGGTGCTGCGGAAGGCCGGCTGGAAGCGGATACCGATCCTGCCGATCTCGGCGGCCGTCAGCGCCGCGACCTTGCCCGAAGGCGTGCACCTCAACGCCGCCGAGAAGCGCTACGAGCTGCTGACGGAGAAGGCCGGTCCGATCGAGGCGACGGTGGAGTTCTCCGTGCCGGTCACCAAGAGCGCGGGCATCCACATGGTGGCGTTCGAGCGGGTGGTGCCCGGCTCAAGCACGGTGGAGCTGAAGATCGCCGGCGAGAAGGCCGACGTGAAGATCCCCGGCGCGCCGTGGGTGAAGACCGACGCCGACAACACCACTCACGCGGCGATACCGTCGGGCCAGCCGATGAACATCACCTGGGAGCGAGCCCTGCCGAAGGTGGCGGCCGCCCCCACCAAGCTCTACGCCGATACGCGGACGCTGGTGGCCGTCTCGGAGGACCTGCTCGTCTGCCAGCAGGACGTGAGCTTCAACATACTGCACACGGCGGTCCGCGAGCTGAAGATGACGGTGCCGGCGGGCGTCAGCGTGCTGGACGCCTCCGGGCGAAGCGTGGAGGACTGGCGCGTGGACAAGGGCGAGCTGCTGCTGGTCCTTCGCGGTGAGGTCATTGGCGGCACCACCGTGCGCGTGGTGTACGAGACGCCGGCCAAGGACGCCGCCGAGGCGCCCGTGCTTCGGGCGGCCGGCGTGGAGCGGGAGCGCGGCTTCGTCGGAGTGATCGCGCTGGCAAACGTGGAGATCACCGCGGGCAAGGTCGAAGGGGCCACCGAGATCGACGTCAAGCGCCTGCCGGCTGACATCGCCGCGATGACCAAGCAGCCGATCCTGCTGGGCTTCCGCTACACGGGCGAGAAGCTCAGCATCCCGCTGACGATCAAAAAGCACGGCGAGGTGGGCGTGCTGACCACGATCGTGGACAGCGCCCTGTTCACGATGATGCAGCTGAACGACGGGCGGCGGATGACGCGCGTGATCTACACCGTCCGCAACAACCGCAACCAGTTCCTGCGGACGCAGATGCCGGCCGGCGCGGAGATATGGTCGGCCGCCGTCGGGGGCGAGACCGTCAGCCCGGCCGCCGACGAGAAGAAGAACGTCCTGATCCCGCTGATTCGCAGCACCGGCGCCAGCGGGATGTCGAGTTTCCCGGTCGAGCTGGTGTACGTCGAGACGCCGGACAAGCCGGCCCCCACCACCGGCCGCCTGCACGTGGAGCTGCCCCGCCTCAACACGCCCATCATGCACGTGATGGTCAACTACTACCTGCCGGCCGAGGGCAGGTACCAGACCCCCGGCGGGCTGTTCTCGTCGGCCAAGAGCGGCTTCAGCGGCTCGCTGCGGATGGTCAGCGAGTTCGCCTCGATGACCACGGACCGCGGCGGACAGCCGGTTGCCGCCCAACCCCAGAAGCAGGCCCAGGCGATGCAGGAGCAGTTCGAGGCCAAGATGGAAGCCCAGGCCCGGGCGGCCGGCGTTACGCCTATACGCGTCCGCCTGCCGCTGGACGGCAAGCTCTACAAGCTGGAGAAGATCCTCGCCCTCCAAGGCGACGTGCTGTTCCTCGAGGTGCAGTACAGGGGCTGGAGAGGAGGCCGATAGAGAGAGTCTGACCGCAATGGGCCGCTCGGGGCCCGGGCCGGGACGCTATCGGCTGGCAGACCAACGAGAGACGGTGTGCGCTGTCGCGCGGGCCAATAGAAAAAGGCCGTGCGGGAGTACGGCTCCGTACGGCCTTTCGTTCTATGGCTTCGCCCCGGGGACGTGCCCTCCGACCTGTCCGGCAAAGCCTCGGCGACGCCGGAAGCTTCAGCGAAGGTGGGTCAGCCGGCGCGTCGCGCGACCTGGTTGTAGTCCTCACTCTACAGGTCAACAGACTTACGCCGAGTAAATAGTGGGACGCGACATCACGTCGTTACATCCATGGACCTGCCTTTGTGCCTGCCGCATCTGACCGCAGCAGCAAGCACCGTCAAGAGGAACAGCCAGCTCGGCTCAGGAACCTCAATCATCTCAACATTGTCGATTAGCATACTTGACCCAGCGGGCCCATCCAGTCGGAACAAGAGTTCCACACCAGAACGTCCCAATAGATTGGCATCGCCGATGGCGAATTCACTCTTCGTAAGACTCTCCTCCGCACTTCCTGGCGAGGCAAGAATGGCCACCAGACCTCCATCGATCCATACCTCCAGGTTGCCAGTGCCCGTCATGAAACGGTGGTCAAATCGGAGAAAGAATTCAGATTCCAAAATGTCCACATCCTGCCATATACTGACCGCTGAGCCAGTGGTAAGTCGCGCCACCTGGTTGCTGCTGTCGTTGGGGTCTACCACCACCTCGGCGACCCCTTGGCCCCCTGCGGCCCAGCCTGCAAGCGTACCCAACGCAAAGCGCGAGTTCGCCACATCAGACATCTTCAGGAATCGGAAGTCCGCGATCACGATCTCCTGGTCAGTCAGTTCCGTGCTCACAGGTATTGCTCCCCCCTCTGTATAGATCCAGAAGCTGATATGCACATTCCCATCAGTTGGTATGGAATCCCCCTGGGTCCTGTCATAGAAGAACGAGGAGATCATCCCAGCATCCTTGCTGCTCGGCGGGTTGTCGTAATGCCCATGGTTGCTCTGCCAGTAGATGGAGTCCGGAAGCCAGTCGATAAAGTGTGTCGAGTAGTCGCCCGCAAGATCGAGTTTGAATCGCTTCATGGTCTCGACGCTTGGAGGCTGCGTTACGAACTGGCACGAGTAGCTCGCATTAGGATCATTCCATCGAGTCATTTCTACATCGATCTCATGATTGTCGTCCTGGTAGAGGAACATCGCCGCCACTGTCTGCGCATGGAGCTCTTCGGTATTTGTCGCCACCTTGAATAGATACCTCCCGTAGCCCAGAGGGTCAGGCAGCATGACCTCTGCACATAGCCAATTGCCGTCGCCAGACCTCCGTATCTTCAGGTGGAGTCTGCCCTGACTGTCAGTCCATACGCTCTCGGGGCTCCCAGAGTCGTAAGGAGTGCTCCTGGGAACATTATGCTCGACATCCCACTGGCGCCCGGCGAACTGGATCGTTGGAAGCGGCGGAAGCTCAGTCCCCGGGACCAGGGCAACACGGAATCCGACTTCGTCTGAGTTCTCGAAGTCCAGTGCTTGACCAGAGTGCGAAAGAAAGCTGGAGGCCGGTAGATAGGCCGCGCCATGCCTCCAAGAGCCACCGCAGTACATTCCAAGCCCTGCTGCCATCGTTTCGGCCCACTCCCAGACATTCCCGTTTTGATCGAATGTCCCGTATGCACCTTGCGCGGCCGAATACGCGCCAACGTTTGTGAGCGCGTTGACGGCATATCCGTAGTTCGCGGAGTTCGCACTGCCGGGTGGCGGTTCCCCGACGGGACGCGTGTCGGTTCGGGTCGCATAGTCCCAGTATCCTGGTGCTCCGGCCTTGCTTGGGTCGTACCAAGCGGCCTTGTACCATTCATCCTCTGTCGGAAGCACGAAGCGAGGGGAAGCCCAACCCATCCTTTCCGCAGTTGTCGGGACCAGCACAGTTCCGGAGTTGTACCCACCACTGAGAATAGTGTAGCCCCCGGTCTCTGTGTCCCCGGTCCCCTGGCCGTTAGTCAGCCAGTTTGCATATCGGATCGCGTCGTACCAGCACACGTACACGACCGGGAGTTGACTTGCCCCCGGCTTCGTGGTGAACTTGGCGCCGCCGGGGGCGATGTCTGTAAACACGATCCCTCCGGCAGGAGAGCTTCCCATTAGAGGGTTATAGAGCCCATAGGTATCTGCGGCAGTCCCGGTGGGGAGCTTGCTGTTGAGGAAGGCGCAGTACTCCGCGTTCGTGACCTCGTACTTGCCCATGCTGTATTCGTAGGCCACCCCCCCATAGCCGCTTCCATGAGCGTCGTCGGGATTACCTGCGTTCGTGACCCGAACCAGGTCGGCGTCTGTCGCCTGAGCAGGTTGAAGCACTTGCGGGATGAGAACTCCGATCCCGAGTAGGCAAAGAACTGCGCGGTGGATTGTCATGTGTAGCCTCCGAGCAGCGCACAACACGTGGATTCTCGCTCTAATCACAGCAACCGTAGCGCATTTCACATTCGACCCCAATGAGCACGCTGGCTGCCCAAACCTAACATGGGGACGGCAGGAGGCAGTACGACCACGCGCAACCGACCCTTGGCAGGAATGAGCACGCGACTCCTTTAGCAAGAACTGAGCAAGCGCTAAGATTATACCAAAGATTTGCTCACTGTCAAGGGTCCGCTCCTGCCGCTAATGGCGAGGGTGTTGTGACCGTGGGAACGCCAAGATGCACTGGACCGAGTGAGAGGCGATAAAGGGGACAGAGCGATAAAGGGGACAGGCTGCTTTTCGCCGCTTGTTCTGGGCGTTGTGCCATGGGTGGGCCCTTGCCAACCGAGGAGCGATAAAGGGGACAGGCTTGCTCTGTAGAAAACCCTAATATTCTTTGCAGAAAGGACTTGCGCGATTGGGCATGAAGGGCTAGACGA
>Ga0307380_10003058_pt1 | contig 23397 bp, 15 predicted proteins | sample UN3MG_FD_202239 | JGI IMG/M metagenome (GOLD analysis project Ga0307380, IMG submission 202239) | Soil microbial communities from Risofladan, Vaasa, Finland - UN-3 | ecosystem: Environmental > Terrestrial > Soil > Coastal area > Acid sulfate soil | place: Finland: Risofladan, Vaasa | collected... | reverse complement strand
CCAGCAGGCGCGTGCAACCCAAGCGGCAGGGGCTCACTAGCCGCCCTGCTCCCGGGCCCTTCCTCCTCGCCCACGACCCCCGTCGCCGCCCCCCCGTCCGCGCCCCATGCCTATCTCGGGCGCTTACAGCCAATGCAAGCGGAAACGCGTCGCTCAAGCGCTGGGCGGCACGCTCGCGTACGTTCATCGCGGACCCGGAGGCGTTCGACCGTGCCTGCTGGCTCGATGGCGGATGGGCCCTGGACGACGACGTCTGGCGGGAGGCCTAGTCCTCGCCCATGCGCTGCCCCGGGGCGCCCGGGCCGTGCTTGCGTCCACGTCTTCGGCCCGCAACCTCGCTCAAACGGGCTTGCCCGTGAACGACGTCAGGGCCTTCATGTAGTTGCCGCGCTCGAAAGCGGTCGGGTCGGGGCACTTCGCCTGGCTCAGGATCCCTCGGAGCTTGTCGACGGAGTCGTACCCCTTTGCCTCCATCCACTTGGCGAGCCCGTCGACGATCGCGCCGACCTGATCGAAGCCTTTCTGGTAGACGGTCGAGGCGACCATTCCCACGTCGGCTCCGGCCAACAGGGCCTTGGCCAGGCACTCGGCGGAGTGGATGCCGCTGGTGAGTGCCAGCGAGGCGGAGACGCGACCGCGGAGGATCGCGATCCAACGCAAGGGCAGGAGGAGCTCGTACGGAGTGCTCAACTCCACGCGGGGACGCACCTCGAGCTCGTCCAGGTCGATGTCCGGCTGGAGGAAGCGGTTGAACAGGACCAGGCCGTCGGCGCCCGCCTCGGCCAGCTTCTTGGCCATGTTGCCCGGCGAGCTGAATTGCGATCCGACCTTGACGGCCAAGGGGATCGAAATCGATTCCTTGACGGCCGCCACCAGGTCGACGTATTGCTGCTCCACGTCCGTACCGGGGACGTCCGGATCGGCGGCGATCAAGTAGACGTTCAGCTCCAGTGCGTCGGCGCCGGCGTCCTGCGTCTGCTGGGCGTAGGAGGCCCAGCCGCCCTTCGAGGTGCCGTTGAGGCTCGCGATCACGGGAATGGAGAGCGCGCCCTTGGCCTTCTCGATGTGTTCCAGATAGCTTCTCGGGCCGAGCCGGTACTCGGTCGGCTCCGGGAAGTAGCTGAGGGCCTCGGCGAAGCTCTCCGAGCCGAATTCATGGACCTTGGCCAGCTCCTCGTCTTCGTGCTCGATCTGTTCTTCGAACAGCGAGTAGAGCACGACGGCCGCTGCCCCGGCGTCCTCGAGCCGCTTGAGCGAGTCCAGTTTCTCCGAGAGCGGGCACGCCGAGATGATCAACGGGTTCTTCAACCCCAGTCCCAAGTACTTCGTGCTCAGGTCAACAGTCACGCTATCACCTCCTTCCAAGGGGCTGAACTATTCGTCTTTGCCGTTGCCGTCGTCCTCGCGGAGCACGCCGGCAGAGCGCGTCATGGCGGCCATCTGCTCGTAGAGCCGCCACCGCTCGTCGATGTCGTTCTGGCCCAAGGCCAACAGTCGCTCCGCCTGCTCCGGCTTGGAGCGGGCCAGCATGGCGAAGCGGGCTTGCTTCATGGCAAGCTCCTTGAACGAGCCCTCGGGCGGCTTGCTGTCCAAGTGGAACGGCTGGGCCTCGTCGCGAGGATCGAAGTGAAACAGGGGCCAGAAGCCGCAGGCGACGGCCTCCTTCTGGTGATCCATCCCGGCGACCATGTTGATCCCCCAGCCGATGCAGTGCGAGAACGCGATCACGAGCGACGTGCCCCGATACGATTCCGCGGCAAGGATCGTGCGAAGCGCGTGTAGCGGGTTGGCGCCCATGGAGATCTGGCCCACGAACACGTTGCCATACGCCATGGCGGCCATCCCGAGGTCCTTCTTGCGTCCCGGTTTTCCCGCGGCGGCGAATTTGGCCACGGCCCCCCGAGGCGTCGCCTTCGAGGCCTGACCGCCGGTGTTGGAATAGACCTCGGTGTCCATCACCAGGATGTTCAGGTCGCGTCCGGACGCAAACACGTGATCCAGCCCGCCGAAACCGATGTCGTAGGCCCAACCGTCGCCGCCGAACGACCAGACGCTCCGGCGGACGAGGTAGTCGGCCGACGCCAGCAGGTTCTTGGCATCCGGCTGGTCGATCCCGGCCAGCTTCTTCTTCAGCTCGGCCACCCGGGCACGCTGCTCGGCGATCGCTTCGTCCGTTTCCTGCGGCGCGTTCACGAGCGCCGTGACCAGCTCGTCGCCGAGCTGCCCGGAGAGCCGCTTGAGCAAATGGTGGGCGTAGCCGATCTGCTGATCGACCGCCAAGCGGAACCCGAAGCCGAACTCGGCACAGTCTTCAAACAGGGAGTTCGACCAGGAAGGCCCGTGCCCTTCCGCGTTGACCGCGTAGGGCGTGCAGGGCAGGTTGCCGCCGTAGATCGACGAGCACCCGGTGGCGTTGGCGATCAGCATCCGGTCGCCGAACAGTTGGGTGAGCAGCTTGACGTAGGGCGTCTCGCCGCAGCCGGCGCACGCCCCGTTGAACTCGAACAGCGGCCGAAGGAGTTGGGAGCCCTTGATCGTGTCGATCTTGACTTTGCCGCGGTCGACGTCGGGAATCGTGAGAAAGAACTCCCAATGGGCCTTCTCCTCGTCGACGTGGGCGAGAATCGATTCCATGTTGATCGCCTTGCGATCGGGCTTCTCTTTGTTCTTGGCCGGGCAGGCCTCGACACACAGCCCGCAGCCCGTGCAATCCTCCGGCGCCACCTGGATCCGCGTCTTCCAGCCCGGGTACTCTTTGCCGCGACAGTCGGCCACCGCGAACTCGTCGGGCGCATCGGCCACCTCGGAGGGCTCGAACACCTTCATCCGGATCGTCGCGTGCGGGCAGACGATCGAGCAGCGGCCGCACTGGATGCAGACGTCCGGGTCCCAGATCGGGATATCCTGCGCGACCCTCCGTTTCTCGTATTGGGTCGTGGCGGTGGGGAACGTGCCGTCGCAGGGCAGCGCGCTGACGGGCAACTCGTCGCCCCGGTTGGCGATCATCATGCCCAGCACCTCCCTGACGAACTGGGGCGCGTCTTCCGGCACCGGCGGCACCCGATGGCGGGTCGAGGTCACCTTGTCGGGGACTTTGACCTCCTCCAAGGCCGTCAGGGCCCCGTCGACCGCGGCGAAGTTCCGCTGGACGATCTTCCCCCCTCCCTTCTTGCCGTAGGTCTTTTCGATCGCTTCCTTGATCCGGGCGATCGCTTCCTCCTCGGCCAGGACCTCCGCCAGCTTGAAGAAGCAGGTCTGCATGGCGGTGTTGATCCGCACGCCCATCTGGGCCTCGCGGGCGACGTGGACCCCGTCGACCACGTAGAATTTCAGCTTCTTCTCGATGATCTGCTCCTGCACCTCTATCGGGAGGTGGTCCCATACCTCGTCGGCGGCGTAAGGGCTATTCAGGAGGAACGTGGCGCCGGGCTCGGCCATGGAGAGCACGTCGATCCGCTCCAGGAACTGGAACTGATGGCAGGCGACGAAGTTGGCCCTGTGGACCAGGTAGGACCCCTTGATGGGGCGCGGGCTGAACCGCAAGTGCGAGACCGTCACCGAACCGGCCTTCCGCGAGTCGTACACGAAATACCCCTGGGCATAGAGCGGGGTATTCTCGCCGACGATCTTCACGGAGTTCTTGTTCGCCCCCACCGTCCCGTCCGACCCCAGCCCGAAAAAGACCGCCCGGGTCACATCGTCCTTTTCCGTGGAGAACGTGGGATCGTACTCGACGCTCAGGTGGGTCACGTCGTCGTGGATCCCCACGGTGAAGTGGCGCTTGGGCTCCTTCTTGGTCATCTCGGTGAAGACGCCGGCGGCCATGGCGGGCGTGAACTCCTTCGACGAAAGCCCGTAGCGGCCGCCGATGACCTTCGGCATGGGCACGTCCGGAGCACCCGACGCCCAGTCTTCGGCGAGCGCCGTGACTATGTCCTGGTAGAGCGGCTCGCCTTGGGCCCCCGGCTCCTTGGTCCGGTCCAGGACAGCGATCATCTTGACCGTTTTCGGCAGGGCCTTGACCATCGCCTCGCCGTCGAGGGGACGATACAGCCGGACGTTGAGGACCCCGACCTTTTCGCCCTCCTCCACCAGCTTCTCGACCGTCTCTTCCACGACCCCGACCCCGGAGGCCATCACGGCGATCACTCGCTCGGCGTCGGGGGCCCCGACGTAGTCGAACAGGTGATACTGCCGGCCGGTCAGCTCGGCGAACTTGTCCATCGCCTTCTGCACGAGGGGGGCGCACTTGTCGTAGAACGGGTTGCAGGTTTCCCGGGCCTGGAAGAAAACGTCCGGGTTCTGGGCCGTGCCGCGCAAGACCGGCTTTTCGGGGTTCAATGCCCGCGCGCGGTGTGCCTGGACCAGATCCATGTCGATCATCGCCCGGCAGTCGTCTTCGGTGAGCTGCTCGATCCGGTTGATTTCGTGGGAGATCCGGAAGCCGTCGTAGAAGTGGATGAACGGGACGCGGGCTTCGAGGGTCGCGGCCTGGGCGATCAACGCGAAGTCGTGCGCTTCCTGGACGGAGCCGGAAGCCAGAAGCCCCCAGCCCGTCGTGCGACAACACATCACGTCGCTGTGGTCGCCGAAGATCGACAGCGCGTGGGTGGCCACGGTCCGGGCGGTCACGTGAAAGACCGTCGAGGTCAGCTCCCCGGCGATCTTGAACATATTGGGGATCATCAGCAGCAGGCCCTGCGAGGCCGTGAACGTGGTCGTGATTGCCCCGGCTTGCAGGGATCCGTGCACGGCCCCGGCCGCCCCGGCCTCGCTCTGCATTTCGGTCACGTCGGGGATCGTGCCGAAGATGTTCTTCCGGCCGGCCGCCGCCCAAGCATCCGGCATCTCTCCCAAACCCGACGAGGGAGTGATCGGATAGATGGCCATCACCTCGTTGGTCAGATGGGCGATATAGGCCGTTGCCTCGTTCCCCTCGACGGTCACGAAACGTCGTTTGGGCCCGGGTCGTTTTTCCTCTGCCGACTGCTCCGAAACGTGAGTATCGACCACCGGTCGTCTCCTCTATGTGAAACGGTCTAAACTGCGAACCTCGGTTATTGCCAGCCCGCCCGGGAAAAAACTACCCCCAGCGGCAACGATTCACTTCTCGTGTGCCTGAGAGAAGCTGGCCCGCGTACGGGCAGCAGGGCGGAACGACGCTTGGTCACTCGGGGGCCCCGTTCCGCTCTCCTGGAGGCGCCAGGATGCCTGGAAGGCAAGGTCACGAGACGCCGCTCGTTCCGTCGAGGCTCCTCGGGAGGCAAAGGGCACCCCCCTGTAAGAGCGAGGGCCCGCCAAGCCCGCGTGCGCTCCCGCGCGTCGACCGGATTAGCGGCCGACGAAGTTGCCCGGCCACGAGCCCTAACCTCCTGCTCGCTCCCGACTTCAGAAACCGCACTCTCCCTTGCGACAGCTTAACGCTTGTCGTCCCTTGTCGCAAGGGGCCTCCCCCGGCGGGGCCCAACAAGAGGCCGGTTCGGGCCGCGTTTTCGTGCCAATATGCCGATGCCGTGCCTTTCGGGCATTGGCTCGCTGCAGGCACGCCGCAGGCAGCACGCACTACGTGCGACTCTGCCTTCGCCGAAATTGACCGCCCACTGCCTTCGGCCCGGGATGGCTCGTTGCCTTCCTTTCTCCATTCTTCCAGGGAACGACTACGCCGCGCGTTTGCGCAACCACGCCACGGTCATGCCGAGCGCACCGAGAAGGAACCAGACGATCACCGAGGCCGGCTCTGGGATGGCCCGAGCCTCGAAGATCTCCCAGTCGTGGCCGTCCCATCCCTGCCAAACCACGGTGGACCCATCCAGGTCGAAACCTCCAAACTCGCACAGGTTATTGGCTAGTTGAGTGATACTACTCCCATCGTAGACCAGCAGCTCCCTGTTGTACCCGGCGCCGCGGTTTCTTGCCCAAACCACATACGACCCGGACACCTTGGGATTGGTGTACTTATTAAAGCTACCGCTCGTGAGCTGCGTGGTGGTCTTCGTGATAGCGTTGTAAAGGAAGACATCGTTATTCTTTCCGTCCCAGTCGTACCAGACGACGTTCGACCCGGAGACTTGAGGATGAAAATCGCCGTATTCGTTGTCGGTGAGTTGGGTAGTGGTCTTGGTAAGCGCGTCGTAGAAGAAGATCTCCTGGTCGTGGCCGTCATTCATCTCCCAGACCACGTTTGAGCCGGAGATCTGGGGGTACCGGTCGTCGACTTCGTTGTCTGTGACCTGTGCCGTGGTGCCGTCGTAAAAGAAGATCTCAAAGTCGCTGGAGGAGCCGCCGGTACGGCCTCTCCACACCACATTGGACCCCGATACGCGAGGTTCCTCCTCATGCTCGCTGTTGTCCGTGAGGCGTGTGGTCGTCTTCGTGATCGCATTGTAAAGCAAGATCTCAAAGTCCACACCGCTGTACGCAGGGTGACCTTGCCACACCACATTCGAGCCAGCCAACCAGGGATCTTGGTCAGTATAGCCGTCGTTTGTAACCTGAGTGGTCGTATGCGTATCCGCATCGTGAACGAAAATCTCAAAGTCCACGCCCCCGTAGCCTTTCCAGGCGACGTTCGAGCCGGACGCGCCTACGTCATATAGCCCCCGCGAATCGCTGGCGATCTTCGTTGTGGTGCTCCCGTCGTAGAAAAGGATCTGATAGCCGCTGTCCCGGCCTGTCCAAACGACGTTCGCCCCGGAGATGCAGGGGGCCTCATCGGCGTATCGGTTGTCAGTGAGTTGGCTGATTTCCCAGAACGCCGCGTTTGCTTCCCGCACACCAACGAGCACAACCGCTACGGCGAATGTGACAATCAAGCGGTTCAATATTCTGTCTCCTCCAAAGGATGCATGGAAAACCTATACAATACTACTTATCAGTATAATACTCCGCGTACCGAAGGTCATTCCTGACAGACAAAAAGGCAAGAAACAAGAAATTACCTCTCCAGAGGTGTATGGTTATGGCACGCCACGTGCGACAGGCGACGTCTCCGCCACCGGAGAGGGGCAAGAATCCGCTACTTAACCCCCTTCTGTAGGGGCGACCCGATCGCCCCTCGCGAGGGCTTTGGCGAGCGAACTCGCGGGCGTTTCTCGCAAGGATGTCCGGCGCCGCGTTTCCCGCTGCCGCCTTGAAACTGAAATGCTGCCACGGTATTGCTCGTTGGGGGGACCTCCAGGGTACGCGGAGGAAACGCCATGCGAGCGATGCACTTGGAAAGGATCGGTCCGATCGACGGCTCGCCGCTGACGCTCTGCCGCCTGCCAATGCCCGAGCCGCAGGCGGGGCAGGTTCGCTTGAGGGTCCATTGCTGCGCGATCTGTCGCACGGATCTTCACGTGATCGAGGGCGATCTGCCGAGGGAGACCTTGCCGATCATCCCCGGCCATCAGATCGTCGGCACGGTCGACGCGCTCGGCCCCGGGTGCGAGCGACTCCAGCCCGGCCAACGGGTGGGCATCGCCTGGCTCGGAAGGACCTGCGGCACGTGCGGCTTCTGTGCCACCGGACGGGAGAACCTCTGCGAATCGGCCCGCTTCACCGGGTATCACCTCAACGGCGGGTACGCCGAGTACGCCGTGGTCGCCGAGGATTTTGCCTATGCGCTGCCCGAGGCGTTCAGCGACGTGGAGGCCACGCCGCTATTGTGCGCGGGGATCATCGGCTACCGATCGCTGAAGCGGGCCCAAGTGCCCAACGGGGGCTGGCTGGCCCTCTACGGGTTTGGCTCATCGGCCCACGTGGTAATTCAGATTGCCCAGCACCGCGGGTGCGAGGTCTACGTGGTCACCCGGGGCGAGAAGCACCGCGAGCTTGCCCGGCAGATGGGGGCCGTGTGGGTCGGCGAGCACGCGGCGGACATGCCGGTGAAGGCCCATAGCGCGATCATTTTCGCCCCGGCCGGCGAACTGGTTCCTCCCGCGCTGGAAGCCCTGGAAAAGGGCGGCACGCTCGCCCTGGCGGGCATCCACATGAGCCCGATCCCCCAGTTGGACTACGATCGCTACGTCTTTTACGAGCGCGACATCCACTCGGTCACCTGCAACACCCGCGAAGACGGGCGCGGCCTACTGGCCGAAGCGGCCGAGATCCCCATCCGCCCCCACACGACCTGCTATCCGCTCGCCGACGCGAATCGGGCGCTTCAGGATCTCAAGAACGACCAGATCAACGGGACGGGCGTGTTGGTGATGGATTGACGCGGTCCCTCAGTCGCCCCGTGGACGCCCCTTCGCAGAAAAACAACACAAGACATTCAGAGGAGTTTTACCCAATTTTGTCGGCAGCAGCATTCTTGAGATCCTCGCCGATCGAGTAACATTCGTGGCAGGATGGTCATTCCGTCCGTTTCACCCGTCGTCCGCTTCGAATAGGAGACCCACCCATGTTGGACCGTTTCTTCCGGCTTTCGGAGAACCACACGACGGTGCGGACCGAGGTGCTCGCCGGGCTGACCACGTTTCTGACGATGGCCTACATCATTTTTCTCCAGCCCGCCATCCTCTCCGGCATGCTGTCCGGCGAGCCGACCGGCCTCGATTTCGGCGCGGTGACGACGGCCACGTGCCTGGCCGCCGCGCTGGCGACCCTGCTGATGGCCTTCTATGCCCGGTACCCGATCGCCCAGGCTCCGGGCATGGGGGAGAATTTCTTCTTCGTGGCCACCGTCGCGCTGATCACGCAGAAGGTCAGCACGGGGGCCATCGATCTCGGCACCAGTGCGCCCTGGCAAGTCGCCTTAGGCGTGGTTTTCGTCGCCGGGCTGCTGTTCATCGTGCTCTCGGTCCTTGGCGTTCAGCAGATGCTCATGGCAGCGATCAGCCCCAGCATGCGCAACGCCATCGCCGTGGGGATCGGCCTGTTCATCGCGCTGATCGGTTTCCGGACGGCCTCGCTGATCTTGACGGAAGGCGGCCTGAAGATGAACCCCCACTTCGCGTCGCCCGATCTGATCGTGTTCTTTTTCGGGCTGCTGGTGACCGCCGCGCTGCATGCGCGGCGAGTCCGCGGGGCGATCGTCTGGGGGATTCTGGCCGCGACCGTGCTGGCGGTGTTGCTGAAACTGGGACTCCCTCGGCTCCCGGATGCGATTTCCCAGTCCGAGTTAGTCACCGAATCGGGGCTGATGACGCGATTCAGCGTGGCCGACGCCGTGATTTCGCACCCTCCTTCCATGCGCCCGACTTTTCTGAAGATGGACGTAATCCATGCCCTGTTGCCGTCGATGCTGCCGTTCATTGTGATCTTCCTGTTCATGGACGTGTTCGACACGTTGGGGACGTTGATCGGGGTGAGCGAGGAGGCGGGGTTTATCCAGGACAACAAGCTTCCGCGGATGAAACAGGCCCTGGTGTCCGACGCGGTCGGAACGGCCGCCGGCGCCGCCTTCGGCACCAGCACCGTGACCAGTTTCATCGAGAGTGCCGCCGGCGTCGAGCAAGGCGGCCGCACCGGGCTGACCGCGGCGGTCGTGGCCGTGCTCTTCCTGCTTGCCTTGTTCTTCAGTCCGATCATCGCGATGGTCGGCAGCTATCCTCCAATCACCGCGCCGGCGCTGGTCGTCGTCGGCTCGATGATGATGCGGAACGTCACCAAGATCGACTGGTCGAACTACGCCGAGTCGATGCCCGCCTTCTTGATCCTCGCCGGGATTCCCCTGACCGGCTCGATCGCCGACGGGCTGGCCCTGGGGTTCATCAGCTACCCGATCATCAAGCTGTTTGCCGGCCAGGGCCGCGACGTGAAGTGGCTGATGTACGTGATGGCGGTCGTGCTGATCGCTTATCTGGTGTTCGTCCGCAGCCAAGTGGGATAGGCCGAGGCGACCGGGATCGCGCAAGGCCTTTCTCGGGAACGCATTCCGACACGGGCAGATTGGACTGGCCGGAACCGCAAGCCCGCACTATACTCCGCGCCTCGACTCGGCTCCGCAGTCGGAGTTTACGACTGCGCGACGTGAGGCAGGGAAGCGAAGCCCCACCCTCTGGTGGCATAGTCGGACGGGGGACGCGGTAGTATGATTGTCTTAGTTCAGGTTTTGCAGCCGGAGACACTCATGTATCGCCTCGTCGGAACGCTTGCGCTTGCGGCCGTGCTTGCGCACACGACGTTCGGATGCTGCCTCCATCACGCGCATGCGGAAGCCGTGACGGGCGACGGGGAATGTGCGTCCGGCGCCGGTGGTTGCGGCGACGAGCACTCAGGCCACACGGATTGTGCTTGTCCTCACGGGCGAGAGCCTTCGCACGGGCCGTGTGACCGTGGGCAGTGCTCCTTCGTGCAGCCGGAGGTAACGGGCGGTCCCCGAGTCTCAAGCGAGCGTCAGCCTCTCGCGCCGGCTACGTCCTTCCCGGAGACGACGGGAACAGCGTCTCGAAACACAATCGACACGATCGACCGGAGGCGTGTCGGTTGTTGCGAGCCCGTCCGGCTCCATCTGCTGAATCAGGTCCTTCTGATCTGACGGCTCCTCTTCAGAGCAAGTCCCGGGCGTTTCGCGCTCTCGCGGTCAGCCGGTTCCGGGCCGGGCTGTGTCTTCCCATCATGCGTGCGAAGAGGAGTTGTGCGATGAGCACGGTCAGAACAATGCGCCGAGCCGATCTCAACCATGGCACGGGATCGAGTCGGTCCGACGGTGTCCCCGCGTCCAAGCCCCGGAAGCGCAGGAGCGGGCGCGCTTATGCGGGCGCGGCGATCTGCCTCCTGGCGTTGGGGGTCGCGGCCACGGGGTTCCTCAGCCGTGGCTGGTGGCTGCCGAAAGTGGAACGCTGGAATGCAGCCATGCGGGCGGACGTGTCCGCGACGGATCACGATCATCCGCCGGGGGATAGCGACGCCGGCCACCAAGACGACGATCTCAGCCACGCCGGGCTTGACCACGGCGATCCGGCTTCCGGGGAGCATGAGCACGGGGCTCCAAGCGGTGCCGAGCAGGAAGCCCCCGGTTCCACGGACGCCAACTCGCTCGAACTGAGCGAGCAGGCGAAGAAGAACATCGGGCTGACGCTGGCGACCGTCGCCGAGCAGGACTTCCAGCGAACCGTGACCGTTCCGGCGACCGTGGTCAACCGGCCGGGACGGACGGAGATCGCCATCTCGGCCCCGATGACGGGCATTGTCACGCGGATCTATCCGATCCAGGGCGAAGCCGTCGCGCCCGGCGCCCCGCTGTTCGATCTTCGCTTGACCCATGAGGACCTCGTGGAGAAGCAAGCCGCTCTGCTTCGCGCCTTGGAGGAGCTGGACGTCGTCGAGCGCGAGGTCGCCCGGCTCGAGCAGGTCACCGCGAGCGGAGCGGTGGCCGGCAAGAGGCTCTTGGAGCGCCAGTACGATCAAGGGAAGATCGAAGCGGCGATCCTCGCCGAGCGACAGGCGCTCCGCCTGCACGGCCTCAGCGACGAGCAGATTGAGACGATCGTGGACCAGCGGCGTTTGCTGGAGAGCCTGACGATCGTTGCCCCGCCGGTGAGGGATTGTCCTTCGTGTGCGGCCCACGAGGAATTCCTCCAGGTGACGCAGTTGGCCGTCCGGCCCGGCGAGCACGTGGCCACAGGAACGGCTTTGGGTGTCTTGACCGACCATTGCGAACTGCTCGTGGAAGGGAAGGCGTTCGAGCAGGACGCCGAGGCGCTGAACCAGGCCGCCAACGAGGGCATCCCGGTTACCGTCCTGATCGAGGGGAACGGCTCGGGCAGGCACGAGGTGGCCGGCCTGACGATCCTCTACGTGGAGAACGAAGTGGAGATGGAGTCCCGGGCGTTGAAGTTCTACGTCCGTCTGCCGAACGAGCTGGTCCGCAACCGAACCACGCCGGACGGCCATCGGTTCATCGGATGGCGCTACCGGCCGGGACAGCGCGTCGGGCTGTTGGTGCCGGTCGAGCGATGGGAGGACCAAATCGTCCTGCCGGTGGAGGCGGTCGTTCGGGAAGGGGCCGAGTACTTCGTCTATCAACGGATCGGCGCGCGTTTCTGCCGGCGTTCCGTCCACGTGGAGTACCGCGACCAGCGGTGGGCCGTGATCGAAGTGGACGGTGCCCTTTTTCCCGGCGACGTGGTGGCCGCCGAAGGCGCCTACCAAATTCACCTGGCACTGAAGAACAAGGCGGGCGGCGGGCCGGATCCCCACGCGGGTCATCAGCACTAGTAGTCAGCCCATCTCGATTTCGCACGTTGATCACCGCCCTCGTTCCCAAGCTCCAGCTTGGGCACGCACTACAGGGAAGTTCCGGCTTCCCGGCGGCGAAGCGGAGCCTCGCGGAACTGGGTTCTCAAGCCGGAGCTTGGGAACCGGGAAACAAGGGTTCCCCACACGAGCAATCATCACGAGGCCGACTCGTGGAAAGAGGATCGCAGGATGCTCAGCAACTTACTCAACGGCGTGATTCGCTTCTCGCTGCACCAGCGAGTCGTGGTCGTCGTGCTGGCCGTGTTTCTGATGGTCTATGGCGGTTGGCAGATCGCCGAGCTGCCGATCGACGTTTTTCCCAGCCTCGACCGACCTCGCGTCGTCGTGATGACCGAGGCCCCCGGCCTGGCCCCGGAAGAAGTCGAAGCGTTGATCACGTTTCCTTTGGAGTCGGCGCTGAACGGAGCGACCGGCGTTCAGGCGGTACGGACGTCCTCCGGCAACGGCTTGTCCGTGATCTACGTTGAGTTCGATTGGGGGACGGACATCTTCGACGATCGGCAGATCGTCGCCGAGCGGCTGGCCTTGGTCTCCGCGTCGCTGCCGCCCGGCGTGACGCCGCAACTGGCCCCGATTTCGTCGGTCATGGGCCAGATCATGATCATCGGCATGTGGAGCGAAGACGGGGCGACCTCGCCGATGCAGCTCAGGACGCTCGCGGATTGGGTCGTCCGCCAACGGCTGTTGACCATCCCCGGCGTTTCCCAGGTGTTCGTCATGGGAGGAGACCGGAAGCAGTTTCAAGTGCTCGTCGATCCGGGCGCACTGCTGCGATACGGCGTCACGCTTCACGAGGTCGAGACGGCCTTGGCCGAGAGCAACGAGAACGCCACCGGCGGCTATCTGGATGAACAGGGGCCCAACGAGCTGATGGTACGTTCGCTGGGGCGCATCCGCACCGTGGAGGAGCTCGAAGACGTCGTCGTGAAAATGCGGGACGGGCGCCCGGTGCTCGTCGGTCAAGTTGCGCGGGTGCTGGAAGGGCCGCAGGTGAAGCGAGGCGACAGCGCCGCCTTCGTCCGTCGAGCAGGAGGCAAATTCGACGGCGGACAAGCGGTCGTCCTGACCATCAACAAGCAGCCCAACGCCGATACGCGACAGGTTACCGAGCAAATCACGCAAGCCTTGGAAGAGCTCCAAGCCGGTCTGCCGAAGGACGTGCGCACCGATCCGGCCCTGTACCAGCAGAAGCTCTTCATCGACCTGGCGATCGAGAACGTCGAGGAAGCGCTGCGAGACGGCAGCATCCTCGTCGTGATCATCCTCTTCCTGTTTCTCATTAACTTTCGCACCACGTTCATCACTCTGACGGCGATTCCGCTGTCGATCGTCATCACGGCCCTGGTTTTCGCCGCGTTCGGCCTGTCGATCAACACGATGACCCTGGGCGGCCTCGCCGTCGCCATCGGCGAGCTGGTCGACGACGCCATCGTCGACGTGGAGAACATCTTCCGCCGCCTGAAGCTCAACCGGCACAGCGAGAATCCGAAGGACCCCCTGGTCGTGGTTTTTCAGGCCAGCGCGGAAATCCGCAACTCGATCGTTTTCGGGACGCTGATCGTGGTGCTCGTGTTCGTTCCCGTGTTTGCCCTGAGCGGGATGGAAGGTCGCCTGTTCACGCCGCTGGGGATCGCTTACATCGTTTCGATCTTGTCCTCGCTTCTGGTATCCCTCACGCTCACGCCCGTGCTGTCCTACTGGCTGTTGGCGAGGAAAGGGGCGTGGCTCTGGCTGGCAGGGCTGATCGCACCGGCCGTGACGTTCGCCGCCGGCCGCTGGGGCGTTCCGGCGACGCTCTCGCTGCTCGGCCTCGTGGGGGCTGCCGACTGGTGGTCCGGTGCGTCCATCCGGATGCACCTGCTCATCGGCCTCGGGGCGGCCCCGCTCGTCTGGCTGGTGATGATATGGGCCGACCACTTCGCCGAGAGGGAGAGGGAGGGAACGCTGCTTCGCCTCCTCAAGTACGTGGCGGGTCGCACCATCGGGCTCAGTCTGCGCGCACCTCTGCCGGTTCTCGGCTTGGCCGCCGTCGCCGTGGTGATCAGCGGCGTGGCTCTCGTTCGGCTGGAAAGCGACTTCCTTCCGCCGTTCGACGAGGGCGCCGTGCAGATCAACGTGATCCTCCCCCCCGGCACCTCGCTGGACACCTCGCAGGAGGTCGCCCGCAAGGTGGAGTCGAGGCTCCAGGAGATTCCCGACGTCGTCGCCTTCGTCCGCAAGACCGGCCGTGCGGAGCTGGATGAACATGCCGTGCCGGTCAGCGCGTCGGAGATCATCGCGACGCTGGACCCGCAGAGCGGGCGGAGCCGCGAGGAGACGCTCGACGAGATCCGCGAAGCGTTGGCCGACGTGCCCGGCATCGTCACCAGCGTCGAGCAGCCGCTGGCCCACTTGATTTCTAACATGCTTTCCGGGGTGCAGGCGGAAGTGGCCATCAAGCTCTACGGCGACGACCTGGAGATCTTGCGCCGCACGGCGAGGGAGATGCGAACTGCCATCGCCGACGTTCCGGGCGTAACCGACTTGCAGGTGGAGCCTCAGGTAGAGATCCCCCAACTGCGGATCGAGATCGACGGCCATCAGCTCAAGAAGTACGGGCTCCGGCGGAGCGACGTCAACGAGTTCGTCGAGACGGCCATGAACGGCGAAGTGGTTTCCGAAGTCCTGATCGGCCAGCGGACCTTCGATCTCCTGGTAAGGCTGGACGAACCGTACCGGGAAGACGTCGAGGCCGTCAAACGACTTTCGATCGACCTCCCCGGCGGCGGGACGACGAGCCTGGGTTCCGTGGCCAGCGTCTACCGAGCGAGCGGGCCGAACACGATCAACCGCGAGCAGGTCCGGCGGCGGATTGTCATCCAGTGCAACACGTCGGGCCGCGGTTTGGTCGACATCGTGCGGGACATCAAGGAGCGACTGGAGCCCATCGGAAGGACGCTTCCCACCGGCTATTTCGTTGAGTACGGAGGCCAGTTCCAGAGCCAGCAGTCGGCTTCTCGGCGCATGGCGGTCTATTTTGCGGGTGCCATTGTGGGGATGTTTCTGGTGCTGTACACGATGTTTCGTTCGACCAACCTGTCGCTTCAAGTGATGATCGCCCTGCCGATGGCCTTCATCGGCTCGGTGGCGGCGCTGTACGTTAGCGGGCAAACGCTGACCGTTGCGGCCATGGTCGGGTTCATCTCGCTCTGCGGGATCGCGTCCCGGAACGGGATTCTGCTCATCAACCACTACCTGCACCTGGTCCGGCACGAGGGCGAGGCTTGGTCGCGGGAGATGATCATCCGGGCGGGGCAGGAGCGAGTGGCCCCGGTCTTGATGACGGCGCTGACGTCGGGGATCGGCCTTGTGCCGCTCGCCCTGGCGGCCGGCGAGCCCGGCAAAGAGATCCTCTACCCGGTGGCCACGGTCATCATCGGCGGCCTCATCACCAGCACCGCGCTGGAATTCCTGGTCCGGCCGGCCCTGTTCTGGAGACTCGGATTGAGGGCTGCCCAACGCGCTCTGGAGCAAACGGAACACGAGATGGTGTTGGAAGAGGAGGATGACGCTGCGGCAGGGTAGCCCGGCGTTTGGCTTGAGCGTCGGGCAGCGCAGCGGTGATTTCCTGCCACCCGCTGCGTCCAGGCCATCCTGGGCGCACCGCCTCCTTCACGCGAGGGGCGGACTCCAAACCGCGCCCCCTCATGTGGGAAGTAGAGGGTTCCCTTTTTCCTACCAGGGCACCCTCCGTAGGAAGCACGCCCTCGGTCGGACAAGCCACTCGACGGAGTTCGTTTCGCCGATGTTTTCGCGCCCCTTGACAGCCTCTTTCTTCTTGTTACGATTGCGCGCTAGGATGTAGCATGTGGGTTCTTTTCCGTGGTCCATCGGGAATCGCTTGCGGGCAGGAATGCCTGCAACTCGTCGCGGGCCGGGGGGCGCGCGACACACGTGTTCATGTGGGGAATTACGTCGGCACTCGGGTGCCGACTGGCGGAGGCTGTAGTCCCATTCTTCGCTTGATCGGAGGTGACACATGAGGAAGCAGTGTTCGTTGCTCGCCACAAGCGCGGCCAGTCTTGTGGCCCTATCCGCGCTGTTGCTCGTGCCGTTGCCGCTCGCGGCTCAGTATTATTTGCCCGGCCCCCTGCCTTCCGGCACGGAGATCATCCACGAAACCGAGAGGATACCAGACCCGCCATCGCGCACATGTCTCGGCATTCGGGAAAGGGTCTTCCTGAATATCGTGAGCTATTCCGACATCGACCTGTGGGTCAATGAGGAGGAGGAGCAGGAGGAAGTGTGGGACGAGTTGGGACTGGTGGAGTGGCATAACGACGGAGATGGCGAACTCATTCCGCAGGGAGACAGCGCGACCTATATTGCCCCAGATGACGCGGAGTACTGCCCCGACGAGTGGGTATGGGTCGTGGTACACGATTCCGGCAACATGGGCATTGATCCCACCTGCTCCCATGCGGTGCACTTCTTCATCTATGAGCCGAGCGGTGCCGTAGCATGGCACAACTCCGACATGCCGATTGGGACTCCCGGTTTCCCCGAAAACTCGATGGGCGCGGCGAGCGGCTTCGTATTCCAGACGCTTCCGAACTCCGTGAACTTCTACAACGCAAACTTACGGGAAAGAATCAACCCACAGGCGTTTTCGTGGCCAAACACCAGCCCGTACTACGCTCCGGCACAATACCCGCAGGCCTTCACGAGGGCGTTGCCACTTGAGGACTACGAGGGCAGCCCCAACTGGTGCGGCGACGTGGTCATCACGGGGGGGCCGTGGGACATCGATCGCCTTATCAATCCGGGCTCGGGGGTCCACGAGGATTGCGAGTTCCCGGTGGTCCAGTTGCTCCAGTTCTACAGCTATTATTCCTGGATTACGTACGCGAGCCCAACGCATGCGCGGCGGTTTTCCGCCGACACCTTCGGATCCCAGGTTGGGTGGGGCAGCGTTTGGGGCGGTGAGCAAGGGCCGTATCAAGAGCAAGGCCAATAGGCGATTGCGCCCCCTGGCCCAGCGGCGAGCGCGGGTTGCCTCGCATGCTGGCCGGCGCAAACAGCAGCAACCCAAGTCCCGGCTCCAGGCGTATTCCCACTCTTTCTTGTATGGAGGTGTGCCATGAGATCCCGCATTGCGTACGGCATTGCGTTGGCGTTGTCAAGCACGCTTGCGGCGGGCGTTTGTCTGGCTCAAGACGAGAGCGAGCTCGGCAAACGGCTCGCAGCATTGGACCATTTGCGTCGCGGCGTGAACACACCCTTTGAAGCGATCGAGACCGAATGCCAGCAATTGCTGGAGCAGTTCCCGGGCGCGGAAGATCAGGGGCGAATCTATGCCCAATTGGCGCACATTTACGCGCAGACCGGCATGCGCCGGCCGGGTGACGCGCAGCGGGTGATCGACTACGCCCAGAAAGCCCTTCAGAAACCCTTGGACCCGCTCCTCCGCCTCCGGTCGTACACTTATTGGGGCAATGCCCACGTCCGGTCCGACCCGAGCGACGTAATGCGGTCGTTCTTCGAAGGGCGGGCGGCCGCGGGCGCGGTTTACCTTAAGGGCCTCAAGGAGGCGCAGCAGTACAACATCCCTGAGGTCGCGCCCGAGCGCCCGGCGTTCGACCTGCTCGAGGCATTGCGTTCCCCGGACTTCGAGCGCCTGAGGGACGCTCACTACCGTGAGGTCAAACGCTACCAATACGAACGCGACCTGCACATGTACCGATCGGCCCTCCAGGGCCAACTTGTCTTCTTCTACACGCGGCACCCCTACGCCGGCTCGGAGCTGCGGCGCTTGGCCACGGAAATACTGGGCGACGCCGCGGACGTGGAGAAGTTGATGAAGCTCATCCCGCCGCACGCACTCAAGGACGAGGCCCCACCGAAGCCGAAGTGATCGGAGTCCGCTGGAGACACCGTGTGCAGCCTGCCTCGATGGCGAACAAGCTTGAAGGCTAGAAAGCGGCCGCCTACCGCGGCAGTCGCGAACGCGGAAAAGCAGGAAAAGGACTGGCGGGTCGCGTGGCACGCCCAGAGCGCAGCGAGGGGCGCGGATTGGGCCTTGGCCGCCTCGCCGGCCCGGTGCCAAGACGGAACCGGAACCGCTCTGGGGAGCGGCCGTTCACGCGGCCCGCTTCTGCGATTGCGGATCGACGGGAACCTCGACGGTGCGGAGCCGACCGTCGCGCTCGACCAGGAGGGTGACCGGCGCGGGGAGCGTCTTGACGAGCTCGATGAACTGGGCCTCGTCGGCAAAGTCGCGGCCGGCGATCTGGTAGATGTAGTCTCCGGGCTTGAGCCCGGCCTGGGCGGCCGGGGACCCGCGAACCACGTGGGCCACCACCAGCGCCCCCGGTTCGGCCTCTTCTACCCGCCACAGGATGCCCAGTGGCAAGGGCCTGCCCTCGAGCCGGCCTGTCAGCTCGAGCGGTTGGTCGCGCCCGTTGCGTCGGACCTTGATCCGGACCGGGTTCTCGCCCGACGCGACGGCCCAGCTCAGGTCGTCGCTGGTCTGGATCATCCGGCCGGCGAACTCGACGATCCGATCTCCCGGCTGAAGGCCCGCCTGCTCGGCCGGCGAGCCCGCGGCAACTCGCGTCAGCCGGACGCCGTCGTCCGACGGCCGTTCTTCCTGCCACTCCACGCCGAGCCGCGCCGGGGTCTGGGGGCTTTCTTCCGGTTGTGGCCGGCGGGGGTAGGTCACCTCCTGCCGTGCGGCCCGGCGGAACTCGGGCACCGCGTCGCAGTTCGCCAGATCGTACGCGATCGCGAACAAGAGCCGCGTTACCCGACCCATCCCTTCGACGTTGATCAGGTGGGCGTCGTCGGTCGGACAATGGTAGTCGTCGTGCAGACCGGTGTGCAGCATCAGGACGGGGATGCCCTCGTCGAAGAACGGCCAGTGGTCGCCGTTGCCCTTCAAATCCCACGGGAATTCGAGCTCGAGGCCGGCCTCTTCGTTGCCGTGACTGGCCAGCCGACGCCATCCGTAGCCGCTCCGGCTCCCGTAGAGCATCAGCCGGTCGTTCCGGAGCCGGCCGACCATGTCCACGTTGACCAGCACGTCGACCTGTTCCAGGGACAGCGTGGGATGGCCGATCCAGTGCTTGGAGCCGAGCATGCCTTTCTCCTCAGCGTCCCACAGCACGAACAGGATCGATCGCTTGGGCGCCTCCGGCAAGAGGGTGAAGGCTTCGGCCACTTCCAGCAGCGCCGAGGTGCCGCTGGCGTTGTCGTCGGCCCCGTTGTGAATCTGGCCCACCTGGCCGCGGCTGTTGCGATTGGTGCCGTAGCCGAGGTGGTCGTAGTGGGCGCCGACGACCACGTACTGTTGCGCCAGCTCCGGGTCGCTGCCTCGGAGCAGGCCGAGCACGTTGCGGTAGTCGGGCTCAAACGGCTGCAAGAAGCCGCCGTCGACGCCGGCCCCGCGGAGGCCAATCTCTTCGAGTTTCTCGGCGAGGTACTGTCCGGCTTCACGGCCGCCCGCGCTGCCGGGCTCCCGACCCTCCAAAGCGTCGTCGGCCAGATAGTCAACGTGCCCCTTGAGTTGCTCGCAGCGGATCGATTCCAGGGCGAGCGTGAACGAAGCCCCCCGTTCCCCTCCGAGCGCTCCGCAGGGACATACCGAGAACCAAATCGCCGCCGGAAGCAGCCAGCCGAAGGAACGTCGAGCTCGGTGCATCGGTTTAGAGGCTCCGGCTCCCAGGAGCATGTACGACCAGAGGGCATGCGCGGTCCGCGACCGCGACGTCAGTCACATCGAGTATATCGCACGGCGGAGGGCCGTGCGACGTGACACCCCCCAGAGGCCCGCTTCAACCCGCCCGAGCTTGGGGCCGCTCGTCGGGGTTCATGTCGCTGCGGAGCTTGATCGTGGCCCCAGGCGGGAGGCGGCGCTCGCGGACGATACCCCGAGTGGTGGTGGAGAGAAACTGGTAGAACTGGGTGGGGGGACCCTCGGTGAACTCCTCCCGAAGCCGCACAAGGATCTCGTTCCAGGTCAGATCGCTTCGGTAGATCAGGCGGTAGGCCGCTTTCAGTCGCCGGATGTCCTCGACGCTGTATCCGGCCCGCCGCAGCCCCACCTGGTTCAGCCCCACCACGAGGCTGCTCAGACCGTCGACGGTCACGTACGGCGGAACGTCTTTGGTGATGTGCGACTGACCACCGACCATGGCCAGGGTGCCAATCCGACAGAACTGGTGGACGGCGGCCGCCCCAGAGAGGTAAGCGCGGTCTCCCACCGTGACGTGTCCGGCCAGCATGACGTTGTTGGCCAAGATCGTGTTGTTGCCCACTCGACAGTCATGGGCGAGATGCGCGTTGACCATCACCAGATTGTTGTTGCCGATGATCGTCGCCTCGTCTTCCTCCAGGGTCCTGTGGACCGTCACGTTCTCGCGGATCGTGTTTCCCGAACCGATGACCACGCCGCCCGGGTTTTCGGGCATATTGCTGTGCTGCGGCATTCCGCCGAGGACGGCCCCCTCGGCGATATGGTTGTTGGGGCCGAGCGTGGTGCCGTGCTTGATGACCACGCGGCTTGCCAGCTTGCATCCGTCGCCGATCGTCACGCCCGCTTCAACCACGCAGAACGGCCCGATCTCGATGTCCTCGCCGATCTTGGCCGTTGGGCTGATCACGGCCGTTGGATGGACTCCCACAGCAAATGACCTCATAAACGAATTGTGTCGAACGGCCCCCGTAGTTGGCTCCGCCCTGGCCACGGCATCGACACGGCGCCTTGGCTAGACGAGCCCGCGCGCCGCACTTTGAGCCTAGCACGGCGCACGGCAGTCTTATCGGTTTGTGAATCCGAGCCAATTCAAGCCGATATGGAGGATTTTGCCGGTTTTTCCACGTTTGCGCGCAATGTGGACAAACAGAAAGCCGAGGCAGCCTGGGGGGCACAGGGGGTCCTGGGAAAGCTTTCGGGGGCGATGTATTCAGCCGAGCGGGATTCGCATCCCCCGAACGTACCTCCCTGGTCCCGTTCGACGCGTCTGAGTAGACTTAACGTTGACTTTCGGGGTACACAGCCGGGGGCAGCTCACGCCACCCGTTTGACGTCTGACCACTCAGGGGATCATTTCGCTATGCCGACCAAAGAAGAGATGTACGACGAGGCCATCGCAATTCAGCAGAAGGGCAGTCTGGAGGAGGCGGTCGTCAAGCTCCAGGAGTTGTTGGATGTGCACCCTGACTACGCTCTGGCGCATGCCGCGTTAAGCGTGTTCTACAGCAAGCTGGAAAAGTACGACGAGGCGGTCGAGCACGGGCAGAAGGTGTGTGACCTGGAGCCCGAGGACCCATTCAGCTTCGTTGCCATGAGCCTGATATGCCAGAAGGGCGGACGGCTGCGGGAGGCCGAGGAGGCTCTCATGCAGGCCAGAATGGCCCAGGTCGCCGCACAACAGGGCCAGTCGGACTAGACCGCGCGTGCTGAGCATTCCGGCTCTTCGACCACGGTCCGCCCAAAGAGGGGGGCGCTGGGGCGCGCGGAAGAACGGCGTTGAGGCGGCGATGGGGTGCCGCTCACTTGCGGCTAGGCTTGGCTTGCTCGTTGAGATGTTCGGCGATCCATCGCTCCAGCTCCTCCCAATCGACCGGCGGGATTCTCGAGTGATCGGGCCGAAGCCTGGCGGCCTCCTTGATGTAGACGTGGACGATCTGGTCCGCCGGGGTGTCGGTGTTCCAGTGGAGCAGGATCCGAATACAGCGGCGCAGGGATCCGGGCACGTCCAACTCGTGAACGCACATCAACGCCACGTGGAGCCAGCCCAACTGTCGGGCAGCCAAGGCGGGGAATTCGGCGTTCAGGTCGGGCGTGGTCGTGAAGATCGCGCTGGCCACGTCTTCCGGCTCGATGCCGTTCTGCCGGATCATCAGCGCAAGCAACTGGCGTGTGGCCTCCAGGATCGCTTCGCTCGTGTCTGCGTCGGCCGTTGTTGCCCCGCGGACTCCCCGGCAAGGCATCGCGATATCCCCCGAAAGAACGGTTCCGCCCCGCGTCCGATATGTCAAAGTTTAACTGGGAAGCGGCTCTCCCGCCACCGCCGAGTCCGGATCTCGCCCCAGAACGACCGCGAGCCCCGACAAGGCCGGCGAGTGCTTCCTGCCGTCCCTGCGGGGCTCCGGGGTCTGGCAATAGTCGCCCGGGGCTGGGAAGAATCGCCCCCGAGGTCAATCGGGGATCGGGGAGTTCATCGGTCCCAGGTGTCCTGCAACCGCTGCGATCAGTCCCTGACCTTCACGTCGATTCGTTTGACCGCCGCCGAGGGCAACTTCTTCAGGTGGACCACGAGCACGCCGTTGGCGTACTCGGCTTCCACGCTTTCGGGGTCCACGGCGTCCGGCAGCGGGATCGTGCGGTGGAAAGACCCGAACCGGCTTTCGGTGTGATAGAAGTCCTTTCCCTGCCTCTCGGTCGATTCCTTCTTCTCCCCGGCCAGGATCAAGTGGCCGCCGGAGATGGACACTTCCAGATCCTTTGGATCGAGTCCCGGCACCTCGGCTCGGACCGTATACTCCTTTTCGTCTTCCGCGATGTCCACGGTCGGCGCCCAGCCCCGCTCGGAGCCGAAGGGCCAGTCGATGCCGCCGAACGGCTCTCGCAGGAACGACTCGAACAGGCGATCGACCTCACTGCGAAGGGTAGCCAGCGGCGACGTCTCGCCCGGGCCGCGTTCCCGGACCTTGTTTCTCCACGGTATCAAGGCCATGTCTGAAGACCTCCTTTCACAGCGTCTTTTCTGCCGGTTTTCGTCTACTGACACTTCACGTCGATCTTGCGCGGCTTGGTCGACTCCGCCTTGGGCAGATGCAGCGTGAGCACGCCGTCGGCGTACTCGGCCGTGATTTTGGCCGCGTCGATCGCTTCGCTCACGTGGAACGTGCGGTAGTAGTCTCCCACGCCGTACTCGCGGACCAAGTACTCGGCGTTCTCTTCCTGACGCGGGGCGACCTTGGCGTGGATCGTCAGGCTTCCGTCTTCAAAATCGACGTTGATGTCCTCGCCGGTCGCTCCGGGCACGTCGGCCAGCACGACCAGCTCGTCGGCCTTCTCCAGGATGTCGACGCGGGGACGATAGTGGCACCCACAGCGCGTATGTTCGCCCTGCCCGTGTTGCTCCGCCTCGGGCTTGAAGTTGTCGCTCTCGTCTGCCATCGTTCTCGCTCCTTTGCGATTTGTTGATGTCTGCAATGCCAATGATC
>Ga0307380_10003056_pt1 | contig 23408 bp, 18 predicted proteins | sample UN3MG_FD_202239 | JGI IMG/M metagenome (GOLD analysis project Ga0307380, IMG submission 202239) | Soil microbial communities from Risofladan, Vaasa, Finland - UN-3 | ecosystem: Environmental > Terrestrial > Soil > Coastal area > Acid sulfate soil | place: Finland: Risofladan, Vaasa | collected... | reverse complement strand
AAGGCGGCTGCTGCGCCTGGGCCATGTCTCTTTCTTCGGCATTGCGTTCATAAATCTTGCCTTTGCCTTGAGCGCATCCGCCCTGGGTGTCGAAAAAGGAATTGAGATTCCATCAAAAATGTTCCTCGTGGCTGCAGTCGGAATGCCGCTAGTCTGCTACCTCTCGGCAATCAAAAAACCATTCAGACATCTTTTTTTCATTCCGGCTATGGCTGTCATTCTGGGTTTAACAGTTTTCCTCTGGAGAATACTTATACAATGAGAATCGCACTGATAGCCATGAGCGGCATCCGGGTATGCGATACGGAATTGCTGCGCCTCGGTCTAACACTGCCCGGATTTGTCGAACGAAGCAAGACAATTGCCTCGCTTCCTAGTCTCGGTCTGCTCACTTTAGCAGGCATGACGCCCGGAAAACACGAGCTCGAGTATATCGAGGTCCCAGACCTTGCCGGGCTGCAGTCACTGCCGGGCGATTTCGACCTGGCTGCAATCTCGAGTTACAGCGCGCAGATCAATGAGGCATACCAGCTTGCGGTACGGTACAAAGAAGCAGGTGTTCCAGTCATTCTCGGGGGACCGCATGTCAGCGCTCTGCCTGAGGAGGCAATCGAGTTTTGCGATGCTGTGGTCATTGGCGAAGGTGAAGCCTGCTGGAACGACGCGCTCGGAGACTGTGAAAATGGCCGCCTGTCCGGTGTCTACGGCATGATCGATAACGGCTTCGATCTGCGCGAAGCCCCCATGCCGGCTTTCGAGCTGCTCGATATCTCCAGATACAACCGGCTCACAGTCCAGACAAGCCGGGGCTGCCCACATCTGTGTGAGTTCTGTGCAAGCTCGACTCTGCTGACCCGCAGGTACAAGCAGAAGCCTATCGCCAAAGTGCTGGGTGAAATCGACAGAATAAGTGAAATATGGAAGCATCCATTCATCGAGTTCGCAGATGATAACTCGATTGTGGACAAGGCCTATTGGAAAGAACTTCTCAGAGAGCTGAAAGAAAAGAAAATCAGGTGGTTCGCGGAAACGGACCTCTCTGTGAGCGAAGATGACCGGCTGCTTGAGTTGATGCGCGAGAGCGGGTGCGCGCAGGTGCTGATCGGTCTGGAAAGCCCGATTGAAACGGGGCTCCACAATCTCGAGCTGCGGAGCGACTGGAAGCTCAAAAAATATCCACAGTACAGGGAGGCCATCGGAAATATCCAGTCTCACGGCATCGCTGTGAACGGGTGTTTCATTATCGGACTGGACGGCCATACTTCCGAAATATTCGAACAGGTATTCAGTTTCATAAGGGAGATCGAGCTGTACGAGGTACAGGTCACTATCCTGACGCCATTCCCGGGGACACCTCTCTATGCGCGCCTGAAAAAGGAGGGCCGGATACTCGAAGACCGTCGCTGGGACAAATGCACATTGTTTGATGTCAACTACCGGCCCTCGGATATGAGCCCGGAAGCCCTCGCCGATGGATTCAAGGACCTTGTGGTAAGACTCTACAGCGATGAGTTCACCAAATGGCGCAGAAATAATTTCAAGAAATCTCTGCGTAAGTACCTGAAAAAGAAGGGTTAAGCCGCCGGTAAAGAGCGGATTAGATAATTGAGCCGCAATTACTAAAAGGAAAATTATTCCTTATCGCCTGACCAGCGGTTACACCTGACCGCCTTAGATATATTCGGTTCTTCAAATTTTAATCACATAAAGCGGCGGCAGGTGAACCGCAAGGCCGTTAGGCGCAATAGAAGAACTGTGAGATGACAACCCGGATAATGAAAGGGAGTATATCTTGATTAAAAATCAACCTGCTCTTGAAGAATGGCGCGAGGTGTACAGATTTGCCATCCAGGTGAAGAAGATCGCACCCTGGGAATGGATTACGGAGGCAGATATCTTTGGCGTTCAAAATCCTGAAACAGACGAGATCGGATTTGTCAGCGTAATGGGCATGGCGGGCAAACATTATGCCCTGGCTGTTTACATGGGTCCGGAAGGGCTTTATGGTTTCCTGGATTTGCAAAACGTTGACCCAATTGAAATCCCTGAGCTTGTACTGGAAATTCCTCAGCTTCAAGCTTCTTTTGAAAATCGCGATGTATTGAACAAAAAAGACCACGAGATCATAAAGAAACTAGGGCTCAAGTTTCGGGGACCACATGCCTGGCCTATGTTTCGCAGCTATCACCCCGGTTTCTTCCCCTGGTTTTTGGAAGCAGACGAAGCTCGTTTTATAATGTACGTGCTGGAGCAGACTCTGGATGTGGCATCGAGATACAAAGAAGACCAATCACTGTTGGAGTATTCCGATGAAGAAAGATTTCTGGTACGTGTACCGCATAAGGAAGACGGCACTCTTGTATGGGAAGACCGCATAATGCGTGTTCCACCGCCGGAATCTCCACACATCCCGATTGCCATGAATGACCAGGAAATCAAAACTCTCAAAAGCCTACCACAGGGCATTCACACAATCGAGATCGATTTTTTTATGTTCCCGGCGAAGATTGGAGAAAAAGGCACCAGACCTTTTTATTCCTATATGCTATTGTCAGTGGATGCCCGGAGCTACCTGGTTCTCGGTAGTGAATTGATGACAGTAGATCCTTCTCTGGAAGCGATGTGGGGTTCTATTCCGATGAAAGTGGTACATCAACTGTTAAAAGCAGGTATGCTTCCCAGAGAAATCAGAGTACGCTCAGAGTTACTGCTTCAGCTCTTACAGCCATTGGCTGGGCAATTGCGCTTCAACCTCAAACTATCACGCAACTTACGAAGCCTGGACTCTGCCAAGGAAAGTTTATTCCAGTATTTTGGGCGTTAAAGTTAATGGGCTCGGGAGTGAATGGGGTTAATACCTTATAATTTGACGATTTGAGCCTGACAATGGGATCAACCTGACTGTTGTTTCGCTATGCTCCATCCCAGCAGGTTATCCATGTCGTTATACGAAGATTAATTTACTAAAGGGAGCATTAAATAGTTTCCATTTATATTGTTTTTATATGCTTTAGCCTCAATGTTGTTCACTTTAGGCGGGAAAGGCAAACGATGTCATTCCCGCTTGCGCGGGAATCCAGGTTTTTAAGCCGATTTTCTGGACCCCCGCTATCGCGGGGGTGACAAAAAGAGAGTGTTGTCGCTTTAAGTGAACGGTATTGGCTTCAGCCTTGGTTATTAATATAAGCTGAGTAAACAGGAATGATTTACCAGATGTCGATTCTTACATTTAAGGCACCGGCGACTTACTTTACCTGACAACGATTGAAATACCCCGGTAGAAAAGCTTCTACGACTGCCGAAAAGAGGTTTCAATACAACTACCAGGGATGATAGATCATTCCAGGTGAAACCGGAAGCCCTAAGAAGCCCTGAAGTCCGGGGATCCTGTTTCTGGAGCGTGTAGAAGACAAGTAATTTCCATCATCGCCATACTAGATGTACAACGCCCAGGCAGGCCTTTGCGCAGGCTTCCTGCGCAAAGGCGAGCTCGGCGCAGCGGAGTAAAAGACTAAAGTGCCAGGATTAACTTTTGTTTCTTTTGGTTACAAAAGAAATGGTTTTGCTTCTTTTGCCACCAAAAGAAGAATAAAATTACCTTTACGGACAGATGTAAACAATTTTATGACCTGAGTATTAGCTTCCCTGAACGAAAGGCTGACTATGATCGAATGCATCGAAAAGCATGATGATACACCGATCTGCCCACACTGCAACGAACCAATAAAAGAGGTGTGGTGCCGCTCTATCAGAAGCACATTAGGGGTCCGCTACATCTATTTCTGTTCCAGGTGCCGGAAGGTTCTTGGCGTATCGCATCGAAAAGGATTCTGGATGGGATGATCGATTCGTCCAGCCAGGCGCTTCGGTTCTGCGCTTGCCGTGAAACTATGAGCCTTAATCTGCAGAGCGTGAGCCCGCGTTCCAGCACCGGCCGCTCAGCTTTGCGTTGAGCGGTAGACTTAATTACTTTGGTTATTATTTTTATAGTGAGATGAACTTTCTATAACTCTTTTTTTTTAGGTGTCAAATGACTTACGATACTTATTTTTGGGTAGCAGTTGCTTCTGCTATTGCAGCTTGGGCTGCGGCCTTGTTTGCATATCTAGCCGCCAGAATATCAAAAAGAAGCTTACGTTTGGCCGAACTGCAAGAAAATAGGCGACAACCAAAGCTTGTTCCGTATCTTTCTGAAGCTTACTATAAAAAATTCTCTCACGAAAAATACACTATTTATGCTTTCTTTCTATCCATTAGCAATCCATCTGACATCGATAATTCTATTGCGTATCTTGAGTTTAAGGTGAAATGTGCCTTATCAAAAAATAACAAGATGGCTATTAAAGTAACTCATAATCCAAAGCTATCAAAAAACTTTGGTGGTGATGAGGTTTTACCCATTTATGTACCTGCGCGCATTGATGCTCATCAAACGATCACCGGATGGGTTTTCTTTAGAATTAACGATGCTTTTATTGATAACTACGATTTTGATTCATATACCATTATCATTAAAGATAGTCAAAATGCATTGAGCCATTTGGAACCAATCATAGTAAGAGAATTAGCAGATGAAAAAGAAATTTCGGAAGGCAACCATTAGTTGCCAAAATCAGAAGGAAGCGTGTCCTGTTAAGATTGTTTCAGACGCTTCTATATCATCACGAGGCACTGTAGAAGGGAAGCTCATTCCACTTGTGATTATAGATACATCTGATCGACCAGACATAGAGGAACTGGTAAGAGTTCACGAGCAAAAAATTTCCGGTGACATTATTTGTCAATGGGTGCAGTTAGTAGGTACAAAGGGAAAGATAGCACTTTATCTGAAGTTTATAAGACCAGCTGAGCTAATAATCATTTTGGAATTCGATATTTTACGCCAAGGTATCTTGGTCGACCAAGCATTGGCCAGTAGGGCAATCTATATCCAACCGGGGAAGGATGGGGACAGGCTTTCCACAACTATTAATAATCCAAGGATACTAATAGAAGTTCCTTCTACTAATTTTGAAGAAGAGTGGGAGAAATTATTTCTTAAACATATTGTCTTATATATGCGTAAAGAGGGAATCCAGCGCAACCAAGCTAAACAGGCAGCTCGGCGTGTGCTTGATGAAATGAGAAAATTTGGAAAATTCAGGTTAAAAAGGTCTTGAATAAAAATACTTTCAGCATAACAAGGCAAATGAAGCGGACGGAGGAACCGTCTCTTTTGTCGACATTAGCTTGGTGGCCGCAGCCGTTCACATGCAAAGTAAGAAGCTATACTTAGCTAATGCGATAAACATTATGCCCGCTCAAAAGACGAAACTGATCCAGGGAGCCTGGCGTATTGTGCAGACCGAGCTGTGGGACCAAGAGGCCCTTGATCTGGTATAGCCGGCATATATCGATTTTGGTGATAATCATGTTGGGCAAAAAAGACTCAACCATGTAAATCAAACTTGTCACTGCACCAGCTTAAACCCAACTCATATTCTATTGCGGAGCCTGATATGGATCGAATTCTAGAATTACCCGATTCTTTCGCTGTTCCCGGACTTCTCGCGATAAAAGCCTCCGTTTTTTTGTGCTTGTCACTTCTCATTACACTGGCGAGGTAATCGAAAGCATTCGCAATCACGGAAAGACAACTCCGAAAGCAGGTTATGTAGAACCGTTGGGCATCTTTCTCAATGCAGAGGGAAAACCGACTGTCTACTACATCACCCGCACTGAACAGGAATCGAAAACCAGAACCGTGGCAGCAACCCGCCAGGCAAATTGCCAGTGGAAAAAGACGGAACTGACATCCACCATCACCCGGGTCTTCGGAGCCAAATGGAATCCACTCGGTGGAAACATAGTCAAAGACGGCAAAGGAAACTTTCACCTGGCCCTCTATCTGGTTCCTCAGAAAGCCGCTTCTGTGCTCGAACACTTCAACCTGCCGGCAGGCGAAGTCGGGGTGTTAGAATTGAATCATGACGGGACGCTGGTATCAGGCTCGTGGATCAAGCAGCCCGATGAATTCGTGGCCCGCTTCTTACCTTGCCTCGAACGTCCGCCACTCACCGGTGGCGATGAGAACTGGCGGCCATCGCTGATCTGCACCGAGAGTTCCATGGGGGGCATGAAAGGGGCAGAGCATACCAGCATGAATAATAAGGTATGGTGGGTTCAGCTTTAATAAGATTCTCTTGTTCAAGAGAAAGTACAACGCGTCAGGGCAAGCTAAAGGAATTGAAGTGGAATTACGGTATGTTTCCTGGCAAGCTTACGCGTTTTTTTGCGAAAATTTATCCGGCATTTAACACCCTCCAGGTACTTTACTGAAGGTCATCCCGTGTCTGCGAATGAATTATCGCCCTCGTAAAGCCGCAAGGTATCTGTCCGGAATTCGATTTATGAATCCGGTGCCGCGCTTTAATCCCCACCCGCAGCGGGCACGTCATGCCGCGCCCCTGCGCCTGATATCAGCAGCAGGCTGCCCTGAGCAAGGCTTCGAGGAATTCTTTTCGGTTAAACCTCAAATCTGTCAGCCTGAGGTCAGCTCTGTCAGGGCCTTTTCGAACTCATCGAGCGCAGCAGTATCAAAAAGACAGAAAACGACCTCTTTCAATGAATGCTCGCTGCTTTTCAAATAATTGATTGTGGCCGAGAGCATTTTCCGCGCGCAGCGGTCCATGGGATAGCCGAAAATGCCGGTGCTGATCGCCGGGAAAGCGATCGAGGCGAGCTTGTGGCGGTCGGCGAGTTCGAGGCTCGAACGCGTCGCTCCCTCGAGCTTTCTATCCTCATCCCCTTCTCCCATCCTCGGGCCTACCGCATGGATCACGTGCTTTGCAGGCAGCCTGCCCCCTCCGGTAATCGCAGCGGTTCCCACAGGAGTGCCGCCGATCCGGTCGCACTCCTCCTGGATCGAGGGTCCCCCTGCGCGGCGGATAGCGCCGGCCACCCCGCCGCCCATCTGCAGGGCGCTGTTCGCAGCATTCACGATTGCATCCACACTCTGCCTGGTAATGTCTCCCTTGATCAGAGTTATTTTAGTTTTTTGCACTTGGTGTTCCATAGTACCTCCAGGGTTTTTAAAAGCAAGGTATGAAAATTCAATGTTTTGCCGAACCAGGAACTGCAAGCCGGGTAAAAATGATAAAAATGCGCACGCCTGGCACGTATCCTGCAAGCCAGAGAAGACAAAGACTCCTTGATGCGGATTCCGTTTTAATATACCTGCCGGTTTCGATCCTGTCAAAGCGGTCGAGCCGCAACCGTTGCCTTGCTTTTTACTTCTCCTTATTTTATCTTTTTCCGCTGACAAGTAATTAAGCAATTCGGAGATACGTTGGGTGCAGCAAGAAAAATTTTATTTGTTCTCATCCTCCTGTTGCCTTTCGAGTTATCGACCGGCTCGAGGCTCGAGGCTTTCGAGCCGGCGGCTTCCCGCATGAGCGATCGCCTGTATCAAACCCTCACTTACGGGGAGAGCAACGAGATGATCTCTGTGATCCTCTATCTTGTGGATGATCTCGATATCTACTCTCTGGACAACAGCCTCACACTCGCCGCGGCAGGCAAAAAGAAGCGCTACAGCACAGTTGTCGGAGCGCTGCTGGCCTCGGCTGAAAAAACCCAGGCCCTGCTTTTAAAGCTGCTCAACGGGGCGCGGGCCTCAGGAGATGTTCTTTCCTATCAGTCATTCTGGATCAACAACAGCATTGCAGTCACCGGAAAGATCTCTTTTATCTCAGCCCTGTCTATCAGGGAAGAAATCGAGTGGATGACCCATGACATGGTTTATTTCCGCAAGGACCCGGTGGAAAAGTCCGCGGAACTGTTCCAGCTCCCCAACCCGGACTCCCTGCGCGCCAGATCGTACCCGATCCGCACGCTCGGGCTGGAGGCTCTCTGGGACCGCGGACTTACCGGCAAGGGGATTCTGATCTGCGATATCGGCTCCGGGATCGACGGCAAGCACCCGCTGCTTGCTCCCAAGTGGCGCGGCAATAACGGTGGCACTGCCGCCGAGAGCTGGTTTGATCCCATTGACGGGACCACCTTGCCCTTTGATGACGAGCGCAACAGCCCCTCGCACGACACCGGCGTGACGGGGATCATGGTGGCCGGTGAAAGGAGCCTGGGAGTGGCTTACGACGCCCAGTGGATCGGTGCCAAGGTCTTCGACAACCAGAACCTGACCGATGAAGGCATGAGCTCCACCAAGGACAGTTATATAATCGCCGCTTTCCAGTGGGCGCTCGACCCGGACGGCAACCCGGAAACAGTGGTCGATGTGCCAGATGTGATCAACAGCTCCTGGGGCACCCTGGGTGAGTTCAATGAAGATATCTGCCGCAAAAATCTCTGGGGCTTGATAGACCGGATCGAAGCCGCAGGCACGGTGATGGTATTCTCGGCAGGCAACGAGGGCCCGGACCCTTTCACTATCGGCTCACCGGCGAGCCGCACCAGACCGGCAGATGCTTTTGCTGTGGGCGCGGTAGACTCAGAGGGCAGGATCGCCTCTTTTTCGAGCCGCGGCCCGAGCGCCTGTGACTCCACCAGTATCAAACCCAATATCTGCGCCCCGGGCAGTAACATTATCACTATTGTCTCGAGCGAATACCTTTTCGCCCTCAGCAGAGTCAACGGCACGAGCTTCGCCGCGCCTTACGTTTCCGGCATTATCGCCCTGATGAAGCAGGCGAACCCCACTCTCACCCCGGATGAAATCAAAAACCTGATTGCCGGGACAGCCGTGGACGGCGGCCAGAGCGGCCCGGACTACGCTTACGGTTACGGCATAATCAACCCTGCGGGCATCTTCGAGCGTCTCCAGACGCCCGACCACCCGGTCCTTTACACCAAACGGGTGATTATCGATGACACCCAGGGCGGAAACGGCAACGGTTATCTCGAACAGGGCGAAACGATCCGCATGATGGTGCCTGTGTTCAATGCCGGGACCGATATCGAGGGTGTCTCAAGCATTATCCGCACTGAAAAAACAGGCATCCGGATGATCGACTCCACGGCCTTTTACGGAGATATCCCCCAGTTTGACGGGCGCTCGAACGAAGACGACCCGTTCCTTTTTGAAATCCATCCGGATGCCGAAGCAGGGAGCCAGCTCCTGTTCTACCTTCACCTGAGCTCAGCCGACCAGAGCTACCGGGAAAGCATCCAGGTCACTCTGCCCATAGCCCCTGCGGTCGAGGGGCTGGCCCTGCACGATGCCGGAAGCTTCTTTTTCAGCTTCACCAATTACGGGCAGTTCGGGGGCAATATAGGCCTCTCGCGCTCAGGGGCCGGACTGCGCTATCCCAAGGACGCCCCGTACACCATGTTATACCGCGGCGCCCTGGTCCTCGGTACGAGCTCGCTCAAGGTCTCGGACGGCATCGCCGATTTCGACTTTGCCCCGGCGCCCGGCGGCCCGATCAAGATCCTCTCCGATTCCCCCCGGGCCGACCAGGTTGGCGTGGCGTATATCCGGGAAAAAACCGAGGGCGCACTTAACGCTATCGGAGTGAGGCTCAAACAGACCACTCTCGTCTGGAGCGAGGCTCCGTACAACGATTTTGTGATCCTCGAATATCAGGTGCACAACCCCTACCAGGCAGCGATCAAAAACTTCTATATCGGCCTTTACGCTGACTGGGACATCCCGGACTCCCTGCCCAGCCGCAACGCTGTGGGCTACAATGAAACCCTGCGCCTCGGATATACTTACAACCCACTCGAGCCGCAGTTCGGCTACGGGGGCCTGGCCCTGATCTCCGGGCAGGAGGTCTCGGGTCACCGCGCTGTCAGCAACTGGCGCTATATCCACGAGGGATACTCCGACTACCTGGCTTTTGGCTTCATGAGCGGAGGGTTATCCTTTGCTGCCTCTGATTCCCTGGACGACTGGTCCGAGATCCTGGCCACAGGACCGTATACAATCCCTGCCGGGGACTCGCTCACTGTGGCCTGGGCCCTGCTATTGGGAGACGACCTCGCAGATTTGATCGCCAACACCCAGGCGGCAGTCGAAAAATACCGGGCTTCCCTGACCCTGGCCTCAGGCGCAGAGAGCAGGCCTGCGGAAGTGGCGACCAGACTGCCCCGTTCTTTTGAGCTGGCGCAGAACGCGCCCAATCCCTTCAACCCCTCGACCACGATCAGCTACAATCTGCCCAGGGAAGAGAAAGAACTTCACGTGCGTCTGACGGTTTTCGACCTGCGCGGCAGGAAAGTGGCTGAGCTGGTAGACGCCACTCAAGGGGGCGGCTCGTATTCTGTCACCTGGAATGGGACAGACAGCCAGGGACGGCCACTTTCGAGCGGGGTTTATTTCTACCGCATCACAGCCGGAGATTACAAAGCCGTGCGTAAAATGGTGCTAATCAAGTAGGGTCAAAGGGGCAAAGGCACAAAGGGGCAAAGAGAAAGTGAAAACTTACAGAGACCTGCTTGTCTGGCAAAAATCAATGACACTTGTAACTGAAATCTATCGGTTATCAAAGTAATTTCCTAATGAGGAATTTTATGGACTGACTTCTCAGATTAGACGGAGCGCTGTTTCAATCACCAGCAATCTGGCGGAAGGTTATGGCCGAAACTCGACTCAGGACTATGTTCGTTTTTTGCGGATTGCTGCGGGCTCTTTGTATGAATTGCAGACTCAAATAGATATTTCCTTGAATCTTGGGTATTTAAAAAAAAGCGATTACGATAAAATTTTTGAATCGACCAGGGAATTGAGCGAATGCTTTGCAGCTTGACCAGAAAGTTGGATAAAAAAATTCAGAACCAGAATATTTAAAGCTCAAAGGGGCAAAGGGGCAAAGCTTGCTTTGCTGGTGCCTTTGTTCCTTTGTGCCTTTGTTCCTCTGTGCCTCTCTAAACCGGGAATGAAACCTTGAAAATAAATCCAATCAAAAAACTGCTTTTCTACCTCTTGCCTCTGGCCTTGGTCCTGGCTTTCCGGGGCTGCAGTGATAACAACCCCGCCGGCCCGGCTGGCGACAGGGTCATGGACTCTTATCCCCTGGCCCTGGGCGACACCTGGGACTATTCCATGGAGATGAGCATCTCTGTCCAGGAAGACAGCACCCAGCCGCCGATATCTCTCAGCACTTCCGGCAGGCAGCATCTGGAGATAAAGCGCACAGAGATGATCACCGGAGACGAGGCTTTCGGGATCATGTTCTGGCAGGAGATGGGGCGGCTTTTCGATACGGGTCTGGACACCACCATGGAAGTACACTACCTGGCGCCCAGCGGGGACAAGATCCTGTTAAAGGCCGAGGAAGGAGTATATTACACAGGCGGCTTCATACCGTTTTCAAAGACATCCGGGGCCAAGAGGCTGGGCACGAAGATCAAGGTTGGCGGAGCGAGCAGGTTTATCACGCTCGAGAGCCTGGCCCGCCTGTTGCTCGGCACTGCCGGGCCGGGACTTCTGGCTGAGGGAGAAACCGGCCCAGCGCTTGCCAGCGACGGCATACAGAAAAAGGAAAATGTGTATTTCTACGATACGGAATTTATTTTCACTTACTCTGAGTTGTATAAGGGAAGAAGCTGGATCTCGATGGAAGCCGGGGGTGTCGGGGGTGTCGAGATTACGCAGAAAGTGACCAATATCCTGCCTGAGCTTTCCGGCTACGGCGGCCCGATTGCCGAGGTCGAGCGCTCCAATACGCTTATCGAGGCCGCAGCCAGCGAGCAGTACAAGCAGAGGTACTATTACAAGGGCGGAGTGGGAATCGTGCAGGCAGAAATCTATGATCCGGAATTCGATATCTGGGCCAGCCTGCCTGACGGGAGCATTATTTATCTGGGCCGGGGCACCTGGGCGGTGATTAAAACCCTGGAGAGTTACCAGGTAAAGTAGGAGAAAATTTCAAATAGCCGAAATGATGAAATAGCAGGAAGCGATAGGGCTTGTAGAGTTTTTAAATTTGAGTAAAGAAATCCCGCCACATTGGTACAAGCAGCCTAAAGGCTACCAGCTTATTGTATGCCTTAATAATTCCTCCTCCACTCTTTTACGTTCTTCAGGTTCAGCTCTATCCCCTCGATCTCTCTGAGCATCTCATCCGTATCGCGCTCGAAAGTGCAGCCGATCTCGGCTGTGGGAAAGAGAACCGTGTCCTCCTTGTTGTCGAGCCTGACAGTCGAGTTGCGGGTCTTGATCCTGATCGCCTCTATTTTGTCGCTCTCGCCGAGCCCGGTGGTGGCCCGCACAGTGGCATAGAGGTAAAGCCTCTGGACCAGCCTGTCACCGGACCTGCCGGCAGTGTAAAAGTCCGAGAGATGTGTTTCCGGTTCCTCTCCCGGAATGATCCCCTTAGACAGGCACTGGGATTCGAGCTTCACTTCCGCCACGACCTCATCATTCCGGTCATAGCCTGTAAATACCAGATCCGGCTGAAAAACCCCGACTTTTGCATTTCGGGCGCATTCGACCCTGAAATCTATCTGCGGATGGGAATCGAAAACTGTCGGCGTATCCTCGATCTGTCCCCAGAGATTGGCGGAATATTGCATTTTTTGAAGGATCAGGGGATATGAAGTGTCATCGTTTTTCGCATTTTTCAAATAGGCGACAGCGCAAAAATCGGCTTCCTGCTCGAAACTTCTCCCGTATCCCATCAGCACCCATCTGGCAGCCAGGGCCGACATGGTGGCGACCATGTCCAGGGTCCACGCTTCTATGGCCTTGTCTTTTGCTGCAGCCGCGGCTGCCAGACCTGCTCCGGCTCCAGCGAGCCAGGTCCAGAAAGATGCGGCTTTCGCATTCTTGTAGGCTCTCAGGCTGTGCCTGCGCTCAACATGAGCTATCTCATGCGCCAGTATGCCTTCGAGCTCGTTTTCGGATTCAATGGCATACATCAGCCCGGTAGTGACAAATATCTTTCCCCCGGCACAGGCAAAAGCATTCACTGCGCCTGATCTTACCACCTGAAAAGAGTAATAGTATCCGCGCAGGGGTGTGGGCCAGTTGTCCAGAACCCGCCTGCCCGCCTCGCTGACTTGTTTAATGAATCTTCTATTATCGCTCGGCTGGTAATTATTCATTACCTCGGCGGCAATCATTCGGCCCAGGGCCATTTCCAGGGAATAATCCGCCAGGGGCGGGAAGTTCCTGAAGCACAGGTCGCAGTTCCGGTATCCTGCCGAAGCTGCCTCCTGTTCAGTGGCGAAATACTCTCTCCTGGATTCGGCTGGCAGGTGGTTGCAGCCAATATAGTGCAGCCTTTTGCTCTCTCTGTTCCCTACAAAGCGCAAGAATCCGTCATCTTCCCGGTTCTCCGAAAAAGCGTAGCGGAACATCTCCCTGAAACCCGCCAGGTCCGGCTCGACATTTTTGGGCCAGAAAAAGCTGATCGATCCCCGGCCCAGGCTCCGGTGCTCGAAATCCACTTTTATCATATTCTTCAATTTCAGCGCATGTTGTCTGGCGGATTTTATTTTCACTTCCACCTTCTCGGCCAACGGGAACAGGCGGCTGCTCTCGTGGACATACCAGGCAGTTGGCCCGCCGGTCAGGGGGCAGTAAACCTTGGGCGATGAATTGACCCGCTCTCTCAAGAAGAATGTCTTACCCTCCAGGGATTTCAAATAATCCTTGAGATTTTCATTATCTGCTGGATGCCCTGAGGCGGGAAGGATAAGAAAAGCGGCGAGAGATAGCAGGATGAAGAGTCTCATCTTATGTCAGCTTTGGATTCTCAGGTTAATAAATAACTGCCCGGGAGTCAGAATCCAGGAGACAGAATAAAAGAAACAGGATTCAGAATTTGAAAGGCGGCTCAAAATTTCCGGAATTTACCGGAGGCTTATTTTAATGACATTATGGCTTCTGACTACTGGATACCCGAGTAATTATAAAAATCCTGATTGTGGTAAAAATGGTCCGTGACATAAGAACCCCTTTTTAATCCAGTCTTCGATTTCAGCGCTTGTAGCCGATCCGCCGCAGGAACTCTTTCCTAACTTTCTGGTTTTCCTCTGTCTCCACCCCGGCGGGAGTCATACCGTCCACCACCCCCAGGACACCCCGTCCCAGCTCGCGCTCGATCACGATCACCTCCACCGGATTGGCCGTAGCGCAGAAAACAGTGCACACCTCCGGGCAGGACTTGATACTGTTGAGTACATTGATCGGGAAACCCTCGCGCAGGACAATCACGAACACATGCCCGGCGCCGATAGCCTGGGCATTGGCCACGGCTGAGTCGATCAGCTCCTGGTCGTTGCCGTCCCAGCGCACCAGGCGCTCCTGGCTCGCCTCGCAGAAAGCTATTCCGAATTTAAGCGCCGGGTGGCTGGTGACAAGGGCTTCGTACAAGTCCTCGACTGTCTTGATAAAATGCGTCTGGCCGATAATGATATTTGCCTCAGCCGGAAAATCCATTTTCACAGGGGTCAAGGTCATGCTCCTACCTCCCGGATGGTCGATTTTCATTCCGCAGTGTTGGAAGATGTCCCGGAGGACTGTTCCTGTCCGCTTCCGGCATGGAGATTTAAGCTTCTCCGTTTATGACGTTTATGGACCCTGATATAGCGTAAAACGATCACATTGTAGCTCAGCAAGGAAATAAGGACCAGGGCGACAACCAGCATTTGAAGCTGAAAGATCAACTTGCCGCTCCAGCGCAGTGTATAAGCGACAATAAGTAAAGCCATGCTGAAAGAGTAGATCTTGCCCCAGATATTGGAAGGGAAAACTATTTTGTAGCGGCGGATCAGCAGGGCCCCTCCGAGCACTATAACCGCATCCCGGCCGATAATCAGCAGCAGCAGCCAGATCGGGAAGCCGCGCAGGGTGATCAGGAAGATGGCAATCGACCCCAGGCAGATTTTGTCCGCCAGGGGATCGATAATTTTCCCGAAGCTCGAAATCGCGTGGCGTCCCCGGGCCAGCAAACCGTCGAGAACATCTGTCAGCGCCGCCAGCAACATCAGCCCGATAGCCCACCGGTCGCCGGTTACTGTCTGTTGGAAAAGGCTCAGGTAGATAAAAGGCAGCAGGAGCACTCTCAGCACTGACAAGAAGTTGGACAGGGTCCAGATATTGAGCTCGCGGATCCTGGTATAGGGTATGGGAACTTTCTGAAACCTTTGCGAGGCCACTTCAGGGACGCTCCTTTTCCGTACTCTCAAGCATCTGGCGCGCATGGTCCAGAGACACGCGGCTCTCGGTGTCGCCAGCCAGCATGCGCGCTATTTCATGGGTCCGCTCCCCGGAGGCGAGCTTGCGGACCAGGGTTTCGGTCCTGTCTTTCTGCGATATCTTGTCCACCACCAGGTGGGTGTCCGCATAGCTGGCGATTTGCGCAAGATGAGTGATCACCAGCACCTGGTGTTTTCGTGCAATCTCCGCTAGGTAAAGCCCTACAGTCCCGCCGACTTTCCCTCCGATTCCGCTGTCCACCTCATCGAAAATCATTGCCGAGTGGGTCTCCACCTCAGCCAGGGCGCTTTTGACAGCCAGCATGAAGCGCGAAAGCTCGCCGCCTGAAGCAACTTCCGAAAGCGGCATCAGGGGTACCCCCGGATTGGTGGAAAGCAAAAAATTAATCCTGTCCGCACCGCTGGTCAAGTATTCCGGCTGCCCCTCTTTTTCGGCCACCCGGTCGAATGAAATCCTGAATTTTCCTCCAGGCATAGCAAGTCCCTCGAGCCGCTGGCAAACCTCCTTCTCGAGTCTCGCGGCCGCCTCCCTGCGCAAGGAGCTAAGCCTCACGGCCTGGTCCTCGAGTTTGCGGGAGAACCCGGCTTTCTCGCTTCGCAAGTCCTCCAGATCAGTCTCATCACGCTCGGCCAGGTCAAGCTGAGCCGCTGTCTTTTCCCGGAAGGTCAGGACATCCTCCAGTGCTGGACCGTACTTTTTCTTGAGCTTGTAGAGTTCATCCCAGCGTAAGCGCAGCTCTTCCAGGCGGCCTGGATCATGTTCAATGCTGTCGTTGAGAGCGCGCAAAGCCCGCGCTACCTCATCGAGCGTGTAGCGCGCCTCATCAAATTGCGCTATCAGCGGCTCAGCCTTGCGAGCCATCTTGGTGAGCTCCTCGAGCTGGCGCCGCAAAGCGCCCAGATTGCCCAGAACGGAAACGCCTGTTCCTGAAACTCCGAAATAAGGCTGGTCATCCCCCTCGAGTCCCTCAAGCAAAGCGGAAAGGATCTCTTTAATCCGCTCGGCGTTTTGAAGGAGGGCCAGTTCCTCCTCCAGGTTTTTTTCTTCCTCCAGGCTGGGAGACGCGCGGTCGATCTCCTCGAGCTGAAAACGCATCAGCTCGCGCTCTTTACGCCTGCGGTCCAGAGAGTCCTCGAGCTCGCCGAGTTTCTTGACGCAGGACTTGTAACGGGACAGCAGTCCGGCGAATTCATCCCGCAGAGGCTCCAAGCTGCCGAAAGCATCGAGGAGTTCGAGCTGGTGAGCGCTCTTGACAAGCAGTTGGTGTTCCTGCTGGCCGTGGATCTGGATCAACTCCTCGCCCAGACTGCGCAGCATGGAGAGGTTAGCCAGGGCCCCGTTGATAAAACACCTGCTTCTGCCTGATCCTGAAACCTCCCGGCGCACGACTATTTCACCGCCTGTGTCCTCTTCCACCAGTCGATCCGCCTTGAGCCGCTCCAACCTTTCCTCGCTGACTTTGAAAAGCCCTTCCACGACTGCACGCTCTGCCCCGACCCGGATCATCCGCTCCGAGGTCTCGCTGCCCAGCAACAGTTCTACAGCCCCAAGCAAGATCGATTTTCCCGCTCCGGTCTCTCCTGTAATCACGTTCAGGCAGTCGCCGAATTCGATATCCACCCGGCCAAAAAGAATGTAGTCTGTTACACGCAGAGCCTGCAGCATAATTCTTTATTCTCTCTCCCGTTCCCCCCATTTGAGCTTGCTGCGGAGGCGGAAGAAGAACGATCCCTTGAAAGGTTTTACGAGACGAGTGACATGAGAGGCCTGAGTGACCAGAATCCTGTCTTGTTCACGGACTTTGCAGCTCATCTGACCGTCCACGGTCAAAACAACATCCTGATGTGAAGACTGCTCTGTGAGAGAAATCGGAATACCAGCGGGAACCACCAATGGCCTGACAGCCAGGGTATGAGGGCAGATGGGAGTGATAATGACTGCTTTCATCAGGGGATAAAGAATCGGACCGTTGGCGGACAATGAGTAAGCTGTGGAACCTGTGGCAGTGGAAATAATTACGCCATCGCAGGGGAAAACTCCCACCAGATCATCGCCTGCTTTCAGGTCGATCATAATCGGACGGGCAAGCGATCCTTTATGCAGAACAATTTCATTGAGGGCTGTGTAGCAGGCTATCTGACTATCCGGGCTTATTACCTCGGCTTTGAGCATCATGCGCTCTTCGACCTGATAATCACCTTTCAGGATGCGCTCAAAGTCAGCGGGGAAATCTTCCAGTGAGCTTGTAGTGAGAAAGCCGAAATTACCCAGGTTTACCGCAAAAATAGGGACCTGCGAGCTTCCGGCCATCTGGGCCGCGGCCAGCACAGTCCCATCTCCGCCAAGGGTGAAAATCAGCTCGATCTCCGGAGGGAGACCCGAGTCATCAAGAACCGGCAGCGCCCGTCCGCCAATGAAACCGGAGAGTTCCTTGGCAACCCATACTCCAACTCCTTTGCCGAGCAGGTAATCCAGGCAGCGGTTCACCTGGAGTCCGGCATTTTCATGGTAGATGTTGGCTTTTAAGGCTAGGTTCATTTATGCGCTCGCCGACAACTCTCTTGACAAAGGAATGTATTCCGGCCGGGGAAAGTCCAAGACGCTCAAGCAGGATGCTGCGTTTGGCCTGTTTGAGAAATCTGTCGGGGATTCCGTGATGGAACAGCCTTATGCCTGTTTCGAGATGTTCTGCAGCATAAAGTGAAACTTGCGAACCGAAACCGCCTCTCAAAACATTCTCCTCCAGAGTCACCACTATCTCATAATGCTTGAGAATCTGGTCCAGCATCCCGTAATCCATAGGCTTGACGAAACGGCAGTTTACCACCCCGGTTCTCAACCCATCCTGCTCGAGCAGCTTGCGGGCCCAAAGAGCTGGATATACCATCGAGCCTACAGCCAGAAGGGCCACATCGCTTCCTTTCTCGAGCATCTCCCATGAGCCTATAGGGACCTCCTTGAAACGCTGGGAACGGATAAGGCCCACTCCGCTGCCGCGGGGATAACGGATGCTGAAAGGCGAATTATCCTGCAGGAATGCTGTATAAAGCAGATCCCGCAGCTCGACCTCGTCTTTGGGGGCGGAAACTATCATATTGGGAATAAGGCTCATAAAGGACAGATCGAAAACCCCGTTATGCGTGGGCCCGTCATCCCCTACAATGCCTGCGCGGTCGAGAGCAAAGACAATCGGCAAATCCTGGAGGGCCACATCCATGATCAGCATGTCGAAAGCGCGCTGGATAAAGGTGCTGTAAATAGCAACCAGGGGCCGTGCGCCGACCCTGGCCAGACCTGCTGCGAAAGTCACCGCATGCTGCTCTGCAATCCCGACATCGAAAAAGCGCTCAGGGATCTCATCCTGGAACTTTTTCAGGCCGGTCCCATCCGGCATGGCCGCAGTAATCGCCATGATCCGTGGATTAGACTCGGCAAGCTCGACAGCCGCCTCGCCGAAAAAGCGTGAATAAGTGGGGATCCTCGGGCTTATCGAGCTGCCGGTGGTGGTATCGAAAGCATCCGTACCGTGAAATCTGGTGGGATTCTTTTCAGCGTACTCATAGCCCTTGCCTTTTTTAGTAAGCACATGCAAAAGCTTAGGGCCTTCCAGATCCTTGATCGTTCTGAGAATACGCACCATCTCATCCAGGTTGTGCCCGTCGATAGGACCGAAATACTTGAAGCCCAGTTCCTCGAAAAGCATCCCCGGTACAAAGAGGTTCTTGAGAGATTCTTCCAGACGGTGGGCGAAATTACGCACCTGTTCCTTGCCTACCGGGAGTTTTTCAGTGATCTCCCAGATTTCCTTTTTGAACTTGTTGTAGCGCGGGTCGAGGATGATTCTGTTGAGATAGCCTGAAAAAGCGCCCACATTGGGGGAGATTGACATCTGGTTGTCATTGAGAATGACCAGCATGTTGCGCCCGCTGGCTCCGGCATTGTTCAATCCCTCATAAGCCAGCCCGCCGGTCAAGGCCCCGTCACCGACTACCGCGACCACTTTAAAATTCTCACCCTTCAGGTCCCTGGCGGTGGCATAGCCAATCGCCGCGGAGATCGAGGTGCTCGCATGACCGGTGGCAAAAGCGTCATAATCGCTTTCCTCGGGATAGGGGAAGCCGCTTATTCCCCCCTCCTGGCGCAGCTTTTTAAAGGCTTCCCTGCGGCCGGTCAGTATTTTGTGGGCGTAACACTGGTGGCCCACATCCCAGATAATCTTGTCATCGGGACAGTCGTAAATATAGTGCAGGGCCACGCTTAGCTCGACAACGCCGAGACTGGGGGCTAAATGCCCGCCGCTGTCGCAGACAACGGAGATAATATAATCCCGCAATTGCTCGCAAAGCAGCCCGAGCTGTTCAAGTGTCAGCCCTTTGAGATCCTGGGGACTATTTATTTTAGCAAGCAGAGAATCTTGTTTTACAGGCACGTCAGAACCCTTTCACTTCTTGTTGAGCCAGAGAAATCAGGCGCTTTCAACCCGGTTGCACCTGAAAAAACGGCCCCTGGAAACATGGTCCAGGTTTATGTTAACATCAGATTAAATTTAACAATCTGAAAACAGGGATCAAGATAAATATTTTCCGACAGGCATCAGGACTTGCGGGTGAGAATGAAATCAGCAATCTCCGCAAGCATTTCCCAGCTGTCGATATCCGCCCGCGCAAGTTCCGCTTTAGCCCTTTCCACAGCGGCAAAGGCAAGACGCTTGCTTTGCTCAATTCCATAGCGTCCGGGGAAAGTGGCCTTGCCCCTGGCCTGGTCCGCTCCCACCCCTTTTCCGAGTTCCTTAAAGTCTCCCTCGATATCCAGCAGGTCATCCACAATCTGAAAGGCCAGACCAATCCCCCCGCCATAAGCATCCAGGGCCGCAAGCTTCTTCTCGTGCGCCCGGGCCAGCCTCCCTCCAAGAGTGCAGGATACCCGGATCAGAGCGCCTGTTTTATGAGAGTGAATGTAATTCAGCGTTTCCTCACTGACCTCTTTCCCCTCGCTTTCAAGGTCTACCACCTGTCCGCCTACAACCCCGCCCCCGCCGGTCGCAGCAGCTACCGAGGAAATCACTTTCTTCCTTGCATCCGGGGATAACCCCAGGCTTTCGGCAGACCGGCCCAGGGTCTCAAAGGCTGCCAGCAGAAGGCCCACTCCGGCCAGCGTGGCCCGGCGCACTCCAAACTTGCGGTGGCAGGTTGGCAGGCCCCGCCTGTAATCGTCATTGTCCATCACTGGCAGATCGTCGTGGATCAGGGTATAGGTGTGGATAAGCTCCAGCGCGCAGGCCGCCGGATAAATATCCTCGCCGCCCGGCCCGCCGCACGCCCTGTACGAGGTAACTGCCAGTATGGGACGCAGCCTCTTGCCACCGGCTTTCACACTGTAAGCCATGGCCTCCAGAAGTGCTCTGCCCCGGCAAGCAGGGTCTGAAAAAAGAATGCGATCTAGATAACGGTCGATCTTCTTCTTTTCCTCTTTCAGATAGGCCTTGACATCCATTCTTTATCCTTTGCGGCCGGGCATCAGCAGCCGGCTACCCCGAAGCAGAGCTTCGAGAAATTCTTTTAGATTACAGGCACACGCGGCGCCTTTTTTGCGGGAGGCTTTTCAACCGATAAGGTTGCCTGATCTCCAATCAGCCGCCTTCAGGGCTTATTATTCGAGATCCTCCAAGCCAAGGCCTCCCTCGATTTTCCGGATCAGTTTCTGTACTTTCTGCTCGCCGTCCTCGAGCTTTTGCCGGGCCTTGACAGCCAGGTCGACACCCTCCGTGAAAAGTTTTATCGAGTCTTCAAGCGGCAACTGTTCATCCTCGAGGCTTTCTACGATCTCCTCAATCCGGCGGCAGAGGCTTTCAAAATTATCAGCTTTTTCTTTTGTCATTTTTTGACTCCCGCTTTTCTTCTTTCAAATCCTCGAAAAATTTCTCCGGCAGACCGGCAAGTTTCAATTTTCGGGCCTCCGGCTCGGCCCTCTCCACCCGGCAGTCCAGCAAACCCCGGCTCAAGATCACCTCCAGCACTTCACCTACTGCCACCTGTACAGCATCCCGGACTACCGCTCCGGAGGGTTTCCGGACCAGCGAGAAACCACGGTCCAGGACTGCAGCCGGATTGAGCGCGGAAAGCGCCCCGCGAAGCCTGAGCCACTCACTTTTACGCGCGGTAAGCTTTGCAGCGATCGCCCTGCGCAGCCGATACTCGAGTGCCTGACATAGAGTTCTGAAAATTTTCAGCCGCTCGAGAAGCCTTGCTGCCGAGAGGCCTCTTTCAAGCTCGTCAAGCTGCTGGGCAGAAGTTTCGAGCAGGGAGTGCTGGGCCCTTGTGAGACTCCTGACTAAAGATTCCACCTGGCTTGAGAGTTCGGCGGCATCCGAGACCACAAATTCTGCCGCAGCAGAAGGGGTGGGAGCGCGCAGATCGGCCACGAAATCGGCAATAGTGAAATCGGTCTCATGGCCCACGGCGCTTACAACCGGCACAGGGCTTTCATAGATCGCCCGGGCCACTTCTTCCTCATTGAAAGCCCAGAGGTCTTCGATCGAGCCGCCGCCCCTGCCGACAATAAGCACATCTGCTCCGCCCCAGCGGCCAAACGCCCTGATACCCTCGGCGATCTCGGCCGCGGCGCCCTCACCCTGCACGCGCGCAGGATAGAGGACAATCCTTACCGGCGGGCAGCGCCGCCGAATCACCGAGATAATGTCCCGAATCACCGCTCCAGTGGACGAGGTGACCACTCCAACAACCTCCGGAAACTGCGGAATGGGCTTTTTGTGCTCCGGATCGAAAAGACCCTCGGCCTGAAGTCTAATTTTCAACTGCTCGAAAGCGAGCTGCAGCTCGCCCACGCCACGGGGCCTAAGCTCAGCAACCACAAGCTGGTACTGGCCACTCGGCTCATAGACTGTCAACTCACCGAAAGCGAGGACTTTCATCCCGTCTTCCGGCCGGTAGCGCAGGCGCATGTTATACTGACGGAAAAAAACGCAGCGCAGGGTGGCTCCCTCATCCTTGAGAGAAAAGTACATGTGCCCGGAGCTGTGGTGCTTGAAGTTTGAGATCTCACCCTCGACCCACACCGGGGGGAAACTTTCCTCGACCAGCGCCTTGAGCTCGCGGGTAAGTCCGCTGACTGTGTAAACCTGGAATTCCAAATTCAAAGGCTCCTTCCCTTATTTTTTTGCTGCCCGTTCCGCCGAGGCGACCGTGTTCGCCATCAGCATCACGATTGTCATAGGTCCTACGCCGCCGGGGACCGGGGTAATGAGAGAAGCCCTGCTGCTGGCGCTTTCGAAATGGACATCGCCCACCAGCCTGTAGCCGCTCTTGCGGCTAGAGTCCTCGACCCGGTTCGTACCCACATCGATCACCACCGCTCCAGGTTTGATCCAGTCTCCGGGGATCATCTCCGGCTTCCCGATAGCGGCAACAAGCACATCGGCGCTTCTTACTATCTCAGGCAGGCTCTTTGTCCTGCTATGCGCCACTGTTACCGTGGCGTTGGCTCCCTTCGCCTTATGCATTAGTATGATAGCCAGCGGCTTGCCCACAATGTTGCTTCTGCCCACTATCACCACATGTTTGCCCTCCAGATCCACACCGCTGCGGATCAACAGCTCCTGCACGCCGGCAGGCGTACAGGGCCGGAAACAATCCATCCCGATAACGAGCCTGCCCAGATTGACCGGATGAAAACCATCCACGTCCTTTTCCGGGCTCACGGCCTCGATCACGGTTTTTTCATCGATATGTCCGGGCAAAGGAAGCTGTATTAGGATGCCGTGGACTCTGTTGTCTGCATTCAACCGTTCAATCAGACCAAGCAGCTCTTCCTGGGTGGTCTCTTTCTCGAGGTGATAGGGATCGGAATATAAGTCAAGCTCGCTGCAGGATTTCTCTTTCATCCCCACGTAAACCTTGGAGGCAGGGTTGTCCCCTACCAGGATCACGGAAAGCCCGGGCTTGACTCCCTGCTTTTGCAATGCGGAGATTCTTTCTTTAAGCTCTTCGCGGATCTCTTGGGCCACCGCTTTACCGTCAATCAGCCTGGCTGTCATGCATGAATCCTCCTCTAGCCGTTTATACTGGAATTTTCCTGATTCAAAACAGCAGATAAGCTATCCAGACCGGACCGTTCCTGCAAAAGACTGGAAATCAGTTTACAGATCGAGACGCTGACCGGGCAGGTACCGGCGCAAGTCGGGCGGGCCGGCAGCCTTTTTGCAATGTCAACCAAAGCGGATATC
>Ga0307380_10003055_pt1 | contig 23409 bp, 21 predicted proteins | sample UN3MG_FD_202239 | JGI IMG/M metagenome (GOLD analysis project Ga0307380, IMG submission 202239) | Soil microbial communities from Risofladan, Vaasa, Finland - UN-3 | ecosystem: Environmental > Terrestrial > Soil > Coastal area > Acid sulfate soil | place: Finland: Risofladan, Vaasa | collected... | reverse complement strand
CAAGCTCTCTGCTCTCTGCCTTTAACTCCGTCTGAGTCTGCCTGCCCTGTTAAATCCAATAGGGCTATTTATCTGGGGTAAATCCTGTCAAAGAGGAAAATAAAATCATGACCCCTAAACCCAACATAGCCGTTATCGGCTCCGGCTACTGGGGAAAGAACCTCATCCGCAACTACCACAGCCTCGGCGCGTTAAAGCTCATCTGCGACAAGAATCCTGTTCTTCTCGACCAGTACAAAGCGCAGTATCCGGACGTGGAAACGTGCCTTTCACTCCACGACGTTATATCCAGAGATGATATCGAGGGGGTGGTGATCGCTACGCCTGCGGAAACCCACTACACCCTTGCCAGGGAAGGTATTCTGGCCGGAAAGCACGTCTACGTGGAAAAACCCCTGGTCCTGGATGAAACAGAAGGGGAGGCGCTCATCGAGCTGGCATCCACCCACAACAGAACACTCATGGTCGGTCACTTGCTGCAGTATCACCCGGTGTTCGCACGGCTCAAAGATTTAACCTCATCCGGTGAGCTGGGACGGGTCAATTATATTTATTCCCATCGGCTGAACCTGGGAAAGATCCGAAGAGAAGAAAACATTCTCTGGTCTTTTGCGCCCCATGACATCTCCATGATACTGGCCCTGGCCTGTGAGACACCTGAAAAAATCTATGCAACCGGCGGCAACTACCTTCACCGGCAAATTGCGGATGTCACCACCACCCACCTGGAATTCCCTTCAGGCCTAAGGGCCCACATCTTTGTGTCGTGGCTCCATCCCTTTAAAGAACAGAAGCTGGTGGTCGTGGGCGACCGAAAAATGGCGGTGTTCGATGACACGGAGCCGTGGTCGGACAAGCTGCTTCTATACCCCCATGAAATAAAATGGCAGAACAATTTTCCCGTACCTGAAAAGGGCGAGCCCGAGCGGGTTGAAATTCCCGAAGCAGAGCCGCTGCGCCTTGAGTGCGAGCATTTCCTCGACAGTTTCACCAACGGCAACAGACCCCAAACCGACGGAGAAGAAGGCCTCCGCGTCTTAAAGATCCTCAATGCCGCCCAACGCTCCTTGAACAAAAACGGCTGCAGTATTGAACTTAGGACTTCAAGCGCACCTCCTCCTTTCAAAACTCAACATTCAAAAATCAAAATTGATTCGGATCCTGGAATCCAATCACATAAAGAGTCTGCCAGAGATTATTTTGTCCACAGTACATCGTTTGTCGACGAAAATGTCTATATCGGATCCGGATCTAAGATCTGGCATTTCTCCCACATACTTAAAAACTGTAGAATAGGGGAGACCTGCAACATCGGCCAGAACGTGGTGATCGGTCCGGATGTGACCATTGGAAAAGAGTGCAAGATTCAAAACAATGTGTCGGTGTACAAGGGCGTGACCCTCGAAGACGGAGTCTTTTGCGGACCTTCAATGGTGTTTACCAACATTTATAATCCCAGGGCTCAAATCGTAAAGATGGATCAGGTCCGGCCCACCCTGGTCAAGCAGGGCGCCACTTTTGGGGCTAACTGCACCATTGTCTGCGGAACCACCATCGGCAGGTACGCCTTTGTGGGCGCCGGCGCCGTGGTCAATAAAAATGTTTCTGATCATGCTTTAGTAGTTGGCAATCCAGCGAAGCAGATTGGTTATGTATGTGTCTGCGGAGAACGCTTATCAGATGGTCTGGAGTGTTTATCATGCAGTAAGAAATATAAAAAATCCGAAAATGGGTTAGAGATAGCCCTCTGACCTCTGTCCTCTGATTTCTGATCTCTGCCCTAATAGTGGGGAACCCCGCGCGACAGGTTGGACATATGTGTGAATGCGGTGAACGTCTTGATGAAAGCATATCATGTATAGTATGCGGAAAAAAATACGAAAAATATGATGATGGCTTAAAACCCTTGCCTTCTGAATTCTGACCTCTGGATTCTGACTTCTGCCCTAATAGTCGGGAATCCTGCCAGGCAGATCGGGTGGGCTTGCGAGTGTGGCGAACGGTTGCCAGACGATTTTGAATGTCTCTCATGCGAAACTAAATACGCGGCTGCTGGAGAAAGTATCGAACGCATTTAATAAAAAATTATTTACCCCAGACACGGAGAACACAGAGGGTATAATATTTGATTTGCCGGGAGACGGCGGCAAATCAAAAACCATCAGCCATTTCATGGCAGTGAAGTTTGATCCAATCGGCACCTCCCGATTGGATCAAAAAGAAATAACTCTGTGAACTCTGAGCCTCTGTGGTGATTATCAATCCTTTAATCCCTGAATTACTTTCCATGAAATTACTTCTCATCGCAGGTGCCCGGCCCAACTTTATGAAGATCGCCCCCATTGTCCGGGAACTGGACAGACGCAACGACTCGGATGTGGAATATAAAATAATCCATACTGGCCAGCACTATGACTTTGAGATGTCTCAAGCATTTTTCGATGATCTTGAGATGCCAAAACCTGCCTATTTTCTGGATGCAGGTTCTGGCTCCCATGCTGTGCAGACGGCAAAAATCATGACCGCATTTGAGAAAGTGTGCCTGAATGAGAAACCTGATGTGGTTGTGGTCGTAGGAGATGTCAATTCAACCCTTGCGTGCAGCATAGTCGCGAAAAAGCTATTAATCAAAGTGGCTCACGTAGAAGCTGGCTTGAGAAGCTTTGATCAGACTATGCCCGAAGAGATCAACCGTATGGTTACAGACTCCATAAGCGACTATTTGTTTGTAACCGAAAAAAGCGGTGTTTCAAACCTTAAAAAAGAGGGAAAGCCTGCTGAAAATATCCACATGGTCGGCAATGTGATGATAGATAATCTTTTGTACCAAAAACAAAAGCTCGAAAATGGAAATCATGGTAAGTTTCAAACCCTTGATTTGAAAAACACGCTTGATGACCATATTTTTTTGACACTTCATAGGCCATCCAATGTGGATAACAAAGAAACCCTATCCGGAATCATCAATGCTTTGAATGAGATTTCAGAAGATACACCGATAATATTTCCCATACACCCCAGAACAAAAAAGATGCTGGATAGCTTCGATATCATACTTTCAAGTCAGATCCATCACATGCCACCATTAGGATTCAGCGAATCCCTGTTTCTATGGAAAGATGCGATTTGTGTATTTACAGACAGCGGAGGACTGCAAGAAGAAACCACCGCACTTGGAATACCTTGCTTCACGATCAGGGAAAACACGGAGAGACCAATTACCATCGAAGAGGGCACCAATAAGGTAATAGGCTGTACAGAGGATAGTATACTTCAGGCTTTTAAAAGTTTAAAAAATGATGGGAAAAAGAAGGGGAAGGTTCCGGAATTGTGGGATGGAAGATCTGCTGAAAGGATTGCGGAAATTTTAATAAAAGATTTGAACCCTGAACCTTTACATATTTAATTGATCTTTCCATAATAAAGTATCTATCGTGAGTCATCAACAGGAGGTTATGCACGCTGTGCACGAACGTCCCCAAGAACCAGAAAGACCCATCACCATTGAAGAAGGTACAAATGTTCTTGTTGGCAGTTCAGGTGATTACATACTTCAGGCTTTTAATAGCTTTAAAAATGATGGGAATAAGAAAGGTAAAATTCCGGAGTTGTGGGATGGGAAATCTTCCGAAAGAATTGTTGATGCTTTAATGAACGATTTGAGGTAATCTGATAGTCGCCGCTTATAAAAAATTAACTGCCAGCAAAACCCCATTGATGTCATTGCTCTAATTTCTCAATTTTAAAAAGATAAACAATTAAGTTTTTTGAATTCCTAAATTCTTGAATTTTTACCCCGTTAAATTCGTTTTTGCATCTATTTAACCGGGGCTTTAAATCCCTAAATCAGGCTTTTCTGAACTATGGGATGGAAGATCAGCTGAAAGGATTGTTGATATTATAGTAAATAGAAACAAGCTAATTCGCTATTCCAGCTTTGATTAAAAAACTAAATATGTCAAGAATGAAGGTCTGACCCCGGTGTTTTCAAATATATAGTAAATATATCAACCATATAGAGAGTTATTTACTTAATTATGGACGTCCCGCAGGTTTCTAAAATAACTTTAATAACATATCTCGATCTTAAAAGCGTAAATTCCGGTCCCGCACACTCGGTTATGGTCGTCGCGCGAAGATTGTTTGAGGAAGGTCGGCTGCGTTGTGTAATTTGTCGTGGTTATCACCGATGCAACGACTTACCTGAACAGCTATTCCGAACTCCTCCAAACAGGATTTTCCACAAACTGTCAAATCGAATTATAAGCCTACTATGCCGACGCCTAAGGTTAAACCAAAGATTGATCAGCGAACGCTTGTTTGACTACTGTGTAAGTCATAGTGCTTGTTTGAAGGAGACGGATATCGCGCTCTTTTTCAAGCCCGGTTTTTATAGAAGCACTAGAATGCTGAACAAGATGGGAAAAACGGGAATAGCTTGGGCCTCAATTCTTCATCCCGAATTCAATCTTCAGCAGTTTAAAAAAACCGTGGCCACTTTCAATATGGATGCAGATGGTCCATATTCCGATAAAAAGCGGGTTGAGTATATATCGAACTTCTATGAGGCTGTAAATTATATTATTGTCGAATCAAACCTTGCCAGAGATAGTTTCATCAAACTTGGCTTTTCCAAACGGCGAATCTATCGACTGAATGGAGGATTTTCAATTGATTGTCAGAAATTTAAACCAGTTAAAACGAATTTACAGAAAAAAAAATTCAGTGCGCTGCATATTTCACACATGAGTGCGATTAAAGGGATTGGGTATCTGTTGGACGCTTGGCAGAAACTCGGTCTGCCGCAAAGCGAACTTGCTCTAGTTGGAGATTGTGATCTGGAGATTCGGAGGCTTATCGATAGATACCAGCTACAGTCGTTAATAATGCCGGGCCATGTTACCGATACACTATCGTGGTATCAATGGGCGGATGTATTCGTTTCACCCTCGGTAGCCGATAATAGGCCCAATACAATACTGGAGAGCATGGCGACCGGAGTGCCAGTAATTGCCAGCAACATGTGCGGCCTTAGCGAAGTAATCTCAAACGGCGTTGACGGCTTTGTGTACCAGTTCGATTCAATCGATGAGCTCAAGGAGTGCATCACATGGTGCCACAGGAACCCTCACAAACTTAAAGAAATGGGAAAGGCCGCAAGAGAAAAGGCAGAGCGGTTTCAAAGAGAGGACTTCGCGCATAATATTATTTCTGCAGTTTCTGAACTCACTGAGCCTTCCTTTGTGGAGAAAGGAAAACTTCCTTAGCGATGTATTTTCTTCTTCGAGATGACGATACCTGCGGCTTTACCGATCCTCACGAACTTTTTGACTGCTACGAAAATATTTGGGATAAGTTTCCAGTTAATCTGTCCGTAACCCCCTTCAGAATACCCGGCAATACTCCAACCGTTCCGGAAAAATACCGTCATAACTATAACGTTTTACCTTTATCTGAAAACAGGCCTTTAGTTGAGCTCCTATTGGATTCAATAAAAAAAGGAAGGGTGAATATCGCCCTTCATGGATACAATCATACCAAACCCAGAGGCCTCCCCGAATATGCTGCTGCTCCAAATTTAGATGAGAAAACCAGGAAAGGAAAAGAATATCTTGAAGAAACGTTGCAATGTGAAATCGATACTTTTGTGCCGCCCAACAACACCATATGGAAGAAGGGCCTCACAGCTATAATCAAAAATCGGCTCAACTTGGTCGGAATTCCTTCAATTCTGAGCGCAAATCATCGCCAGCTAAAGCCGGCTCATTTTGTTAAGTACATAATTGTGAAATACTATCATCTGCTTTACAATGGGACTTACCCTTATGTTTTAGACATCTGTGGGCATAAGGAGGTCTCATACTCGTCTCTTACACCCTCCCAGAGCTTGGAGCGACTCAAACAAAGATTCGAATTAACATATAAATTAAAAGGCGTTTTCATCCTTTCTGTGCACTATCATGCGTTCAATAAAAGACTAAATACCGGGGAAACGATCTCAGATGTGATGTATTATTTCCTCGAAAAAGTAAGCAACCTTAAAGATATTAAGGTAGTGACGTATAAAGATTTATGGTCCGAACGGACAAAAATTCACAGATGAATCATTTTATACTAAACAGAAGCATTAAGAATTATTTCAAGTTAATTTCTGGGGATATCGTTGTAAAATTTCTTGGGCTTTTAACCTTTGCTTTCTATGCACGCTATTTGGGAAAAAAGGAGCTTTTTGTTTTTCCTCTTTACACGATGGTAGCAGATTTGGCTTCAATTACTTTTGGATTCGGTCTGCTGCCCACTATGGTGAAAATGCTGCCGGAAATGTTCAAACAAAGCAAAGTTGAAGGGATGTCCGTTTTCTATACGGCTGGTTTGATCGTCATAGTCGGTTCAGGCCTTTTTGGGGTATTAATTTATGTCAACACTGAATGGCTGATTGACCTGTTTGATCTTGAAGGTGATTTGACCAGCGTTATTGGGTTTATATCAGTGGGATGTGTTTTTAGAAGCGCACTGAAAGTATTGCACAATCTCGCATGGACAACCGGGCTATTCGGAAAACTGTCAATTATAAAAATTGTTACATTTTGTGTGGGAACGCTACTTAATATATCATTGCTCCTAAAGTTTAATATAATCGGCCTGCTATATGCGTTCATTGCAAAAGATGTAATAGTTATTCTGATTTACATTGGTATCTTGAAAAGCTATCTTTTTACAAAATATTTCAGAATATGCAAGATTTCAATGCTGTTTAAAACCTCTATGCCATTTTACTTTGAGAGTTTTTTTATGTACTTTAGGCAAAATGGGGACAACTGGATTGTTACAACATACTTGGGGCCGCAGATCCTTTCAGTATATTACGTTGCAAAGAAGGTGTATACGAATGTCAGTTTCATATTTGAAAGCCTGGATAAGGTTTTCACGATAAATATTGGAACCATTTATGCGAACAAAAGCCTTCTAAAATGGAAAGTTGACTCCTATTTTCAGCTCTTTATGACTACTGTCTGTCCAGGCGTTTTTGTCTTGGCAGGCTTAATGCCTTTTATGATCCCCATCATCGCTGGAACAGGTTTTGGGGATGCGGTTGTTCCAGGGCAGATATTGCTCATTAACGGCCTTATTGCTTCTATCAATAGTGTCTTTTTTAGAATCATTTTCTTTTCATACAGCGCTACCAGGCGCGTATATTTTACAGTGGTGGAATCCGTAGTGTTGATAGCATCTCTTTTCATTTTAACGCCCTGTTTTCTAATCGATGGGATAGTAATAAGCCGACTTTTTTCCTCCATTTTTATCTGTGTTTACCTGTCAATTATAGTAAAAAAATATTTTGATATTAAATTATTTTACATTGATAAAACAAAACTGAATTTGAAATTCATCTGTTTATCAATAGCATTTTTTCTTATATTGTATTTACCGCAGATAATGATCACAGAAATCATAATTTATGCTGTATTCGTCGCTTTTTCATTTCTATTAATATTTATTCTTTTCAAGAATTTCCTAATTTTTAGCTATAAGAAAACTATAAATGAAATTGTAATGCAAAAGAACTAAGAATATCCAGGTGTTTGCGGCTCGATCCTAGGTTTGGCATCAGCGGTTTTTTTTCGGACATACCAAAAAGAGACCCACACGGAAAGAACTTCAGACCATTTACCAAAGGAAAACGAATGATATATATTGTTTTAGGCATGCACAAATCAGGCACAACTCTGTTGGCTAAGACATTGCACAGGTCGGGCATAAGAATGGTCGAACAAGAGTCCGGCGAATCCTATTACGAAGGTAACAAGTTTGAACGTAAGGAGACCAGTCTTCTTATACAAACCGCCTTTGGACAAAACGAGGCAAGTTACCTATTGCCAAGTTTGGGAGCTGATTTGCTGGAGGAGCTAAAATCGGATTTCAATAAATTGATGTGCAAGAAAGAAGAAACTGGTGTTGATTGGGGATTTAAGGATCCTCGGTTCACGTTGCTATATCAAAAGATTTTTGATGACCCTTCCGCTGTTCCCCACAAACTGATCTGCATTTATAGAGAAATCGGCCAGGTAGTGGGGCATTATTTGAGATACCAATACAACTTCTTGCATAAGGTGGGTATTATGCCAAAGGTTCTTTCAAGTTGGTGCGTCTACAATGAAACGCTTTGCAGCATCCTTGAAAACGGAAGTGTTGACTCTTTGTTGCTGAAATTTGAAGAAATCCGGCATGACTCAGAATATTTCAAAATGAACCGTGTGCTTGACTCCCATCATCTAGTGGATTGCAGAACAGAAGTCACTAGAAAATTTCAGGGTACACCCCCAATCTCTAGTATGGTTTTTGATTGGATTGAGAATTTTTTTTTAATAATTTATAAAATCCGAATACAACAGATATGCGATCGCTTGGAGGCTCTAAGATATGGGACAAAAATGCCTGATGTATTTCGATGATGCTTTTGCAAGGCTCGCAATCACGCAAGACGATGCAGTCGGGGGGGCGGCGGTCGAATGGGCATCTTGGGTCAAGGGTTTTGCCCGGAATGGCTTTGAGGTTTTGGTATACACGACCCAAGAGATCTTCGAACAAGTCGAGCCTGATGCACTCCTGGATTTTAAGGTAATAAGAGGATATAAAAAATCTCAAGGTTTGAAATACTTGCGGTGGTTTTATTACCGTTTGCCACACATCGTAAGAACCGTGCTTCACCACAGGCCTCTATTCTTGGTCCAGGAATGCTGCGGAACAGCCACTGGCTTGGTTGGATTGGCATCCAAGCTTGCAAATGTTCCTTTTGTTTACCGAATGGGTAATGACATGGAAGTTGATGATAGAATAAAACAACGTCTAAACCGCTGGCAGATTTTTTTCTACATGCTTGGCGTGCGGCTGGCTGAACATGTAATCTGTCAGAACTCATATCAGTTTGAAAAGATGCACGCTAGTTTTCCCCATAAGCACATCACCGTGATTCATAATCCGATAGAGCCTGCCATCACGGGAAATGCTATTAAGCATCAGGATAGGAAATACATTGCGTGGGTTGGGATTTTTCAGCGACAAAAGAACCTGCCAGCGCTTTTGGAGTTAGCCACTAAACTTCCCGACGTCCACTTCAGAATCGCTGGAAAAGCTTCCGCGCAATTAGACCCCGAAACATCGCGCGCTCTGGAAAATCTGGCATTAAGAAAGAATGTGGAGTTCGCGGGTTTTCTGAATAGGTCTGACATTTACAGTTTCTTGAGTCCTGCTTTCGCGCTGGTGAACACCTCGCATTATGAAGGCTTTTCCAACACTTTTTTGGAAGCTTGGTCTGTTGGGACACCGGTGATATCAACTGAAAATGTTAATCCTGACGGCCTGATTACCAGCAAGCGACTTGGTCTGATCGCTAAAGATCATCAAGAACTTGCGCATTCAGTGATGAGCATCATCCAAAATGAAGAACTCTTCGATACTCTTTCCAAAAATTGCATTCTTGCTGTCTCTGAACTCTTTTCTCCGTCAAGTTTGGCGCAAAGATTTGTTTCATTCATCGAAAAACGGGACTTCTGATTGAAGAGCCAGATAAGCATCGTGAGCGACCCAAAGCCTATGCTGTTATTGACCTTTTTTTTGAAATGGTGATAAAAATAGATGTGTGGAATATTTGCGGTATTTCAGCAGCAACCGAAATGGTCTAAGATGCATTTGGAGAGAGCCCTTGATGTTCTTACGAGTAGGGGACCTGATGGAAAGGGGATTTTCATGGATCGCGGTGTCTTTTTAGGGCACCGAAGGCTTGCCATCATCGACTTGGTTTCCGGTGATCAGCCCATGATTTCTTGGGATGGGAAAATCGCTATTGTATTTAATGGGGAAATTTATAATTATCAGGACCTGAAAACTAGGCTATTACAGCACGGGCACAAATTTTCTACCAATTCCGATACTGAAGTAATATTGGAATTGTATCGTAAATATGGAATTGACTTCTTGGAGCATCTTGAAGGGATGTTCGCATTTGTTCTTCTGGACCAAGAAAATCGTAAACTGATTTGCGCTCGGGACCGCATTGGGATCAAGCCCCTTTACTGGTCCGTTGCAAACAACCACTATATTTTTTCATCAACTTTGGCGCCCTTTTTTGTTCTTCCCGGAATTGATCTTTCATTAGACCCCAGCGCTTTAAGGGATTTTTTGGCATACGATTATGTGCCTGCTCCAAGTTCGTTGGTGAAGGAGGTTCAAAAGTTACTGCCCGGGCAGTTTTTGGAGGTAGATCTCGTCAATTTCAGACATAAGACGAATTTTTTCTGGCGCTTGCCATCTGCAGCCTCTAAGCTGAAATTAAGTTTCTCAGATATCTCCGAAATGACGGAATTCTATCTGGATAAAGCGGTAAAGCGACAGATGGTGAGTGACGTTCCACTTGGCGTATTTCTTAGCGGCGGAATAGACTCATCTTTGCTAGTTGCATATATGGCGAGGCACAGTCAAAAGCCAATAAAAACATTTACTATTGGATTTCAGAATGGCAGCGACGAAAGCCCATTCGCAAGGCTCGTGTCCAAGAGATACGCGACAGATCACACAGAATTTGAGGCAAGTGAGATCACAAACGAACTCCTGTATGACACGTTATTGTCGATGGATGAACCTCTGAGCGATCCAGCAATTATTCCAACTCGCATGATCTCTTCTTTGGCCCGAAAGCAGGTTAAAGTCGTTTTGGCTGGCGAAGGCGGGGACGAGATGTTTGTGGGCTATCCGCGCTATTTGGAGGCCCTAAAAAGAGCCCATCACTCCTGCAAATTCTCAAAGACTGCTTTGAAAAGGTTTTTGGATATCATTTCAATAAAGTTTAAGGGTAGCGCGAGGATTTACCGACATTTGCTAACAACGGATGCATTGTTAATGAACCAAAGGATCCGTTATTCACCTCATACGTTTCTTGGTGCAAAATTCGATGACCTATTTGCAGGCAAATTGAACGGCATCAATAGTGATGGCGTATACGACCATTGGAATCAGAATCTCAAAAGGTTCGGTGGCGTATTAAATTGTGACACCCTGCGCCGTATGGATTTTGTTACCAAGCTTACTGACAATCATTTATTTAAGTGTGACAGAGCAAGCATGATGGAGTCACTGGAGGTGCGAGTTCCCTTTCTCGACGAGTTTCTTCTCGACAATCTTCTCCCTATCGACGCCTCAGAACTGGTTAAAGAAGGAGACCTGAAATCAGTTTTGAAAGACTTGGCCTCGAAGTATTTGCCCTTAGAAGTATGGAATAGACCCAAGCACGGCTTCAACGTACCATTAAGTGAGTACATGGCGAATCAATGGGAAGACACTGTAGAAAATTTGTTGGATTGGGGTGAAGGAAATCTCGATATTTTTGATTTCGGTTATCTGCGAAATCTCCAGATGAAGAACAAAAACGGCAAGCATATTAGCCGCGCCCTCTGGTCACCTGTATGCTTTATAGCATGGGTAAAGGCTCACCCAATCAGAATATGACATTTTGACTGCGAACTGTCTGTGGCGCCAAACTTTGAGAATGCTCCAGTGATGACGTTCAATCAAGATATAAAATATGGAACTTCGGTTTTCTGCTTATTTATGGCTTTTTGTTTTTTTGTTTATATGGGGCTTCCCCAACTTGTCATATTATTTACTGGATCTTATTTTGCCTTATTATTCCTTCATCATAAAAATTATATTATAACAACCTATGTGATTTTTCTCACCTTTGGGCCACTGATTCATACCCAATATAACTTTTTGGGCCTTTTTGGGGTTGATGAAACAAATAGCATATTTGCTATGGTCTACCTTTTAAGGCAACCAAAATTTCCTCAGAAGAAAACAAAATATCAGACAATCGCGTTTTGCATAATCTTGTCTTTTTGCCTCTCCGATCTAATAAGCATAATAAGGCAGTACATTCTAAGTGTAAGTGATGATGCTTTCGTGTATATGTTTAGATCTGTGACAAAAAGAACTGTCTTTTTTTTGCCGCTAATGATGTTGGTACAAAAAATCCATCTGGATTGGATTCGGGCCTACGCAAAAAAGGGGTTAGTATTCGGAATAATTGTGATTTGTATCACTGTTTTTTTTACCCGTGAACTGACAGATTTAGGTTTTTATATTGGTCACATTGACACATATTTCAATTATGAAAAGTGGCTGCGGTTCGACAGACCACACGGCTTGTTTCGAGCAGGTGGGGACGTAAATAGCTTGGCCGGCTTCCTCGCGGCATTTGTGGGAATAACACTTGCAATGTTGGAAGCCAAGGATGTGAAGCCAATCATCTTTGTTGCCGCAACAATGGGTTTTTTGTGTATCTTTCTCGCTGCATCTAGAACAGCCATTATTTCAATGGGAATAATGGCGATACTATGCTTAAAGAATAATTTTAAAACCAAAAGCTTTGTCAAAGTCGTTTGCTTACTAACCCTTATGGTTTTGATAAGTTACCCATTTGTCAAAAAATCAATTATTAGGTTTGGAGACAAAAGCACAATTGCAGCTATCGATCCGAATGCTTATGGCTCAGGGAGGGTTGGCAGGTTCATTTATTGTTTAGACATATTGAGAAAATATCCGGAAACTTTTTTATTTGGGAGTACCATAGGTGATGCATACGTCTTAAATGCTTTTAGATCACCTCATAACTATTTTATGAAAATGATCATAATTTCTGGTGTTTTTCCCCTGATTCTACTTTTTTGTGCATTTATAAATTACAGCTGGTTGATTGTACATTATCGTTTACGTTACAGGCTTGTATATGCTTTTATACCAGTTTTTCTTACAATGAGTTCTGTTAATTCTTTTTCGTCGAGTTTGTATTTTATAATATTCGTATCTATGAATGACATTGTGGCGAAGAAGAACACTGAAATATGAAATCTTCTGCCACTAGTTTATATAATATGGATGGATTTGTGCAATGCGTAAAACAGCTCAAACAGCAAAACTATTTACCGATCATTTTGAATACCATTTTAAGCAACAATTTCAAGGTATAAACTTTGATAATGCAAGCGTGCTGGAAATTGGTTGTGGGAAAGGCCTTGTATCCACAAAAATCGCGCTTTCAACGAAGGCGAAAAGAATTGTTGCCTTGGATGAGTCTGCTGGAAAAGGCTCTAGGAAAGGAGTCCTCGATGACCTGCGCAGAAACATTCAAAAACTCAACATTAGAAATATCACTGTTGCCGAGGAAGATTTTTGGCAGACAAATTTCAATGCATTTAACATTATAATCGCTAACAATAGCTTACATCATTTAGTGTCCAATGGAAAATACTATTTCAAGAGCCTTGCCATCCACAATAGTTATAAAAAAATGTTTTCCAGGATTAATAATATGCTAGAAAATCACGGTCTATTCGTTATCAAGGACATTGATCCTCTCATTTTATTTAGGATCATTAATCCAAGATATTTTAGGTTTATGGATTGGGAAGACCACCCGCCTTATAAGGCTTGGCTCGATATGATAGACAATAATAATTTTAGTGTCATCAACCGTAATGCCGTGGTGCCATATGCCCTCAGGAAGTTTGCTTCTATTCTCAGATACAGGACTTTTTCCTGTTTTTTCCGTGGTGGAATAATATTTGTTTTAAAAAAATGGACAAAGCTGCATGCTTAAGAGAACGACGGTACTAAGACAATTAACTAAGGGGATCCTTTCCTTTTTCCCTATCTCAAAGGTAAGCCGCATGGTGGGAACCGGAGGAACCTGCAATGCCAGATATTGCTATTCTACATGGATGAGGCATCTAATCATGGCAGATAAAAGCGAGCTCAACACCAGGCGCAAGATCGTGGCAGAACTTGGCCCTGGAGATAGTCTAGGGACTGGGATTTCAGCCTTGTTGTCTGGAGCCGAGAAGTATATTGCCTTTGATGTTGTAAGGCATTCCAATTCGGCCAGGGATCTTAAAATATTCCAAGAGTTAGTCAAACTATTTAGAAATAAATGTTCTATTCCAGGTGACGATGAATTTCCTGAACTTAAACCCAAGTTATCCAGTTACGACTTTCCAGCTTACCTATTCAAGCGAGATAGATTAGATTATTTACTGAAACCTGATCGGTTGAGAAGAATCATGAATTCAGTACTTATGCCGAATGGTCGGCAGTCCTTAATAAGATATTGTGTGCCATGGAGTGGAACCACTCCACACATGCAAGGTATCATCAACATGATTTATTCACAAGCAGTACTTGAGCACGTTGACAAATTGGTAGAGCTATATAATTGCATGCACCGATGGCTTGCCTCGGATGGTTTCTTGTCACACCAAATTGATTTTAAATGTCACGGGACTTCAGACCAATGGAATGGCTACTGGAAGCATTCAGACTTTTTGTGGGCTTTAATGCGGGGAAAACGACCTTACCTGATAAATCGAGAGCCTTATTCAACCCATAGAAACCTGTTGCAGCTTCACGATTTTCGTATTGTATACGAAAAAAAATACACTTCAAGTAATCTGCTCATGCGGAAAAAACTCTGTTCAAGATTTCAGAATATAAGCGATGATGATCTTATCACAAGTGGTGCTTTTATTCAGGCAACAAAAAAAGGTCAGTTATGAAGATCTCTTTCCTAATTAGCAGCTTCCGGGGGGGTGGAAAAGAACGTCAGCTTCTCTACTTGGTAAAGCATTTATCGCAAAATAATTGGAGGGTTCAGCTTGTTGTACTCAATGAGGAAGTTTTCTATCGGGAGATTTCCGCCCTTCCGATTGAGTTCGTTATTGTGGATCGTAAGAAGAATGGCATCCGTACGATCGGGATTTTGAACAGAAAGCTACGGTTGTTTAGCCCAACAATTCTCAACACATGGGACATTATTTCGCATATATATTCATTGCCTTTTATCTTTTTTAAAAAACCCAAAGTACTTAATAGCTCTATCCGTTACGGCGGAATGATCAAGAAAACCAGAGCTAGTTCACTTATGCAAAGAATTTCATTAGCCACATCCGATCTAATTGTAAGTAATTCGAAGGCCGGATTGGTAGCAGAAAGCCTGCTTGCATGTAATAAGGCTGTTGTCATTCGTAATGGAATCGATTTCTCAGAGTTATACAAACCTCAGACCGGCAGAATGGGTCAATTGGAAGCCACCCTCCACAAATTTGAAACATGTATTCTTATGGTAGGGCGGTTTTATCCTGCAAAAGATTACAGCAATTTCATCCGAGCAGCAAAGATTGTCATCAGGACTAATCCGAATACCGGCTTTTTCTGTGTTGGGGAAGGGCCCAATCGCGGGAAAGCTGAAGAGGAAGCCGGTGCGCTTTTAAACAAGAACATTTTCTTCCTTGGAGAAAGAAGGGACGTTCATTCGATTGTGCATGCTTTTGATATTGGTGTGATGCTAAACAATACTAACGGTCACGCTGAAGGGATCTCCAATGCCATTATGGAATATATGGCAGCCCAATTACCGGTGATAGCCACTAATGCGGGAGGAAATTCTGAATTGGTAAGGGTTCAGAAATCAGGTTATTTGGTTCCACCTTTCAACCCGGAGGTTGTGGCTGAAAAGCTTTTATTCTTGATTGAAAATGAGAGTATAAGACATGCAATGGGAAAACTGGGACAAGAAATAATTAAGAATGAATTCAGCCTGGAAAAAATGGTTTCATCGTATATAAAGCTGTATAAGAACTTTCCGAAATGAATAAGGAATCAACAACTGTTCTCTTTACTGGGGACCTTATCCCAGCATCAACTTCAGGAAATATATACTCCGAAGAGTTATTGTGTGTTCTTGAAGATAAGGATTTTTCCATTGTTAATTTAGAGGCGACCTTAACGCGGTCTGAAGATAGGATTTTAAAAACCGGCAACAATTTCAAGTCATCTCCTGAATCCGTACAGCACATTATAAGAGGAAAATTCGACGCGGTGGCCCTTTCCAATAACCATATCAGGGATTTTGGGGACCAGGGGGTTTTAGATACCTTGAAAACGTGTAAAAAACATAATATTTTAACTGTTGGGGCGGGCAAAAATATTGAGGCCGCTTCCGAACCTCTTACGGTTCGCATAAAAGGGAAAAAGATTGTTTTTTTAAATTACAGCGAAAGAGAATTTAATATAGCTGGACAGGACCGCCCCGGTGCCAATCCTTTTGATGTGATCGATGCCTTTTATCAGATCAATGCCGCAAAGGCTGGCAGTGACTATGTGATAGTTATTTATCATGGCGGAGTGGAATACCACCATTTGCCGACTCCTGAAATAATAAAACGATTCAAATTTCTGGTGGATGCTGGTGCTGATTGTGTTGTCTCTCACCATACCCATAGATGCAGTGGTATGATTGAATATAAAAAGAAACCAATCCTTTTTGGCTTAGGGAATTTTCTTATGCCAACAAAGGGAAAAGCCTTTGATAGCTGGCGAATCGGTTTGGTTGCGAAAATCGAAATTAGCGATGATGGCATTCTTCCGTTGTTTATACCGACCATAATGTCTCATGATTTTAATTTAGTTGATATTCTGACCGGAGACGAAAGACAAAAAATACTGAACTTCATAGATGATATTTCAAAAAAAATAAATAATGATAAAAGCATCCAGGATTACTGGAGAGCGGTCTATTCGAACAATACTGAAAGAATTATGAAAATCATCAAATCAGATAGTCTGTTGGAATACAGATTAAGAAAACGTTTTCCGTTATTATTCAATTCTGAAATAACAAAATATAAACATCTAAATATTTTAAACTTGATTCGATGCGATTCTCATAGAGAAATGTTTATCAATATTCTGGAAGATAGGTATAACAAGATTTCAAGCAAGTAGTATTTGGCTAATCAAAATACTAGTAGGCTAATGTTTTGAAGGGTAAAATTATTCACAAAGCCTTGTTTTCACTTTTCCACCACGATGTGAATTATCAGGATGAATTATTCTCCTTTTCTACTGAAGAGTTATACTCTAAAACAACTGGATCCCAAAAACACTCAATTCAGAATATAGCAGATACACTTTATAGCATAGTTACTGAAAACTTATCCAACCACACAGACTCTTCGATATCACAAACCCTGACAGGCGGTATGGACAGCCGGGTTATTCTGGCCTGTTTGCTTAAGGCTGGGATCAAGCCTAATTGTTTTACATATGGCAATCCTGGGGCAAAAGATGTCTATTTTGCCAAGGAACTTGCCAAAAGTTTTGGCCTGAAATTTCACAATGCTGCCAATAAACGGCCTTCAAAGGAGTGGTACTATAAATGGGCTTTGGAAACCATAAAGCGGGATAATGGCAATTCCCATCTTTACAGGGCTCATCGCACAGCGGCTATAGCTGAGCATTGGGAAAAGTATGCGCCTAAAGTACTGTTTACTGGACATATGGGCGGCGAAGGATTAAGGGGTCTAACCTATAATAATTATTTTGCCTCCGAATTTTTTGAGTCTGTCAATGAGGGCCGAGAAAAGCCGATTGATGCTGCAAAAAGAGTGTTAAATTCCTATTTCATCAAAACCGATTGCATTGATTTTCAAGAGTTATTATATAGAGCCTATGCACTTTCCTGGATGCAACATGATAAGGAAACGAATAAAATTTTCTTTCTATATGATCTGGTAGGGAAAATACATCATGCCCAAGATATAAGGCTATACAGCACTTATATACCCAAAGTGGTTCCAGTTTATCTGCAAGAAAAATATTTGAATACTCTGTTCAACTCGCCTTATCATTTTTTAGCCAAAAAAAAGGGAATTTTAGGGCGCTTGACCAACCCCTATGTTCATTGCAAGTTGATAGAGTTTTTGTATCCAAAATTACTTAATTATCCTCTTTCCAATGGATATAAACCCAGGGAATATTTAAAGGGAATGTGGTATTATATCCCAGTAAAAACGTACCGCGCATTCAGGCAAAAAAAACTCCATGCCCCGACTTTCTCTTATGGGGAATGGTTCGTTGATTTTGTGAAAGAACACTCACAAAATATTAGTTCTGAAATCTGGGAAATTTACGACAGAAATAAATATTTCGAAGCGCTTAAGAAAGAGAACCACATGGCAGATGAAGGATACTGGCACAAATTCTCCAATCCCATTTTCTTCGATCTTATGGAAAAGCGTAAAAAGCGGATGAGCCTGTTATGAAAGTTGCAGTTTTACGTGACAGCCAACCAGAATCATCGCAAAAGTGGGAAATGGCGTGTCAAAAAGCGGGCTTAGAATATTTAGCAATAGATATGCTTCGTGACGATTGGCTGGATCTGATTCACACATTTTCCCCAGCATTTTGTGTTTCCCGCCCTCCAGGTGATATTCAGCAAAATAAAAAAACATTCGACGAAAAGCTATTTTTTATCGAGCATTACACATCATATAGTGTATTTCCTTGCTTTCTTGAAAGTTTCATATACGAAAATAAGGCTTCTTTAGCTTGGTTTTTAGAAGTAAACAATATTCCCCACCCGGCTACGTTTATCAGTTCTACCTATGATGAATCCAAAAAATTTGTGAATAGCGCTGAATATCCAATTGTTGCCAAGACGCTGATCGGGGCTTCAGGCTCAGGGGTTAAAATAATTGAAACGCGAGCCGAGGCTGAAGTATATGTGCAAAAGGCTTTCACAAAAGGCATCAAAAGACGATTTGGACCGAACAGAAAAACAGGATCACCTAAGAGCTGGATGATAAAGGCTGCTAAATCTCCTAACTATTTTGTAAAAAAATTAAGGCAGTACCTTGAAAGAGATAAAGATATTCAAAAAGGAATAGTTTTATTTCAAGAATATGTTGAGCACCCTTATGAGTGGCGTTGTGCTAAGATTGGGGATTCTTATTTCGCTTATAAAAAACTCAAGATTGATAACCAGGCAAGCGGTTCAAAAATATTTGATTATGGCCGGCCTCCTATAGAGATTTTAGATTTCACCAAAAATTTATGCGAAGAACATAACTTTAATTTTATGGCAGTGGATTTGTTTATTAACGATACCGGAATGTTCGTAAATGAGCTGCAAACTATTTTTGGCCATAAAAATCCTTATATTTGTAAAGTTGATGGCAAGCCAGGAAGATACATCTCCGGAAATGACAAATGGAATTTTGAGGAAGGCGATTTTAATACCAATGAGTCATATGACTTGAGACTAAAAACTGTTATTGATCTTTATAAAAAATAGAATGAATGAAAGTTCTTTTCGTCAGCAGTGGAAATAGTCAATTTGGTATTACGGCTATTGTAAAAAACCAAGGAGAATCTCTTCGGAATAATGGTATCGATATTGATTATTTTCCAATAAATGGGAAGGGTGTCCTGGGATATTCCCAAAATTTAATTGCTTTAAAAAAGTATATTCGACTGCATAGTTATGATGTAGTACATGCTCATTATGCACTTTGTGGGCTGGCTTCGATACTGTCATTGAGAATAATTAAAATCCCAATTGTAGTATCATATATGGGATCTGATCTGTATGGTAGTGTTTGTGAAAATGGGAAAAAGAAAAAATCAAGTTATTTAAATATAATAATTTCCCAGTTCTTGCAATTATTTGTAAGAAAAATAATTGTTAAGTCAGAAAATTTAGAACAATATATTTATTTTAAAAAGAAATCCTGTACTATTCCAAATGGCGTGAACCTTGATGCTCTTAAATTAATCGATAAAAAGTTAGCTTTAAGCTCACTAAACTTGCCGTCTAATAAAAAATACATACTTTTTTTAGGTAATCCTTCGAGCAAGAGAAAAAATATAAAACTTCTTCATGAAGCTATCGAGTTAATAGATGCTAAAAACATTAGAATACTTGCGCCATACCCTATCCCCTTTAGTGAAATTAATCTATATCTGAATGCTGCTGATGTCTTAGCTCATACATCCTATCTCGAAGGTTCACCAAACGTTATCAAAGAAGCAATGGCCTGTAGTTGTTCTATCGTCGCTACTGATGTTGGTGATGTTAAATGGGTAATTGGAGATACGGAAGGTTGTTATGTCTGCTCGTTTGACCCACTGGATGTTGCATCAAAGCTAAACCAAGCATTAGAATATTCTGTGAAATACGGACGCACTGAAGGCAGAAGGCGGTTGATTGAACTGGGTTTAGATTCCGAATCAATCGCGAAACGTCTCATTAGTGTTTATCAATCAGTACTTCGTTGATGGACAAACCCGGCGCCATAATTATTGATGGGCATGTACAGGGCTTGGCAATTGCCAGGAGCCTTGGAGAAAATGGAATTCCTGTAATTGTTGTTGAGACAAGAAGCGGAATTGCAAGACACTCAAGATATTGCTCTAATTTTTTTAAATGCCCTGATTACTTGAGCAACGAGTTTGCAGATTTCCTGATAGAGCTGTGTATTAAAAAAAAATTACAAGACTGGTCACTTTATCCTTCAAATGATCATGCAGTTTATACTATCTCTCGAAACCGTGATCAACTTTGCAAGTATTATAAGATTATAACCACTTCTTTTGATATTTATAAAAACATATATAATAAAAATAAATCTATTAAAATATGCCAGCGATTAGGAGTTGATGCTCCAGCTACATTCTTCCCTGAAAAATATCCTATAAATAATTTCAATTTAAAATTCCCGGTAATTATTAAAGGCATTGAGGGATTGAGCTTTTATAAATCAGTTGGGAGAAAATCCCTTGTTGCCAATAACATCTACGATCTGAATGAAAGAATTTATAATGTAAGTAGACGCATTGGTCTTGACAAAATATTGATACAGGAAATCATACCGTTTAATGAAAAAAACAGAGTTGTCTCTTTTACATCATTCTGTGAAGAGGGGCAGGTAAAATGCTTCTGGATGGGAAACAAGGTCAGGGAACATCCTCACAGATTCGGCACAGCAACTTTTTGTGAGAGTACATATAATCCTGAAATAATTGAACCCGCATCAAGGTTCCTGCATGAATTAGACTATACTGGAGTTTCAGAAATTGAGTTTCTCCTAGATCCGAGGGATGGAAAATTCAAATTCATTGAGATGAATGCCAGAACCTGGTTGTGGGTTTCCCTTGCAAGAAGATGCGGAATAGATTTTCCTTTGATCATATATAATTTTCTAAATAGCATAAAAAATGATTTCCCTAATGGTTACCCAGGAAATATAAAATGGGTTCATATTTGGACTGATCTGTATTACTCAATAATCGGAGTATTGAAGAATAAATACAAATTCAAAGAAATACTGAAATCACTAAAAGGCGAGAAAGAGTTTGCTGTTTTTTCATTAAAAGACTTAAATCCATTCATATTTGAAACAATAAAATTGCCGTATATCGCATTGAATAGATAAATTGTGAATAAGAAGATCTGGGTTGACATAACAAATACTCCCCAAGTACATTTTTTGCTTGGCATCTATAATTCCCTAAAAAATGACAATTATGACTTTGAATTTTCCTGCAGAGAATTTGCAGAAACTTCAAAGCTGCTATCACAAAAAATCGATAAACCTTTTTTAAAAATTGGGGAGCATTACGGGAAGAGTAAAATAAAAAAAGTATTGGGCACTTTTGTTCGATTTGGGAAGTTTCTGAATGAACAAATTGATTATGACATTTCAATTTCCTGCGGTAGCGAGATTGCAGTATTTGCATCAAAAATTAGAAATAAAAAGTCAATAGCTTTTGGGGATAATGATAAAGCAAGGCAATGGACATATGGCTATTTTGTTGATTATGCTTTTTTCCCTAATGCAATTTCTAAAGATATTTTTTTCAATCAGGGCATAGGAAAAGAAAAATTATATCAATATAATGGATATAAAGAAGATATTTATATTGCCGATTATATCCCTGACAACTCTTTTGTTGATGGACTACCATTTTCAAATTATATCCTTTTACGACCTGAAAACTTACAAGCCAATTATGTGACAAAAGGTGCAAAAACAATAGTACCCGAATTGTTGAAAATGCTAAGTGAAAAAGGAATCAACATCTTATACATTCCAAGATATGATATTGATCATCAATATGCGAAGGAAATAAATAATATTTATATGCCTGAAGATCCAGTAAATGGGCTGGATGCATGTTATTATGCTGATGTTGTTTTAACTGGTGCAGGGACATTTGCAAGAGAGGCCGCATGTCTTGGTGTTCCGGCTGTTTCGTTCTATGCCGGAAAAGAGTTGTTAGCTGTTGATAAGAAAATGATCAATGATGGCTGGATCTTTTTTTCACGAAATCCAGACGATATTGTCCAGCATATTCAGAAAGCAAAACGGCGTGATTCAAACATAAATAGAAGTAAAAGTGTAAAAAAAGAGGTTATAGACAAATTAACTACGGTAATTGAAGACCTTATCGGTTGAGACATATTGGTACTATAAAAAGTAATAAAATTTCATTCAACATAACACAACAGATAAATCATTTCATTACGAAATCCTTCCAGATGATTAGCTCCAAATCCACAAATTCCTTTTATGCGTGAATTTACGTTAGACATATATGAGCTGATGTTGAAAAGCTTTGATCTTCAGGGATATGGTTTTTCAACATTTGAAGAATACGTTTTAAACCATAAAAATAAAGTGATCATTTTAAAACACGATGTTGATAAGTTGCCTGAAAATGCATTACGGATGGCAAATCTTGAGAAAAGGCTCGGGATTAAAACCAGCTATTATTTTAGAACTATAGATCAGTTATATGATGAGAATATCATCAAGCAGATTGCTGATATGGGGCATGAGGTTGGATATCACTACGAAGACTTGGATCTGTCTTCGAGAGGTCAGAGGTCAGAAGTCAGAGGTCGGGAAAAGATAGAGGTCGGAGGTCGGAGGTCGGAGGTCAGAAGGGCAAGAGCAAGGGTTGTGGGTTGGATGACGGATGACGGACATCAGAAGGAACTTGATTATGATGCGTTATTGGATAAATCGATCAAGTCTTTTGAGAGAAATCTTTCAATATTAAGGGAAGTTGTGTCGGTGAAGACGATCTGTATGCATGGGAGCCCGCTTAGCAGATATGACAATCAAAAAATATGGGAAAAATATGATTATAGAGATTATGGCATCATTGCAGATTGTTATTTGGATGTGGATTTTGATGAAGTATTTTATATCACCGATACAGGAAGATCCTGGAATAATTCAAACGCAAGTATAAGAGATAAGGTCAACTCCAAATTTGATATCACGATTAAGGACACGAATCATTTAATAGAGAAAATTCAAAACAATGATTTCCCTGATAAGATCATGATCAATGTGCATCCACAAAGGTGGAATGACGAGTTTGTTCCGTGGGTCAGTGAGTTGGTCAGACAGGGGGTTAAAAACGTAATAAAAAGATGGGTGATTAGAAGGGAAGAATTCAGAAGCCAGAATCCAGGAGCCAGAAGATAGAATGGAAAGAAAACCGGCGAAGAGT
>Ga0307380_10003052_pt1 | contig 23412 bp, 21 predicted proteins | sample UN3MG_FD_202239 | JGI IMG/M metagenome (GOLD analysis project Ga0307380, IMG submission 202239) | Soil microbial communities from Risofladan, Vaasa, Finland - UN-3 | ecosystem: Environmental > Terrestrial > Soil > Coastal area > Acid sulfate soil | place: Finland: Risofladan, Vaasa | collected... | reverse complement strand
GTCGGCTGCGGCGCCAAGCGGTTCACGTGCCCGTATCACGGTTGGGTGTACGACACGACGGGTGTGGTCGTCGGGGTGCCTGACCGCGACGACTTCGACTCCGCTGATCTCGACGGCGTGCGCTCACCCGCCGTCGCCGCCGACGAGTGGGGCGGCTGGGTGTGGATCAACCTCGCCGGACCCGACCCCGTACCGCCGCTGATCGAGGCGATCGGCCCGGAGATTGGAGCCGACCTCGGCAGGTTCCGGATGGAGGACATGATCCTGCACGAGGTGCTCGAGTGGGACGTGCCCGTCAACTACAAGGCGATCGTCGACGGCTTCAACGAGATCTACCACACGAAGCAGCTGCACCACGTCGACTCGTCCTGGACCAAGGCGTCGCGCAACACCTCGTTCCACATCGTCGGCGACAACTACATGTGCTTCGTGCCGCGGGCCAGCAATCTCGACAAGCTCGCCGACGATCCCGACCATCACCGGTATGCGATCTGTCACTACGTCGTGTTCCCGAACACGGTGTTCAACTGCAATCCCGAGCACGTCCAGGTGTTCAACCCGATCCCGATCGACGTCGACCGCACCCGGTTCCTGTGCTGGCAGCTGATCTACCCAGGCGACCTCTCCGATTCCGAGTACGCCGCCTACCACGCCCGCACGATGGCGCACTGGGAGGTCCTCAAGGGTGTGGTGGCCGAGGACATCGAGATCTACGACCAGCTCGCCCGTACCCGCCGGTCGAGTGGCTACACGAAGCACATCCTCAACGACCGCGAGTGCAAGCTCGCCCACTACCACGAGAACATGAACCGCAAGATCGCCGACTGACCCGACCGTGGTTCCGCGAGACACGGGCTCGGGGGACCACCGTGGTTCCCGCAGACCCGGGCTCGGGGGACTCAGGCGAGGGAACCCGAGGTTTGTGCTTTGGCGACCGAGGCGCGCACGACGGGGATGTCGGCGTCGGCGAGCGGTTGCATCCACGTCTTGCGGGCGAGCGCTGCCTGGATGAAGGGAGCGAGGTCGACCGCCTTGCGATGTTGACGCTCCGCCTCGTCCGCAGCGAACTCAGGCATCACCTCGGCAGCGAACAGCTCGAGCGACGAGCAGATGTCGGCGTGGGCGTTGCGTCCCGCCTGCTGGATGAAGATCACCTGGTCGACGCCGACGTCGCGCATCTGACGCAGATAGCGCGACGCATCGTCGGGCGTTCCGATGCAGCTCGCGAACGAGTCACCTTGCTCGTCGGCCAACGCGATCCGCCGCTCGACGCTGTCGGGTGAACGCCGCGCCTGGAACTCGCCCCACAGATCGGTGCGCCCGGGTACCTGATCGTGCGCCACGAGCGCATTGAGCGCGTAGCCGAAGAACTCGAAACCCTCTTGCCCGCGGCGGATCGCCTCGGCCCGATCCTCGTGCAGCGAGAACCCGGTGACCAGCGCGATGTTCGCATTGACCGTGTGGCCGAGCGGGACGCACTCGTCGCTGCGGATGATGTCGTAGTACACGTCGACCCACGACTTGGCCTCGTCCGGGTCGACGAAGCTGAACGCCAGCGCGCCGATGCCGTGACGGGCCGCAACCTTGATCGTGTCGCGGTTCGTGCACGCCATCCACATCGGCGGATGGGGCTTTTGGCGCGGCTTGGGCAGTACGTTGCGGCACGGCATAGAGAACGTGTCGGACTCGTAGCCGGGGTACGGGTCGAGCACCATCATGTTCGCGATCTGCTCGGCGGCTTCCAGCGCCATCGCCCGCTTCTGCTTGGCCGGGATGTCGAACCCGTGCAGCTCCAACCGGGTGGCTCCCTCGCCGATGCCGAAGTCGACGCGACCGTCGGAGATCAAATCGAGCGTCGCCAGACCTTCGGCGGTGCGCGCCGGATGGTTGTACTTGGGGATCACCTGGCGGATGCCGTGGCCGAGCCGGATCCGTGACGTGCGGGCTGCCGCCGCGGCGAGGAACACCTCGGGCGCAGACGAATGCGAGTACTCGTCGAGGAAGTGGTGCTCGACCTCCCACGCGTAGTCGAAGCCGAGTCGATCGGCGAGCTCGACCTGGTCGAGGGCGTCGCGCAACAGACAGAACTCGTCGTCGGCGCTCCACGGCTTCGGGAGCTGGTGTTCGTAGAAGATGCCGAATTGCATGACAGCAGCTCAGCAGAACCGCTGCAGCCGGCACGGATCAGAGGTGACCGACGCCACGCGAAGTGGTGTCAGTGGCTGTGTTACGTTCATCGCCGATTCGACAAGGGGGCTTGGTTGATGGAATCACAACTGCTCGAACTGCTGCGGGAGTACTTCCCGGAGGCAGAGCACATCGAGGTGACCGGCTTCGAGCCGATACCCGGGGGCTACTCACGCGAGACCTATCGCTTCGATGCGGTGGTGACGTCGCCGGCGGGGGAGGAGCACCACCCGCTGATCCTGCGCAAGGACCCGCCGCCGGCGGTGTCGATCCTGCAGACCAGCCGCGAGATCGAGCACGATCTGATCGAGGCGCTACGGCTGCACACGAACCTGCCGATCGGCCGCAGCCTCGGCCACGAGATGGACCCCGAGCGCTTCGGCGAGCCGGCAATGGTGATCCAGCGGATGCACGGCAACTCCCAGACGTCGGACCTGTTCCACGACGGCCCCGACGTCCACCACGCCGACGACGTGATGCGCCATCTGTGCGAGGTGCTCGTCGAACTCCACACCACCGACGTCTCCAAGATCGACCCGCATGGCCGCCTCGCCGACCCGCGCAACGCCGGCATCGACGCGACCACGTGGGACACCTACATGGAGACGACAGTCGACTACTACATCCGGTCGTTCCCCACCATCAACACCGATCCGACCATGACCTTCGCGCTCGACCTGTTCCTCACGCTGCGGCGCGATATCCCGCGACCGCTCCCGCTCGTGTTGGTGCACGGCGACTTCAACCCAGCGAACTTCCTCTACGAGGGCGGCAAGGTCACCGCGTTGATCGACTGGGAGAACGCCCGCATCGGCGATCCCCGCGAGGACCTCGGCTGGATGACCACGATGGACATCCTCTCGAACACGAACGTGATGGCGCATCCGGTCGACGAGGGCGGTTTCCTCGCCTACTACAACAAGCTCACCGGCTTCGAGATCACCCAGGACGAGGTCGACTACTTCACGCTGTTCGGCACCGCGAACATTGCGGTGCCGGTGAACGGTGCCATCAAGCGCCGAGTCGACGGTGAGAGCGTCGAGTTCATGCCGCTCTATCTCGTGCAGTCGTCGCTCGGGACCGTGCCGAACCTGCTCCGCCTACTCGACTATCCGGGGGTACCAGCATGAACACGTCGCCGAGCATCGACCAGATGCTGGAAGGTGTGCTGATCAGTATCGGCAACGACATCCTTCCCAACGTCGTCAACCCGAAGGCCGCCGCGTCCGCGCAGATGATGCAGTCGGTCATCCAGGGGATCCGCCAGCTGCTCCCCGTGTACGACCAGTACCTCGCCGAGGAACACAACCAGATGATGGAGGTGCTGCGCGACGTCGCCGGCGCGATCGGCGGGTCGTCGGGAGCGGCGGCCGACCGGATCCGCGAGCGGGCGGCAACGCTCGGGCAGGGCGACGAGGTCCCGATCCCGATCGGACGCGACGTCCTGATGGACGCGCATCGTGAACTCGGCTTTGCCCTGCAGGAGTCGATGATCGACCTCGACGAACTCCAGCGCGCCGGCGACGACGCCGCCGACGCGGGACTCGAGATGATTCGTGGGCACTTCGGCCCGCGCATCGTGCGCGATGTGCAGACGTTCCTCGTCGGCGACGCCTTGCTCGGCCGCGGCTGATTACATCGCGGGTCTGACCCCTGATGTAATCCGTTACAGCACGGGTCAGACCCGCGATGTAATCATTCGGCTTGGCCGGCGTTGATCGCTTCGTTGGTGAACGAGGCGAACTTCACCGTGTCGAACGCGACGACGAGGTTCGCCTCGGTCTCGATGATCACCCGGTGTGGCGAGTCGAGAAACTTGCGGAATGCATTTCGGTACTCGTCGTCGGGGCTCGATGCCACACCCGACAACGTGTCGTAGAACCAACTCTTCAACTCGTCGAATCCGGGGTCTCCGTTGGCGTGAACGATCGAGTCGCCCTTGTACGACGCGGTCTTGCCGCCACGGTTGATCACGATGCCGGACTGAGGACGCTTCTTCAGCGCCGGCACCCGCTTGCGACGGTCGGCGCATGTCGTCCAGAACTTGCCGTCGCGCCACACGTAGGCAACGACGACGCCGACGGGGTAGCCCTGCGAGTTGGTCCAGTTGAAGATGCACTCGCCGCCCGGCTCGACGAGGCTCGCCAGCGCGGCGTCGTCGAGTTGCATCGAGGTCAGGTCTTCGTAATCCACCGGTTGGTCGGTCATCGCGTCACGCTCCAAGTCGCTGTTGTCGTCCGAGTCGTCGCCGGAAACGTACCACGAGTAAATTTGTGATCTTCGACCGGAGAGGGAGCCCTACATGAAGTTCGGATTGGCGTTCGCCAGCAGCATTGCCATCGATCACCAGGCAACGATGGAGGTCTGTCGCCGCGCCGAGGCGGCGGGTTTCGAGTCGCTCTGGGGCGGTGAGCACGTCATCCTGCCGTCGAAGATCGAGTCGTCGTACCCGTACACGGCCGACGGCAAGATCCCGGCGATGCCCGACACGCCGATCCCGGATCCGCTGATCTGGCTGGCGTTTGCCGCGGCAGCCGCTCCATCGATGCGCCTCGGCACGTGCATTCTGATCGTGCCGCAGCGCAACCCGCTGATCCTCGCCAAGGAGCTGGCCACGCTCGACCAGCTGTCGGGTGGCAAGGTCGAACTCGGACTCGGCGTCGGTTGGCTCGAGGAGGAGTTCGACGCGCTCGGTGTGCCGTGGGCGCGGCGCGGCGCTCGCAACGACGAATACATCGAGGCGATGCGCACCTTGTGGTCCGGCCCCGAGGTCGAATTCCACGGCGAGTTCGTCGACTTCCCGAAGGTCACCTGCAGCCCCCGCCCGGTGCAGCCGACGATCCCGATCCTGGTCGGCGGCGACAGCGACGTCGCGATTCGACGCGCCGCCCGCCTCGCCGACGGCTACTTCCCTGGCGAAGGCGACGTCGACCGCCTGGCTGGGTTGATCGAGCGTGTCCGGCAGGCTGCCGAGGAGGCCGACCGCGACCCGAACTCGATCGAGATCAACGCGATGTTCAGCACGCAGATGGCCGATCCGGCCGCGGGCGTCGAGAAGCTCGTCGAACTCGGCGTCGGGCGGATCATGGTGCCGGCATTCTTCTTCATGGGTGACGGCGGGCTCGACCGGATGGACCAGTTCGCCGAAGTGGCCCTCGCAGCCGCGGGCTGAGCGCCTGCTCGAGTCGCCACCAGTACGAACCAGCAACCACGAATCCACGAACAGGGAGCACCACATGCACAGTTTCGATCTCACCGGCAAGGTCGCCGTCGTCACCGGCGGAGGCCAGGGCATCGGTGAAGGCATCGCCCACACCTACGCCGACTCCGGGGCGGCGGTCGTCGTCGCGGCCCGTCACGTCGACCGTGTCCAGAGCGTCGCTGACGCGATCAATGCGAAGGGCGGCCGGGCACTCGCCGTGCCGACCGACGTCACGGACAACGACGCCCTCGTCGCGCTGGCCGATGCCGCGATCGCCGAGTTCGGCGGTCTCGACATCTGGGTGAACAACGCCGGCGGGTCCACGGTGCGCTCGCCGCTGGTGAAGCTCGACGCCTCCGACTGGAATGCGTGTCTCACCCTCAACCTCACCGCAGTGTGGGCGGCGTCGGTCATCGCCAACGAGCGGATGAACGACGGCGGCAGCATCATCAACATCACGTCACCGGCGGCCACCCGGGCAGTGCTCGGTAGCGGCCACTATTCCGCCGCGAAAGCCGGCGTGAACGCGCTCACGTTGACGATGGCGATGGAGCTCGCCCCGCGCATCCGCGTCAACGGTGTCGCGCCGGGCATGGTGCCCACCGAGGTGATGATGACCGCGCTCGACATGGATGTGCCGGCGCTGGAGAAGGTCGCCGAGCAGCGGATGCCGTTGAAGCGTCTCGGCACCCCGGACGACATCGCTGCCGCAGCGTTGTATCTCGCCAGCGACGCCGGCAGCTGGGTGACCGGCCAGATCATCACCGTGGCAGGCGGGATGTGAACCCGCTCGTGCGGCGCACCCCATCGACACCGACAACACACACCGACAGCACTGAGAGGATCCACCCATGACCGATCTCGAAGAACGCCAGCCCGACTCCACACCGTTCTTCCTCCAGGGGAACTTCGCGCCGGTCCAGGACGAGCTCACCGTCACCGATCTCAAGGTGACCGGGGCCATCCCGCCGTCGCTGTCCGGCCGCTACCTGCGCAACGGGTCGAACCCGAAGTCGGGCACCGCCGGCCACTGGTTCTTCGGAGACGGCATGGTGCACGGTGTCCGCCTCGACGCCGGCAAGGCGGAGTGGTACCGCAACCGCTTCGTGCAGACCACCAAGCTCGAGAAGGGTCTGGAGGCCACGGATCCCGAGACCATGTTCGACCTCACGGCGAGCGCAGCGAACACCCACGTGCTCGCCCACGCCGGGCGGATCTGGGCGCTCGAGGAGGGCCACCTCCCCTACGAGCTCAGCCCCGAGCTCGACACGCTCGGCTGCGACGACTTCGGCGGCAAACTCACGACCGCGTTCACCGCCCATCCCAAGCTGTGCCCCGAGACCGGCGAACTGCACTTCTTCGGCTACTCAGCCATGCCGCCGTTCCTGACCTATCACGTCCTCGATGCGAGCGGTGCGCTGGTCCACTCGGCTCCGATCGAGGTGCCGCAGAGCACGATGATGCACGATTTCATGATCACCCGTGACCACGCGATCTTCATGGACCTGCCCGTGGTGATCAACCCGTCGAAGCCGGAGGCCCCAGTGGGCTGGGACGACGACTACGGCGCCCGCATCGGCATTCTGCCGAGGATGGGCACCAACGCCGACATCCGCTGGTTCGAGGTCGACCCGTGCTACGTGTTCCATCCCCTGAACGCATTCGTCGACGGTGACAAGGTCATCTGCGACGTCAGCCGTCACGATTCGATGTGGCGGGGCTCGATGGAGCAGGGCACTCCTCCGTACATGCACCGCTGGACCTTCGACATGGTCTCGGGCGCGGTCAACGAGCAGCAACTCGACGAGGTGCCGAGTGCCTTCCCGCGCGTCGACGACCGCGTCGTCGGACTGCAGAACCGGTACGGCTGGGGCACAGCTCCACGCGATGCCGGTAGTGGGAGCGTGCTGCTCGATCCCGGAGTCGTGGTCAAGTGGGATCTCACGTCGGGCACGAAGGCGAGCTACGACCTCGGGCCGACGTCCTACCCGGCCGAGTTCGTCTTCGTCCAGGACGACGACGCCGCTGGTGAGGACGAGGGCTGGGCCATGGGGTTCGTCTACGACGCGGCAACGGACTCGTCGGATCTCGTGATCCTCGATGCGTCGGCACCGGGCTCCGAGCCGGTCGCCCGGGTTCATCTGCCTCAGCGTGTGCCCTTCGGGTTCCACGGCAGCTGGGTCCGCGACTCGGACCTCTGAGACCTCACGTTTGCGTCGGGTTTCCGGTGGGCCGCCCCACTGGAAACCCGACGCAAACCTGGTGGGGGCACCGGAGGGACGTCCGGCCCTGACGGCGCGGAGGTGGCGGCGCGATGGTGGAGCCATGGAGAGCCTTCAGCCACACGTATGGACACTCAGGTTCGAGACGCGCGAGGACGAGGACCACTGCGACATGGTGGTGCACCTCGACGCCGGTGATCGGTCGTTGTCCGGCCACGGACGGTCGCGCCGCAATCCCACCGACCCCTCGATGCCCCAGGTCGGTGAGGAGCTGGCTGCTGCCAGAGCCCTGCACGACCTGGCCCGTCACCTGACCGACGATGCCTGGGCCATGATCGAGTCGTACCCGACGTCGACCAGTTGAGCCGTCACGCCACGTAGTCTCGGGCTGCACCGGCCCGGGTGGCGAAACTGGCAGACGCGGGGGGCTTAAACCCCCCTTCCACTCACGTGGAGTGCGGGTTCAAATCCCGCCCCGGGCACCATCTACCAGGTGTTACGTCGGTAGAGTCTGTGGCATCGAGGTAGACATAAACCGAAAAGGTCCCGAAAAGGTCCCGGATGCTTTACGATGATCGCCATGGCACGGGGAAGCGTGTTCAAGCGTCACGGGGGTTGGGGGTTCAAGGTCGAGGCCGGCCCGCATCCCGAGACTGGTCAGCGCCGCCAGATCAAGCGCCAGGGCTTCCGCACGAAGCGCGAGGCCGAGAAGGCGCTCGCCGACGTCCAGAAGACGGTCTTCGACGGCACCGTCGTCGCCAACTCGAACGTCCGCCTCGACGACTTCCTCGACGAGTGGTTGGCTGGCCAGGACGCCCGGCTGAAGCCATCGAGCCACCACTCCTACGTGATCGCCAGCAAGCGACTGAAGCGGCATCTCGGCCGGTGCAGACTGCAGGCGCTCACGCCGCTGCAGATCGAGACGTTCTACGCCGAGCTGCTCGACCACGGCGGCCGCAACGGCGAAGCCCTCGCTCCGAAGACGGTCAAGAACACCCACGTCGTCTTGCGCAAAGCACTCGCCGACGCCGAACGGCTCGGGCTGGTTCAGCGCAACGCCGCAGCGGCTGCCCGGGGACCGTCGGTGACACGGTCCGAGATGATGACGTGGTCGTCGGATCAACTCAAGGAGTTCCTGGCAGTTGCTCAGCACTCGCGAATGCGCAACGCCTTCACGATCCTTGCGAGCACCGGCATGCGGCGCGGTGAGCTGCTCGGGCTTCGTTGGGGTGATGTCGACTTCGACTCGTCGCAGATCGCGATCGTCCAGACGGTGTCGAAGGTGAACGGCCGGATCGTCGTCGGGCAACCGAAGACATCGGGCAGCCGCCGCACCGTCTACGTCCACGACACGACGATGAAGGCGCTGCGCCAGCAACGTCAGCTCCAGGCCGAGGAGCGCCTCGCGGCAGGACCAGCCTGGGATGCTGACAACGACCTCGTCTTCCGCAACGAAATGGGTGGCCCTGTGAACCCCGAGAGGTTCTCTCGCCACTTCAGACAGTTGGTCGAGGAATCCGACGTGCCGAGAATCCGACTCCACGACCTCCGCCACACGAACGCGACCCTCTCCTTGAAGGCTGGGGTGCACCCGAAAGTCGTGTCCGAGCGACTCGGGCATTCGTCGATAGCGATCACTCTCGACTTGTACTCCCATGTCACGCCCGGGATCTCCCGCGACGCCGCGGCCACGGTCGAGTCGATGATGTTCGATTGAGGCGGCAGTCGGTCAAGCGTCATCGTCCGCACTCAGCAGCCGGTCGACGACGATCGTCGGCACGACGACGCGTCGCCCGAAGCGACAGGCCTGGATGTCACCGCGTCTCACGCACTCGTACGCGGTGGTTCGCGAGATGCCGAGGATACGGGCGACTTCGTCGACGGTGTAGGTGGAGCGGCGGGTGTGTTCGTCGGGGTTGCTCATGTCCGTACTGTCCAGATGACTACTCACTCGACCACTCCCACCGAATCCCCGGTGGCCCACCCGATCGCTACCACCTGTGCGTTCGAAGACTCCCACCACGATGTCGTCACTCACACTGTCTGATGTGAGTTGTCGAGTATGTGGTGCTGTCAGTCGCCGCGTCGTCGTCGACGTTCTTCCCTTCGTCGTTGAGCGCGGTTGGGCCCGACTGGCCCGGTGGCTGGCCTTGCGTTGGGCTGCTGTGGAGCCTCGGTATGTGCGTTGTCCGTTTCTCGCATCGAGTCTCGGTCGGCTCGAAGGGCCTCGAGCTCAGCCCGGAGCCGGGTGTTCTCGTTGTTGATCCATCCGAACCTGGTGCGCTCGTGATCGAGCGCCTTCTTCGCATCACGAGCTGACGCCAGCGACAACTCCAGCTCTTGGCGTAGTTCTTCAGAGGCCCTCTCCAGTTCTCGTACACGGCGCCAAGCGAGAGCGACCTCGTCGCCTACGTCGAGGGCTGTGTCGACGGTTGGCGGCTCTTCTTCCCCTCGCAGCCGCGCCCGGTGCGCACGGACACGGTCGGTGTCAGAGCGCCATTTCCGCGGGCGGCCGCCCTTGCCGGGCACGGTCATGATGTTATCGTAACGAAACGTAACGATTCGTGCACCCAGCGGGTAATAGTCTGTGAAGTAGCCCACATTCGATTGGATGATCGATCGGTCGGTACTCGTCGACCGCCATCACGCTGGACCTGTGCTCGCGTGCCGACGCCTGGAATCTCACCCGACCCGGAAGCGGCGGTCGGGTCGATGCTGTCTCTACTGAAGCGTGCATTCAGAACAGCGTGTCTCGCTGCCGGGCGAGCGAATTCTCCGGGGACTCGGCTGGCCCGGGAGCGCGGAAGTTGAGCAGCTCTTCGACTGCCTGGGTGGGCACGATGATGCGTCCACCGAGACGGAGCGACGGGATCTCACCGCGTCGCACACACTCGTACGCGCTGGTGCGCGAGATGCCGAGCACCGTGGCGGCTTGAGTGACGGTCATCGTGGCTCGGCCGTGTATAGGCATACGTTCCTCGGTTCGTCGGGGGAGGACCACGTGTTCTCCCTGCCTCTCGTAAAGGCCGTTCCCCCGCCCGTGTGAGACAAGAAGGTTCCAGGCGTATCGCTCGAGGCCGCACAAGCTCGTCGCACTCCGCTGACCCGATCGGGTCGCCAGGTTTCCCTTTCAGGGAAACCTGCAAAGGTGTATGCCCTCCCACCGCCCTCGCGCACGACCTGCCCGACCCGACCTCCGACGGGACACGATCTGGCGGGGGAGACCTCCGAAGGCAACGCCTGGACCCCGAACGAAGCGACTTCACCCCACCCGACTGCGGGCTGGGCACCTGCGCAACTGGGAGGCGGCCCGCCCGGAGTGACGGCCTGAACGAGCTTCCTGCGGCGGGCGGGCGCCGCTCGCGACCTCGCGAAGCCGATCACCAACCAACGACGAGTCAGACCCGAACCTGGGCCCCGGGCGAGCGAACGTATTGGCGATCGGTGACACGATTTGGTTGCCAAGCTGGGTTGATCGTGTCTCGCGTTGCCCATCGTGCGAAGCATCGTGCGTGTGTCGATGGGCCGTTTGCAGCCGTCGTGCGGACGGGGAGGGGGTGCCGTAGGGAGCGAAGGGGTCGAGGAGCGAGATGAAACGCGCTTTCGATCACTTCTCGGGCCCGAGTGTTCGGCGCGCGGGCGAGGCGTCGGCGAGCCGCATGGTCACGACGAAAGTGGCACCTCCGCCCGGGGTTTGCTCGATGGTGATCGTCCCATTGTGACGTTCGATGATCTGGCTTGCGATGGCGAGACCGAGGCCCGCTCCGCCCCCGTTGTTCCGTTCGCGGCCGGGTTCGGAGCGGTAGAACGGCAGGAAGACCCTGTCGGCCTCGCTCGGGTCGATGCCCTGTCCGTGGTCGATCACCCTGACGATGATGTCGGTTTCGGTCGAGATGACCGCGAAGTGCACCGGTGTGCCGGTCGTGGCGTGGGCACACGCATTGGATCCCAGGTTGAGCATGGCCTGGTGGAAACGGCTGGGCTGGCCAGCGATGGTGGTGCAGGCGGACGGTGCGACCTCGACGAGCACGTCGACGTCGGGGTGGGCGGCGCGAAGGTCGGCGGCCACCACCTCGATGACGCCGGTCGCGTCGAAGGATTCGGTGGGTTCGGTCGTGGGTGCTTCACGGGCCAGTTGCAGCATGTCGGTCACGAGCCCGTTGAGCCGTTCGCTTTCTGCGCCGATGCGGGTCATCGCCCGGTCGAGCGCTCCGGGCTCGTCGAGCATCCCGCCGGCGTACAGGTCGCTGTATCCCTTGAGTGCGGTGAGTGGGGTGCGGAGTTCGTGGGACACGTCGGCGAGGAATCGCCGCATGGCGTCTCGCGCCTCGCTCGCCGACAGTGCAGCGCGTTCACTGTCGTCGATCGTGCCGCGCAGGCGCACCAACATGAGATCGAGAGCTTGGGCGAGTTCGGCGGTCTCGAGCGACCCGGCGGGCGCATCGACGTCGCGTTGCAGTTCGCCGCCCGCGATCCGCGTCGCTGTGGTGGCCATTCGGGTGACGGGCCGTACCGCAAGCGTGGTGAGGAGCCAGATCATGCCCGCCACGAGCACCAGGATCACCGCCCCGCCGCCGAGCAGCGTCTGCCGGAAATCGTTGATCGATTCGTCGAAACGGTCCAGGGGCAGCGCGGTGACGACCACCGCGCCATCGTCCAACGGCGTCACGAGCACGCGGTAGCGGGGGTCGTCGACGGTCAGCGTTCCGCTGCGAACCGAGATCTCACGCAGCGTCTCGTCGCTGAACGGACTCTCCCCCGGTGGAGTGAGCAGTTCGCCGCCGCCCGACACGACGACCTGCACCGGTGGTGCCACGTCGTCGACCGCGTCGGTGGCGGCAACATCTTCCTCGACCGGGGGGCCGCCGGCGTCGCCGGGGGCGCGGGGCTCGGCTCCGCGTTCCGCTCGGGCCAATTCGTCGTCGATGTCGGCGATCAGATTGGATCGCTCGACGTTGTCGATGTAGACCGCGAACGCGCCGAATCCGATCGTGACCGTCAGCAGCGTCGGAACCAGCATCAGCCACCGCAGCGGCGGTCGTCTCATTGGCCGACCTCGTCACGCACGACGTAGCCGACGCCGCGACGCGTGTGAATCAACGGTCGGTGGCCATCGTCGATCTTGCGTCGGAGATAGCCGATGTAGAGCTCGACCACGTTGTCGCCCCCATCGAAGTCGTGGTCCCATGCGTTCACCAGGATCTGCGCCTTCGACAGCACCGTTCCGGCGTTCAACATCAGGTAGTGCAGCAGACGGAACTCGGTTGGCGACAACTCGATCCGTTCACCGGAGCGACGAACCTCGTGGGCCGCGGGGTCGAGGCTCAGGTCGGCGACGACGAGGCGGTCAGATGGTGCTTCACGGCCCGTCCGTCGCAGGATGGCGGACGCCCGCAGCACCAACTCATCGACGCTGAACGGCTTGGTGAGGTAGTCGTCGCCGCCGGTGACGAACCCCTCGATCCTGTCGTCGGGTCCATCACGCGCCGTCAGGAACAACACGGGCGTCGTCGACCCCGCGGCACGGAGGTCACGGCAGATTTCGTAGCCGTCGACACCTGGCAGCATGACGTCGAGCACGACCAGGTCGAAGTCGCCGGTGAGCGCGAGGTCGCGGCCGCGTCGGCCGTGGTCGGCCGTGGTGATCACATGGCCCTGGTGGCGAAGCGCCATCGAGACGACGTCGCTGATGGCCGGCTCGTCCTCGACGACGAGGATGCGACTGGGTGATGCGCCCGTGATCACGCCGACCATTCAACCCACCTCGGTCATCAACCGGAGGGATCAGAGTCGGCCGGCGGCGCTCCCGGTCCGCCGGGCGGAGGTCCACCACCGCCGGGTCCTGCGCTCGCCACTTCGACAACGAGGCCGGTGAAGCAGGTCAGCACGGCGTTCTCCTCGACCTGGTTGGCGTGGTAGTGGTAGCCGAGTTCGGGCGTCTCGTGCCCGTTGCAGTCGTCGAGACCGGCGTCGGCTTCGGCGTCGTCGTAGGGGGCGTGGATCGCGTAACCGTCGAGTGCGTAACCGAACAGCGCGGTCTCGCCGGCGGGAATGTCGTCGGTGGAGTTGGAACAGCCGGTCGTGGCGTGCATGTGGTAGCCCTCCTGCGGGTTGACGTGGCCGCCGCAGGGATCGAAGGCGCCGATGGTGTAGTTGCCCAGGATGAGGTCGACCGGTGCGCTGTTCTCGATGAGGACCCCATCGAGGGTGACGCCAAGCGTGCTCGGGGCGCTGCTCGGCGTGTCGGCGCGGATTGGGGTGACGGGGATCTCGACGGTCGCGGTGATCGGGCCACCGCCGTCGGCCCACTCGATCTCGCCGTAGACGCACAGGTTCACCGGTCCGGCATCGGGATCGGCTTGCGGGCCGCCGGTGACGAGGTCGTTGAACTTCTCCGACGTGTCGGTCGACAGCACGTTGCCGTCCTCGTCATAGAGCTTCCAGATGGGGTCGTCGTAGATGTCGGCGAGGTCCGAGATGAACTCGCCGTCGATGTCGTAGACGGCGTTGCCGTCGAACCAGATCCCGGCCGCGCCGTCGGATGTGGTTGCGGGGCACCAGGGTCCGATGGCGTCACGGTTGGCGGGGAATCCGGCGACGGTCAGTTCGTAGCACTGGGTGTCGGTGCCGTCGGCGAGGGTGCAGTCAGTCGTCACCGGCTCGGTGGCGAGAGCACCGTCGAAGAACGTAGCGAGGTCGATGTCTCCGAGCCCCGGCGCTTCAACGGTCGGTTCGTCGCTGGGAGCCGTGGCCGGGTCCGTCGCGCTCGGGGCAGTCGTTGGCGTCTCCGCGGTATCGGGCGTGGCGTCGTTTCCGCACGAGGACAGGGCGAGCGCGGCCACAAGCGCCGCCACGGCGATCGGTCGTCGAGTGGGCCTCATCCTGTGGCTTCGTGTCATGTCGTCTCCAGTCGTGTCGATGGTCGAGCGATTGCTCACAGCGGGATCTCAGCGAGTCGGGACACCGTCCAGGCGATGCCGAACAGCGCGGCGCCGGCCGCGACCGAGGAACGGACCCAGACCACGCGCCGGTCGAGGAGCTGCGTGCTGAGCCACAGTGCGCCGATGACGAGCAGCACGAATGCCGTCTGGGCGATGTCGATGCCGAAGTTGAACGCAGCGAGCGCCGTGACCCGTTGCGAGGTGACGACGCCGAGGCTGCCGAGGCTCGATGCGAAGCCCAGTCCGTGGACGAGGCCGATGAGGCCGGCGATCCACGGTCGGGCGTCACTCGAGCGACCGCGCAGGGCGAGGACGGCGGCGGCAACGATCGACAATGAGATCGCCGGTTCGACCACCCATGCCGGGATCGAGATCAGCTCGAAGTAGGCGAGGCCGAGGCTGATGGCGTGACCGACGGTGAACGCGGTGACCAACTCGACCGTGCGTCGAGTCGTCGTGCGCGACACCGACGTTCCGACGACCGCCAAGGTGAGCACGAGCAGGAACAAGAGATGGTCCGGCCCGAAGCGGATGTGGTCGATGCCAAGTTCGAAGAACGACATGGCACTCGACCACCCGTCGAGCGAGAACGAGATCGACCCGTCGTCGCCGAGTTGGCCGGTGACCGCGCCGTCGGGATGCGACAGCACCACGATGTTCGACGGTCCGTCGAGGCTCCACTCGAGTTCGACGTTCGCGACGTCACCGTCGTGAGGACCCGATGCGAGCACCAGCATCACGAACGAAGAGACGCCGGCGTCGTTGGCGCCGACCTCGCTCGGCGCCTGTACACCGGCGCCGATGATCTCGACCGGTTCGCCGTCGACCGACAGCCGGACCCGCTCGCGGACCGTCGCGACGAGTTCCGGCGCGACGGTGGCCTCCTGCTCGGCGAGCTCGTTTGCGTCGATCAGGCCGTCGCCCGAGGTGTCGACGTAGCCGAGCTCGTCGAATGCGACCGAAGCTCCCACGATCACCCGGCGGTCGTCGATCGTCACGACGGTGCTGCCGTCGGTCGAGTCGTGCGCCGACGCCGGTGCCGCGCCGACGAGCAACACCAGGAGCGTGGCGAGCAGCACCAGCAGCGTGGCGCGGCGGTGCCGTGGCCTCGCACCCACCTGTGTGGAAGTCACAACGATCGCCATCTCATCCACCGGGCGGCGGGCCGCCGGGTCCGCCACCAGGTCCGCCGCCGGCGCCCTCACCGTTCGGGAGGGCGACGTTGGCGTTGTCCGGGCTCGACAGCGTGGCGACCGCTGCGGCACCGACCCGGCAGGTCGGAAGGTTCGGCGAGTCGTAGGTGAGGTGGTAGTGGTACACCTCGCCGAACTCGGCGGTAACCGACACGTGGCCCGAACACTCGTCGAGATCGGACGGGATCGCCCGATCCTCCTCGGGTCCGTAGATCGCGTAGCCGTCGAAGGCGAAGCCGACCAGGGCTTCGACGTCCTGCTCGATCTCGCACGTCACCGCAGCTCCCGCCTCGTCCAGGTTGGTCTGGATCGATTCGGCGCCGAAGTGCCAGTGGTAGTAGCCGGACGGATCGATGTGCCCACCGCAGGCATCGAGCGCGGGCAGACCGCCACGGTCGGCGACCGACGGCGCGTCGCCGAAGATCGTCACCCCGTCGAGGGCGATGCCGATCTGGGAGATCGTCGACAGTGAGGTCGGCTCGTCGAGCAGTTCGGGCGTCGTCGGCAGCAGGACCTGGAGGTGGTACGAGCCGTCGGCGGTTGCTTCGAGACACGAATTCGCGGTGCCGGACGAGTCCACCGCACCACCACCCGGGTCGGTGACCGAGATGTTGCCGTCTGCGTCGGCGAACTCGTATCCCTGGGCATCCATCAAGGCCCAGAAGTCGGAGTCGAGGGCGTAGAGCCCGGGATCGTCGCCGTCCCAGACCCAGATACCGCCCACATCGTCGACGGTCTCCGGGCAGTACGGGCCGTCGGTGTCGACGGTGTCGGGAAGGCTTGCGACCTCGAGCTGGTAGCAGGTGGTCTCGCTGCCGTTCTCGAGTGTGCAGTCGACGATCGCCGGCTCGGAGGTGAGTGCTCCGTCCGCGAAGAGCGACGCCAGATCACCGTCGACGGAGACGCCGGCTGAAGCATCGACCGCGGTCGAACCCGAATCGGTCGAGTCAGTCGACCCGGTCGGTGCGGTGGCGGCCTCGGACGATGTCGTCGGGTCGGTCGTCGAGTCGTCGGATGAGCCGCAGGCGGCGATGGTGAGCGCGATCGGAGCGAGAAGTGCGATGGCGCGTCGTGTGGTGGTGCTCATGGTGGTTCCTCGGTGGTCTCGGTCAGTGGCTCAGCCGTCACCCGGTGGCGGGCCGCCGGGTCCACCGGCTGGAGGACCGCCGGCCGCACCGACGGCACCGGCGACGGTCTGGCCGATCAGGCACTCGACCACCTGATTCTCGGCGGCGTTGTTGGCGTGGTAGTGGTAGCCGTCGGCCTCGGTGGTGTGGCCGTTGCACTCGTCGAGATCGGCAGCCGCGAGGTCGTCGTCGGCGAACGGGCTGTGGATCGGGTAGCCGTCGAGCGCGTAGCCGAACATCGGGGTGTCGCCCTCCGATGCCTCGCCCGACTCGGAGCATCCGACCGCGCCGTGCATGTGGTATCCCTCGAACGGGTTGAAGTGGGCTCCACAATCGTCGAACGAGGCGATCGTGTAGGCGCCGAGGATCGCGTCGACGGGGGCCGAGGCGGCGATCACCACGCCGTCGAGCGTCACTCCCTGGTTGCCCTGCGGTGCAGATGCGGTGTCGGCGGCGACGGGCTCGACGGGGATCAGCACCGTGGTGGTGATCGGCTCGCCGTTCTCCAACCACTCGAGTGCTCCCTCGACGCAGTGGTTCTGCAACGACGGATCGACGTCAGGGCGGGCCGCCGCCTCGAACTCCTCGGCGGTTTCGGTCACGAGGATGTTGCCGTCTTCGTCGTACATCTGCCAGTTGTCGTCGCCGTAGAGCGTCGGGAGGTCGACGAAGAACTGGCCGTCGAGGTCGTACACGCCATTGCCGTCGAACCAGATGCCGCCGGCGTCGGCGCTGTCGGCGATCGTCTCAGGGCAGAACGGCCCCACGTCGTGGCTGACCGGATAGCCGGCGACGGTGATGCGGTAGCACGTCGTCTCGACGCCACCGCTCAGGGTGCAGTCTTCGATGGTCGCGTCCTCGGCGAGCGCGCCGTCGAAGAACAACCCGACGTCGACTGCGGTCGTCGACGCTGCCGCGTCGGACCCGCCCGATGCAACGGTGTCGCTGGTTGTCGTGCTGGTGTCGTCGGTCGTTGCGTTCGTCGTCGCGTCAGCACTCGACGTGTCGGTCGCGGCGGTGCTGTCGTCAGCGGACGAGCCGCACGCCGACAGGAGCAGGGCGAGCACGGCGGAGCTGGCGATGACGGTGTGTCGGATTCGTCTCGAAGGACTGGTGGTCGATCTCATGGTGACGAAACGTAGGAACGCTTCCTGTGAGACCGCTGTGAGGGCTGAGAACGGCACGATTCGCGTCGTGACGCGGAGCTTTGCCGAATCCTTCGACGGTTCTCGGTGTGTCGTTACCCGGCGGTCGAACACTGCGATGTATGCCACGCAGAATCGACTCCCACAGGACCATTGCGCTCCTGCTCCCGTTGCAGCTCTTCCTCGCCGCCGGGTGGCTGCGAGCAGGTGTCGAGAAGGTGATCGACCCCGGATGGTGGACCGGCCATGGTCTGCTCGGATTTCTCGACGAGCAGCGTCCGGAGATGTTGCCGTACTTCGGGCCGTTTGCCGACGGTGTCATCGAACCGTGGGCGGGTGGCGTCGCCTGGCTCGTGCTCGTGGTGCAGCTCGTCGTGGGTGGCTGCCTGCTCACCAACATGCACGTGCGGCCTGCGTTGTGGGCGGGCGTGATCCTCAACGTGTCGTTCGTGATGGCGGGCAGGGTCAATCCGTCGGCGTTCTACCTCGTGATGGAAGCAGCGCTGCTGCTGGCGCTGAGTCGTCCGGTCTCGGTGCGCATCGCGCACCGGCGCGCGGTGCTGTGGGTGCTCGTCGGGGCGTTGTCGCTTCCGTTCGTCCGGACACTGCACCCTGCGGAGGCGATCGACGACCCCGCGCTGATGCTGGCGTTCGTGCCGATGCTGATGGCCGTGGCGACTGTCGCGATGGCCACGGAGTCGATGTCGCTCGGTGCACTCGTCGAGGTCTACCTGCCCAGATTTGGCCGGGCGGTCGTATCAGCAAGGCAATCGGTGCCGTCAGGCGACCGTGAATCCGACGTTGGCGCCGCCGCCCGGGTTCTCGTCGGCCGACGCGACGCCTCCGTGGAGCTCGGCAATCTGGGCGACGATGGCGAGGCCGAGGCCAGAACCGGGCTGTGACCGTGCTTCGGTCGATCGGTGGAACCGGTCGAACACGCGGGCTCGTTCTGCGGCCGGGATGCCAGGGCCGTGGTCGCGGACACTCACCCGTCGGTCGTGCAGCGACACCTCGATCGGCTGATCGGGTGGACTGAACTTGTGGGCGTTGCCGAGCAAGTTGCCGACCGCCCGCTCGAGCAGTGCCGGGTTGCCGAGGATCGGGGTGGGCTCGACGTCGATCGTGACCTCGCGGCCGGTTCGGCGCGTGAAACGGTCCGCTGCGTCACGCACGACGTCGGCGAGATCGACCTCGACGTCGAGACTGCGCTGTTGACCGGTGTCGCTCGACAGTTGGATCAGTTCGTCGAAGAGTTGACCGAGTTCGTGCACCTCCGCGGTCAATGCGGCGAGCACGGCGTCGAGTTCGTCGTCGGGCAGATTCCGAGCGCGGTCGAGAAGTTCGATGTTGGTTCGCAGGCTGGTCAACGGTGTCCTCAGTTCGTGCGCGGCGTCCTGCACCAGCCGATGTTGCTGGTCGCGGCTCAGTGCCAGGGCCCCGAGCATCCGGTCGAAACTGGCGGCGAGGCGTCCCACCTCGTCGCTGCGGTCGAGACGCAGCGGTGTGAGATCCCGGTCGGTGGCGACGCGCTCGGTGGCGGCGGTCAGGTCCTCCAACGGCTGGGTGGTCCTGCGCATCAACAGCCAGCCGCTGCCGGCGGCGACGACAGCGAGGATCGCACCGAAGGCGACGAGCTGGAGCCGCAGCCCGGCGAGCACGTCGTCGGTGGCGCTCGTGTCGCGGGCGACCTGGATCGCGCCGCCACCGCGATCGGGTTCGGTGATCATCCGGTATGGCTCATCGTCGAGTTCGATATTGCGGATCATGCCGTTGTTGCCGTTGGCGCCGGTCGCGATCTCGACGTCGATCGACTCGACTGGCAGCTCATCGCCGCTCGACGCCGTGACGCCGCCGTCGCGGTTCAGTGTCTGCGAGAGCGCATCCGGGTCGGCGTCGAGGCGTCCCCCGTCGGATGGCTGGTCGCCCTTCGAGTTGCCGTCGTTCTGTGGCGGTTGGCGGCGCCCGTCGAGCAGTTCGGCTGCGCGTGTCTCGAGGAAGTCGTCGGTCGACTCGACGAGTTGGCGCTCGGTCGAGCTGTAGGCGACATAGGACGCAATGGCGATGCCGGCAACGACCAATGCCGCCACGATCAGCACCACCCGAGTACGCAACGTCACGCAGTGACATCCTCGGCACGCAGCACATAGCCGACCCCGTGGACCGTCTGGATCAGCCGAGGTTCGCCGTTCGCTTCCAGCTTGCGGCGCACGTAACGGGTGTGAACGTCGAGCGACTTCGATGAGGTCTCGAAGTCGTACCCCCAGATCTCCGCATACATCGTTGCCCGGTCGAGCACCTTGCCGGCGTGGAGCATGAGCAGCTCCAGGATCTGGAACTCGGTGCGGGTGAGTTCGATCAGGCGGTCACCGCGACGGACCTGGCGACTCTCGGCGTCGAGGACGAGGTCGGCGACCACGAGCGGGCCGTCGGGGTTTGGCAGCGAACGCCGCAGGAGCGCGCGGAGGCGGGCGAGCAGTTCGTCGAGGGCGAAGGGCTTGGCGAGGTAGTCGTCGGCGCCGGCGTCGAGCCCGGCGACTCGATCCTCGACCTCGACCCGGGCGGTCAGCATGAGCACTGGGGTGCGATCGCCGCGCGCCCGCAGGCGTCGACATGCGCTGAGCCCGTCGACGAGCGGCATCATCACGTCGAGGATCACGGCGTCGGGGTGGTGTTCGTCGATCGCGGCGAGGGCGGCTGCGCCGTCGTTGGCGGTGAGCACGCCGTAACCCTCGAACCGCAGCACGCGCTCCAGGGCCTCTCGGACCTGGTGGTCGTCCTCGGCGATCAGTATTGTCGCGCTCGTCACGCTGCCCATCCTTGCCGAAGCGTGCAGCGAGGCCAGTGCCATCGCTCAGGCGCCTTGCCGGCCGTCGCCGTCCCGACCGTGCCGTCGTCCGCCGCGGTCACGGAGGCGGTCGGGCCGGTCGGTGCGTTGTTCGGAGCCGACGACATCCGGGTCGTCGGCCGGTGTCGGGGCTGCAGCCGTTGTCGCTTCGTCGTCGGTCGTCGTCGTGGCCCCAGCGTCGGCGGTGGCGCCGGTGCCGGTGTTCGTGGCGACGGGCATCGCGTCGAGGAGGAACACGTTGGTGGCGAGTTCGTCGGCCTCGGCGTCGGTGTTCGCGGCGATCACGTCGGCCAGGGTCATCCGGTAGTCGATGCCGTACTGGTCGGCGATTTCGTCCAGTGCTGGGTCGTTGGCATAGAAGAACCGGTCGCCGTCGCGGAGTGCTTCGAACTGGCGGGTCCACATCGCGAGCTGGAGTTCGCCGAACTCGCTGCCTTCGACGTGTGGTTCCGACACCATCCCGGTGAAGGCGTCGACGTTGTCGACGTCGCCGAACACGCCGCGCAGGCGAGCGGCGATCGTGGTACGCCGTTCGGCGGTCACCGCCATGGTGTCGGCCTCGACCGTGCCGGGCTCGAGGTCGTTGCCGGCGGCATCGGTCAACGCCATCACATCGAGGATCGCAGGATCGTCGATGGTCAAGCCGTCGGGGAACTCGTCGGTCGACTCACCCGTCAACTCAGAGAACGAGGAGACCCGTGGCAGACCGTACGCCTCGCGGAGATCGTTGTAGGTGGGCATCCCGTGGTCGTAGCTGCGCATCACGTCGAGCGCTCCGAGGTCGTTGACGCCGCTGAAGCAGCCGGCGATCTCGGTGCCGTCGAGGCACTCGAGCGGGTTCTCGACGTCGGGGCCCGGCACCTGGAACAGCACGCTGCGGAGCTGGTTGTCGATCTGTTCGTCGTTCGCGTACTGCGCCTCCGACGCCAAGCCGACGAGGAGGTTGCCGAGACCGACGTCGGCCAGCAGACCGGGGTTGCCGAACGCAACGCCCAGAGGGATCGCGACGTCGACGGTGTCGCCGTCGACGGTGACCTCGACGCCGCCGGCTTCGAGCTGGTCGATGTCGTCGTCGGTGGTGTCGGCACGGTCGATCGTTGCTTCGAACTCTCCGTGGATCTGCGAGTGCGCCCGGTAGCCGACCGTTGCGAACTCGTTGGTGATGCTGGGGTCGACGGTCGGGTCGTAGCCGTCGTAGGCCGTCAGGTCGACGCCGAGGCTCGGGAGGAACTCGGTGTAGGTGATGTACTGCTGGAGCGCACCGATCACGCGCCGAGCGATCTGGAACTTCATCTCTTCGTCGAGGTCGTCGGGCAGCGCTTCGACGATCCGGTTGTGTTCACGCACGAAGAGCGTCTGCACCGCGGTGAGCCCGATGTTCTCGTTGGCACGCACGTCGCCGGCCGCCACCGCTTGGGTCGGGTCGGCGAAGAGGCGACCCATCAGATCGACCTCCGGCGTCTCGGTGTCCGGGCGAGCGGCACCGGTGGGCAGGTAACCGCCCTCGGTCAACAACGTGGCGTCGTTGTTGGTCGGATCGCCATCCACGAGTCCGTCACGTAGCCAATCAAGTCGCTCCTCGTCGCCGCCGTACACGGCCCAGGCATCGATGAACGAGCTGATCGTGTTGACCTGCTCTCGTGGCGTGTCCGTCCCCGTCCCGTCGGCAACCGCGGTGCGGGTCATCGAGATGGCGCCGAGGTCGTTGGTGAACTCTTCGAGCGGATCGGCCGGGTCGAACTCGATGTTCATGTCCTCGTCGCCGGACTCGCGCAGGCCGATCGTGTGGTCGATGAACTGGCCCCACACGAATCCCCAGTGAGTGACGCCGCTCTCGGTGAAGATGTTCTGGTTGGTGTCGTTGAAGATGCGGTTGCTGAGGTAGCGGGCATCCGGCGAGTCGACGGGCTCGCCGATGCCGTCGGAGTAGTTGGCGTCGGTTTCGCGAGGGTAGACACGACCGGCTTGGCCGAGCGCCGGGTCGTCGGGGTTGTTGCCCGAACCGTCGAGGGTTCGCCCTGCGGCGATCAGCGTGTCGAGATCGACAGCACTGACGGCGACGGGATCGGCAACGACCGCAGCGTCGTCGACGCTGGCCATGGTGCAACTCGCCAGGAGCATCGGAATGCCGAGGGCGGCGACCGCGGTGCGTGGCGTCGCTGGCCGGCGTCGGATGGGGTAGGTCCCGGCAGCCAGATCGAGTGGTGGCGCCGTGTCGGGGGGTCGGGTCGTGGACATGGAGGGTCTCCTCGGTCGATTGGGCGGTGGTGCGTGGGGCAACGGACGGAGGTCCGGGGCGGCAGGGAAGGGACCGCCCCGGACCCCAGGTGGATCACTCGCCGGGCGTGCGGTTGACGCGTTCGACGGTGCGGGTCTCGAGATCGACGAGCTTCTCGTCGGCCTCGGCCTGGGTGATCTCGCCGGCGGCGACCTTCTCGGCGATGTGCTCTGCCTTGTCGGTGACGATTGCCTCGACGACGTCGTCGACCGCAACACCCACCTCCGTAGCGATGTCGGCAAGGTTGTTGCCCGCCTCTCGCTCGGCGCGGA
>Ga0307380_10003051_pt1 | contig 23416 bp, 11 predicted proteins | sample UN3MG_FD_202239 | JGI IMG/M metagenome (GOLD analysis project Ga0307380, IMG submission 202239) | Soil microbial communities from Risofladan, Vaasa, Finland - UN-3 | ecosystem: Environmental > Terrestrial > Soil > Coastal area > Acid sulfate soil | place: Finland: Risofladan, Vaasa | collected... | reverse complement strand
GGAGGTCAATCAGGTTTTGCCGGAAGATAAAGACAGGACCCCGCTACTCCTGGAAACCGGAATTAAGACTCAGGCCACCGGCTGCCCGTCGACATAACCGGGCTGCATCCAGCAGGGCAGAGACTTGCGTTTCTGCAGCCGTTTTCTGATAAAAGAGATTTCCTCCGGGCTGATAGAGGTAGGCTGGTTCTGTGAATAGGCAAACTCGAGATTGGCATCCAGATCGGCCAGTCTTTGATGGCCTACGATCACTGTCGAGAGATCCAGGTTCAGGTTGTATGTCAGCAGATCTTCTGCGCTCATGTAGCCGTCACTTGTGCCTACCAGATCGCGCAGGGCTTTCATTGACATCACTCCCACATTCTGCCCGCGGATTTTCTGCAGGGCGCCGTTCTCAAAGTCCGCATAAGGGGTCCTTCCGCCAGTGAAAGCGTTCATGGCCAGCAACAGCACATCAGGCTTGGCCTTTTCCGCAAAACTCTCCGCAGTTTCGGGACTGTACATCAATGAGGCCCCGATAAAGCGCACCCTGCCCTCCTCTTTATATCGTTTCATCAGGCCCCAAACCCCATTGTCCGAGATTATGTCGTCCAGATTTTCATTCGCCTCCAGGGCATGGATCTGGAGGATATCTATCACATTCGTGGACAGGTTCTGAAAGCTTTGTTCTATCTCAGCCCGGGCTTTGACAGGGTCGCGGCTTTCCACTTTTGTAGCCAGTATCACCCTGTCGCGGTATTTTTCTCCCAGGATTTTCCCGAAGCGCTTCTCACTGGCCTGGTCCTCCCCGTAAGACGGCGCGGTATCGAAAAGGCTGATCCCCCCTTTGACAGCATTCTCCAGAGCAAGCTGCCAATCGCCTTCCGGCAGCAGCATGAAATTGGAGCCTCCACCGAAAGCGAGGATAGAGACAGCCAGGCCGGTATTTCCAAGAATGCGCATAGGCATGGGACTTGAGGAAAGGCCTGGAGAGTGGTTGGGCACACCGGTCCGGGAACTCTGACTCCCGGCCGGCTCCGGCTTAAGCGGACCGCTGTTTAAATCGCCGCTTTCCGATCTCGTGCAGGATGCTGAGAGCGAGCCTGCCAGGCACGCTCCCATCCCGGCCAGAAAGGAGCGCCGGCTGATTTCTTCATTCATTTTCATGTCTGTCTCAAATCCAGAGGTTCAGGCAGGATTGGGGACTTTAACGGTTTTATACTGCTTTAAAGGCTGACGATCTCTTGTATGTTTTCAGCTTTACCCACCAGAACCAGACGGTCTCCCGGGTCGATTATATCGGTGCCCCGGGGCACGAAATGCATCTTTTCCTTGTCTGGATCCTTTTTCTGCCCTTTTGCTGATGACTTTCTGATCAGGAAAATCTGCACTCCATATTTTTCGCTTATCCCCAGTTCGCGGATAGTCTTACCATAAAACTTGCGGGGCGCCTCGACTTCAACCATGCGGAATCCATCGAGTAAATCGACCTCCTGTCTCGAGGGGTCCCGGATAAGACTGTTGGCTACGTAATTACCCAGGTCCTGGTGGACAATGGCCTTGCGATAGGCTTGGAGGACATCGCTGTGGCGTAAGACGCCGACAGGAACGTGAGGCTTCGAGGCCTCGACTACGGGCATCTCCTCGATCGGAGAGTCGCCGAACTTGCGGATTACCTCATCCAGCGACTCCTCCGTCTCCAGCACCGGGTAGTCGAAAAGAGCCACATCCTGGGCCACCAGGAGATCCCTCAGGTTTTCATCGCGCATGGCCTCCAGGATATTCTGCAAGGGAATCAGGCCGGTCATGCGATTCCGCTCATCCACCTGGATAAAATTCGAGTGCGGGTTGGACAGCGCTTTGTGGATAAGCTGGGTGATCGGGGTGCTCTCATTCACTTTTTCCAGATTGGTCTCCATTACATCACGTACTTTCAGATTGCGGAGAATGTTCAGGTCTCTCCCGCGATACAGGCTGATTCCTTTTCTATACAGCTTACGGGTATAGACAGACTGTCCACCCAGCAGCCTGTAGGCCACCAGGGTGCTGATAATGCTCGAGGTCATCACCGGCAGGATGATCGTGTAATCATTGGTCAATTCGAAGATCATCATTATCACTGTGATCGGCGCTTGCATGGATCCGGCAATCATGGCCCCCATTCCCACCAGTGCATAGGACCCGTAAGGGGCGGTAAGGTTCGGGAAAGCCAGGTGGAAAAGGGCCCCCATGAAGCCGCCGAGCATGGCTCCCTGAAAGAGCGCCGGGGCGAACACGCCTCCTGAGCCCCCGCTGCCGATAGTGATCGAGGTGGCGAACAGCTTGATAAAAGCCAGGGCCAGGAGCATGATAAGCGGCAGGTTCCTTTGCAGAGCCAAATTAATCGATTCGTACCCTGTGCTGAAAACATGCGGGAACCAGATGCCGATCAAGCCGACAAGCAGTCCCCCGAGAGCCGGTTTGATCCAGGCTGGAATGGAGATGGATTCGAAAAGGTCTTCGCTGCGGTACAGGACAGTGACATAAAGCCAGGCCAGGATTCCGGCGCTCAGGCCCAGGATCGCGTAAAAGAGCAGCTCGAAGTGACTTACAATGGGGGGAGGGTGGAACTCGAAAGCCGGGAAATTGCCCAGGAAATACCTGGAGATAGCGGTTCCAGCCACGCTCGAGATAATTATGGGAGTGATCTGGGCCAGGCCGAAATCGCCCAGGATGACCTCGACTGCAAACAGGGCTCCGCCCAGGGGGGCATTGAAGGTCGCGGCCATACCCGCCGCAGCTCCGCAGCCGACCAGGGTTCTCATCCTGCTTTCTGAAGCTTTGAGAAACTGGCCCACAGTCGAGCCGATAGCCGAGCCGATCTGCACGATCGGACCTTCCCGGCCCACCGAGCCGCCGCTGGCGATTGTAATCGCCGAGGCCATGGCCCGGGTGAAAATGGTCCGCGGCTTTATCCGTCCGGCGCGCAAGACCAGGGACTCCATAACTTCCGGAACACCATGGCCCTTGGTTTCCCTGGCAAAGTACCTGATGAACGGGGCTAAAACCAGCCCGCCGATAGCGGGAATGGCCGCTCTCTGCCACCAGGGAAGGCTCAGGGCCACCTCCAGCAGATTATCGCCCGGCCCGAAAAAAACAAATTTGAGTGCGCTGATCAGCCAGCGGAACAGCACCGCCCCGAAGCCGCCCAGGATCCCGATAGCAACGGCAACTATCAGAAAAGAGCGGTTTTCCGACCAGCTGATCAATTTGATCAGCGGAGAGATGAGCTCCTTGTACAGTTTAAGCCATAATGATTTGAGTCTGTTCAACATCGAATGACCTTGATCGATAACCGTCTTGATAATTTTAGCTTGCCCGGAAGAAGCTTGATTTGCTTGATGAGTATAATCCTGAGAAATTGAACTTTATAAAATAAAAAGAATCAATTGATCTGTAAATACTTTGAATTCAATGAGATTTTATTTCAGTTACATATTACCGATTCTCAAGTGTGGACACGGTTTAAATTGTAATTTAGCCTGAATCTGAAAAAGTAAAAAGACCAGAACTCTTTAATAAAAACGGAAAAGATTCAGGCCCTTTAGTCTATTATGAACGAACTCGAACCGGAAGTTTTGTAATCCGCATTATTGACAAATTTTCAGGTATTTTCTGTTCTCAGAATCACGGATGACACGGATGTTGCCCGGATGACACGGTTCCCCACCCCCGCCAGGATAGCAATGGATGTGCGGGGAGGGGCTATCCGTGAAATCAAATTTTTTATCCGTGCAATCCGCGATTCCGAATATATAGAGAACACAAACATTATAGCATTTCACCAGCTACCGAAGAAGATATATGCTGGGCAGCAGAAGCAGCAGAACGTGTATACTCAGGAATTGACATTATCCCCTCTAAACTCATGTTGGAATGGTTTAAAGCCAATCCTACTGGTTTCTCCATAATTAAAGATCGAAATGGACATCGTTGTGGGAACATAGATATTCTTCCACTAAAGATGGCGACGTTGACAAGATTTCTTAATGGCGAAATTATCGAAAGAGAGATACGAGGTGATTCGTTATACTCACCACAAGAAAGTGAGGGAATAAGTTCGCTCTATATTGAAAGTTTTGTTGCCCTTTCAGAATGCGACAAAGGAAATCCTCTTACGGCGTATAAGTGCATTATGAACACTCCTGAACTTATAAGACGAATATGCACACCATCCCAAGTAAAAAGTATATATGCAATTGGAGCTTCTGAATCAGGCATAAAGCTAATGTTGGATCTAGGGTTTGATCATATAGAATACTCAAAGAGGCGTAAAGATGGGCATAAGGTTTATTGCGTCTGTTTTTTTGCTCTGTCAAAGAATATTGCGACATATGCCGATGGCATCGATAAGCAAAAGATGATAACAATTTTGAAGGAGTGTTCTAATGAACCCTTTTTATAAACGGCTAACAAGCGGCTGCACAAAGACGCGCTCCGCTTCACGTCGCGCGCCGCTGAAGCGGAGCGTTGACCCTCTCCCTTCCTTTTGCTCCACTACCACGGAATACTCACGCCCCTCGACGGAGTAATCCCCAGCAGGGAGGGCGCGGCGGAGGGCCTCTGGACAGTCTGTCTCTAATGCTTAGGGTACCTGCTCCCGCGTGTCGAAGACGACGGTAACCCGGTCCACATCAGAACGGGCCAGGGCGTTGCGCGCCGCCGCGTAGTATTCGTCTCAGCCGTCTTCGTGTCTGGAAACATGATTTAACAGAAGCGCGGGTTATTCCGGCAATTTGGACTTGACAAATAAATGGCGGGTTTTTATTATTCAGCAAGCCAACTCTCGGAAAGATGAGCGGGAATAGCTCAGTTGGTAGAGCGCCACCTTGCCAAGGTGGATGTCGCGGGTTCAAGTCCCGTTTCCCGCTCCATTTTATTTCAGGCGGCGTACCCAAGTGGCCAAGGGAGAGGTCTGCAAAACCTTTATTCGGCGGTTCGATTCCGCCCGCCGCCTCCAGAATATAGCCTGGCTGCGCTGAATTTTAATGCAAAGCCGGGCTTTTTACTGTCTGCTATGAAAATATATATCCAATTGGTCGAATATCTTGGTTTAAATAATGAACAATGAACGGACACAGCATGCTGTGTCCCTACAGGTCTATATATTTTCGTTTCTTTCCGGGCCACGCGAAGCGCCATGAATGGCTGACTGAAAACCTGCCTCCAGCCCCGTTTTATCCGCCCGGACAGTCAAACCGCGAACCTGTCATTCCGGGATAATATCCAGCGCCCTCTGACCGGCCATGATCTCCCTTAACTGGGTTGTCAGGGTCAGCCTCTCGCCTGCCAGGTCCTTTTTTTCATAAGGATCCTCGGCAATGTCGTAAAGCTCCACTGTGCCCTGATCAAGAGACGGGCCGTTCTGGATCAATTTCCAATCTCCCCGCCGGACTGCAAGCTGACTGCCTGTGTTCCAGTACAGGGTCCGCTCTTTGGACAGGGGATTGCCCTGGAGCGCAGGCCGGATATCGATTCCCTCGACTATCTTACCTGCGGGGATCACCGCTCCCCCGAGTGCGGCCAGGGTAGGCAGCAGGTCCATGACATGTGATAGAGCAGTCACCCGGCGCGGAGCGAGTTCCCCGGGCCGGTAGAATACCGCAGGCACGCGGATTCCGCCCTCATACACCGAGCCTTTCCAGTCGCGGAACGGAGTGTTGTCGCCCAGGCGGTCATAGGGGCCGTGGCGGTTGTCGTATTCGTTTTCCCCGACTGTCCAGTCTTTCTGGCCCCCGTTGTCGCTGACAAAGATAACCAGAGTCCCGGAGCTCAGGCTCTTCTCCTCGAGGACCTCGAGTATCCGGCCGATCGCATCGTCCATGTGGGTCATCGAGGCTGCATAGAGCCTGCGCGATTGATTGGCGATCTTACCCTCATAGGGCTTGACCCACTGCTCCTCTTCCTGCACCGGGTAGTGGGGCACGCTGAATGACACGTAAAGCAAGAACGGCTTTTCGCCCTGGCCCTGACTGATTATTCTTACGGCTTCGGCGGCGATCAGGTCAGTGGCGTGCCCTTTTTCATCGATAAACTCTTCGTTGCGATGCCAGCTCCGGTCCCCGTTCTTGTAAATGTGGGTGTACTGGTCGATCTGCCCGTGAAAGTACCCGTAGGAGCTGTCGAAACCGTACTTGCGGGGGCCTACCTCAGGTTTCAAGCCCAGGTGCCATTTGCCGATCTGCGTGGTCCTGTACCCGGCGCGACCGAGGATGGAGGGCAAAGTCGGCTCACCGATAGGCAGAGACAGGGTGCTGCGCCCGGCGATAGGGGCCAGAATGCCGTATCTGCTGGGAGGCCGGCCCATGAGAATAGCAGCCCTGGTCGGCGAGCAGGTGGGGCAGGCGTAGAACTGGTCCATTACCACGCCTTTTTCAGCCATCCTGTCGATATTCGGAGTACTGATTTCAGAGTGGTGGTAGCCTACATCGTTCCAGCCGGTGTCATCGGCAATCAGGAGCACGATATTGGGGCGCCCGGCCCCTGGCTGCTCAGCATTGGCGGAAGCGGCGGGAGATTCACTATGCATAAGACTGGAGGCAGCCATACCGGCCAGCCCGAGGCTTGAAGCTTCAAGAAAACGGCGGCGGCTTATCGGTCGGACTGGAGGCTGTGAAAATTTTTTCTTCATCTCTGGCCCCTTTTAAAAGGGTAAGAAGATAATATCCGGAATTCGCCAACAGAAACCGGACGCTGAACCTGGTTCCCGGTCCAAAAGTGCTTGATAATTATTTGGAATAAGCGTTCCTGGCAGCTCCGGTGAAATGATTTTGATTAAAAAAGCGGCAGGAAAGTCAATCTATGTTTCGACTCCCGAACCGGAAAATATAATAAACTGAATGAAGAATAACTGCAATTTTTATCTGGATTTTGCCGTGCCGTTCTGTTCGTTTCGGATAATCCTTGTTGATTATCTTCTTATTCTGCTCTAAATTTTCTGATATTACGATTTTATTATCCAGTCCAATCCAAATATGAATCGCGGGAGGTTGGATGTCCTTATCAGGCCAGCGTTATTTCGGAGTTCCGCCCAGGTTCGATCCCGAGCAGGGCACGACAGTTCTCGAGCCGGAAGGCGAGGGTTACGGTTACTGGGCCGGCGGCCATAACGTGATCTACGATCCAGGGGAGGGAAAGTTTTACCTTTACTACCGTCTGCGCAAACCCCTGGGCAAGGGAAGAGGAGGCAAGTGCCGGATTGCCGAATCGGAAGACGGTTTCGTATTCAGGGATATCTGGGAGGCCGCCAAGGAGCAGCTCGATGCCGAGTCTATCGAGGTGGGCGCGCTGATTAAAGACCCGCCGAGCGGTATCTGGCGCCTGTATATCAGCTACCAGCAGAAAGGCGGCGGGCCCTGGCGCGTGGATCTTATCGAGGCCGGCCACCCCAGGGATTTCGACCCCTGGCACCATCGCACAGTGATCCAGCCTGAGGAATACGGCCTCAGCCAGGTCAAGGACCCCAAGGCTTATATTGTCGGCGGGCTCTATTACTTGTTTGTGAATGTCAAACCGCGCCTGGAGTGGTATGAGGATGAGAACGGGGTGCGCCATCCTCTGGGGAGCGACGCCACTGGGCTGATGACCAGCCCGGACGGCCGCTATTTCAAAGAATTCCGGTATGTTTTCGAGCCCGGAAGAGGGGCTCCCGGCGAATGGGGCCTGGCCCGCGCCAGGATCAATTCCGTTATCTATCTGCCGCCTGTGTACGTGGGCTTTTTCGACGGCGGCACCACGGCTTACGACATGTACGAAGAGCACTGCGGCGTGGCCGTGAGCCACGACCTCGAACACTGGAGAAGGGTCAGCACGGACGGGCCCTGGATCCGGAGCCCTTACGGCTGCATACGCTACATGGACGCTTTGATCGTGGACAATACTCTGTGGTACTATTACGAGTACACCCGCAGGGACAGCAGCCACGAGCTGAGAGTAAACAAAGTGGAGCTGTCTTAATACATGGAGCATTAAATGGTTTTAATTTGTATTATTTCTTATATGCTTCAGCCTTGGTTATTCATGAAAGGCAAGTAAGCAGGAACGATTTACCAAGTGTCAATTTTTACATTTAACGCGCCGGCGGCTTACTTTACATAACAACGACTGAAATCCCCAGAGATAAAAGCTTTTACAACTGCCGAAAAGAGGTTTTAGTACAACTACCTGGGATGATAAAGCCATCCCGGGTGAAACTAGAGGCTATAAAAATCCCTGAAGTCCGGGGACCCTGTTTCTGGAGCGTGTAGAAGACAAGTAATTTCCATTATTGCCATACTAGATGTACAATGCCCCGGCAGGCCTTTGCGCAGGCTTCCTGCGCGTAGGCGAGCTTGGCGAAGCGGAGTAAAAGACATAATTGCCAGGATTAACTTTTGTTTCTTTTTGTTTAAAAAGAAATGGTTTTGCTTCTTTTGCCACCAAAAGAAGAAAAAGAATTTCCTTTACGGATAGATGTGAACAATTTTATGACCTGAGTTGTAAAACCTAAAAGGGATTATTTTCATTTATTTCAGGGCGACACGTAACGTCATGAATGACTGAATCCTGTCTTGTACGGGCATAGGATGCTATGGCCTTACAGTTCTTATCCGGTCTGGAGCAAATGCTTTAAAAAACCGAAAGCCTAATCCTTTCTACCAAATTTTGTAAATAATCCAGATTATATAATTTCTCAACTAATGCCTGTTTTTCACTCTTCACCATTTCCTGCAGGAGGGGCTGAAATGAATGTCCGGCGAAAGTATATTCTGACCTTTGTTCCGGTCTTTCTTTTTCTAAGTGTCATTTCAGTCCGGGCCCAGGACCGGATTCGTGTTTTCGCCAGTTTCGAGGATGAGTCCCAGGTTGCCGCGGTCAAGACATCCGAGGGTGTCGAGATCCGCCAGTCCACCCGTTTCCCGCTCTGGGGCAGCAATTCGCTCGAGGTTCTCTGCCCTGAGGGCGGGGGATGGGTCATGCTTACTGATATTCCCGCTGACTGGCCGCAGGCGCGGGAGCCTGCTGGCGTTTGTCTGGAGCGAGCAGCTAACGTCCCTGGGCCTGGTTCTGGCTGACAGCGCGGACACTTTTTCGAAAACTTTTCCCGTAAAGAAGGGTGCAAATCACATTCAGCTAAAGCTCGAGCAGGCAACAGGCCTTGATCTGGGCCGCATGAAATGGATCGAGATTTATTCTCCGCAGGCCGGCAGGTTTTACATGGACTATTTCGCCCTGGACCGTTTTCACCCGATCCTCGAGGAACGCGGCCGCTGGGATGTTGATTACACGATGAAAGTGGAGACTCCGCACACAGAGTGGGCCCGGCCTTTTCGCGGCGGTCCGATCAAGGTCTTTATGCTGGCCCCTGTGGTGGATGGCAGGGGAGTTATCGAGCTTGCCCAGCGCCTGGAGCTCAATTTCAAGGCCACTACGCTGGGCAGACGGGCAGGCACAAACATGTACGGTTTCGGGGATTTTTACCAGCAGCGCCGGGGAGGAGGAGACGGCTTCAGCCTGGCCTGCACATATCTTGCCGATGATCTGCTTTATGGTCCGAAGTATGATGTCATCCTCTGGCCCTCGGTGCAACCCTGGGACAGCTTCCCGGCCGAGGTGCGCGAGAATCTGGTCAAGCGGGTGAAAGAGGGGGCCGGTTTGGTGCTTTTTTATCCGCGCAGCAGGGAGCCGGAAGGAGCCGGTCTGTGGGAGATTTCCCCTCTGGTCAATCTGAGAGAGATCGGCCAGAGAATGTCTCAAACCAGGGTCGGGACCAGCTATGAAGAGGGGAACAATACTCAGTGGCAGGCAACAGGAGACCACTATATCACCCGGGGAGTCCCTTTGGCGGCTTTTCCCTGGGGACAGATCGGGGCGGCCCGCTGTGAAGCCTCGGGTGAGGTGCTGCTGAAAACCGGAAGCGGCGCCCCGGTACTGGCTGTAAAAAAGCTGGGCCAGGGCAGGGTGGTAGCTTTCGGCTATCCGGAAGCCGGAATGATCCCGGAGGTGGCCAATATCTGGGAGACAGGGCTTAATTACCCTTACCATGAGTACATGTGGTCTCTGGTGGCCCGCGCTGTTGTCTGGGCCGCCGGGCGGGAGCCCGGTCCGTCAATCGAGAGGTGTGAGCTCTCAGGCAATAGAATCAAGGCCAGCCTCTCCGGTATCTCATCCTCGGACAGCATTTTCGCCAGGATCAGCAGCGATTTCGGGGAGGAGGAAAGCTGGATGCGGCTTCCCCTGAAAAAATGGCATGCCACCGTGGATCTGCAGCTCCCCCTGTCTCTGGGAGCCGGGCGCCACTTTGTCGATCTCCAGCTCAAGTCCGGGGCAGACTGCCTGGACTGGGCCACTGTAGTGGTGGATAAAAAAAGGCAGGTCAGCATTCTAGCGATCGAGCCTGAAATGGACAGGGTAAAGGCAGGCGAGCCGGTCTCTGGAAAATTGCGTCTTGAGTCAGCAAAAAGGAGCCGCTGCGATGTGACGCTCAGCCTGTACGACAACTACCAGCGGCTTATCGACCGGAAGACTCTCCCGGTCACGGTTGACAGCGAAACCGTGGTTCCATTCAGCCTGACTACAGGCGGCGTGCTGACCAAGCTCGCCAGAATAGACTGCGCGGTAGCTGAAAGCGGCAAGCGCCAGGACCGGCAGATTGCCGAGGTTTTTGTCCTTCAGCCCGTGGTCTGGGATGATTTCGATGTGGTGATGTACCTTTTCGGCCCGAACCCTATCCCGGGTATCTGGCCTGTGATTGACAGTCAGCTCCAGAAGCTGAATGTCACCACGCTTTCCTCCTACCCCTTGAGTCTCTGCAAGCACGCAAATTATTACGTGCAGGCCCAGACCCGTATCAGCGGCCAGGAGTCCCCGGATGGAGCGCGGCGCAATTACTACAACAGCATGAAGAAAAAATACGCTGAAACCCGCGATAAAAAGGTTCTCGTGCGTGAGTACTGCCTTCACGATCCTGAATACCGGGAGCGGATCAAGCGCGAGCTTAAAGAGCTTGTCACCCCTTGGGTCCCGTTTTCACCGTTCTCCTATTACGTCTATGAGGAACCGTCATTGACCTGTTACGAGGACGCGGTGGATATCTGTTTCTCCGGCCACACCTTGGAGGCCATGCGCGAGTGGCTGAAAGAGGAATACGGCGGCCTGGAGGCTCTGAACGCCCAGTGGGGAACCAGCTTCACTTCCTGGGACTTGGTGGTCCCGGATGATACTTATGAGGCGCAGGACCGCGGAAACTACGCATCCTGGGCCGACCACCGCACTTTTATGGAAAAAAGCTACGCCGAATGCTACGGTTTCGTGCTGGATGAGCTGCACAAGCTCGATCCCCAGGGAATACTGCTCAACTCCGGGACCCAGATTTCCGGCTCGCACAATGGCTGCGACTACAGCCGCATGAACCAGTACACGAAACACCTCAATGCTTACACTGACGGGAACCAGCTCGATTTTCACCGCTGCTTCAACCCTGAGATAAAGATTTCAGGGGGCTCGGGCTATGGCGTGTCTGGCAAGTCGGTGTTCTACGACCTTTACGGTCACCTGTTCCAGGGCTGCAACGGCGGAGCTTACATATTCTGGCAGTATTCGTGCCTCGATCCGGACCTTACTCTCTGCGGCAGCGGCCGCGATATGCTGCCCGGTTTCCAGGAGCTGCGCGGCGAGGGGATCGGCAAGCTGGTGGGGCTCGCCACTCCTGACAACCACGGGATTGCGATCCACTATTCCTACCCGAGTATCCACGGCTCGTGGATCGTGGATGGTGAAATATCAGCGCAGGTTAACTACAACACGAGCAAGACTTTCAACCGTTTTGGGGACGACCGGGACGGCTGGGTGAAAATTCTCAAGGACTCGGGCCTGCAGTTCGATTTTCTGGCCTACAGCGCACTGGAAAAAGGAGAGCTGGTCAGCAGGGGCTACAGGGTTTTTATCCTGCCGATGAGCGTGGCCCTGAGCAATGAGGAGGTGCAGGCGATCCGCGCTTTCGTGCAAGGGGGCGGGACATTGATTGCCGATGCCTTGCCCGGAGTAATGGATGAGCACTGCACTTTCCGCAAAACCCGGGTGCTCGAGGAGGTGTTCGGGATCAAGGTCCGGGCCGCAAGCCGCCAGGATATTATCGCCATGCGCGAGCCGGAATTATTATTGAAAGGCGCCAGGGCGCTGGCTACGGAAGAGGGCCGTCCGGTCCTGTTACAAAACAGCTTCGGCAAAGGGCAGGCGTACTTTTTGAATTACTTTCTCGACCGCTATCCTGAGGACAAGCGCGAGGGAAGGAGCGCTCCGGGGCTCGAGAAAATGTCAAAAGTGCTCGAGGCGGCCGGTATCAGGCCAAAAGTCCGGCTGACCACTCTGGGCGGCGAGCCGGTTACTGACTGCGAGCGCTACCTGTTCAATAACGGCACCACGATGCTTCTGGGCCTGGTGCCGGAAATGGAAATGGAGGGAGCGAAAAAGGTGTGCGTGCACCTGGGCCGGAATGCGGCTGTTTACGATGTCCGCGGGAAGAGATACCTGGGCGCCGGCGATGCCTTTGAAACTGAGATCGAGCCAGGCGTGCCCAGGCTTTTCGCCATGGTGGGAAGCCGAATCAGCGGACTGGCGCTCAAGGCCCCCTCTGGAGCGGGTCTCGGAGAGGAGGTGAAAATCAATTTCAGCGCCGCAGGAGCGGGAAGCCTGCGCTCTGTGGCCAAGGTGGTGGTCACTGACCCGACAGGCCGCATTTTGCGCTATTACAGCGGGAACCGGGACATTACCGACAGTTCCGGCAGCACTTCTTTCCGGACAGCTTTGAACGATCCCAAAGGGGACTGGGTGGTGGAGATTACGGAGGTAATGAGCGGGGAGAGAGCCCGCGCAATGATCCGGATAAATTAGGTGATTTGGTGATTTGAAAGCGTGTTTGTTATTAATACTACTCAGGTCATAAAATTATTTACATCTGTCCGTAAAGGAAATTTCTTTCTTCTTTTGGTGGCAAAAGAAGCAAAACCATTTCTTTTTAAACAAAAAGAAACAAAAGTTAATCCTGGCATTTAAGTCCTTTACTCCGCTTCGCCAAGCTCGCCTGGTGCGCAGGAAGCCTGCGCAAAGGCCTGCCTGGGCGTTGTACATCTAGTATGGCAATGATGGAAATTACTTGTCTTCTACACGCTCCAATAACAGAGGCCCCGGACTTCAGGGCTTCTTATGGCCTCTGATTTCACTTGGGATGATCTACCATCCCAGGTAGTTGCACTTAAACCTCTTTTCGGTAGTTGTAAAAGTTTTGCTCTCGGAATATTCCAATCGTAGTTACATAAAGTGAGCCGCCGGCGCCTAAAATTTAAAAATTGACACCTGGTAAATCATTCCTGCTTACTTGACTTTTATGAATAACCAAGGCTGAAGCATATAAACAACAATACAAATGGAAACTATTTAATGCTCCCTATAGTAAAGGCAGCTTATGAGCAAATTGAAAAACAGTTCACTGCCCTGCTCTTTTGCTGACACATCCCGGCGGATTAATCCGCAGGCTTTACTCTAAAACAGTATTTCCGGCAATAAAACCCGGAAGTCTGCCTGATTTAACCAGGACCTTTGAAGACTGCTTGCAGTAGCTCTCGAAGCGAGATTCCGGTTAACCGCATAAAAGACAGGAGAAAAAGCGATGATCTGCAAAGTGCTCTCAGACGGCCAGATCGAGAGGATCCACCAGGCATCCCTCTCCATTCTCGAACGGGTGGGCATCCTTGTGCCCCACCGGGAGATGCTCGGCCGCTTCGCTGATTCGGGCGCCAGGGTGGATTTTGACAATCAGCGGGTCCGCATTCCCGCGGAGCTGGTCGAGCGCTCGGTCGAAACCGCAGGCAAGCAATTTACCATGTACGGCAGAGACCTTTCGGTAACAGCGGCTTTCGGGCAGGGACAGCGCAATTACAACAGTATCGCCGGGGAAGCCTTGTGGGTGGACCATGCTGGCGGCGAGCGCCGTCATGCATCCCTGGATGATGCCGCCACAGCTACGCGTTTCGCCGATGCCCTGGAGGAGATCAATATTGTGGGCGCAATGAGCGATCCCCACGAGCTCCCGATCCAGACCCGCTGTATCGAGGTGCTCGCCGAGCAGATCAGGAACACGACCAAGCCTGTTACTTTCTGGTTCCATGACCGCGCCTCGGCCCGGTTTATTATCGAGATGCTGGTCGCCCTCCGCGGGAGCGAGGAACTCGCCGCCCGCTATCCATTGTGCTATCCGTTCCTTGAGCCGATCAGCCCCCTGCGCTTTCCGTTTCACGGTATCGACCTGCTGTTTGAAACATCGCGGCTCAACCTGCCTGTGCCTATCGGACCGATGGCCCAGATGGGGCTCTCCGCTCCGGCCACAGTGGCCGGTACCATGGCCCAGGAGAACGCCGAGATCCTCGCCGGCATCTGTATCACCCAACTGGTGAGAGAGGGCTTGCCGGTCTGCTACGGCGGCATCTGCCACGCTTTCGATATGAACACCACCCAGTTGATATTCTGCGGTCCCGAACAGGCCATTTTCGGGGTGGGAATGACCCAGATGGGGAAACGCTACGGGTTGCCTGTGTATATCAATGTCGGCCTCACCGACTCGAAACGTCCCGATGCCCAGGCCGGCCTGGAAGCCGGCGCCACCCTCGTCCTGGGCGCGGCCGCCGGGGCCGACATTTTCGGCCACATGGGAATCAGCGGGGTGGACCAGGCCTCCTCCCTGGACATTCTTATCCTGCAGTGCGAGATTATCAGCTACACTGAAAGCCTCAGTCGCTCGATCGAGTTCAGCGATGAAACTTTTGGAATCGATATAATCGAGGAGGTCGGCCCGGGCGGAACTTTTATCGATACCCGTCACACTGTGGACCATTTCCGGCGCGAGCTCTGGTTTCCCAGGCTCCTGGACCGGGAGTACTACCAGGCCTGGCTGGACAACGGCGCTGTAAGTCTTGAGGAGCGCTGCCGGGAGCGCAAGGAAGAAATCATCACCAGCCATGAGCCGGAACCGGTTCAGCCCGATCTGGACCGGGCCCTGGATGAAATCGTCTCGTCAGCCAAACGTGAGCTTTTGCCTTAAATTTACTATAGGGAGCATTAAATAGTTTCCATTTGTATTATTGTTTATATACTTCAGCCTTGGTTATTAATATGAGTTGAGTAAACAGGAATGATTTATAAGCTGTCGATTCTTACATTTAAGGCGCCGGCGATTTACTTTGCCTGACAACGGTTGAAATACCCCGGGATAAAACTTTTCAACCGCTGAAAAGAGATTTTAGTGCAGCTACCTGGGATGATAAAGACATTCCAGGTGAAACTAAAGGCAATAAGAAGCCCTGAAGTCCGAGAATCCTGTTTTTGGAGCGTGTAGAAGACAAGTAATTTCCATCATTGCCGTATTAGGTGTACAACGTCCAGGCAGGCCTTTGCGCAGGCTTCCTGCGCACCAGGCGAGCTTGGCGAAGCGGAGTAAAAGACTAAAGTGCCAGGATTAACTTTTGTTTCTTTTGGTTACAAAAGAAATGGTTTTGCTTCTTTTGCCATCAAAAGAAGAAAAAAATTACCTTTACAGACAGATGTAAATAATTTTATTACCTGAGTAATAACTGTAACAAAAGAATCGAATAGGGATTTCCCAGCCGGGTGAGGCTCGGGTTTTCTCTGCTTTTTGGATAATCAGAGGGAGACAAAAACCTGAAATTGATTGCACGATCTCTCCGCTCGATCTTTATTTATTCAACTATCAGGGAGGGCCACTGCATGAGCTCACTCAGAACAGCCTGGATCCCGGGCGCCTGTTTTTTGGCCGCATCGGTCTTAATGCCCGTTATCGCCTGCGTGACCGAAGAAGAGCTTGCTCTTGCATCCAAAGGGAAGTCAAACTGCTCGATTATCGTCAATTACGGGCCGTACGAGTCAGCAGAAGAAGCATCCAGGGCTTCCGGGGATGTCGAATGGTTCGACACGGACCTGACAGATGACAATATCTGCACGGAGTCCTTTGCAGCGGTAGAGCTCCGGAATTACCTGTGCAAAATGTACGAGCTCGATAACCAGAATCCGGAAAATTTCCCTGTCTGTGATGATGACCAAAAGGTGGACGGAAATCTGATCATAATCGGGAACGACAAAACGAACAAGCAGTGCGCCCCTTACAAGGCGGCCCTTGATGCCACGGCTGAGGGTGAAGGGTATCCCTGCCCTGAGGGGTTCAGGGTGAAAGCGGTCAAAAACGGGGACGGGTTTATTATTCTGCTTGCAGGATGCGACCGCGCCGGGACGCTCTATGCGGTTTATGATTTCCTGAACACCTGCGGTGTCAGGTGGTTCAGTCCGGGACTGGCCGGCGAGGTGGTGTATGGGAAAAAGGCATTGAGATTGAAGAGCCTTGATTACACTGATTATCCCATGTTCAAGCTGCGCGGCTACTGGGTGTCGTTTCTGGTCCCGGAACACATGTACGAGGTGCCGGAGGGGAAAAAAGGCAACCCGGACTTTTTCAACTGGATGGCCCGCAACAGGATGAATCTCTGGAGCGATGGAGAACGGGGGGTCCCGCACTGGGAATTAAAAAAGCGGTGTTTCCATTTGAATAACGGCGGCCACCATTTTTACCTTCTGCTGCACCCTGACAAACCTTATCCGTATAACCATCCCGATTTTAAGGGGGACGAAGAGAAGGGGCCGGATCCCTATGCTGTGGGAGACGAGTATCGCGGGGATGTGAACAAGGATGGCATACTCTCCTATTCCGAGGCCCACCCGGAATGGTACGGCCTGGCTCCGGATGGAGAAAGGAAATTCCCCAGGGATCCATTCGGCTGGAATTTCTGCACCTCGAACAAGGATCTGCTCGCAGAGCTGTTGAAAAACCTGATTGCCAGGCTGGCGGATGGAGAGTGGAAAAACGCCGATTACCTGGATTGGTGGCCGCAGGATGCGGATCTGTGGTGTGTCTGCGAGGAATGCAAAAAACTCGGCAGCCCTACGGACCGTAATATTCTGATGGCTCATCAGATCCGCCAGGCGCTGAAAGAAGCTTTCCGACAAGGCAGACTGGACAGGGATATCAAAGTCAATTTTCTCTTTTACAGCGGTTCCGGAGTGATCGATCCACCGACCAGGCCCCTGCCGGACAATTTCGACTATGACAATATCCTGGCGACCTTTTTCCCGATCAACAGGTGCTATGTCCATACTTTCGATGATCCGGCTTGCACGGAATTCAACAAAGAGTATCAAGACTACTTTCAGGCGTGGCTGCTTAACCCGTACTATCATGGAAAATTCATGGTCGGCGAGTATTATAATATCTCCGGATTCCGTGATTTGCCGATACTCTATACCGGCGTGATGGACAAAGATATCCGCTACTTTTACGAAAGCGGCGCGCGAGCCATGCACTACATGCATATACCGATCGGAAACTGGGGGCCTCGGGCCTTGACCAACTACCAGTTTGCGCGCATGCTCTGGAACCCGGATCTCGATGTGGCAAGAATGCTGGATGAATATTTCAGGCTGCGCTATGAAAATGCGCAGACCGAGATGCGCTGTTTCTACACCTCCCTTGAGAAAACAATGATCAATGTCCCGATGTACAAATACCAGTTGCGGAGAGCATTGATAGATTACAGCGACGGGAAAACCGACAACATTTTTCAGTATAAGCACCTTCATTTCGAGGAGTATCATCCAGAGACCGATGACGGGCCGGACATGGTCGAAACCCTGGCCGAACTCCAAAAATGCGAAGCCATTATGAATCAGGCTCTCACACTCAGGGTCAGTCCAAAGGTGCGAAAACAGATCCTGGAGGATGAAGGGTTGTTCAGATATGCAGCCAATACGATCCGGCTTTATTACCATCTGTCACACTCGACAATGCTGCCGCTCAGGTCGCCGGAATGGAAAAGGGAAATCGAGCGCGCCTCGTATTATGCCGATCTGCTCAACAGCCAGCCGGTTGGATTTGCCGCGCATTACGGGGGAACCATGGGAATGATGCGGAATGCCCTGGAGGCAAGCTATATCAAGGAGGTCTACGAGAAATGGAGAGGGATGCTGGAGTGAGTGCTGCGCCATTTCGTGGATGACGCATTGGCTGTCTCTCTGTTGACAGGAGCGGAAAACAAGCCTGGAGAAAACCTTTTCAATTCCAAATTCAAAAAAGGAGGTAAAAGATGGTGCCGAAGTTTGCCGCCGGAATCAGGAATTTCAGCCTAATGACCGGAATCGCACTGCTTGTAGTTCTTGCCTTTTCAACGAGAAGCGCCCTGGCAGATTCAGGCGGCCCGGTTAAAGCGGAGGGCAGCCTGGTACTGGTGGAAACACGCACATTGAAAGCTGTATTAGACCGGGGATTGATAATTTCCCTGGTACGCAAATCCGACGGCCGGGAGCTGATAAAGTCCTCAGCGGACAAGCAACAGGCCGTGCAGCTCGTTTATCCGAGAGGGGAGGCGGTATCCCTGGGCAGCGAAATCGAAGACCGGTTCAATTGCTTGCAAATCAATGATAATCTGACCCATGTCCGAATCGAATCCTGGTATGGCGATGCTGTTATTTCCATTTCAACCGATACGGCTACCGGCGACCTTATTATCGAGCCCAGCGGGTATGCTTCCCGGCCCGGTCTCAGGGCCTGCCGCTGGCTGCTGTCCGGCATAGCTCCAGGGCTTGAGCTCGTGGCCCCATTCTATCAGGGAATACGCATGCCTATGGAGGACCCGCTTGTGAACAATACCCACTGGGGCTGGCCCTTCAGTTGGGAGGCAGGCCTGGCCATTCTGCAGGGCGAAAAAGGTGGGCTTTGGATCCATTGCCAGGACAGCCGCTACCGCTACAAATCCCTGCAGGTAGGAATTCCCGGAGATGCCCGCTGTCTGGGTTTTGAAACCGATGCTTACGGTACGATTGATAACAACCTGAGCGCGGGCGGCCTGGCCTGGCGGATCAATGTTTATGAAGGCGGCTGGGAGGTACCGGCTGCCCGTTACCGCGACTGGCTCACCCGGGCATACGGCCTGGAAAACGAGGTCAGGCCCCAATGGGTAAAAGATGTCAGGCTGGCCCTGAGCTGGGTCCCCTCTGATCCCGGCATCCTGGACGCCCTGGCCAAATGGGTCAAGCCGGAAAGAGTGCTGCTGCATATCTCCTCCTGGCGCACGGATGGGTATGATGAAAACTATCCTAACTTCAAGCCGAGCGAAGAGGGAAAACAATTTATCGGCAAAGCCCAGGAAATGGGATATCATGCCATGCCGCATTTCAACTCAATCGATATGGACCCCAGTAATCCGGCTTACAATTATATCCGCGATTTCCAATACCGGGATATCGAGACCAAGAAAGTTCAAGGCTGGTCCTGGTATCAAAGCGCAACAAAGCCGGTGCCGGAATCTAATGCTGCCCGCATGAGGCACCGTCAGCACAAAACCATGGTCAAGGTTCATCCCGGTTTAGACATGTGGCGCTCCATCCTGGCGGAAAATATCCTTCCAGCCGCAGAGGAGCTGTCCCTGGAGATCGTTTTTCTGGATGTGACCCTCTGTTCTTGGAACCTGCACAACTGCCTGGTGAATAACACGACCCCCACCGAAGGCATGAAGCGCCTGATAGCCTTGATTGGAAGCCTGGACCAGGGCGTTGTGGTTGGCGGCGAGGGACGAAATGAAATCACCATGCAGGATGAGGCTTTCGCTCAGGTGCATTTGTTCCGCAGCTCGGGACATAATATAGAAGGCCTGGAGCGCCTTAAAACCTGTCCCCTTAACGAATTCATGTTCGGAAAGTGGTGCCGCTCTTTCGGCTATTCCCGTTTAGGCGGCCAGACTCCCGCAGAGGAACTGCGCATGAAGCTGCATCTTGACCTGGGTGCTGTCCCCACCCTGACTGTTGACTCCGCCGCCGAGGTGGAAAACCCCAACCCGGCGGTAAAAAAGATACTGAAGCTGGCTGCTGAATAGGGAGCGGGTAAGCTGCCTTAAGACGTTGTTAATAGTAACAAAGATTTGGAGGATACTGGTCAGGCGCTTAGTTTATCCACATCGACAACAAATTGTGGACGTTGGATAGTTCCATAATAACTAATTTGTATCTGTGCAGACAGGTGCAAAGGGAAAAAGGCACAAAGGCACAAAGTAAGAAAATACTTCCCCGCCGGTATTGCCGGAAAAAGCCGATTCCGAATTCAGGGTAAAGCTGCACCTAGATGTGTGCTCTGTACAGGTAATAATGTTTCAATCATAGACGGACACATTGGTCTAACCCTGATGAGATTTATGGCAAATGGTGTTCACGGTAAATTTCAGCATGAAAGCTCCGGGACAAAATGTCTTTAAAACTTTGTGCCTTTGCCACTTTGTGCCTGTACACTTGAGATAACCGCTGTTAATGGCCCGCAGGGGCCACCTCTTCCGGGCGCCAGTCCCGGACGAGGCGTAGTTTCTTAATACACCCGACCGTTTAAGCTGTTTCTCAGGAACCGTTTCAAGACTTGAAGGCAGCGGTTTTAGCGGAGTAAATCATTATCACAGCGAAAGCAGGTAGAAAAATTCCGGTTGCTGCCTCGGTCAGTGTTTCAATCTTTTTTAGCTTCTCTGCTTTCTTCGCCCGGCAGGCGATTTTGCGAACAATCGGGTGTAACTGCGCTGTCGCAAGGTTCGATGTGAATAGTGACCTTGGAATCCTTGAAATGCTCCTGGATACCGAGCTCGATCGAATCGGCAATCCGATGCGATTCTTCGACTGACATGTCCGGATCGACCATCAGATGAAACTCCACGAAAATTTCAGAACCGGCCTTGCGTGTTTTTATGTCGTGATATCCGCGAATGCTCTTCCCAAGGTTTGAGAGGTAGCCGGTAATCCAGGCTTCATCATCCGGCGGAAGACTCACATCGAGAAGGTCTCTGGCCGAGTGGATTGTCAAATGATAGGCGGCCTTTAATATCAGCAGGGCCACCACTATAGCAGCCGCTGGATCCAACCAGTGCAGATTGGTACCGGGCATTACTCTGCTGCCTATCCAGATTAAACAAAGACTGGCCGTGACGCCAATGGAGGTATAGACATCGGTTCTCAGGTGCCAGGCATCTGCCTGCAGAGCCACAGAATCCGTTTCTTTTCCTACCTTGAATAGCATTTGAGAGACCACAGTGTTCGCCACTGCGGAAAATAACATCACTGCAATACCCCAATCGACCGCTTCCAATGGCTTTGGATGCAAGAGTTTCTTGATGGCCTCATAGATAATCCAGACAGCCGCCAGGAAGATAAGCAAGGCTTCGATCGTACCCGAAAGATTTTCGACCTTGCCGTGGCCGAATGGATGTTCTTTATCGGCTGGTTTCCCTGAAGTCTTTACAGCGAAAAAGGCAATCAGAGCAGCCAGCAGGTCCACCCCCGAGTGGATCGCCTCTGAGATGACTGACACTGAACCGATCCACAGGCCAACAACGACCTTGAGTAGAATCAGGATGCTGTTGGACACCACAGAAAGCATCGCCACCGCAGCTTTTCGTCTTTGATTTCTCATCCCGGGAAACATTTTATCCAATTTTCTTCATCTCCTGCTGTTTGATTATCGGTTCCGAAAGTCCAGAGCTTTCTTGCAATCCACAAACCGGCTCAGGCAAAATATGGGATGGTGGAAAACACTGCCAAAGTGACTGTCATATAATGATCCCCTTGCTCACCATACATCAGGCTTTTAGAGCTATCTAAACCAGATTGAGGTATAATTACAAGATGTGTCTGTCGGTGCAATTCGTCAAGGGGAAGGACGGTTTCAGCCCATTGTGGGGATGCAAAATAACGGCCTTGGGGTGAGCCTCGCCGTGTCCTTTTTCAGCTCTGCATCAGCAGTGCCGGGCGCCTTTTTCAGCCACTGGCAGAACCTTGCCGGTGCGGGGCTTGCCAACTGGTGGCGCAAACGCTGACCTGCGCGGTCCGGGCAACAACAGTGATAAAACATTTTATTAAATCCTGAAACCCGGCGGTTTCGCGGGTGAGCTTTCCTGATACTGGCCTGAAGTTCTGCATGTCAAACAAGGGTTCGTTTTCTCGCTTTCAGCAGGCCTGCCACTCCGAATGATGCCGTTAGCAGAACCAGCGCCAGAGTATAGAAAATCCACTGCATGCCCAGCATATCACCGATCCAGCCGCAAACCGGAGCCGCCAGAGCGCCGATCCCCAGATTCAAGCCGAATTTGAGCCCGTAGCTGGTAGAGCGAAGCCTGGGTGGAGTGGCCTGGGCAAGCATTTGGTTTTCCAGCGGCTGGGTTGAGAAGAAAAAGAAAAAGAACAGGCACAGGCCGATGACGAGGGGGTAGCCGGTGAAAAATGCGGCAGCCAGGAGAAGAGGCATGAACAGCGGCACCACGCGGTAATAGAGTTTAAACGGGTCGATGCGGTCTGAAAGATGGCCGCCCCAGACTTGCCCCAGGCCCCCACTGGTTAAAGCCAATGAGGCAAACAGCCCGCCGGCCGCCACTGCTGAAAGCCACTCCACATGAATATTTTCACCGATATATTTCGGCATATAGGTCATCAGGCCCCGGTAAACAAAGCCCAGGATGATCATCACCCCGTAAAGCCAGGCCAAAGTCAGCCGAATGCCGGGAGAGATTGTCTGCGGTGTTTCCCGGGCGTGAGGGACCTCCTGGTGGTTTATCCTGATCGGGAAGATAAGCAGGGCTGCTCCTGAGAGCAGGGCGCAGGCTGCAGGTAAAATAAATGCGCTTTGCCAGCCGTATTTGGCGCCGAACAATCCCGCCAGGAAAGGAGAGACAGCCAGCCCTAAGCTCCCGAAAATACCGTGCAGGCCCATAACGAGCCCTTTGCGCCTGACTCCCATGGAGATCAGACCCAGTCCCACCGGGTGGTAAAGGCTTACACACAAGCCCAGCGCTCCCAGGGATGCCGAAAGGGTCCAAATTGAGTTGCTCATCGCGGCCAGCAGTGCGCTCCCAGCAGAGCCGAAATAAAACAGCAGAAAAACCTTGTAGGAATCCCAGCGGTCACAAAGAATTCCTGCCGGCAGGCTCCCCAGCCCTAGCATCACCAGGCAGGGGAAAACCAGCACTCCTGCCTGGGCCAGCGACAGATTGAACTCGATAATAATCAGGGGCAGAATGCCGGCATAGATCAGCTCCAGAACATGCATCATCGCATGCCCCAGACTGGTGAACACAATCACCCGCCGCTCATAAGGATAATCCTGCCCTGATTCCCTCCCAGGGGCGGTGTAATCGGTATTTGGAATGACTTCTGCCTGTTCGAACATAAATAAGACCTTATCTCGGGCCAGAAAAAAATGCTGCAGGCCGGGGATTAAGAATAGACAGAATTAGGAGAAAATTACGCATGACTACTATCCGTTTTAATCGAAAAGAATTCC
>Ga0307380_10003048_pt1 | contig 23424 bp, 14 predicted proteins | sample UN3MG_FD_202239 | JGI IMG/M metagenome (GOLD analysis project Ga0307380, IMG submission 202239) | Soil microbial communities from Risofladan, Vaasa, Finland - UN-3 | ecosystem: Environmental > Terrestrial > Soil > Coastal area > Acid sulfate soil | place: Finland: Risofladan, Vaasa | collected... | reverse complement strand
CAGCGTCTCGTCCGTCGCTCGCAGGGTGAACCACACCTCCGGCTCGCCGTTGACCGAGCTGATGAACGTCAGGTACGCGTAGTCGGTGGGATCCGGGTCGCTGCCGACGCCGAACAGATTGCGGCGGGCGATCGGCTGGTAGTCGTCCATTGTAGGGGGGGTGTACTTGGCCAGGGTGAGGGAGGCAAGCCGCTGGGACACGTGGGAGGCACGCTGCTGGAAATCGGCGATGATCGTCTCCTGCCGTTCCTCCTCCCCAAGGTCCTTGTCCAGTTCCGGTCCCGCGCCGGGGAGCACGAGCGTTTCGATCGATATCGCCAAGTCGAGCTGCTCGGAGTTGCCCAACGGGGTAACGTTCAGCGAACGGATCTGATGCAGAAGATCCGTCCGGTAGAACGCGAACAGGAATTTCGTCAACTGATCGAGCGTTCCTCGCCCCCGCACCGAGAACGGAATCGCGTAGAATCGTCCCTGCCGACTCAACGGCTCACCCGGGCTGACGCTGGGGCTGTCCAACTTGACGTACTCGACGACCAACTGAAGCAGCCAGGCCTGATAGAGCGAGCGGGCCACTTCGGTGTCGGAAGGCAGGGATTGCTTTCTCCATTCGGCCAGCTTCCGTGCGCCCTCCTTGAAGCCTTCCCACTCTTTCTCTTTCTTCTTCTTTGCTTCCAGCAGCTTATCGTAAGCCTGTCGTTTCTTCTCGATCGGGCCCTCGAGCACGGTTCTCCAGACCCACTCGCCCCCGAAATAGAGCACCAAGAGACCGAATATTGCCGCCAGAGCGTATCGGCGGTACTTGTTCGCCGTCGGGTTGGTCGCGGCTGCTTTGCTCACTGGGAGGCCTTCTTGACTTTCTCGACCACGTTGGCCGCCCCCGCCTTGGCGAGCGTTTCTCCTTCTTCGGCGGGCTGCCTTTTCGACGACTTGGCGCCGGGCGTCTTGCCTTCTTCGGCGGGCTGCTTCTGTGACGATCTCGCGGCAAGCTGTTCTTCCGGAGGAAGATGGCTGACGTACCGGCGTTCCTTCCCGGCCTCTTCGGCCTTCAGCGAGCGCCGCTTGACCGACAGCGAGGTATCGAAGGTCCAGGTGTACTCCTTCTCCCCCCTCCGCTCCCTAACCCCCTTGCTGCGGACCTGTCGGTACTCGTCCCGGAACTTCTTCTCCAGGTTGACCAATACCCCCGGGGCCCGCATAAGGCCTTCGAAGTCGATCGTGCCGCCTCCGGACTGCGAAAGAGTCAGCGACATGCCCGAAAGGACCACGTCGCGCGACGACGGAAGCCGCAAGGAGAGGTCTCTCAGCTCGTCGAGCCAGACCACGTCGTGGGCTTTCCAGGCTTCGATCGCGTCGACGAGCTTCTTCAGGTCGCCCGCCTTTGCGGTTGCCTTCTTGAGCTTGTCGTACTCTTCTTTCTTCGCATCGTACTGTGCGTCGATCTCCGACCACGTGCTCCATCGCTCGTAGGCGGCGCCGAGGATCACGGCCGCCAGCACCGCGCCGGCGATTGCCGCGATCCGCGCGCGATTCACCGGCCGGGGCTTCTCGCGAGGGTGGAGAAAATCGACGGCGTGCCAGCCGGCGGCTTCGTCCAACAGCATCCCCAGCAGCGGGACGAACCGCCCGGAATCCTCCGGGACCAGCTCCTCATCGACGCGCAAGGCTTCGAAGGGATCGAAGACCTTGGCCGTGAGATATAGATCGTCACGGATCCGTTCCGCCAGATTCTGATGGTCGTCGGCACGGCCGAAGAGGTAGACGCACTCGACCGTCTCGCCGCCCAAGTGGGTCTGCGGCGCGGCGGCCAGCGTGCGATTGATCTCCATCAGCAGTCGCTCGGTGAGCTGGGCTTCGTCGGCATTCTCGGGCAGGCGGACCGTCCGGAAGAAGACCGGCCTGCCCTCGACCACGATGGTCAAGTCCACCTCGTCGGTGATCCGATTCACCAACAGATAGGTCTCCTCGGTCGGGGAAGCCGTGCGAACGAACAGCGAAGCCGCGGCGAAGGGACGCAGGAGCATCCGGCTGGGCTTGAGTCCGGCGGCCGCGCACGTCGCTTGGATTCGCTCCCGCTCATCCGGAGACAGGGCCGCGGCGATCACGTTCCGTGGCGCCGCCGGGTTGTCGTCGATGGGCACGAAGTCGATCACCGATTGCTCGCCGATCAACTGCGACTCGCGCATCGCCTGGTTGGCCACCAGCACGGGAAGCTCGCTGTCTTTGGCCGGCGGGAGCGTGAAATGGAGAAGCTCGATGCTGGAGCGTTCCACCCCAACCAGGGCGGGCAGTCGACCGATCTTCTCGTCGGCCAAGGCGGCCCCAAGCGAGCCGCTGAGGTCGGGCTGCGGCTCGCTCCCGCCTTCGGCAACGTCGACCAGCGAGACGGCCCCCACCGCGTGGACCTGCACCTTCCCGGCGCCGGTCGTGCCCAGCACGTAGCGGGCTTCGTGTCGGTCCCAGTCCACAGCCAGCATTCGCGCCACGGGAGGGTCTCCAGGAGGACGTCACTCGAACTGCGCAGGCAGCGCCGGGCCGGAAATCCCGGTCGCGTCGGCGGCTTCGCCCGCCGGGGGCTCGGCGCCGAGGGTCTCCAGCGAGTACCCGCGCCCCAAGAGCCGCAGATCCTTCCAGTATACTTGCCGCGGCGGGGAACTGGTACCGTCGACGACGACCTCCCCTCTGGCCGAAGGGCCCGAATCGTCGAAATAGCCGACCACCTGGGCCCGAAACACGTCGCCACCCGTGGTCAGATACGGCATCAGCAGCTTCATTTGCTCCAGCTCGACGATCCCCTCGGTCAGCAGCCAGGTGGGGTGCCGTCGCTCGGGATCGTCGTGGTCGGACCGCACGCCGCGCGCAGAAATGATTCGATCGACCGTGGCACGCTCCAAACCCGGGACCCCCTGCAACACGGCCCGCGGCGCTTCGTTCACGTTGATTCGCCCCCGGATGACCTTGTCGCCGGAGACCGTCGTGGACTCGACCAGCTTCGACAGGTAGTCGCGCATGGCGATGCGATCGTCCTTGAAGGGACTGTCGATCAGCAGCGTCGGGCGGCGGCGGGGCCGGGGCGGGCGAGGCCCGGGCGGGGACGCGTCGGGCGGAGACGCGTCGTCGGCGTAACCGTGGGGCGGGGGGCCGTCGCCAACGGGCCCGTCGCCCGGGCGCTCGTCGCGGACGCGCACGCGCACCTGCACGCCCACGAGGTCCAAGACCGAGTCGAGGTTGAATCTTGGGGGCCGGGAAAGGTCGATTTCGGGGATGGTCTCCGCCGTGCGAGGAGGCAACGCGGATCTGGCTCGTCCCGCCCGGTCTGAACCTCCCGGTGAAAGGGGACGCTCGCCCGCCAATTCCCGGCCGGATCGCGCGTTCTCGTCGTACGGGCCGAACTGGCGATAGGCGATGATGAACTTGACCCAGTCCGGGTCGAGCACGTCGTTGAGCTGTTCCTGAAGCTCGGCCAGGTCCTTCTCGTTGAGGTTGATTCGGGGCTTTCCTTCGTAGCTCGTGTTCCGCTCGGCGCTGTAGACGGTCAACAGCGATGCCCAAGGCAAGCCGCTTTGCTCCATGCCGGCTCCCGTGCCGCCCAGAGCGAGCTGCGATTCTGCGGTCTCGACCTGGTAGTTGAAATCCGCGTCGGCGCCGAACAGCAACTCCCGGCTGACGTCCCGAATCAGAAGCAGCTCCTCCAACGACGTGGGGACGCCGTTGCGAGGGCGGTAGGGCAGCCGCAGGCCCGAGTAATACTCGGCTTCTGCTCCGTTCGCCCTGGGCGTGGGGTCGACGTCGATCCAATCGAGGATCGCGTCGGCGATCGGCTCGTTCATGCCGGGCAGGTTCATCAGGGCGTCTCGCGCGGCGCCGTCTTGCCCCTCTTCCCACTGGGGCAACACGAGCAAGTTCAGCCGGGCCGACTCGTTTTCCGCCCCAAACCGGATGCCCGTGATCTCGTCCTCGTCGATCCGCGGGGAGACGACGCTGAACCGGGCGCGACGCCCGCCCTGCTCGTCGTCGCCCACCAGGACACCGCGAAACAGATCCGCGTTGTCCAAACATCCCCCCGCCTGTTGTCGTTCGTCCCGTGACAGCTCGGAAAACGCCTTGAGCAACTCCTCGCCGGAGGCCACGACCTGCTCGATCCGCAGCTCGTCGCCGCAGAGGTGAGCCGCCTTGTTCTCGGTCGACATCGTCATCACAAAACTCAGCCCGGCCAGGCTGATCATCACGATGACGACCATCACGGCAAACAGCACGATCCCCGCCCGGGAGACGGAGGGGCGGCACGTCCCCGAGCGCAGCGAAGGGCGTGTTTCCTCGGCGCCCACGCCCATCACTTCGTTCTGGGCGTGACACCCCGGCCGCGCATTTTCCAGTCGGGCAGGTCGGGCGAGCGGGTTGTGGGCACGGGCGGTCAAGACTGGGTCCTCATCCACTCATCGGTTAGCGGGCGGACCGTGGGCCCCGAGGGCGGCGCCGGTCGGGGCCGGGGCGGGATGCGACGGGGGGCCGGGCGAGGCGCAGGTCGCACGGTTACCGGTTGAACCTTCTGCGGCGCGCCATGCTTCGGCGAGCCGGGAACGTCGATCACGAGACGATAGGTCGGACCCACCAGCTCCGTCGCAAGCCCCGCTTCCAGCTCCTCGCCGAGATCGGCGGTTTCCTCCACTCCGCCCGGTTCCGGCTCGCCGGTCGTCTCCGAGGATTGGGCGACCGTGCCCAGTTGCATGGTCACCTCGACCGCCACGGGAAGCGATTTGCGGGATAGGCTGTTCCACTGGCCGGTCCAGCCGCTGCCGTCGAAGTAGCGGAACTTGAGCCGGACGACCTCGGGCACCCAAGTGATCGACGTGTCGACGACTCCCGCCCCCGACGGATCCGACGCGCCGGACTCGTCCGCCAACTCGCCACCCGGAATCGCCCCGCCCGATGCTCCCAGCTCGGCCAATGCGCTGCTCGGGCCCAAGCCGGGGTCCGTGTCGGGCGGGGTCTCGAAATCGAGCTCGCGGCGGACCAGGCCGGGCAGGTTTTGTGCGTCCGGCTCGGTCGCCTCCGTGGCGGCGAGCGGATCTTGAAACGTGTAGTAGACGGTCCGCAACTCGGGCACGCGGGCGGCCGACGGCTCCTGCTCAAGCCGCTCCGAATCGCCCACCGGCGTCGGGTTCCCCTGAAGCGGAGTCACCTGGAGGACGTCGAGCCGCAACTGGTCGCTCGACCCGCTGAGCACAAACCGCCGAAGCGGCGTGGACGTGCGGGTCCTCGCCGGCGCGCCCGGGATCGGGTCCTGGATCGCGCTGTGCAGATCGTCGGCCAACTGCTTCAGCAGCGATCGGGCGAGCTGTGAGGTCTCCGTCTTGGTCTGCCCGACCGTGAACAGACTCGTGTAGATGCCGAACAAGCTCCACAAGGCCAAGAGCAACGTGACGGCCAACGCCGTTGCCAATAGGACCTCGATCAGAGTGAAGCCACGGGCGCCGGCCGGCCGGGCAAAAGGTGACAGCCACCTTTTGCCGGAACGGCCCGAAGGGTGCTTCGCACAAAAGGTGGCTGTCACCTTTTTCTTTTTCATGGAAGCTCGCCTCCTTCCAGCCCCAGCTCGATCGGGGCCGTCAACGGCGACTCCGAACGGGGGCTTGTCGTGTCTTCGTGATTCGGGTCGCGAATCCAGCGCGTGAGCGTGAACTGCTTGGGGCGAGGCCCGTCGGCGGCATCTTCCAGCTCGGGGAGGTCTTCCGAGACGGTCACCCGAAGCGACGCCAGGTGCAGCTTCTCCACCGACTCGATCTCCGCCGACCAGACCCACCCCGGGGCCTCGGCGAGGGCTTCCTGCTCGACCGGCCTGACCCGCTCGACCCCGGCCAGGATCTCGTTCAGCTTGCTTTGGCAGAGCAGTTGCGCGGTGGTGAGGCGTTCGGCGTCGCGGGCGTGCATTCTGCCCACGGTGGCCAACTGCCCGAGCACGATCAGGCTCGCCAGAAGGATGCTCGTGGCCAGGAGCACTTCCATCAGGGAAAACGCGTTTCGCAGTGCCCGATTCATAGGGATTCCTCCACCGGCGACTCGAACGACTCCTCCGCAGACGGCTCGAGCCGCTGGATTTCTCCGATGCGGCTGGCCCCGGTCAAACCGCGGAGCGTCACGTCGACGTAGTAGTCGTACTCGCCGTAAAGGCGCAACCGCGCGTTGAACGTGCGCCCGTTGGGATAGAAGACGATCGGCGCGGACCAGCTTTCGTCGCTTTCCGAGGGAATCGAGTCGGGCTCGTCGGGCGGGATCTCGGAGGCCGACGGGTCGAAGAAGCGGACGCCTTCGGGCAGCTCGTACCGGGCGGCTGCGGGGTAGGTGGAGTCCTCCGCAACCGGCGCCTCCTCGACGCCGCCCTCCAATGCCACCGGCAAAAAGCCACCGCCTTCGGCCGTGGACCTGGCCGTGATCTCGTAGACGCCGGCGCCGGGCTGGTAGCGGAACTGCTGCGGGGCACCCGACCCGATCGCCTCCAGCCGCGCCCGGGACAAGGCGACGCGAAGCTGCTTGGCGGAGTCGCGGAGCTTGCTCTTGGCGAACGGGCGGTTAAGCGCCGGCAGAGTGAGGCTGGCCACCACCAGCACCACCGCCACCACGATCAGCAGTTCCAGCAGGGTGTAACCGCGGCGCGTCGACCGTCGGTCAGGAAAGCTTGGCATGGTACTCCGTCGGCCTGTTTTCCCCGTGCCTCGTCAAACCGGCTCCAAGTGACCCGGTTCATCGGGTCCCCGTGCCGCGCTGGCCCGTGGGGTCCATCCGACCGCACGAATGCAGTCACTACAAACCGTCGCTCGGAGTGACCCGACGGACCGGGTCCTGCGAGCGCGGGTAGCCGTGCGTGGCCCGCGTGGACCCGACGGATGCGGTCACCACGGACCGGCGCGGCGGCTACGAGCGCTCGATCGCGATCTGAGGGAGCACTAGAACTTGTCTTCGCCGCCGCCGACCTTCACGTCGCCGACGTCCACGTTGCGGTCTGGGGCCTCTACGTCTCCACCAAGCTCGCCTTCGCCTTCCTGGCTGGTGACCCAGCTACAGATATCGTCCTCCGTGTTGTCCTCGCCGTCGGGGCCCCAGGACCAAATGTCGGGCTCCTTGCTCGCACCCCGTTCCGGTGGGTACGCATACTGGTAGTCGTTCCCCCACGGGTCCTTGGGGAGGGCGGGTTTGTTCATGTACGGCCCCTCCCAGTTGCTCGCCGAGCCTCCTCCTCCCTCTTCCGAGCCAACTCCCTCTTCCGAGTCGGTGGGCTCCTGGAAGAGGGCCTGGAGGCCTTGCTCCGACATCGGGAAAGTGTTGGTGTCGAAATTGTACTTCTCCAAGGCACTCCGGAACGCCTCGATCTGCACTTTGGTCGCGCTGAGGTTTGCCTTCTCGCGTGCGCCGAAGAACCGCGGCGCGGCCAGGGCGAACACGATCACCAGAATGCCCAGCACGATGAGCATTTCCATCAAGGTGAAGCCTTGTCGACGACTTCGTCGATTCAGAGAACGTCTCATTTCGATTGCCTCCCTGTTGAGCAGAAGTTGTCTTTCACGGCCTGCGGCAGGCAGGCCACCAGAATTCGGACCCAATACGTTACGATCGCCAAGCCGCGTGTTAGGATCGGCCGAGAAACAAGTCCCGCATTTCGGAGTGGCTGGGGTCGAGCGAAGCGAGCCCCCAGAACGCGATCCGAGGAAGTTGCTTTTCGGCTGATCCTTGTTTCGATTCTTGCCCTTCGGTACGCCCGTTACGCCATCATCGTGCTCATCTCGAAGATCGGCAGCAGAAGCCCGAGCAGCACGAACATGATCACCATGCCCATCACCAAGAGCATCAACGGCTCGACCATGCGGACCATCATGTCCAACTGCCGGCCGAGCTTGCGGTCGATCCCGTCGGCGATGTTCACGAGCACGTCGTCGAGCGTGTTGGACTCCTCGGCCACCGTGATCATGGCCATGACCGGCCGGGGGATCACGCCGCACTCGGCCAGAGGCCGCGAGAGCGTTTCGCCCGCCGAGATGTTCTCCGCCGACTTGAGAATCGCCTGGGCGAGCACGCGATTCCCCGTCGACTCACTGCTGATCTCCAACGCCCTGAGAATCGGCACGCCGTTTCGGAGCAGAGTCCCCAGGATACGACAGAAGCGGGAAACGGCATACCCGAGGAAGATGTTGCCGGCCATCGGGATCTTCAGCTTCGCGCGGTCCAGGATCAGGCGGCCGCGGCCGGTGGCGACGGCCCGCCGCAACCAGTAGACCAAGCCGGCGGCCACCGCGGCCAACACCAGGCCGTAGCGGGCCAACACGTCGCTGAGGCCCAGCAGCACGACGGTGATCAGGGGCAGGCCGCGTCCGCTTCGTTCGAGCATCGTGAACAGCTCGGCGAACTTCGGCACGAAGAAGACGATCAGCACGATGGTCACGATGGAGCCGACCGCGGCCAAGAACCCCGGATAGAACATCGCGCCGACGAACCGCGACTTCAATTCCTCCTGAAGCTCCATGAAATCGGCCGTCCGCTTCAACGCATCCTCCAGGAACGCCCCTTCCGCCCCGGCTCGGACCATGCTGATGGCCAGTTCGTTGAACACGTCCCGATGCGAGGCGAACGCCTCTTCCAGCGAGGCCCCCTCGCCCACCTGGTCGCGAACGTCGGCGAGCACCTTGCCCAGACCGGGGTGCGTGGCCTGATCGGCGAGGATCTCCAGCGCCCTCATCAGCGGCACGCCGTTTTGCAGAAGGTCCGCCATCTGTGTGAGCGTGCTGGCCAGCACTTGCGCGGTGATCCGCTTCTTGCGCTGCCACTTGGGCTTCGGCTTGTCGGCGTTCTCCACGTGGAGGGGAAACAGCGACTGCTCCGCCAGCATGCCGAGCGACTCTCGCTTGGTGGCCGCGGTGATCGTGCCGGCAACGTCCTCGCCGGCGAGGGTCCGAGCCGTGTACACGAATTCCGGCATGGTCTCGCCTTCAGTCCGACTTGGTCACGCGGAGCACTTCGTCGACGGTGGTCTGCCCGCGGCAGACCTTCACCCAGCCGTCCTCACGGAGGCTCCGCATCCCAGCCTTGATGGCGGCCCGCTGGATCAGGTTCGTCGACGCCCGCTCGCTGGCCAGACGGCGGACCTCGTCGTTGGTCACCAGAAGCTCGAACAGGCCCAGGCGCCCCGTGTACCCCGTCTGCCGGCAGTGGCGGCAGCCTTCGGTGCGGTGAAGCGTCGCGCCGTTCTCCAGGCAGTCCTGCAAGGGGAAGTCGTCGGGCACGTCGTCGAAGCTCGGGGTGAAAGGCGTCCGGCACTCCCGGCAGAGAGTTCGGACCAGGCGCTGGGCCATCACCCCTTCGACCGTGCTGCACACGAGAAACGGCTCGACGCCCATGTCGATCAGCCGCATGAAGGCCCCCGCGGCGTCGTTGGTGTGCAAGGTGCTGAACACCAGGTGGCCGGTGAGCGAAGCCTGGACCGCGTTCTGGGCCGTCTCCAAATCGCGGATCTCGCCCACCAGAACCACGTCCGGGTCGTGCCGCAAGATGCTTCGCAGGCTCCTGGCGAACGTCAAGCCCACCTTGTTGTGCACTTGGATCTGATTGATCCCATCCAGTTGGTACTCGATGGGGTCCTCGGTGGTGACGATCTTGGTTTCCTCGTTCTTGATCTCGCTTAGCGCGCTATAGAGCGTGGTCGTCTTTCCCGAACCCGTCGGACCGGTAGCCAGAATGATCCCGTGCGGCTGGCTGATCAAGTGGTTGAATTGCTGGTAGCTGTCCTCCTCCATGCCGATCCCGCGGAGCGAAAACTGCATCCGGTCCTTGTCCAGGATCCGCATCACCACTCCCTCGCCGTGCAGCATGGGAATGATGGAGAGGCGGACGTCGATTTCCCGGCCGGCGATCTTGAGCTTGATCCGGCCGTCCTGCGGCAGGCGTTTCTCCGCGATGTTCAGCCTGGCCATGATTTTCAGCCGGCTGATAATCGCAGACTGGAAGCGGTTGATCTGAGGGGGCGCGGGCTGCTTCTGCAACACGCCGTCGATCCGATAGCGGATCTTCATCCCCTCGCTCTGCGCTTCCAGGTGAATGTCGCTGGCTCGGGCGTCCACGGCCTCCAAGAGAATCTCGTTCACCAGGCGGACCACGGACGCCTCCTGGGCCTCCTCCGGAGCGTCCGACGCGTCAAAGTCCAATTCGTCGAGGACCTCGACTCCGTCTTGGCGCTCTTCGCGCTGGGCGATCAAGTCGTCGATCGTTTCCGCCCCGACGCCCAAATGCGCCTTGACCAGCTTCGCCAACTCGACGGGAAGCGCAACTACGGGCAGCACGCTCGTGCCCACCGCGGCGCTCACGGCATCCAAGGCGTGCAGGTCGAACGGATTTCCGGTGGCGACGACCAGCGACCCGTCTCGACGCCCAATCGGAAACACCCCGTAACGATGGATGAATTTGATCGGGAAGTCGTGGAGGATCGACAGATCGATCTTCACAGCCGCCAGGTCGACGAACTCCATGCCCAGCGCGCAGCCTACAGCTGAGAGCGCTTCTTCCTCGCTGGCGAATCCCAGCTCAGCGGCAACTTGGTCGAGGCGCCCGTCCGATTCCTGGGCTTGGTGCGCGACGCTCAACTCGCGCGCGCTCAGGACTCCCTTGGGAGGAGCGGTCTTGGCAATGATCATGGTCTTGTAAGGCTTGGACCGGTTAGCCGGTTCTCTCAGTGCCCGTCGATTGGGGCAAATCAACCGATAGGCGGAGAAACATCCATGGTGAACTCTCGGCTCCGCGCAACCTTCCGGATGACCGGGGAGGTTCTAAGGCAGGCTGGGTAGGCAGGATGGCCTTGGGTGTGGGGGGTTGACTACTGGTAGCAGCGTCAAGGTACAATATCTACACTGATGATTGTATTCCCGGAAGCACCGTCGTCAATAGAGCTTCGTGGGGGGCGGCAAACCCGTAGGCCGCAAAGGGGGGTCTTGGATGAGGGAAGGTCGATACCTCCATAAGTGGGGCCAGTGCCCTCCGAGAAAGGGTTTTTCTTCGCCATGAGCGGACGCAAACGCTGGACAAGCCGGGATCTGCGGGCCGTCCCCCCCTCGCCGGGGCTGACAGTTGCCCCCTCTGCCGTCGCCCTCCTGCTCTCCCTTTTTTTCCTCGGTTCCTCTCCGGCCGCCCCTCTTGGACCGCCTCCGGCAAACGCCAGGCAGCGATCGGCCCGCAGTGCGGTCTCGGCTAAGCTGATCCGCTACGCGCAGCGACTGCTCGACCAGTTCGACCGCAATGGAGACGGACGGCTCGACGAGGCGGAGTGGACCGAGATGCTGTTGGACAAATACGACAAGAACTGGGATGGACGCCTGGGGCCGGATGAATGGGACGAAACGCGGATCGCAAGGTATGACCGAAACCAAAACGGCCTATTGGAGGAAACCGAGTGGCGCAGGATCTGGATCACTCAGAGATTGCCACGATCCGATGGCGGGGTCGGCGTCGAGCAGTTGGTCCGTGCGATTGCGGCGCTGGGCGGGGGGAAGCCGATCGTGTTGAAACAGTCCCATTTGGGGGAAAGGATGAAGCCGCTGCCGTTGCTCAGCCCGGCTACCGCCGGAGACACGCGCGCCAACGGCCCAGAGAGCCCTGCTGAAGACACAGATGTTCCCTCCACGGGCCAGAAGCCGGTGGCCGGCTCGCCGTCTGGCCGCGGCGCCCGTAACACGAAGTTCGTTCTTCCCCGTTCCCAGCTTCCCCGGAGGTTGCCGCCGTGGTTCGTGCCCCGCGACGCCGACGGCGACGGCCAGCTCACCATGGCGGAGTACGCCCCAAAGGCCACCGCGGCACAACTCGCCGAGTTCACCCGATACGACCGCAACGGCGACGGCGTCCTCACCGCCGAGGAGTGCGCGCGGGGCCCCAGGCCCACCGCCGAGGAGACTGCGGAAGAAGCCGAAAAAGCTGAGGAGGAGGCTGCCAAGCAGCCCGGCGAAAAAGCTGAGGAGAAAGCTGCCGAACAGCCCGGCGAAGAGGCTGCCGAAGACACCGGCCAAAAAACCGGCAACCAGACGGATGAACCGACCGAAGAGAACGCCAAGGAGGCAGCCGCCGCTCGGGCCGCGGCCCTGAAGAAACTGCGACTCCAGCAAAGGGCCCGAAACAAGAACCCGGTGAAGAAGCCGTCCGCGAAGCCGACCGCGAAGCCGACCTCCAAGAGTGGCAGCTAGACTCGCCTCGATTCGGCGAGCACGGGCGAGCGTTCCCCATTATCGGGGTAGCAGCGGCGCTGCTGCCCCGATTCGCCAATTCGGGATCGCCGGCCGGGCAACGGACCCGCCGGCGCACGCGGAGCGGCAGAAATCCCCGAGTCACGCTATCCGATTCTATTTCGCCCCCCGCCCGGCTACGGTTCCGCAAAAAGAGCTTGGTCCACACGGGTCCCGTCGGCAACGGATTCGTGACAACGTCTGCTCGAGGCTTGCCTGATGTCATCCTATCCATTGATGTTTCGCGTGCGACAACGGTTCGAGGCCCCCCGCCTGGACGACGTCGCCGCCGAGGTGCACGCCCAGTTGGAGCGTCTGAGCCTGGCCGCAAAGGTCAAGCCGGGCGACAGCGTGGCGATCGCCGCCGGCAGCCGCGGCGTGGCCAACGTCCACGTGATCCTCCGATCGATCGTCGAGCATCTCCAGGCGCTGGACGCCCGGCCGTTCATCGTCCCCGCCATGGGAAGCCACGGCGGCGGAACGGCCGAAGGACAACGCAACGTCGTCGAGTCGTACGGGATCACCGAGGAGTTCGTCGGCTGTCCCATCCGCTCCACCATGGAGACGGTCGTCGTCTGCCGCACCGCCGAAGGTTTCCCCGTCCATTTCGACCGCTTCGCCTACGAGGCCGACCACGTCGTCGTCTGCAACCGCGTCAAGCCCCACACCCGCTTCGTCGGCGAGATCGAAAGCGGGCTGATGAAAATGATGCTCATCGGACTGGGGAAATGCGAGGGCGCTTCGATCTACCATCGGGCGATCCTCGACTACAGCTTCGACCAGATCATCCGCAGCGTCACCGGCGAGGTGTTCCGCAACTGCGGCATCCTCGCCGGCATGGCGATCGTCGAGAACGCCTACGACGAGACCGCCCTGGTCGAGGCCGTCCCGCCCGAGCAGTTCGAGAGCCGGGAGAAGGAGCTGCTCCTGCTGGCCAAGAAGTGGATGGCCCGGCTCCCGTTTCGGCACGTCGACCTCCTCCTGATCGACCGCATCGGCAAGGACATCAGCGGCGCGGGCCTCGACACGAACGTGGTCGGGCGCAAGTTCGACGACCACAAGGCCGTCGCCGACGAGTTCCCCAAGGTCAAGGCGATCGCGATCCGAGGGCTCACGCCCGAGTCGCACGGCAACGCCATCGGCATGGGGCTCGCCGAGTTCTGCAAGTCGCAGCTACTCCGCGAGACCGACTTCGAGGCGACGCGGCTCAACGGCATCATCTCCACGCACCTCTCCGCCTCGATGGCGCCTTTGGACTACGAGACCGACCGCGAGATCCTCGACGTCGCCTTGCGCGCGGTCGGCCTGGTCGAGCCGCCGGAGGCGAAGATCCTTTGGATCCGCAACACGCTGGAGCTCGCCGAGGTGGAATGCTCGGTCGCCTATCTGGAAGAGGCCCGCCGGCGCGACGACCTGGAGATCCTCACCGAGCCCCGCCCCCTGCCGCTCGATGCCGACGGCAACCTGCCGGACCTCTCGCCGGCCACTTCGCACTGATCGCAACGTAGGCAACTTCGCCCCAAAGCCATAGCTCCCTTCAGCGTCAACCTCGGCCTCGTTTAACCGCAAGCCGGAGGCGTGCGCGCCATCGCGGCCTACCTCCGCGCTCGCGCACGCCTCCGGCTTGCCGCTAAACGATGCTCACCACGCGCCCCAACATCGACGATTCGTCGCTCACGTGGAACACGCAACAACCTGAAGCCGCGGTGCCCAAAAGCGGGGTGCCGCAATCTCTCGCCGGGCGCTGCGCCCTGATTCCTCAAGCCGCGATGCCCAAAGGTGGGGTCGTCGCACCCGGCCGTCCCGCCGTCGATCCTCGCCGCCGCCCCGCAGCACGCCGAAAAGTTGGAAGCACCCGGGGGTGCCCAAAACTCGCCTTGCGGCTCGGCGCTAACATGGTAAGATCGAACACGTTAGGCGGAAACCCGAGCGCCCGAAAGCCCCCAAAATCGCCAGTCCAAGTGTCCAACAATGCCGTCCACAAGAAGCCCTAAGTCTATGTTTGGCAACGCGTTACGTCGAAAACAATTGTTGGACGGTTTTTCTTGGTTCGGCCAAAACCTCCAAGTGCTTTCGTGCCCGGGGCTTACGCAAGTTCCCTCGTCCAAAAAGCGCGGTTTTCCCAGTACATGGCGTGCGCGCAGGTGGCCTATGACCCCGTAGCACGTGCGCTGGAACCCCAGCGCATTCACCATGGAACCCCAGCGCACTCCCCCTGGGGCCCGCGCGCACGTGCGCTCACGGTATCTGAAGGGGGTAGTACCCCTCATACGTGGCAAAACCACGGCGACGCCCGAAGTGACCGCGTCCAACAATGAGTGGCGAGTGGCCACGAGTCCCCATCGTTACCACGCTTCCAGGCCGTGACAACATACTGACGGTCACGCCCTTTTTCAGGGGAGGGTGATTGGCCGATTCCTTCCGGCGCCGCCCGGGCACAGCGCGTCTGCGGGCCCCTTGCGTCCCGAAGCGTCGTGACCAGGTGCCTTCCGATCCACCCATCGGCCCGCAGCGAGCCGAACTCCCGCCAGCGCTTGTTGCCACCGGCGTGCATCGGCTATAATCAACGCACCCATCGGGGGGCCCAGGGCATGCCAGTATCCGTCGAGCAATTCGTCGAAAACCTCGTCCGAAGCGGGCTCTTCACGCCCGCCGAGCTGGCGGCGTTTCAACAAGACCTCCCGCCCGACCGCCGCCCCCGGAAGCCGCAGGATCTCGCCCGGGAGTTGGTCCAGGCCGGCTGGCTGACCAAGTATCAGGCCGCCGAGATCTACCAGGGCAAGACCAAGGGGCTCGTGCTGGGCGATTACGTCGTCCTGGACGAGATCGGGGCCGGCGGCATGGGGCAGGTCTTCAAGGCGTGGCACCGGACCATGGAACGGACCGTCGCCCTGAAGAAGCTCCCGCAGAAGACAATGCGGTCACCCCAGGCGATCGAGCGGTTCCATCGCGAGGTGAAGGCCGCGGCCAGGCTGGAGCACCCGAACATCGTCACGGCGTACGACGCCGGCGAAGCCGAGGGGATCCACTTCCTGGTGATGCAGTACGTCGACGGGCGCGACCTGGCCGACGTGCTCGCCGAGCGAGGGCCGCTGCCGGTCGCCGAGGCGCTTGACTACATGATCCAGTCGGCGCGGGGGCTGGAGTACGCTCACGATCAAGGCGTGGTCCATCGCGACATCAAGCCTGCCAATCTCCTGCTCGACCAGCGGGGCACGGTCAAGATCCTCGACATGGGGCTGGCCCGGATGCACCAGACGGATCGGCCGGTCGAGACGGCCCGGTCGGAGCGGCTCACCGAGAGCGGCCAGGTGATGGGGACGTTCGACTACATGGCGCCGGAGCAAGCCGAAGACACGCACCACGCCGACCGTCAGGCGGACGTCTACGCGCTGGGGTGCACGCTCTATCGCCTGCTGACGGGCGACCCGCCCTACCAGGGCGAGACGGCGATCCAGGTACTGTTGGCCCATCGGGAGGCCGCGATCCCGTCGCTCTCGGAAGCGAGGCCCGACGTGCCCGCGCGCCTGGACGCGGTCTGTCAGCGGATGATGGCCAAGCGTCCGGAGGACCGGCAGCCGTCGATGGCCGCTGTTGTCGCGGAGCTGGAGGCGTGCGTCGCGCCCCAAGCCCCGCCGGTGCAGGGCCCGGTTCCGCCGCCGGCGCCGCAACCGCCGCCGCCCTCGCCTCCGCCGGCCGCGATGAGGAAGTCGTCCGCCACGGACAGCAAGCTCCGGGCGTTCCTGCGAAGCCTGGCCCCGGCGAGCGTGGCCACGCGACGCAAGGCCACCCGGGCGACGGACGAGACGGTCGGTCCGCAGACCGAGCACGAGACCCGCATGCTCGACCGCCGGGAGTTGACCGCGGCTCCACGAAGTCGCAAGACGCTCCTGCCGGTGAGCATCGCCGGCGCGGCGGCGGCCGTGGTCGTCATCCTGGGCCTCCTCCTGATGCTCCCCGAAAAACGGGGACAGGCACCGTTTTCGTCCCGAATCGACACGGCCCGGCCGACCGACCGTGCGACGAAAAAGGGCCCCGTCCCCTTTTCCGAGCCCGAGCTGGAACCGGAATCGCAAGCGCCCGAATGGCAACCGGCCTGGGCCGAGACGGACGCGAAAGTAAAGGCACTCATCGCCGAGCAACGATTCGGCGAGGCGGAGGCCCTTTACGGGGCGTTAAACGAGCGTTTCGAGCACGTCGAGCTGAACCGCAAGGTTGCCGACGCGATCGCGTGGACCCAGGAGCAATCCGAAACGGTCCTCCAAGAAATCGAAGCCCAAGCCCGGCAGCTCTCGATCGAGCACAAGTTCGCCGACGCCCGGGCGGTGCTGCGTCCGGCCGTCGAGAAGCACGCAATCCGCGCCAGCGCGGAAGCCGCCCGGAAGCTCTTGGCCGAGATCGACGTCGCCGAAACGGAGGCCAAGGTCGAGACGGCCAGACGCCAGGCGATCGAGAGGCAACAGGAGATCGAACGGCGTTACGCCGACGCGATGAAGCCCATCGAAGAGCTGGTGGCGGCGTGGGATTTCCAAGGGGCTTCAGCGGCCCTGGCCAAGGTCCAGTTCGAGGAGAAGGGACTCGCCGCTCGCCTGACCGCTTGGCGCAGCGGCGTACACCGCCTCGTCGACCTGAAGGCCCGCATCGTCAAGAAGATCAACGAGGCCGACCCGCGTCTGAAGAAAAGCGACCTGATGATCCGGGGCACCGGCGGCGAGATCGTCGGAGCCGACGAGCACGGCATCGAAACCAAGCTATCCACAGGCAAGACCGAATCCCTCCCCTGGCCCGACGTCGGCGCGCAGGCAATCGAGAAGCTGATCCGGCTTGTCAGCAGCGAGGACAACGCCGACGACGTCCTCGCGGCAGGGGTGCTATCCCTGGCCTCGAAGGACCCGACTTCCGCCGAGGACCACTTCGAGCAGGCCCGCGCACTCGGAGCCGACGTCGGCCCGTACCTGGCGCCGCTGGCCGCAACCGCGTTGGCAAAAGCGCAAGAATTCCTACATGCGGAGAAGTTCAGCGAAGCGGAAGCGTTGCTTGCGAATATTGAATCGAAGTACGCCGAATCGCCATGGTTCGCCTCCAACCGAGCCGGGTTCGAGGCCGCCCGAGCGGAGGCGAAAGCCGGCATTTATGAGGCAGAGGCGGAGAAGCTCTACGCGGAAGCCGCAGAGCTTTTCAAGAAAGAGCAGCTCTTCGACGTCAAACCGCTTGTCGCTAAGCTGAGAACCGAGTACGGGAACGCCCAGGCCGCGACCAACACCACTCGCAAGCCCTCGTTTGCTGAAATGGAGAAGGCAGTCGCCGACCTGGGCCAGTTCATCACCGTTCGCCAGGACGGCAAGGGCGACTTTACCAGCATCCAAGCGGCCATCGACGCGGCGCCCGCCAACAGCCTGATCGAAATCCAGGACAACGGGCCGTACAACGAAAAGATCAACATCCGACAGCAAGGTCTGACCGTGCGTGGCATGACCGGCTGCTGGCCGATCATCACGTCCGTGGGGCCGGTGACGAATTTTCCAACACTCGTGTGGGTAGGCGCGCCCAGAGTAAGCATGGAACGCGTCGTGCTCTCGCACGCCGGGGCGGCCGGTGGCACATCAGTTTGCGTCGCAGGATCAGTGACCATCCGGTCGTCGATCGTTGACGGGCGGAGCTCTTACGTTCTTAGGACGGGGTCTTCGAATTATGCTCCGGCGTCTTGGCACGTCGAAGAATGTGTCGTCATCGGAGGAATAATCAGCCACGGAAAGCTCAACTTGAGGAACTCGGTGTGGCTTGGGGGAAAGTACGGTCCCCCCGTCGCGCAGGAACTTGACAACGTGGTCGTAACAGGAATTTGGAACGCGGGCCCGGGTACGATGCGATTCTGTACTATTTGCGGTCCTTTGACGCTGGTGGGCGAGCCGAACCGGCTCAGGGAATGCATTGTGTTGTCTGTCGAATCGCGGGAGGCCGGCGCCGCGATAGACTACTGCGATGTCTACGGCAATCCCCCGTTCATCGATGAAGCGCGACCCGGAAAGGGCTGCTTCTCGCAAGATCCGCAGTTTGTCAACCGGAAGATGTTCGATTACCGCCTTCGCCCCACCAGCCCCTGCATCGGCAAGGCCTCCGACGGCGGGGACATCGGCTGCCGCTACACGCCGGGGATGGTCGAGATGTGCCAGAAGGCCCTGGAGCTGCGGGCGCAGGGGATCATCAAGTTCTAGGTCGGCCCCGCGAGCGGCGCGCGACTGCGGGGACCTCGGCTGCCGGGGCCGGCGTTTCAGTCGAACACCTGGCTCTTGACCTCTTTCAGCGCCGACCAGTAGTCGCGAAGCGAGAGGCTGCGCAGGCCGGCGGCCAGCGCGCCGGCCAGGACGCGGGGGTTGAGCCAGAAGCGGCGGCTGACGCGGCGGTGCTCGTCCCAGAGGTCCTCGGCGTCGTCGATCCAGGGGAGCTTGACCCAGGGGTAGTCTTCGAGCAGGCCCCAGTCGCCGACGAGCGTGCCGTCCTGCCTGGCCTGGTCGTAGATGTACGTGCCGTGCAGCGGGAAGAGGACGCCCATGTTGATGCCCGTCGGGCGGGCCTTGGCCAGGAAGTCGGAGGTCTCTCGGATCGTCTCGCGGGTCTCGCCGGGATAGCCGAGGAAGAGGTCGACGTAGCACTGCAAGCCGGCTTCCCGGGTGATGCGGATCGCCCGGTAGTTCTGCTCGACGGTCGTTTTCTTGCCCATGGCGTCGAGCACTTTCTGGGAGCCCGACTCGAGGCCGTAGGTGACCGTGCGGACGCCGGCCCGTTTCATCAGGGCGAGCAGCTCGGGGTCGACGCTTTGGACGCGGCCGCGGCACTTGATCGTGAACTTCCAGCCCCGGCGGAGCATCCCCTCGAGGATGGCGATGCAGCGCTTGCGGCTGGAGAGGAAGTTGTCGTCGATGATGCTCAGTCCGCGCGTGCCCCGGGCGTAGATATAGTCCATCTCCTCGATCACGTTTTCCGGCGACCTCGCCCGATAGCCGGGGGCCAGTCGATAGCAGAACCGGCAAGAGAAGGGGCAGCCGCGGCTGGTGAGGATCACGTCGCTGGGACGCTTCAGACCGATGCGGTAGTAGTGGCGTTTCCAGTCTCGGGCGCTCACGAGGTCGCGGTCGGGGAAGGGGACGTTGTCGACGTCCTTGACGGGGTCGGGCTGCCCGTTGTGGCGGATCTCGCCGCCCGTCCAGTAGGTGAGCCCTTCGACGGACTCGAGAGCGTCCGGGTCGCCGGCGGCCAGGGCGTCGGCAAGCTGGGCGAGCGTGTAGTCCGCTTCGCCCGAGAGCAGGTAGTCGGTCTTTCCCTCGAACGTCTGGGCGACGACTTCGAGGTTGGCGGAGACCTCGGGGCCTCCGAGCACGATCTTCGTCGACGGGGCGAAGCGTCGCACTTTGTTGATCAGCTCGTACGTCAGGGCGTAGCAGTCGGCGTAGAGCGGGACGCCGATCAAATCGGCGCCGACCTGCTTGAGGGCGCTGAGGAAGTCCGTGTCGTCCGCGTAGTTGCGGCGGTCCAGGACGACGGCGGCATGCCCGGCGCGCTTCAACTGCGTGCCCAGATAGAGCAAGGAGATGGGCACGTGCTTGCCGATGTTGCTCCCCCCGCCGGGGATGTTGAGCACCAGGGCGACGGTGAGATGCCCGGTGTGTCGCTCGCCGGGCACGGCCGGCTCGGTGGACGTGGTCGTCTGGCACGGCGCGATTGCGTTCATGGTGCGGCCTCGATTGCGTGACTGCCGGCAAGGTCGGGGCAAAGCCCCGTTTTCAGAACCTCTGCAAGTATATGACAGAAGAGCGCCGGAGTGCCGGTGGCGCGGAGGTGGTCGGACGATGCGGAATGCAGCGATGATGACGGCGCGGCGAGCGGAGCGTCGCCGTCGGGCAGGAGCGTCGCCCGGCTGTTGCCCTTTCGACACGTGCCCGCTTGGGGCATCTCGGTGTCGACATTTGTGAACGTCCACTTCGGGAAACACAACGCACGGCGATTCGCCAAGGCCGTTTGGGGGCGCCTCGACGACCGCAAGTGACGGTGTCAACTGAGGTTGCGGTCGCCCGGGCGGGCGCGTGGGCGGGGTAGCGATCGCCGGCGCGCGGTTTGCGTTACGGGGGATTCCGGTGTGCCTGGTCTTCAACGTCCAGGCGGAAATCAGAGGCTCGACGCGAGGTAGGATGATGATCGCCGGCCAGGAGCCCTTGCTTCCCAGCGTTGCTCCCAGTTCTTCCGATGCCTCCCATCCCGGTCCCACGACGGGCTCGTCGACCGCCTTGCTCAGCGGTCCGGCGGCCTTGCGCGTCGCGGACAACGCACCTTGCCACGTGCCCGGGTGCCCGTTTGACCGACAGGCCGGGACGGTATCCGAGCCGTCCGGGGCAGGGCCGTTCAAAGCTACGCCCGTCGCTTGTCCGCCCGAATCACCGCGGCGGAGCCCGCGCCGCATCCGCAAGGCGCCGGACCGGGTCGTCTCGCGAATCGACGTCCGGCTGGCCGCCGGCCGAGAGATCGTCCGCCCGGACGGCAACCGGTCGCGCTGGTACCTGGGAGCCAAACGGGCGTTGGACGTGCTGGGCGCCGCGGCGCTCTTGCTGCTCTTCTCCCCGATCATGTTGACCGCGTACCTGGTCCTCTGGCTCACCACGCGGGGCCGCCCGATCTTCTGCCAGGAGCGTCTGGGGCTGGGGGGTCGTCCGTTCACGATGTACAAATTCCGGACGATGCAGCCGGACGCGATCCGACGGCAACACGCGGTGAAGAACGAGCACGAAGGGCCGATCTTCAAGAACCGTCGCGATCCCCGCATCACCCGGCTCGGCCGCTTCTTGCGTTCCACGAGCATCGATGAGATGCCCCAACTGGTGAACGTCCTTCTGGGGCAGATGGCGTTGGTGGGCCCGCGGCCTCCGCTGAGAACGGAGGTGGCCCAGTACAAGCCCTGGCAGCGCCGCCGCCTGACGGTCAAGCCGGGGCTGACGTGCCTTTGGCAAGTGAGCGGGCGTTCGGAGATCGGCTTCGAGCAGTGGGTGCGGATGGATCTCTGGTACGTGAGCAACCAGGGCTTGTGGACGGACCTGGGACTGCTGGCCAGGACCCCGTGCAGCGTGCTCAGCCGCCGCGGTGCGTATTAAGGGCTTCCCGACTTCCGTAGCAGGCACACGCCGTGTGCCGTCCGCCGGTTACGGCACACGGCGTGTGCCTACTACTCCGCAAATGCGGAAGTTGTTCTTCGGCCGCTCCTAAGTCGGTGCCTCGGCGGGCGGATCGGCCGATTGGCGTCGGCCGGGGACGGCTCAGCTCTTATGGTTTCCGGACTCATCGGGGTCTTCACAGGGACCGGACGGCGTCACCCCGCTCGCGGCGCGAGCCAAAGCACGCTGCCGAGGAGCAGCGCAGGATGGGGAAGGGACGCGGGGCGGACGCGACCGGGAAGCCGGTAGCGGTTACGCCGACTGAAACGCCGGTGCTCCCCTGCGCAGACCGAGTTGTGCCGGTCGATTTCGCCGCACGCAGCCCTCGTTGGCCGGGTGCGGCAACGTCGGTCGGTGGCCACGCAGGCGTCAGTACGGGGCTATGCTCCGGCCGAACCGAAGACTAGGATAAAGGGTCGGCCCCCCCCACTACTCAGAGAGCACGGAAATGGGGACAGGCACCTCGCCGCCGGCGTTTTCTCCCGGCGCTGAGCGGATCGGGGCTCGAAGTCCGTCCCCTTTTTTCAGCTTCCCGCTTGCGGTTGGAAATGGGAAGGCCGGGGAGATGCTTGTGCTGCTCAGCGGGTCTGACGGACAATCCGGGGCCCGTGGACGGCGTGATCGGATCGGGCGAGGGTCTGGCGGAATGGCCGGCGGCGGAGTCCTTCCTATCGGTCGGGCGTGGCGGAGCATGGTAGCCAGGATCACCGGAGCCATACTGGCCGCGATTGCCAGGGTCTTGAGCGGTGCGAGCATCCGCTGGATCGACAGCCAGCCCGACCCGTGTCAGAGGATCTATTTCGCCAATCACACGAGCCATTTGGACGCCTTGGTGGTCTGGTCGTCGCTCCCCCCGTCGATTCGGTCGATCACGCGGCCGGTGGCTGCCAAGGACTACTGGAACGCCGGGGCGGTCCGCCGCTACCTGGCGACCCAGGTGTTCCGGGCGCTTCTGATCGATCGTACGGATATCAAGGTCCACAAGAGCCCGGTTGACGTAATGATCCGGGAGATCGGCAACCGCGACTCGCTGATCGTGTTCCCCGAGGGCGGTCGCAGTCCCGGCCCGGAGATCGGCGAGTTCAAGAGCGGGTTATACTACTTGTGCAAGAGGCGGCCCGACTTGGAGCTGATCCCCGTGCACATCGACAACATGAACCGGATCCTCCCTCGCGGAGAATTCCTGCCCGTCCCCCTGCTGACCTGCATCAGCTTCGGACCGCCGATGTGGCTGGAGGCGGGCGAGGCGAAGGTGGATTTCCTTCGCCGGGCGCGCGAGGCGGTCCGGCAACTCAAGGAGATGTAACAAGAGTGGCGGGTGGCGAGTGGGGATCGTTCCCGTGCTTGCCCTTGCCACCTGCCACCGAGTACTGAGTGCCTGGCGGTTGCCACTCGCCACTCACCACTCACCACTCACCACTCGCCACTCGCCACTCACCATGGACACACTCACCCTGGGTCTGATCGGCTTCGTGCTGTTGCTGCTGATCGCGGCCACGGTGGTGGTGCGGATCCTCAAGCGCCGTGTCTCCGAGGCCCGAGTGGATTTGGCGCTGGTGGAGACGTTCCGGGTGCGGGTTCGGGCGTGGTGGACCCTGTTCGCCGGGTTAGCCGCCGCTTTTCTCTCCGATCAGTACTTTGCAGGTCACGGGGTTACGATCCTCCTGTTCGGCTTCATCTCCTTCTGGGCCCTGCGAGAGTTCATCACCCTGACCCCCACCCGGCCCGGCGATCACTTTGCTCTGTTCTTTGTCTTCACCCTGTTGACGCCGGCGCAGTTCGTCCTGGTGTGGCTCGAGCGATACGACCTCTACAGCACGCTGATCCCGGTGTACGCGTTCCTGCTCATCCCGGCGCGGATTGCGTTGTCGGGCGACGCCAAGCGGTTCCTGGAACGGACGGCCAAGATCCAGTCGGCGCTGTTGATCTGCGTTTACTGCCTCAGCTTCGCGCCCGCCCTCTTGACGCTGGAAATC